>ENA-OPWX01000733-OPWX01000733.1-human-gut-metagenome-genome-assembly--contig:-NODE-733-length-28077-cov-17.830241_pt1 | contig 28077 bp, 29 predicted proteins | sample MGYA00241514_ERZ502020 | MGnify/ENA primary metagenome ERZ502020 (study PRJEB25962, sample SAMEA2042105) | human gut metagenome | biome: human gut; feature: human-associated habitat; material: faeces... | reverse complement strand
CAGACGGAATTTACTATCCGAATCTTGTCAGTACAGATGAAGAACCGCATTATGGAAAATATGGAATGCTGCGGAAAACGTATCTGAAAGAGCATCGTCCGGCAATGTATTCTCTGTATATGTTGGAAGACAGATTGACAAAACATCTGAATGCTGTGGATGATGAAGCACAGGAGAGGATGGGTATTCTGGTGCGTCAGATGATGGAGAAGCAAGGCGTTACGGAAGAATTGAAAGCTCGTGATCAGATGGTGTGGGTTGGAGCTGTAAATAATATCCGAAATGTAGCAGAAGAGATTGTGTTAAAAGAATTGATTTATAGGTAGTAGAATAAGAGCTGAACAAGTAGGACGAAAAATCCTGTTTGTTCAGCTTTTATGTTTATAAGGGGGCAAAGAAGAAGCAAATTACAATTCTATAGCAAGTGATCTTTTCTAAGTTTCGGAAGGCTGGTTTTTTCCGTCATAGTTATAAGTTGCCGATTTAATTATTCCATAGTATGGCTTAAAAAATATTCGAATATAACTTTGTAGAAATAATCATGATGGGGAGATTATTTGATGAATTATGTGCTAATATTCTGCAATTCTACTGCTGGTCGATTGATTTATGCACCTATGCCTTCAGGCATCCATTCACATCGCTGGCATCTGTGCCAAAATCTTTCGGAGTATAGGCCTCCTTGGATAAGTTAATGAACGGACACATTACGAATGCCTTTGGCTGATATTAGAGCATCAGTCAAAGGCATTTAATGGTAAAACTGTGAAGATTAACAAATATCAGATTGAAATGTTCTTTTTAATAGAGTTCCTTCTAAATTCTTTTGGGGTACATTTTTCTAATTGCTTAAATAGTTTGGTAAAGTAATTGTAATCATCCATTCCAATTTGGGCAGCAATTTGATTGATCGGGATATCTGTAGATGATAATAAATTTTTTGCTACCTGGATTTTTAAGTTACGAACATGCTTCATGATACTAATGCCGTAGAGTTCGTGTGTGACTTTGTAAAAGTTAGTCTTTTGATAATGAAATTCTTTACAGAGCATTGCTACATTAATCGGCTGGCTGATATTTTTTAGAATATAATTGTCAAGTTGATATGCAAGATTATTTTTATTCATTTTAAGAAGACCAGTTACATTTAAGTAAGTTCCAATCATCTCAAGATAGTGCTGTAAAGAGGGAAGAATGTCTGTTGAAAACAAGGTATATTTATTATGTAAAGTATGTAAAGTTTCAATATCGACATTCTGTTTTTTTAATACAGGAAGAAGATTATCCCATTTTTTGTACAAGGAATCAGACGAAAAAAACTGTCCGCACATAACATAGCCGATGATAGTATCAGAAGAAATAATAGGAGAAATAATTTCTGTCATACCCATATGGCACTGATAGATTATTGTTTTCCTTTCATTAGTACATTTTGCAAAACCTTCGAAATCACAATGATGACACTTTTCATTTAATGTTATATCTTCCCGTAGAGTTTTGCAAAAGCGGGACAGCCTGGTCGGACAGGATAGAAACTCTGTAAAATTATTGTCAAACAATGCAATTCTGAAATTAGTCAGTTTGTTAAAATCAAATAAAATTTTGTTGATTTCATCAAAAGAATAGATCAGGTTCATCATTTTAAAAATCCCCTTTCTGTAAGAGACGTTAAACAGACTTTGGCGCCCAACGTAGCCATAGTCTGCTTCTAAGGATTAGTGATTCATAAAGGAATTTAATAAAATTATACTATATTATGAGCAATATAACAAACAAAATAACTTTATTGTTACTGTTAAAAAAAGTAAATAGTTACTGTTCACACACCACTATCCCGCGAGGTGTTTTGGCATAAATATGCCAAAATCCCGAGACATACAAGCCAAAATTCCATTGCCGCAGGCAATCTGGAATGAATTTTGGCTACGTTACTGAGAACGGAGTGAACAGTAACAGTAAATAATGACTGCTCAACAACACACGAAATTCCCAGGTCGTTGTTTTGGATCAATATCAGCATGAATTCCTGCTGTTTGTACCTTTCTACAAGTTTTATTTTTGTAGCAGGGGATTAAAACTTATTTTTTGTTATTGAGCAGTCATTAAATAGTAAAGATATATAAAACTATAAAGTGAAAAGAGAGTGAACAAAAATACTATTATTTCGAACTGCAATTCTATTTATTTCGTCTTTGATTGATTATACTGAGTACAAAGTTCAGGAGAGGAAGTGATAAGTTGTATCTAGCAGGGATCGATATAGGAACAACTGGGTGCAAGTGCTCAGTCTATGATGATGAGGGCAATTTCTTTATGGAGGAGTATGAAGAATACAGAATTCATATTACAAAAGAAGAACACACCATTGATGCAGAGGTGGTCTGGGAGGGAATAAAGTCAGTAATAAAAAAAATTACCAGACAAATACAATCGATAGAAGCAATTTGTGTAACGTCTTTTGGAGAAGCGAGTGTTTTACTCGACAAAGATGGAACTGTTTTGGATAAATCGTATTTGTTTACAGATCCAAATGGGCAGGAAGAATGTGATGAAATCACAGCAACGGTTGGCAGAGATTATATTTATGAGAATACAGGAATTGTATCGGGAAAGATGTACAGCGTATGTAAGTGGTGTTGGCAGAAAAGACATAAGCCGGAGATTTGGAAAAAAGTGAAATATATATGCCTGTTTGAAGATTATATTGTATACAAACTAACAGGAGTCAGACAGATTGATTATTCACTTGCAACGAGAACAATGGCATTTGATATTTATTCCTTAGAATGGGATACCAAAATACTGGATGCTGCGGAGATCGATGTGTCCATGCTTTCGAAGGTTGTTCCAATAGGAGCGAAAGCTGGAAATATGAGTCTGCAGATAACAGAAGAACTCGGATTTATGAACCGGCCGGTTATAGTGTCAGGATGCCATGATCAGATTGCAGCGGCTATTGGAAGCGGAGTATTTAATGAGAGGCATGGAGTAGATGGTACAGGAACTGTAGAATGCATCACAGTTGCTTTCTCGAAAGATCAGAAAATTGATAAAATGCTTTTGCAGAAGTCTGGATTTGCGATCGTTCCGTATATGAAGGATTTGTTTGTTACATATGCTTTTTCTTACACCGGAGGTGCGTTGTTAAAGTGGTATCGGGATAAAGTATCTCCTATGGAGGCAAAGGAAGCGTATGAAAACGGGCAGAATCCATACGAGGTATATAACAGGGGAGTTTCTGATGGAGAACCGTCAGAATTATTGATTCTTCCCTATTTCGCAGGCGCTGGAACACCTTATATGGACAATAGTGCAAAGGGAATAATTGCTGGTCTTACAATGGACACATCAAAAGAGAAGATTTATCAGGGAATTATGGAGGGGTGTTCTTATGAAATGAAATTAAATCTTGATTACCTCCAAAAAGCAGGAATTGCAGTAGAAAAACTTTTTGCTACAGGAGGAGGGGCAAACTCAAAAGAGTGGTTACATATAAAGGCAGATATATATGATAAAGAGATAATATCATTGGGAGCCGCTGAATCAGGAACAGTTGCATGTATATTGCTTGCCGGAGTTGCATGTGGAAGATTCAGGAATTTGGAAGAAGCGTCAAAAGTATTTATCACTTATAGAGATACTTATTTCCCACGAAAAGGCGTGAAGGAAAAATATAAAAAATTATTTGATCAATACAGGATGATTTATCCGAGGCTGTATGAGAAATAAAGGAGAAAGGAAAGTATAAAAAATGAAGAAGACGACATTTGCTTTATATTTTGGAAACAGAGGATTTATGCCTGCAGAGCTTCTCAGTTCTGCAAGACAGGAGATGATAGAAGCTGTTGAAAACGCAGGTTATGATTACCTGATTATGGATGAAAACGCAACCCGATATGGCGCGGTTGAGACAAGAGAAGAAGGACGCATTTATGCAAAATGGCTGGAAGAGCGCCGGGGAGAATTCGATGGAGTTATATTATGTATGCCCATTTTTATTGATGAAAATGGGGCCATTACTGCACTGGAGAATGCAGGAGTTCCAATTTTGATGCAGGCATATCCTGACGAAATCGGAAAAATGGATTTTGCTCATCGTAGGGATGCATTTTGTGGAAAATTCAGCATGACGGATGTTTTTGAACAATATAAGAAACCATATACAGTATTTCCTCCCCATGTAGTACATCCTCTTTCAAAAGAATTTGCTGAAAATCTCAGAGATTTTGCTACAGTATGTCGTGTTGTAAAGGGAATGAAAAAGTTGAATGTGGGATGTATTGGTGCAAGAACAACTGCATTTAAGACTGTTCGTTTCGATGAGGTAACGGCACAGAGATATGGCATTAATATTGAATCTTTCGATTTGTCAGAATTAATTTTTAAGGTACAGAACAAGAATGACGATGATGAGGATGTAATTATTAAGAGAGGAATTCTTGAGAACTACACCAACTGCTCCTGTGTGCCGGAAGAGAATATGAATACACTTGCTAAGACAAGTGTTGTTCTGGACGAATATATAAAAGAATATCATTTGGATGCACTGACGCTACGTTGTTGGAATGAAATGGAAGATATTCTTCATATCACTCCGTGTGTATTGTTAGGCGAATTAAATGACAGAGGAATTATTGCTTCATGTGAAATGGATCTCTGTTCTGCACTTACTATGAAAGCCCTGTCTCTTGCATCGGAAGAAGCATCTACTTGTCTTGACTGGAACAATAATTATGGAGAGGAAGAAAATAAAGTTATTCTTTTCCATTGTGGACCTGTTCCGCAGTCATTGATGACTTGTAAAGGTAATGTTATTGATCATAAGATGATTGCCAAGACGGCACCTGGACACGGCTGGGGAGCAAATGAAGGAAGAATAAGGCCTTTTGATATGACATTTTCAAACTGCAAGATGGAAGACGGAAAGATTTATATCTATTTCAGTGAAGGAAGATTTACGGATGATGTTATTGAAGATGGATATTTTGGCTGCGGAGGTGTAGCTGAAATTCCTAATCTTGAAAGTAAGCTGAACAAGCTTGCCAGAAATGGATTTAAACATCATACAACAGTTGGTGTTGGACATATGAAGAAGGTATTGGAAGAAGCGTTTAAATACTACTTAGGATATGAGATTGTTAATATTGATTAAGAAAAAGGTGAGAAAAAGTGGTGAAAGAAGATTATTATTTTGGGAATCCAGATCAGATACGTGGTGTAGAAGAATGTTATCTTTTGGAGGGAAAAGCTGATGGTGTGCGAATCATGTGCGTTCGAAATGGACTGGGGCTGGAGGTAACAGTCTGTCCAGATCGTTGTGCTGATATTACCCGGGTAATATTTAAGGGAGATAACATGGGGTATTTTGCACCTTGTGGTTATGTTTCGTCCAAATATTATGATGCAAATCAATCGGAAATGGTGCGTTCTTTCACAGGGGGCTTCTTGACAACCTGCGGTTTAGATAATGTGGGAGAGGTTTGTGAAATAGATGGAATTACATACCCGCTTCATGGAAGGATCAGTAATCAGCCAGCCAAACACTGCTATTGGAGTGAAAATGATGACGATTATATCATCCACGCAATTATATCGCAGGCGGCTTTGTTTATGGACAAGATGGAGTTGGTTAGAGAAATTCATATAGGCAAAAAAAATAATACGATCGAAATTAAGGATCAGATTCAAAATAAAGGAGATAAGGAATCCGCCTGTATGTTTATGTACCACATGAACATGGGCTATCCATTATTATCAGAACATGCGCAGCTACAAATAAATTCATGTGATGTTCGGCCTAGGAATGAATATGCAAGGGAACACATTTCTACTTGGAAAGAGATTTCGGAGCCGGGCAGTATGACAGAGGAGGCTTGCTATTACCATTCTTTTGAAGAAAAAGGAGTTGCAAAGATATATAATCCTGATATTAAAAAAGGTGTGGAGATATCTTTTGATCCCGAATCACTCCCGTGTTTTACAGAGTGGAAAATGATGGGGAAATACGATTATGTACTGGGACTGGAACCCGGAAACTGTAATCCAAACGGCCGTAAAAAGGTTAATCAAAGTGGTAAGCTTGTAATATTGAAGGAAAATGAAATAGTAAAATATGGTGTTAAGATAAAACTTTTGGAGGAAGCATAAATGTTAACAACAATGAACGAAGTGCTGAAGATCGCAGAAGCTAGAAATATTGCGGTTGGTGCATTTGATACCCCGAATTTAGAAAATATGTTTGCGGTTGTGAAGACCGCTGAAAAGTACAATGTGCCTGTTATATTGATGTATATTCCACTGCTTGAGAATGTTGCTCCTGTGGAATTTATGGCACCTGTAATGGTTGCGGTTGCCAGAAATGCTAAAGTTCCGGTTGCAGTACATCTGGATCATTGCAGTGATCTGGAACGCTTAAAGCGTTGCCTGGAACTTGGGTTTACATCAGTTATGTATGACGGATCTGAACTTTCATATGAAGAAAACGTAAGAAACACAAAGATTGCAGTTGAATATGCAAGAAGATACGGTGCAGATGTAGAGGCAGAAATTGGTATTATGGGTGGACGTGAAGCAGGAGGAGCAAATGTAGGGAGCATAAAACCGGAGGATATGTATACGGATCCGGAAGATGCAAAGCGATTTGTGGAGGAAACAAAGATTGATGCACTGGCGGCTTCCTTCGGAACGGCACACGGGTTTTACACTGTTGCACCTAAACTTGATTTTGCAAGGATTGAGAAAATAAAGAGTCTGGTAAAGATTCCGCTGGTTATGCATGGAGGATCTGGCGTGAATGCAGAAGACTATGTAAAAGCAATTCACTGTGGTATTCGTAAGATCAACTATTACTCTTATATGGGAAAAGCAGGTGTAGACGGAGTGAAATCGTGTCTGGAAAAACATAATGGAGAGGTAGCGTTTTATCATGAGATCGCAGCTGCAGCAACAGAAAAAATGCAGGAAAATGTTGAAAAAGCTATCAGGACATTCTCTATGCAGTCTTGATCTTTTTCTCAAATTAACTACTGAGAACAGGAGGAAAGTAAAGTGAATAGTTCTATGATAATTATATCATTTATAATTTTTGCCGGATTGGTTGCAGTTATTACGTATTTCAAAACCAGAAACGATAATATGGAAACCAGTGACGGATATTTCCTTGGCGGGCGTAGCCTGACGGCAATTGTCGTGGCCGGATGCTTACAAAATTGAATATCATACAGTTTGTCGGACGATCGGCAAATGAATATCGTAACAATTTGAGTGTTATTGGCTGAGAGGCTGGTTCGGGAATCGTGCTTGTGTTTGTGGCATTGGTATTGCTACCAAGATATCTTAAACAAGGATTAACAACAATTCCGGAATTTGTGGAAAGCAGATATGATGCTTCTACTAAAAATCTCATTACAATGTTGATCCTGTTGTGATATATCATCAATATGCTTCCAGGTACATTATATGCAGGAGCTGTTGCCCTAAGTCAGATATTTGATATTCAGGGAATGTTTCACATTACATATGGTCAGGGAATCTGGATTATGGTTTGGCTGGTAGGTATCATCGGATGTTGTTATGCAGTTTGCGGAGGATTAAAAGCTGTAGTAGTTTCTGATACTATCAACGGAGTTATATCCTTAACTTCCAAAAATGAATAGCCCTAATGAAAATAAAATAAAAAAACAGCCCGTATTTATGCGGAGTTTCTTGCAAAAATACGGGTTTTATTGCATAATGGTTTTAGGGCTATACAAACCTAAACAAAGGAGGCAAATATGTACCTGAAATCAAGAGTCAAAATACCGGATGTGCATGGAAAATTGACCCGATTAAGACGCGGGGATATCACATATATTAAGTATGAGTATGATCGCTATTATGATCCGGAGAAAAAATATACCTATCCACAGAGAGCAACTATAGGCAAGGTGTGTGCAGATGATGACACTATGATGATCCCTAACGAAGCCTTTCTGAAATACTTTCCAGATGCAGTTTTATCAGGTATGGAAGACCGAACAGAGCGTAGCAGCTGTCTGCGGGTTGGTGCATATTCTGCAATACATAAGATAGTATCGGATTATTCGTTAGATAAGATGCTTGGACAGTTCTTCTCTGAGCGGGATATGGCACTACTGCTCGACCTTGCATCTTACTCTATTGTAGAAGAAAGCAATGTAGCACAGCATTATCCGGATTACGCATACAATCATCCACTGTATAGTTCTGGTATGAAGATCTATAGTGATGCGTCAGTAAGTGATTTTTTTAAGAGCATCTCTAAGGATAAGAGCACAGGCTTTCTGAATGAATGGAATGCAAAGAGAAATCGAAGGGAGCGTATTTATATTTCCTATGATTCTACGAATAAGAACTGTCAGGCCGGAGAGATTGAACTGGCTGAATTCGGTCATGCCAAGACAGATATCGGTTCAGCTATCATCAACTATTCGGTTGGATATGATCTTAAGAATAAAGAACCACTCTTTTACGAAGCCTATCCTGGAAGTATTAACGACGTATCACAGCTTAGGACCATGCTTGGTAAAATCACTGGGTATGGCTATAAAAAAATCGGCTTCATTTTGGACAGGGGATATTTCAGCCGTGGAAATATACGCTATTTAGACGAATGTGGTTATAGTTTTGTGATCATGGCTAAAGGCATGTCTTCTTTCATAAGTGATTTGATCTTAGAGAACAAAGGAACGTTCGAAAATAAGCGCTCTTGTGACATGAATGCCTATGGTGTGTATGGAAAAACAGTACAAAGGACTTTATTTGAAGGCGATGAAAAAAAGAGATACATTCATATTTATCATAGTATTTCAAAAGATGCTGATGAACGGGAGCATTTTGAAAACGCACTGAGAGAGCGGACAGCTTTGCTGATGTCACATCAGAATGAAACAGTAGAGTTCGGTTCAGCTTACGAAAAATACTTTTATTTTAACTACGATAAAGATGGCGTGTTTTTATATCCGGAAGAAAAAACAACTGTGACAGAACGGGAAATATCATTATGCGGATACTTTGTTATTATTACATCCGAAAGGATGACCGCAAAGGAAGCACTGCATCTTTATAAGAGCCGTGATGTATCTGAGAAACTTTTTGCCTCTGATAAATCATTCATTGGAAACAAGAGCATGCGTTCACATACAAACGAAGGAGTTGAGGGAAGGATTTTTACACAATTCATCGCACTGATAATCCGAAACAAAATTTATACTGCATTACAGGAAGAGAACGAAAAACTTGAGAAGAAACAGAATTATATGACAGTTCCGGCAGCAATCAGGGAACTTGAGAAGATTGAAATGACACGCCAGACGGATAATGTATACCGGCTGGATCATGCTGTAACAGCAAAGCAGAAAAAAATCTTAAAGGCTTTTGGGATGAATGAAGGAAACATTACTTATCGAGCCGGAGAGATCAGTAATACACTTAAGAAATCAAACATTCAGAAAGAAAGGCGGTAAATATGGCACGTGAAATAAACGCAGAATTACTGGACACTAAAATTGAAAAAGCACATCAGGATCTGGTGAAAGCAAAGCATCGGTATGATGCTGCGGCAGCAACATTAAAAGATCTGTTAGATAAGCGGGATGTACTTCGCCAGAAAAAGCTATTGGATGCTATAGCACAGAGCGGACGGAGTTATGAAGAAATCATGCAGTACCTGCACAGTAAATCTGAAGAGGTGTGACCAAATGTTAACGGAATACTATTTTGCAGTCAGGTATGGAGATATCATTATTCTTCTCTATCATGAAGATATGATGCCTGTACGGGAATTATTATTTAAGAACAGCCAGAAGGAAAAGACATTGAAAAGATTTTTAGAATACTGCTACATGATAGATGTAAAAGTAGCATTCGAAGGTTTGAAAGGAGAAAAAACCAAAGGGTTAAAGGCAGCTCTTAAATTTGCGAAAGAACATGATATGTGTATGACGGAAGCACAGATTCAAGGTGCCAATAATATGTAAATTTCCAGCCTGAGATGCTTTTAGGGCTATTTCGGGCTGGAAATTAAGGTATATTATTAATTGGTGGATTTTCCGTAGTAATCTGCGCGTTGCTTGCTCTTGGAAAGGGACATTTCGTTGATGGAGTGCAAAATTTTCTTAATATGACTCCGGAGAAACTAAATTCTATTGGTGGACCAAATGATGATGTGCCGTTTGGAACAATGTTTACAGGTATGTTGATTGCAAACATTTTTTACTGGGGAACAGATCAGTCTGTGATTCAGAGAGGACTTGGTGCTAAAAATTTAAAAGAAGGACAGAAAGGACTCCTGTTAGCAGGGTTGATGAAAGTATTTACACCGGTTATCATTATCCTGCCAGTACCTCTTGCCGGTGTTTTTGCTGCAGCAATGTTTGGTGCGGTACTAAGTACTTTCAATAGTGGAGGATAAATCAGCTTCATTAAAAAGGTATACTAAGCTTCATCTTATTTTAATCCGTCTATTGCTTTTCAATGTTAAGGTGTTTAAAATATTCATAAAGCGCTCCTTTGTGTGATTATTAAGATTTGAACACCTTAATTTTATCACAACTGGATGCTTTTTTTATTGATTTAATGGATGACTTTCCCTGCACAACTGTGAATAATTCAGGATTAGGATAAAAAAGTTGTATGTAATTTGCATAAGAATTATAATATTACTGGAAAGGGTGATTTTATAGAATGAAAAGAACAAATAAAAGTGTGTTAGGGAAAAAAGTGTTATTCTATAATTCGCTAGTTATTGGTATTGGCTGTTTTATTATTTATATTCTGGTCAGTGTCTTATATACAATAGGTCAGAAGAAAAGTTTTGATCGATCAGTTGAAGTTATATTGGAAAGTAAAGGAAACATAGTAAATGGAATTCTTGATGATGCTCATTCATCGGCAGTAAAAGTTACCTTGAATTCAACAGTAGGAAAAATTTTTTCAAATCTGCGTGCAAATTCGTCGGCAGAGAATTATTTTAAAAAGAACCAGATAGAAAAGAATAATGTGTACGACGCCCTGATGGGTGAACTGATAATTAATGATATGATTAGTCGTATCTGTATTTTTAATGAGAATGGAGATTTTATTGCAGTAGGAGATGGAACCGATGATAAGAGTGTATCAAAATATATGTCGGCAGAGCGTCTAGATAATCTAAAACAGATGTTTCAAACGCAGAGTGTGGTTTGTCAGGTTTCTGAGAAGGATTTGCTTAAAGAAGGTAGTGAACGTGGTTACATCAGTGTCATTCAGGAAATTAATTATTATACGTACGACAAACGACAATCATATGGATACGTAGAGGTTCAGGTGGATCTTCCACATATTCTCCGAAAGCTTGATTCAGCAGATATAGAGCAAAAAGTAGAATTAAAATATAACGGAAAGACTTTTCTTGAAACGAGTGATATGGTTTACGATGGGTGGACGATAAAGGAAAAACAACTACAAAATGGTTTTTTGATAAAGGTATTTCAATCGAATCAGTCTGTTAAAAAAATAATTCTGTTGACAGTCGGAATATGGACTCTTTTGGCTCTCAGTATGGTTTTTCTGATCTATATTGTGCAGAAAAAAATTGTTGGAAGAATTACGACTCCACTCATAGAATTATGCACTAATTTAAGGAAATTTGATTTTGAACAGAAATCATATTTTTTTGTAACTTCAGAGGGGGAAGTGGATGAGGTAAAGGAATTAAAGAAGTCATTTGGAAACATGATGCAGAATCTGCAGAATTCAGCAAATGAATTGATTTTGGAAAAAACAGAAAAAGCAAATGCGCAGATGTTGGCATTGCAGGCTCAAATCAATCCTCATTTTATACACAATACATTAATGATTATTTCATCGCAGATAGATTTTGACAGGAATATGGCAAAGGAAACAATCAATTATTTATCATATATGATTCGATATAGCGCTGATTACAGTACCAGATATGTGAATCTTGCTGAAGAATTGAAGCAGGCAGCATACTATCTAGAACTGATCAAGATTCGATATACAGATGACTTCCAGTATTATATTTCAGAAGTGAAAAAGGAACAGGAAATTTGGATACCCAAATTTATTCTGCAACCGTTAATTGAAAATTCTATCCAACATAGCTTGAAGAAAAAAGAGTTTCCATGGAAAATTGCTGTTATGAACAGTGTTAGTGAAAATGACTGGCGCATAACAGTATATGATAATGGAGTTGGAATCTCTGATGAAGAGATTAAAAAACTGTATGAACAGTGGGAGAGCATTATAAAGTCTGATGTCGAAGGATTGATAAAAAAATTAAAAATAGGCGGTTATTCCTTGGTAAATACGCTGACAAGATTATATATTACATATGGAGAAGATATGAATTTTTCTGTTATGAGGAATAGTGATGGGGGTACAACAGTAACAATAGGAAGTACTATAAAGGGGGAAAAATGATAAACGCTATTATTATTGAAGATGAAAAACCGATTGCGAATTATATCAAGCAGATAATAGAGGAGGCAGATATGGGATATTGCGTAAAATATGTCTGCTATACTTCAAAAGAAGCAATGAAGTTGCTAGAGAATGAGGAGATAGATGTTGCATTTATCGATATTAACATGCCGGTGATAAGTGGATTGGAGCTGGTAAAATATATAAATGAGAATCATTTTAATATTTACACAGTGATTGTTACCGGAGAACGGAAATTCGAATATGCACAGATGTCGATCCGCTATAATGTTTATGAATATGTTTTAAAGCCTATAGAAACAGGGGAATTTCACAGAATACTTAAGGGGTTGGCTAACATCGTATTAAGTGAGAAAAAAGAAAATAATATGATAGGAAACAGAAACATAAAAGAAAACCTTTTAAAAGACGATAAGAGAAAATATTTTGCATTGTTCTGTATTGGCAATATGAGTCGGAATGCGTTGGATCGGGACTTGGAAATCAGGGTGGAAAAAGTAAAGAAAAAGCTGTCTGAGGATATCTATTCTGCTTTTCAGAGAAATTTAGCGTGGATTACGAATGGACGATACTCCACAGAAATCATATTGTTTATGGATGAGAACGTAGAAAATTATCTGGAAATATTAAAAAATGTATTTAACAACAGACAAGATGAATTGCCAGTGTATGTTGTGACAGACAGAGAAACATTTACGATGGAAAAATTCTATCCCACCTATAAGAAATACCGAAAAATTCTAGAAACGGACACTATAATGGGAAAATCTGAGTTTTTTGAGGCAAAAAAGCATAGTGCAGATGAAAATCAGTTTAAAATGAATCTTGAAAAAAGTATTTCACAGTACAGCAATCTTGAGGATATACAAAGGATTCTGCAACAGATTTTTGAGATTCCTGATTTAAATATGAAAAATCTGGAATTTTTAGTCCGGAATTTATTTCTAATGATTAGTCAAAAAATATGTACGAACGTTAATTATTTTGAAATTGAAAATGAACTGATATTAGCAAAAGAAGATTCTTGTTTTTTATCTGAATACAGGCAAAGACTGGAACGTGTCCTGGAAACCTATTATTTTAGTGTGTGCAGACAGGGGAATAAAGAAGAAATTGCTGAAATTATAAAAGAGTTTATCGATAATAATTACAGTTTGGATTTATCTAATCAGCAAATGGAAGATAAAATTGGTTATTCAAGTGTATATATCAGAAAAATTTTTAAAGAAAAATATAATAAAATTCCCAGTGTATATCTGATGGAAGTACGTATGGGACATGCAAAGAAAAAATTGTTAAGAGATGTTCCGGTTGCAATGGTTGCCGCGGAAGTAGGGTACAGGGATCCACTTTATTTTTCAAAAGTTTTTAAAAAAATGACAGGATGTTCCCCATCGGAATATAAGAAAACAAGTATATAAAAATTCGATATAACTGCCATCAGTGATTACAGATGAGATGATTTATATAAAAGTTTCTAAATTTCCATGTATGGGTTTCTGTTTTTCCATTAAAATAATGCTTCTCCATCATTATAATGTGATTACACCATTAATAATTATGTGTTTGATCAGACATAAAAAACAGGTTAAGGAGAAGAAAAATGAAAAAAAGAATGAAAAAGTTACTTTGTTTGTCTATGACAATTGGTTGCATTTGCGCAAGCTTGGTAGGATGTGGATCGTCTGATTCAAAAAATGTGGATTCTGCGAAAAAATCTGATGATTCCAGCGCTTTAAAAGGGGCAACTATTTCAGCCTTTTTTGACCAGAATCAATATACTCCCCAGCTACAGAAGACTTTAGACACTCTGCAAGAGGATTACGATTTTACACTGGATGCACAGGTTACTCCGGCAGATCAATCACAAAATATGTTAAGAATGAAAGCAGCATCCGGACAGCTCCCTGATTTAGTGTTGTATAATTCACCTCATATCTTCAATCTTGTGGATCCAGTAAAAGATTTATATGATTTGTCCGACCAGGAATGGGCAGGTAAGATGTTGAATCCGGAAAAAACACAGAAAGACGGTAAAACTTATGTGTTCCCGTTGAAGGCATTTTCAGGATATCAAAGCATGATTTACAATAAAGATGTATTTGAGGAAAATGGCATTGAGATTCCGACAACACCGGATGAGTTTTATGCAGTATGTGATAAATTAAAAGTTGCAGGTGTAACTCCTATTTTGATGGCGTCAGAAACTTGGGTACCTCAGATCTGGATGACTTCTTGTTTTGCAAGGGCAGTTGGATCAGATGAAAAGGCGCAGGAAATTGCAGATAAAGTCTTTAGTGGAGAAGCAGATTTTAGTGATTATCCTGAGTTTGCTGAAGTAATAGATTGGGTTTTGGATTTAAATAAAAAAGGTTATATGAATGATGACCTTGCCACACTTGGCTGGGATGATTTGTGGGGAGAATTAGCAGACGGAAAAGGTGCAATGGTAATGGGAGAAGGCGGAATGGTAGGCCTGCAGCAGGGCAATTATCCAGATGCTCATTTTGGTGTATTTAATGTTCCGGCCCCGTTTGATGAAAAAGATATCTTGAGTGGTGCTTTATTTACGAATGGTTTTGTAGTAAGTAAGAAAACGCAGAACATTGATGCAATCGAAGAATTATTTGCTTTGTTATCCAGTGAAAAATATGGAAGTATGTTATTCGAGGAAACAGAAGCAGGATTCCCGGCTTTTGATGGAATTGACGGCGGAAATATGCAGGATGATGTAAGGGGACTTTATGAGAAACATCATGATAATCATACAATGGTAAGTGAGATGAACTATTTCTGGAGCAGTGTTGAGCCGGTACTTGGTCAGCAATTATGGATTGATTATTGTGAAGCTTTAGCAAAGGATAACAAAGATGGTGTTGCTATTATGGAGAAATTCCAGCAGGATGCGAGAAAGTATTTAGAAGGTCAGAAAAAATAATCAGTTAGGGTGCAAGAAAAATGAAGAAAAAAAAGAAATTTAATTCATACTCACCTGTTATTACTTTACCTGCAATTTTGGTATATACGTCATTCTTAATTATGCCGTTGATTATCTCTTTTATTTTTTCATTCTCCGATTGGAATGTTGTGTCATGGGAGACACCGGAGTTTAACGGATTGACCAATTATAAAGAGATTTTGGCAGACCCGATTTTTACGAGATCGTTACTCAATACATTTGTCAATGCATTTGGTACTGCTATCTTAAAAATAGTACTGGGTATATTGTTGGCATTGCCGTTGTCAAAAGCCTTTAAAGGAAATGGAATTTTCAGGACAATATTTTATGTACCGTGTGTAATAAGTGCAACGGTAGTGGGTGTGTTATTTACATCTATTTTGGCAAAAGAAGGTTTATTAAATAACGTACTGGGATTCTTACATCTTAATGGATTGCAGCATGAATGGCTGGGACATTATGGAAGTGCCATGCTCTGGATTATACTGGTAGATGTCTGGATGTGGGCCGGGTTTAATATGTTTATCTTTATCTCCGGTATCCAGGCAATTCCTAAGGACTATTATGAAGTTGCTGATCTGGAAGGTGCAAGTAAGGTGAAACAGTTCTTTACAATTACACTTCCGCTGTTAATGCCGGCGATTACTGTGAATACTACTCTGAATATCTCCGGAGGAATGAAGGTATTTGATGTTGTGTATGTATTGACGAATGGAGGACCCGGTACGGACACGCAGGTGTTAAGTACCTACGCTTACAGGGCGTTTAGTCTTGGATATTTAGGTGAATCAAGTGCGGCCAGCATTATCTTGTGCATATTAGTAGTTATTATTACTTTTGCTTTAAATAAAGTTTCGCGTAATCTGGAGGTGGAAGTATAATGAAAAAGGGTGCTGGTGGTAAAATTATATCAAGAATTTTGTTAGTTCTTGTTGCGCTTATCTTTTTGGTTCCTGTAGTTATGATGGCTTTGGGATCAGTGAAGACAGCGGATGAAGCAGTTCGTTTTGACTTAAGCCTTCCAAGCAGAGTGACTTTTGAAAACTATCAGTATGTTTTTGAACATGGACATGTATTGACAGGTTATTTTAACAGCATTTTGATGACGGTGGGTGCCACTCTTATTGTGCTTTTATGTGGTGCTTTAACCGGGATATATGTAGGGCGGACACGGAGTAAGGTTTCATCCCTCTTATACAGCTATTTTCTTCTTGGATTGACACTTACATTCCAAATTGCGAGTACGTTTGCGATGCTTCAGAAAATTAATTTATATGGAACAAGAATAGCTGTTATTATGATCTACGCAGCGACACAGATGCCATTCACAGTCATGACATTTGCAAGCTTTATAAAAGGGATTCCAAAGGAAATTGATGAAGCGGGATTTATTGATGGATGCGGTATGCTGGATGTTATATTTAGAGTTCTGATACCGATGATGAAACCTATTTTTATTACAAACCTGATTGTTGTAGCTATCTCCTGCTGGAATAATTTTATGATTCCGTTGTTTTATCTGGAGTCTTCCAGTCAGTGGACGATTCCGCTAATGGTCTATAACTTCTTTGGTAAGAATGTAAGAAATTGGAACAATGTGTTTGCAATGCTTATGGTTACGATTATACCTGTTGTCATTTTATACCTGTGTTTGCAAAGATATATTGTAGAAGGAATGACAGCAGGAGCAGTGAAAGGATAAATAAATGGATAAAAAGAAATATTTGGAAAAAATTGAAGAAGTAATCAATAAAGGACCGTTTCACGACAGTTGGGAGTCTTTGTGTAATTACAGAACTGCTGAATGGTATAAGAAAAGCAAATTTGGAATATTTATACACTGGGGAGTGTTTTCGGTTCCTGCATTTAAAGATGAATGGTATCCGAGACGCATGTATCAGAAAGATTCCGAAGTTTATCACTATCACAGAGAGAAGTATGGCGACCAGAAAGAGTTTGGTTACAAAGATTTAATACCAATGTTCCGTGCAGAGAAGTTTGATGCGGAGGAATGGGCTGATCTGTTTGAAAAATCAGGAGCAAAATTTGTAATGCCGGTGGCAGAGCATCATGATGGTTTCCAAATGTATGACAGCGATTTGTCAGATTGGAATGCAAAGAAGATGGGACCTAAAAGAGATGTTCTGGGTGAAATAAAAAGCGCAGTTGAAAAAAGAAATATGAAATTCTGTGCATCGTCTCACAGAGCAGAGCACTGGTGGTTCTTCTGCGGAGGACGTGAGTTTGACAGTGATGTGTTGGATGAAAAATACAGAGATTTCTATGGACCGGCAAGAGGACCGTTATATGACCTTTCGGATTTATATGAAAATCAGCCGGACCAGGAATACTTAGAAGATTGGCTTGTCAGAATATGTGAAATTGTGGATAAATATCAGCCTCGAATTATATTTTTTGATTGGTGGATACAGAATATTGCTTTTAAGCCATATCTGCAGAAATTTGCAGCATACTATTATAATCGCGCAGCAGAATGGGGAGTAGAAGTTGCAATTGATGCAAAATTTGATGCATATGCAATTGGAAGTGCTGTTAAGGATATAGAGAGAGGGCAGTTATCTAACGTATCTCCGGAATTCTGGCAGAATGATACGTCAGTTGCAAAAAACTCATGGTGCTATACGGAGAATAATGAGTATAAGACATCAAGATCGATAGTGTGTGATCTGGTAGACGTTGTAAGCAAAAATGGAGCGCTGCTGTTAAACATTGGACCGAAAGCTGATGGAACCATACCGGATGAAGATAAAAAAATTCTTACAGAAGTAGGTGAATGGCTGAAAGTCAATGGTGAATGTATTTATGATACATTACCATGGAGAGTTTATGGAGAGGGACCGACACTTGTTCCAGAAGGTACTTTTACGGATACGGATAGAAGTGACTTTACTTCAGAAGATATCCGTTATACGACTAAAAATAATTGCATCTATGCAGTCGTTATGAAATGGCCTGAATCAGGTAAAGTTAAATTAAGCGAATGTGGAAGAAAATCATCGTATTTGCATGCAGCTATAAAACAAGTCACGATTCTTGGTAAAAATCTCGCACCGCATATCGAATTAAGAGATGAGCTGGAAGTATATGCTAAACTGGAAACAGACGATATGCCTGTAGTTATTAAGATAGAATTGTTATAATGAAATGATATGATGCCAGGGTCCAAGGCCTTTCATCCACTTATAAGCAAGTTTATGTGGATTCAGACCTTTTGACCCTGGCATCATATTATTGTAAAAGACCAAGCACCCGGGGATTTGCTGCGACAGCGTTTTGGTAGATAATCGAAAAGCAGCAGAAAATGCAGTGGAACTGTTGTTTTCTCAAGGACATAGGAATATAGGAATCATCGGTGGGCCAAGAGATATCTTTACTGCTCAGGAAAGAATGGCAGGGTATTGCGAAGCTCATCAGAAGGCTGGAATCAGGGTTCAGGAATCTTTGATTTTTCACGGAGACTATGAGATTCAGGGCGGTGTCCGTGGAATGGAAGAGTTAGTGAAAAAAATCCTCATATGACAGCAGTATTTGTGACAAATTACGAGATGACGATGGGGGCTGTGATTGGTGTGAACGAACTGGGCATACATATGCCGGAGGATTTATCTATGATTGGATTTGATAATCTTCAGTTTGCAAGAGCATGTTCTCCGAAGCTGACAATTGTGTCACAGCCTACGCCCCTGATTGCAAAAGAGGTAGCGGAGATCATGCTTGACAGGCTTGGAACAGCCAAAGAGGAAAGTAAGCCAATCATCCGTAACCTTCAGACAGAAATCATTATTGGAAAATCAGTGAGTGAATGTAAAAATAATAACTAGGAGGCCAATATGGAAAAACCATATTTATTGGGAATTGATATAGGGACAAGTGCTTGTAAAGTAGCTGCTTTTAACAGAGAAGGTAATGTAATAGCGGCTGCCAATGGTGACTATCCGGTATATTATCCAAAGGAAGGCTGGGCAGAACAGAATCCAGAGGAATGGTGGACAGCTGTCTGCGGGGCAATACGCAGAGTTCTGGAAAAAGGAAAGATTCTTCCTGAGCAAATCTGTGGTATTGGAATCGATGGACAGAGCTGGTCGGCAATTGCCATTGATCAGGATGGAAAAGTACTTACAAATACCCCTATATGGATGGACACAAGAGCACAATCTATCTGCGACAGATTGAATAAAGAAATCGGGGCAGAGCAGATTTTTGAGGTTTCCGGGAATTCTTTGCAGCCATCTTACACAACTGCAAAGATTATCTGGTATAAGGAAAAACTGCCAGAGATTTATGGAAAAATTTATAAGGTCCTTCAGTCGAACAGTTATATTGCATATAAACTGACAGGAAGTATTTCGCAGGATGTTTCTCAGGGATACGGTTTGCACTGCTTTCGAATGAGAGAAGGAATATGGGATAAAGAGATGTGCCAGAAACTGGGAATTCCGATGGAATTTCTTCCTGATATTGTGAACTGTGATACAGTAGTAGGAACTGTTACAGCTAAAGCTACACAGGAAAGCGGTTTGTGTGAGGGAATTCCAGTTGTGGCTGGCGGTTTGGATGTTGCCTGTGGAACACTTGGGGCTGGAGTGATCCATCCAGGAGAGACCCAGGAACAGGGAGGACAGGCAGGTGGAATGAGCATCTGCATGGACACTTATAAGGCTGATCCAAGATTAATCCTTGGATATCATGTGGTTCCGGGACAATGGATTTTACAGGGAGGAACTACCGGGGGCGGTGGAGTGATGCGCTGGTTTGAAAGAGAATTTGGAGATTTTGAGAGAGCAGAGGAAAAGAAAACAGGTGTTTCATCTCTGCAGCAGCTTAATGAGATTGCCCAGAAAGTTGCTCCCGGATGTGATGGAGTGGTATTTCTTCCATATATGGCGGGAGAAAGATCTCCAATCTGGAATCCAGATGCAAAAGGCGTCTTCTACGGACTGGATTTTTCTAAGACAAAAGGGCATATGGTACGTGGATGTATGGAGGGAGTCGCTCTTTCCCTTAGACATAATCTGGAAACTTCCAAAGAGGCAGGAGCGGAGGTTGAGGTACTCCGCGCAATGGGAGGAAGTGCTAATTCACTCTTATGGACACAGATTAAAGCAGATGTAACAGGTAAAACCATTATTGTGCCTTCCTCTGATACAGCTACCACACTTGGGGCTGCAATTCTGGCAGGAGTTGGCACTGGATTTTATAAAGATTATGAGGAAGCGGTGGCACTGACAGTAAAAGAAACCAGGCGCCATGAACCTGATAAAAATAATAAAGAGATTTATGACCATACATATAATGTCTATTTAAGGTTGTATGACTGTCTGAAAGACATGATGAAAAAATAAAGATTACTTATTATAAAGGTAAAGGAGGAGTCAGAATCATGAAAGCAGCAGTTGTTGTAGCAAATGAAGATGTACGTTATCAGGTAATACCTGGATATGTAAAAGTAAAAGTTAATGCTTCCGGTATTTGTGGATCTGATATATCACGTGTACTTCATAATGGAGTGCATTTTTATCCGATTGTTCTTGGACATGAGTTTTCTGGAGATGTAGTGGAAGTAGGAGAGGGAGTAACAAAAGTAAAGGTTGGAGAGCGTGTATCAGGAGCTCCGCTTCTTCCATGCATGAAATGTGATGACTGCCAGAACGGAAACTTTTCTCTGTGTAAGCATTACAGCTTTATTGGTTCCAGACAGCAGGGAAGCAATGCAGACTATGTAGTACTGCCAGAACAAAATGTGGTTCCGTTTGATGCTTCTATTTCTTATGAACAGGGTGCAATGTTTGAGCCATCTACGGTGGCGCTTCACGGACTTCTCCAGAATGATTATCAGGGAGGTCAGTATGTGGCAATCCTTGGCGGCGGAACTATTGGCATGTTTACTATGCAGTGGGCAAAAATTTTCGGTTCAAGAAAAGTGGTTGTTTTTGATATCAGTGAAGAAAGACTGGAACTTGCAAAACGTCTTGGGGCAGATGAAGTTGTTAATATCACAAAGGATAATTACATGGAAGAAGCCATGAAAATTACAAATAATAAAGGGTATGGTTATGTATATGAAACAGCAGGACAGGTACCTACCATGCATATGGCTTTTGAACTTGCTGCAAATAAGGCACATGTATGTTTTATCGGAACGCCGCATGTAGATTTGTCTTTTACTCCAAAACAATGGGAGAATATGAACAGAAAAGAATTTAAACTGACAGGCTCCTGGATGTCTTACAGTTCTCCGTTCCCGGGAAAAGAATGGGAGCTTACCGCACATTATTTTGCTACAGGACAACTGAAATTTGCCCCGGGCTTCATTTACAAAAAGATGCCTATGAGCCAGGCTCAGGAGGCATTCCAGCTATTTAAAATAAAAGGAAAAATCTTTTTGATAAATGAAGATTAAGGGGTAAAGAAATATGATACTTACAGTAACTTTAAATGCAGCGATTGATAAACGTTATGTAGTGGAGAATTTTCAGGTGGGAGAAGTAAACCGCGTGAAGGAATGTACGTATGTCCCAGGAGGAAAGGGATTAAACGTATCAAAACCGGCTTCCATTGCCGGCGCTTGTGTGGTGGCAACCGGGTTTGTAGGTGGTCACGCAGGAAATTATATTGAAGATGCGTTAAAACCATTTGAAATTGAAAGTGCATTCTACCATGTGGATGCAGAGAGTCGTTCATGTATTAATATTTGGGATGAGGTTAGCCATGTACAGACAGAATTTCTGGAACCAGGGTTTACGTTGACTGAAGAGGATTTGGAAAAATTTTTAAAGAAATTTCGTGAACTGGTCAAAGAAGCAGATGTAGTTGCCATATCAGGAAGCGTACCAAAAGGACTGAATGGAACGGCTTATCAGAAATTGGTAACTATTGTAAAAGATGCAGGAAAAAAAGTAATTCTGGATACGAGCGGAACACTGTTAGTTGAAGGAATCCAAGCAAAACCAACCATGATTAAACCCAATATTGATGAAATCCGTATGCTTACAGGAAGCCACTGTGACGATCAGAATGAGATGATTGCAGCAGCGGAAAGCATTCAAAAGAGTGGAGTGGAAATCGTTGTAATCTCTCTGGGAGGAGATGGGTCCATCGCGGTTTGTGAAGATGGTGTTTATCGCGCAATCGTGCCGAAAATTGATGCAGTGAATACGGTAGGGTGTGGAGATTCGATGATTGCTGGTTTTGCCATTGGGCTGAGCGAAGGACTTTCAGTACCAGAAATATTGAAAAAAGCAAGTGCTATTTCAGCGGCAGCGGCACTGAGAGAGGAAACAGGATATTTTGTGATGGAAGACATGGAACGAATTTATCCGCAGGTGGAAATTCAAAAAATCAAATAGAGGAGAAGCACAGACGATGGAATATGTATTGAAGAACCAGGAAATGGAGGTTCACTTTCAGTCGACAGGAGGAACGCTTAGCTCTGTTAAAGATAAGAATGGAACGGAATATTTGTGGAGTGGAGATGCGACTTATTGGAGTGGACAGGCACCGATTCTCTTTCCAATTTGCGGTAGTATTCGAGAAGATCAGGCAGTTACGGAAAGCGGGAAGAAACTGAATATGCCAAGACATGGAATCATCCGCAAGGAAGAGTTTCAGATGGAAATTTTGACAGATGACAGCATTTGCTTTTTGATTGAAAGCAAGGGTGAGATGTTGAAAAAATTTCCTTATCCGTTTCAAGTGCGTTCAAAATATCAACTGGAAGGAAAAAAATCCGAATTACTTATGTAGTAAAAAATACAGGAACAGAGAAAATGCCGTTCTTCATTGGCGGGCATCCAGGATTTCAGTGTCCACTCTATCCAGAAGAAGTATTTTCAGACTATCAGATTGTATTTGAAAAAGAGGAACATAGTACCAATCCGAAACCAGAAACAAAAACTGGGTTAATATTGGTGGAGGAGCGCACGAAGGTAATGCAAGATACCAGGATTTTGCCGTTAGATCATTCTTTGTTTGCTGTAGATGCTATCATATTTGATGAATTGGAGTCAAAAAAAGTGCAGCTGGTACATAAGATAAAGGGACATGGAATACAGTTGGAGTTTCAGGATTTTCCATATTTGGTTTTATGGTCAACTTCAAACAGAGGTCCATTTGTAGCTATGGAACCATGGACGGGACTTTCAACATGTTCAGATGAAGATGATATCTTTGAACATAAGAGAAATGTACAAATATTAGAACCAGGTGAGGAAAAGGACTACAGTCACACCATTGAAATTTTAGTATAGTGGATTATTTTGCATTTTATGCAAATAAATATATTTTTAAGGAGGAAAAAGGATGGGAACAATGATTAACCCGGCAGATGTGCCAAAAATCAAACTTTATAATGGAGCAGAAATACCATGTGTAGGTATGGGAACTTTTGGCTCAGACCGTTTTACGGCAGAGCAGGTTTCAAATGCAGTGGCAGGAGCAATCCGTTGCGGATATCGTATGTTTGACTGTGCAGCATGCTATGGAAACGAAGACCAGATTGGTGAGGTGTTCAAAAATGCATTTGACGAAGGTGTGGTAAAAAGAGATGATCTTGTTATCATGACAAAAGTATGGAACGATATGCATGAAAGAGTTGAAGAATCATGTAGAAAATCGATTGCAGATTTACAATGTGATTACATTGATATTTTCTTTATTCATTGGCCATTTCCAAACTACCATGCACCAGGATGTGATGTGGATTCCAGAAATCCAGATTCAAAACCATTTAGTGTGGAAGAATTTATGAATACTTATAGACAATGTGAAGAGTTAGTGGAAAAAGGATTGATCAAATACATCGGTATTTCCAATATGACTATTCCCAAAATGGAAGCGGTACTTCCTCTGATGAAGATTATGCCAGTTGCATGTGAATCAGAATTACATCCATGTTTCCAGCAACAGGAATTATTTGACTATCTGGTAGCACATAAGATTCAGCCAATCGGATTTATGCCATTGGGGTCACCACAAAGACCGGAACGTGATATGATGCCGGAAGATATCGCAGATCTTCAGACCGATATCATGCAATCAATTGCGAAAGCCCATGGAGTACATCCTGCATTGATCGCATTGAAGTGGGCTCATCAAAGAGGACAGATTCCGATTCCATTTTCTGTACATGAAATGGAGTACACAAGCAATCTTAAATGCTTGACAGAAGATCCATTGACACAGGAGGAAATGGATCAGATCGCAACTTTAGAACGTAATAACCGTCTGGTAAAAGGACAAGTGTTTCTGTGGGAAGGTGCAACAGACTGGCATGACTTATGGGATGAAGATGGAGTGATCGTAAAATAGATGAATATGCGGGGGTTGAAAAAAATACCAGCAGGTCTTATGGTTATCCCTATGTTTGGGGGAATCTTACTTTGTACTTTTTCTCCTCAGTTTTTTCAATTGGGTTCTTTTACTACAGAGGCATTTTCTAATGATGCATCGGCGACGATTATGGGACTTCAGTTGTTTTGTCTGGGAAGTCAAATACAGTTAAGAGATTTAAAAGCGGTAGCAAGGCGCGGAGGCGCTTTGCTTGCCGCTAAATTTGTATTAGGGATACTTGTAGTTCTGTTTGGAAGCATGATGTTCGGAAAAGATGGAATCTTTGGAATATCGTTGTTGGCGATGGTTTGCGTAATTACAAATGTGAATGGAAGCATCTATTTATCTCTGGTATCACAATATGGGGATGAGCAGGATGGAGCAACCGTTCCGATCGTGTCTTTGACGAATGGACCTTTGTTGGCTTTGGTTTTATTGGGAATTTCCGGAGTTGGTCAGGTTTCAGTTTTTTCTTTTGCAGGAATGGTATTGCCAATAGCAGTGGGAATGATTTTAGGAAACAAAAGTAAAGAAATAAAAGGGTTCTTAGAACCAGGAGTAAAATTGCTTGTCCCCTTTGTTGGCTTTACCTTAGGGGCTGGAATTGACCTTTCTGTTATTTTACAGGCTGGATTTCAGGGAATACTTTTGAGTATCTTTACAATCATGGCAGGATGTCTGGTGACTTTGTTTTTTGATAAATGGTTTGCAAAGAGGCCTGGATATGCAGGGTTGGCCTCTTGTGCAACTGGTGCAAATGCCGTGGCAGTTCCTGCGGCAGTTGCAACTATCGATTATTCTTTTCAATCTTATGTTCCAGAGGCAACTGCCCAGATTGCAGCAGTAGTGGTGATATGCTCCATTATGATTCCTGTAATCGTGGATTTTTATGAAAAATGGAGGCGTAGTTGAGTACTTGGATGAAGTTATATAATATTCGCTATTAATAACAAAACGTTTCTTTATATTTTTTAGTAAAAGATGGTTGCCTTATTAAAAACGATTAATCGTATCTTTAGAGATAACATTTTTTCGAAATTCTCTTGGTGTACATTTAGTTTCTTGTTTAAAGATTTTTGTAAAATAATTATAATCTGGAATACCAACAAGGACAGCTATCTTGTGAATGGGAAGTGTAGTGGAAGATAAATACCGTTTTGCTTCCTGAACACGAAGTTGTCGTACATGTTGCATGATGCCAGTTCCAAAGTATGTTTTAGAAAGATTGCAAAAGGTTGTTTTTCGATACCCGAATGCATGAGTGATCTGTTCAATAGACAAATCTTCGGATAAATGGGTCAAAATGTATTGATCCAGTTTGTAAGAGAGTGTGTTCGTATTCTGCAGGAGGAAATCACTGTGAAGGAGATGATTTGTAAGGGCTTTGAGCATGCGAAAGAGGGAAAGAACTTTTTCTTCAGATATACTTTTTAGCGATTGAAACGAGGAATTATTGGAAGAAAAAGAATTCATAAAACTGTCACAACGCAATTGACCACACATTAAATATCCAAGAATGGTTTCTTCCGAAAGAATTGGTACAATGATTTCCGTCAAACCCAAATGACATTGATACAAATACGGTTGTTTGGTTTGTCTGCAGTGTGAAAATGCTGTATAATCACATTGCAGACATTTTTTGTTGGAGAATTCATTCATGCGATATTCTTTGCAAAAATCAGATAATCTACTAGGATAGGCAAGAATTTCTTGAAATTCTTGGTTCATGAAGGCAATTCGAAAATCGGTCAAATGATAAAAATCAAGTAGAACTTGAGAAAGGAATTATTACAGCAATGGAAAAATCGTCGTCCAGAGATGGGTGTGATTTTATTCCGATGCAAAAAAAACAGGGGAATCTTTTTTGGGGATTTCAAAAGACACAAAAGCTGATTTTAACAGCAACCGTTTCCAATTATCAATGGGGATGCATCCGAACAAAAGACTGACAGAGCTTTGGAATCAGTATGGTGAAGATGGATTTGAATTTTCTGTAGTGAAAATTCTGAAATATGAGAATCCAGATGATGACCACATAGAAGAATTGGAAACATTAAGAGAACAGTGCTTTGCACAAGACACAGAAGCGAGAAAGTTATGGAAGTAAATCAAGGTATTGTAATTATATCAGAAGGATATGACCGTATTGATGGGAGAAACGCATATCATTCCGGCATCAAGAGGATTACCCTTGGTATGCCAGTAATGGAAGAAAATAAAAATATGCAGGTTGCCCGGTACTTGTCTGCCTCTGAATAAAATACTGATGCCAGCTGGAAGAGAGCGTTCATATCTGATATTTCTTTTAATGGCAGAGTACAGTATTCATCCAGTTTGCTTCTGGTTGTAAACAAAATCTGACAGCGGTATTTTAATACTACTGACAGAAAACTGTCCTGTGTGGCAGTGACATTAAAATTATCGATGATCAACAGAGTATCAGATTTCAGAGAACGCAGAAAACGGTTATGTCTTTGAAACCGTTCCTGTTCAATGCTTTCCGGCAGATCATCAATAAAATCAATGTCAGTAATATCCTGATGAAGATTGCCGGTATATTCTACATAAAGGATATTGGTGTAATGCCTCATGTACCGCTTTGTGTAGGCTTTGGCAAGTTCACTTTTTCCGATGCCGGCGATGGTATGGGCTAAATTTTCATGATTGGATGTCTTGGAATAGTAAGCGGATATTTTAGGACTGATTTTAGCCTGACTAGTCATCCAGCGGCAAACCAGACCGTTGTCCATTGAAAAATCCTGATTTGCCGGATCATCCATAAAATCTTCAAATAATTCGTATAAAAAATCAGGCTGACTCATTTGATTACTTTCGCTGATATGATTTTTTAAGCAAGTGCTAATAGAAGAAAAATCGCATCGATTCAATAGAAATTCCCCTTTCGTAGTTAAGATTGAGTATATCTATCATAACACGAACATATATTCGGTTCAAGAAAATGCGGATATTTTTAAAGTGATTGTGTCAATTTACAATCACTTTCTATTCAATGTGGTTTTCCGGCAGGTTCTGTAAAATAAGCCCAGATCAAAACAATGACGGGAGGAGCTTATGCAACAGAATATTGAATTTGAGCAGTGCATTGATTTTCTGGTACGGCTGATTGATAAGTACGGCGAAGAAGTCCTCCGGGAGTTGGAGGAAGAAAAACAGAATAAGGAAGAAAAAACAGCATAGAATACTTCTGAGCGGGTATGGCTAAGAATGTTTTGGCGTATTGACAGGACATTTAAAATGACGTATACTAAGCTCAGTGATCGTTCTGTAGAAACTTGCGAAGCCTACAG
>ENA-OPWX01000717-OPWX01000717.1-human-gut-metagenome-genome-assembly--contig:-NODE-717-length-28636-cov-3.127532_pt1 | contig 28636 bp, 30 predicted proteins | sample MGYA00241514_ERZ502020 | MGnify/ENA primary metagenome ERZ502020 (study PRJEB25962, sample SAMEA2042105) | human gut metagenome | biome: human gut; feature: human-associated habitat; material: faeces... | reverse complement strand
CTGTAGGTCCGCAGGCTGTAAGCCCTGCAACCATAGATACTGCCAGACCTGCTGCTGCCACACGCTTCATCAATTCCTTTTTCATTTTCTTCCTCCTGTTTCACACATTATTCCGAAATGCAGCTGTTTCTCGTAAAACAGCACACTTCCTTTTACTTGTAGTTTTATATTAGTACATAGTTTATGCAATGTCAATAGATTATTGTTTATTTTGTATGTATACACTATTATTTTATATATGTATACATACATTTTCCATATCTATTCTCCAGTTTAACATACCTTTTTCACAGCCTATGAATAAATCCTTTTCAAATTATCCAAACTATATTTTGACATATTTATTGACTTATATAGTATAAAAATAGTATCACGGAGGTGAAAGGAGTGGATATTTGTATGCTGAAAGAATACCTTGAAAAAGCCTATGGATATAATGAGCCTATTTTTATCAGTGAAATTCAGTTAGAAGGTATCAGCGATAATGCTCTGCGGCAATACTTCAAGAGAATGGTTCAGTCAGGGGATATTATTCGGTTTGATACCGGGGTTTATTATCTTCCCAAGGCATCCCGTATCCTGAAAAAAAGCTATTTAGATCCAATGAAAGTTATCATACGAAAATATATAAAAAATGCCGGAGAAACCTATGGATATTTTTCTGGCGCCACTTTTGCAAACCAGATTGGTCTGACAACGCAAATGCCCACTGTACTGGAAATTGTAACATCCAGAGAATCCACCAAGGGACGTATCGTTACAGTAGGTTCGCAGAAGGTTCGCTTGAAACGTCCATCTATCGAAATTACTTCTGAGAATGCAGGATTGCTACAGCTTTTGGATATTGTTTCTCAGGCTAACTTATATTCGGAATATCCAGAACAGAAAATGGGAGAAATATTGAAACGTTATGTAAGAAATCAACGTTATACCAGAGAAAGTCTTATGAACTCACTGCCAGCCATTACAGGTACAACAGCAAAAAATTTGATTAAATGGGGAATTATTTATGAATTTACATCTTGATCGTGAGGCTTTTACGGAACTTGTAACTGCGGCCTCACATGAATTACACATACCTTCAAGCATTATAGAAAAAGATTACTATGTAACACTTGCATTGCGGGAATTATCTGCCCGTATCAATGGAATGATATTTAAAGGCGGCACATCTTTGACCAAATGCTACCAAATTTTAGAACGTTTTTCCGAAGATATTGATATTTCTTATGCCGCCTCTGAGGGAGTCCCCGGGGAAAGCAGGAAAGACAGTTCAAAAGGTCTATTGTTTCCTCTATGGATGCGTTGCAGTTTCCAATCGAGAATCTTGAAGAGACACGGAGCCGACGCAGTTATAACTGTTATCGGGTCATCTATCCAAGCCTCTATTCACCGTCCCTGGAACTGAAAACACAGCTGGTCATTGAAACATATATCGCACTGCTTCCTTTTCCAACGGTTCAGAGGATGACCGATAACTATATTTATCGTTTTCTAAAACTTACCGACCAGATAAATCTGGCAGAAGAATTTAATCTTATGCCATTTGAAATAACAACGCAGGCAATCGAACGGACACTGGTTGATAAAATATTTGCCATTTGCGATTATTATATGACAGGGAAAACAGAACGGCATTCGCGTCATCTGTATGATATATATAAGATATTGGAGTATATATCGCCAGATACATCATTGTCCAAACTGATACAGGAAGTCCGAAAACTTCGGGAGCCCCTGTCTATCTGTCCTTCAGCAAAGCAAGATATATGTATCAATCACATTTTAACAGAAATTCTTGAAAGTGCTGTATATCGAACAGATTATGAAATCATTACAGGAAAATTACTTTTTACATATGTTCCATATGAAACCGTTATTGAAGGAATAAACAAAATAATTGAACAGGGCTATTTTAATTAAAGTACTTTTTTTATACAAAAACAGAATACTCCTGCCTTGCAGCAGGCAGGAGCATCTCAAACAATTCTTCTATTTATCAGGCTTTTTCATCTCATCCATCCACTCCCCGCAAAGCTTTATCCAGCCTGCTACATGAGGATCTGCAAACCGTTCCTTATCCGGCTCTGCCACCTCATCCGTAGCCAGCGACAATCCATGCTCCCCAAAGGGATACACATGATACTCAAAGGGAATTTTATATTTTGACAGCTGCTTTACAAAAAGCAGGGAATTTTCTACCGGAACCGTTGGATCTTCTGCCGTATGCCACAGAAATACAGGCGGAGTGTCCTGATCCACATGATTTTCCAGACTGAAAAACTGTTGTTTTTCCAAATCATCTCCTGCCAGCATCTCAAAGCTTCCTCTGTGGGCCCATTCCCCGGCAGAAATCACCGGGTATCCCAGAATCAGGCCATCCGGTCTTATGCTCTCAGCCTGATCCTTTGAAAATATCTCCGGTTCATTCCACAGCACTCCCAAACTGGCAGCCACATGGCCCCCTGCTGAAAAACCGCACAGAAATACAGATTTTTCCGGTTCCCACATCCGGACCATTTTCACAGCCTCTGCCGCCTGCTTCACCGGTTCTGTTCCAAGAACCTCTCCCGGACCTGCCACACTGTAATACAGAATCCACGGCTTCCATCCAAGGGCTGCAAAAGCTTTTGCCACCGGCTCCCCCTCTCTGGGCGAAAGCCACTGATACCCGCCTCCGGGGCAGATAATCACACTCCCCTTCCAGTCCTGATTCCGGAAAGCTTCCATTCCTTCTGCTTCTTCCAGTATTCCATTTCCCGTAACCCCATATCTCATATAGTCCCGCTCCGTCAGCCTTCGTATTTTACATCAAAACCAAAATATTCATTCACATTATTAAAGCAGACATCCTCTATGATTTTCTGCAAAGCTTTCTCTCCGGCAAAATACTCTCCCCGCTCTGCCAGCTTTCCGAGATAATCGCAGAATACTCTCCTGTACAGCTCATGGCGCGGATAGGAAATAAAGCTTCGGCTGTCTGTCAGCATTCCTACAGACAGGCTGACCGGATAGAGGTTTGCACAGGCCTCAAACTGACGGCTGATTCCAAATGCCTGATCGTTAAACCACCAGGGTGCTCCCAGCTGAACCTTTCCTTTCACTCCGCCTCCACAAAAGCCTGCTGCCAGAATAGCCCATGTTTCAATCTTTGTTCCGTCCAACGGATAGATAATAGTCTTTGGAAGCTCATCAATCAGGGTCAGGCGGTTTAAAAGCTCTCCCACACTGGTTACGGAGCACTGATCATCTGCACAGTCAAAGCCCGTAGAATGGCCCGTTTCCGCTACGCCCCTTGTATTGGCGTCCAGATAGGTACCGATATGAAGCTGCATCACATAACCATTCCGGTTATACCGGCGTCCCATCTCAAAGAGAAATGCGCTGCGGTACTGATCCTCTTCCTTTGCTGTCAGAGGCTCATTTTTTCTTGCCTTATCAAAAATCCGGTCAATTTCCCCGGAGGTATAATTCTCCCATGTAAAGTGAGGAATTCCGTCATCGCTTACCGTTGTGCCTGTAATCTCCTGAAAATATTTCAGTCTTGCCTCCAGAGCATCCAGCATATGCTCAAAGGAATCAATCTTAATTCCTGAAACCGCCTCTAACTGATCCAGATATGATGAAAATCCATCTTTTTCTAAAAACATGGCCTGATCCGGGCGGAATGCAGTAATTACCCGTGTAAACATCTTTTCCTTATTCAAAGCAATATGGCAGTGAAGATCATCTATCGGGTCCTCTGTGGTGCTTACCAGCCTTACATTGGAATGCTCCATACACCAGCGTCTTGTCATATGCTCTTTATGGATCATTTCCTTTGTCTTCTGATAAATTTCCTCCGCATTTTCCTCTGTCACCGGCTCATCAATATCAAAATACCGCTTTAATTCCATGGCGCACCAGATATAGATGGGATTTCCGGCTAATGCCGGAAGAATCGAAGCAAAAGCCAGATATTTTTCGTGAAAATCTGCATCTCCGGTAATATACCTTTCATCAATGCCGAAGGTACGCATGGCTCTCCATTTATAATGATCGCCCCTGAGCCACATTTCTCCCAGATCCTCAAATTCCTTATCTTCCAGAATCTCTGAGGGCTGCAGATGGCAGTGATAATCAATGATAGGCATATGCTCCGCATACTTATGATAAAGGTGCCGCCCTGTTTCTGTTGTCAGAAATAATTCCTCATCAAACCTTGTGTTCATTTTCCTGCCCCCTTAGAATCCGATCAATGCTCCGCCGTCTACCGGAATACAGCTTCCGCTGATATATCTGGCTGCATCACTGGATAAAAAGGCTGCGCACATACCTACATCCATAGGATCACCCACGGTTTTTGCAGGGATTCTTCCCATGATTTTTGCCAGACGGGGCGGATCATTGTCTACAGCCTTGTGGAACATGGGCGTATCAATCCATCCGGGAGCAATTGCATTTACTGTAACTCCGTATTCTGCCAGCTCTGCAGTCAGAGTATGGATCATGCCCAGAAAACCTGCCTTTGCAGTAGAATATCCGGCAACCTGCGGCTGTCCGATATAGCTGGTCATGCTTGCCTGGAAAATGATTCTGCCGCGCTTCTGCTCCTTCATATATGGAACAACCGCCTTTGTCATAGCAAAAGAACCTACCAGATGTACATCCAGCACACGCTTATAATCCTCTACTGTCATATCCCAGATAAACTTCTTGCAGTGGTTTCCGGCATTATTTACCAGAATATCCACTCTTCCATGTTCCTTTACAATACGGTCTACCAGTTCGCCTGCATGATCCGTATCTGTAATATCAAACTGGTAAAAGGCTGCCTGAGAGCCAAATTCCTCCAGCGCCTCTGCCGCCTGCTCCGGCGCTTCAAAGCTTACTACGCATACCTTTGCCCCGGCGCTTACCAGACACCGTGTTACCGCCAATCCAAGTCCGGTAGAACCGCCCGTTACGATTGCTACCTGACCGGACAGGTCATACCAGTTTGCCATTTTAAACTCATTCATTTCTTTTTCTGTAAATGCAGCCACCTTTAAGTCCTCCTTCTATAACCGGCATTTCTTTTCAAATGCCTCCTGGGTATCCTGATATTTATAGGGAATATAAAATTCTCTGTGTCCCAATGCTTCACTTTTGGTAGGTCTTCCTCCCGCGGTTTCCGCTATGTACTCTGCAAGAACGTCTGCCATCTCATTCAGGCTTATGTTTCCTTCCAGAACAGGGCCTGCGTCAAAATCCATATCCTCTTCCATCCGTTTATACATTTCACTGTTTCCTGTCAGCTTAATGCAGGGCGCCACTGCATTTCCAACCACATTTCCCCGTCCGGTAATCAGAATTACCAGATGGGCTCCGCAGCTGGTCAGATCCATCAGCCCCTCATTGTCATTTGGGTTGGTAATCCCAAACTGCATCCAGTAGGGGTCCGGTGTAGAATCCAGGAGCCACAGGCCATGTCTTCCCGGATGGCTGGCTACCTTCAGCACCCCCTCGATGGGCTTTGAGCCGCTTTTTATCACAGCCCCCATGCTTTTTTCTTCAATAGTGGACAGGCCTCCGGCAAAATTCCCCGGGCTGACCGAATACTGACGCACAGAGCGGCAATATTCCAACGCCTTATCATAGGTAGAACGAATCTCTCTTTTGGCATTTTCATCTACTCCCCTGCTCTCCAAAAGATCTCCCAGACCGATTGCCTCTACGATTTCTTCAAAAATGGCTGTTCCGCCCAGATCCACCAGCTTATCATAAAAACGGCCCACCACAGCATTTCCGGCCAGTCCGCTGGTATAATCGCTTCCTCCGCATTCTGCTCCGATCACCAGATCCTTCATGCCCATCTCTACTCTGGGCGTATCCTCCAGCTGCTTCAAGGCCATCCTTACCCATGCAATTCCTTTTTCCACGGATTTGCGGGTTCCGCCCTCCTGCTGAATAAACATCCAGGAAGCCGGCTTTCCTTCCTTCTCAGCCAGATCTGCCAGCCACTGCGGCTGAACATACTCGCAGCCCAGTCCCACCGCCAGCACGGCTCCCACGTTCGGATGCCGGATCAGGCTGATTAATAAATCTACGGCATACTGATTATCCGTACAGCCGTCAAATCCCACCAGCTCCACATCCGGATGAGCAGACCGCTCTACGATCTGGCGTGCTGCAAATTCAGAGCATTTTACCGTATAAATTACCAGCACCCGATTTCTGATGCCGGGCGCTCCATTCTTTCTCTTATATCCCTTCCAGGATAATTCCTTCAGGTTCATATCTGCTTCCTCACTCATATCTGGTATCCATGGGCGCTCCTGTTTTTACATCCAGATGACTGGACCGTTCATCATAAAGACTTTTCATCACATGAAGATGAACCCAGCTTCCTTTGGAAATATCTTCCGTTGCCGCCCCGATAGGAACGCCATATTTTATAATCCGCGTTCCGGAGGGGATATCTGACAGGGCAATCTTATGCCCTGCCGGAATATCCGTAACAGCTTCTATGTCTTCTTCCTGATGGTCTCCAATCAGCGCTGCCCTCTCTCCTGTAAGAAGCTCCGACAGGGCCGTAGCCACATTGTCTTCATATGCAACCTGAAATACCCTCTTTTTGCTGTCCATAAAAGCTCCAGCCTTTCCTTATAATATCCCAAACTCCGCAAATGCCTGTGTTGCTGTCATTCCGCCCTCAATGGCCTTTCTCACTGTTTTTTCACCGGAGGCCTTAATCAGAGCTTTCTCAATTACCTCATCCTTGATTTCCTTTGGAATAATCAGGACGCCGTCTATATCGCCAAACACCAGATCGCCGTCATGAATCGTTACCTGCCCGATCTCAATGGTGCAGCGGTAATCGCATACATAGGTACGCATGGAAGAATCCTGAGCCCAGCACTGTGTACAGAATACAGGGAAATTCTGTCCCATAACCTGAGGCGTATCACGGCTGTAGCCGTCCAATACCGCGCCTGCTGCTCCTCTCGCTTTTGCCGTAGCAGTCAAAAGCTCTCCCCACAGGGCAGAATGATGGGCTCCTGTGGCAATGTATACCTCGCCGGGCTTTAACTGGTCAAGCGCCTCTGTCAGATAGCCAAAGGGCTTTTTCGGATTTCCAAATACATCATTTTCCAGCACTGTGCAGGCATACCCTGCTACCTTTAACCGGTTATCCGGCTGGCTGCGGTCCACATAAGCGTCTGCCGGAACCAGCGCCTCCAGAGGGCGGATATTGGCAGGCAGAAACTGATGCTTATATCCCATCTGATCCAGAATATCCCCTACTACAGGCGTATAAAGCTTTTCTTTCATTAAGGCAAATAATTCTTCATCACTGTTCCACTGTTTCATTTCTATTCCAGTCTCCTTGCAATTCATCATATTTCATTTATCAGACAGCCGGACACCCGGTACATCATCAGATCGCCATATTGGGCAGCCACATGAAGGTCTGAGGGAAGTAGGTTAAAATTAACAGGGCAATACCCATTACTGCATAAAATGGAATCATGGTCTTTGCCAGCTTTTCAATCTTAATTCCTGAAATCGCACTTCCGATAAACAGGGTAGATCCAACCGGAGGTGTTAAAAGTCCGATTCCCAGATTCAGAACCATTACCACACCCAGATGAATTGGAGAAAGTCCCAGGGACATCCAGATGGGCAGGATCACCGGTGTCAGCATCAGAATCAGGCAGGCCATCTCGATCAGGCAGCCTAAGAACAGCATCAGCAGGTTCAGCATGATAAGAATCAGAATCTTATTATCTGTAATAGAGAACAGAGCTTCTGATACCATTGACGGTACCTTTAAATAAGTAAGCAGGTAGGTAAATGCACCAGATACGCCTAACAGGATTAAAACCTTTCCAAGAGTCATGGTCACATTGTGGAAAATCTCAGGAAGATCTTTTACAGTAAAGCCCTTGTAAATAAACAGACCTACTACCAGAGACCACACAACTGCACAGGCTGCAGACTCCGTGGTTGTAAATACACCGGTAATTACGCCGACTACAACAAACAGGACGGAAAGCATACCCCAGATGGCCTTAAAGAAGGTTCTCACACAGGCCCTTGGGTTAAAACGGCCTGTTACCGGATAATTTTTCTTAACAGAAACATAGTAGGAGTAGATCATCAGTACAACGGAAAGAATCACACCCGGAACATAGCCTGCTAAAAACAGCTGTCCGATGGATACGCTGGTTACACCGGCTGCAGCCAGCGTATAGATAACCATGTTCTGGCTCGGCGGAACCAGGATACCTTCTACAGAGCTTGCCATGGTCAGACAGGTAGAAAAATCACGGTCATAGCCCTGCTCTTCCATCATCTGAATCTCAATGGGGCCTAAGGATGCGCAGTCTGCGGAAGAGGAACCGGAAATTCCTCCAAAGAAGAAGGATGACACTACGTTTACCATAGCGGCTCCGCCTCTGAACCAGCCAACCAGCTCTTTTGAAAAATCGATCAGCGTAGCCGTAATCCCTCCCGCGCTCATCAGCTCGCCCATCAGGATAAAGAATGGTACTGCCAAAAGTGTATAGGAATTCAGGTTGCTTATAAATTTCAGCGCCATCTGTATGGGATTGATTCCCAAATAAATAAAATCAGCCAGTGACGCAATACCGATTGCATATACGATCGGAACCCTTAAAAACACCAGAGCCAGAAACAGGCCTAATAATATCAATGTAGCAATTACGGTTGTACTCATGCTTCCTTCCTCCTTGTCCACTGAGAAATTAATGCAAAGATATAAGAAACTCCTGTTACAGGCAGAGCCAGATACATCCACGCATAGGGAATATTAAGTCCTGCCATTGTATTGCTTCTGGACTGTTTCATCAGAAGTACACCGTAAACGATCATAAATGCTGCAAAAACCACAATACACAGGGTAGCAAGAACATCCGTTGCAAAAATCTGTCCCTTTTTCATCTTCTCATCAAACATCGTCACCTTCAGATGTTCATCCGTCCGAAGCACTAAGGAAGATCCCAGCATACTCATCCATGTCAGCAAAAACAGAGACAGGGGCTCGCCCCACATGGGAGACTGATGAAGAAAATATCTTCCCACAAAGATATAAAATACAACGGCTACCAGCGCTGCCAGCATCAGCACACACAGATGCTTTACAATACCAAATATCACCCGGTCTATCGGCTCCCACAGCTTTTTAAAATTTTCCATAGCCTTTCCCTTCCTGATGTTCTTGTCTTATTTATACTCGCCGCTTCTCATTTCCTCGATCAGAGCCTGATTTTCCTCTGAGTATCCTTCATAAATACTCTGGCAGGCCTCAGACCACTTATCCAGATCACTTACCTCAAGTCTGGTTACACCCTTTTCCTCAAAGCTGTCAAAGGTCTCCTGGATCTTCTTCTGATTATACTCGTAGCAAACCTTGCCTGCTGCCTCAGAAGCTTCCTTCATCCAGCCCTGCTGCTCCTCTGTCAGAGAATTCCACTTATCCTTATTCATCAGGATAACGCCGCAGCCAAAGGTGTGAGCGTCCGGAATAAAGTAAGGAGCAACTTCATTGTAAGAGTTGGCCATATAGTTGATCACATCGTTTTCTGCTCCGTCTACAACGCCGGACTGGAGGGATGTATATAATTCAGAATACGCAATCGGTGTTGCAGATGCATTCAGAGCCTTCATGGTATTTACCATCAGATCCGTCTCCGGAACACGCATCTTTAATCCCTTCATCATGTCTAAAGAGAAGGTTTCAGGGTTTCCCAGCTTCTTATATGTATTCTCTGTGATAAACATATGACGGGGACCCTCTGTCAGCCATCCTAAAGCCACATATCCGCAGTCAGCCTCATCTACAGAGTCAAGAAGCTTCTGTCCCGTGCTGCTCTTTGCCATTGCTTCAAACTGTTCCATATCCTTAAACAGGAACGGAAGACCTGTTAAACCGATTTTCTCTGCTCCGTAGTTGGAAAGGGAAGAGGCGTTGCCGCGGAAGATATCAAGGGTTCCCATCTGGATGCCCTGCATACACTCTTTTTCATTTCCAAGTGTTCCGTTCAGATACAGCTCTACTTTGATCTGGCCTCCGGACAGCTCCTCAATCTTGCTTGCAAACTCCTTTGCTCCTACGGTTGCACCGTAATCCTCACCATTTACCTCACTCCAACGGAGAGTGATCGCTTCTCCGTTTCCTTTTTCCGGTGCTGCCTCTGCTTCCTTGGATGCAGGTGCATTTCCGCCATCTGCAGACGCGGGAGCACTCTCTGAACCCGAACCGCAGGCTGCCAGTGAAAAGGCGGTACAAACTGCTAATGCTACTGCTGCTATCTGTTTCCTCATGTTACAAATCCTCCTGAATACATTATAATTTTGGCACAAAAACGTTTTCGTTTTGTGGCATATAAATGCCGCATAAAAATAATCACGAGCGCCTTAAAGATATATTAAGAATATACTTACCACCCTCTTTTGTCAATATATTCTGTGTTTTTTAGTTTGTTTAGTAGATATTTTAGTATAATATGCACAATTTCTATTTCTGTGATTTTTACATAAACACAGTTTAAAACTAAACTATTGACAGTACCTTTACTTTTTTTAATGATATTGCTATACTTTACAAAAACGTTTTATTCGGCGTTACTTTAAATTTAATTGTCATTTTTTATAGTATTATAACGAAATGGAGGATTATTTATATGATTATTACCAAATTCGAAAGCTGGTGGGTAGAAAGAGGGAAATGTCTGTTTGATGAACGGCGCCAGGGAGGCGCTAAAATGGGATGGGACGTAATCGTAATCCGTCTTACAACAGATACAGGATTAGAAGGACACGCTGTATGCATGGCTGCCAGAAGCGGAGCTGTCAGTGAATCCTATCTTCAGGAAAGCATTGCCCCGGTTGTTCTTGGGCGTGATCCCCACGACAGAGAAGCGATCTTCCAGGAACTGTGGGTCATCGACCGGCATGAAGCCTTTTTCCCTGTATTTCTTCCCGGCCCTGTAGACGTAGCGCTCTGGGATCTGTGTGCAAAGGAAGCAGGCCTTCCCTTATATAAATATATCGGAGCCTACAGAGACAAGCTTCCCGTCTATGCCAGCAGCAACTTCCTTCCAACCGTACAGGATTATGTAGATGAAGCCCTTTACTATAAGAACAAAGGCATCAAGGGATACAAAGCGCATCCGGCCGGTCCTGTAGAATTTGACATGAAGGTACATGCGGCGGTCCGTGAAGCCGTCGGAGATGACTTTATCCTGATGACCGATCCGGTCGGAGACTATACCTTAGACGAAGCAATCCGCGTAGGCAGACAGCTTGAAAAACTGAACTATAAATGGTTTGAAGAACCCTTCCGTGATTTTGAGCTTTATAAGTATTCTGAACTGTGCCGTGCTCTGGATATCCCCATCGCTGCTACAGAAACCACCAGAGGCTGCCACTGGGGAGTCGCTCAGGTAATCGCCCAAAGAGCGGCTGATATCGTCCGGGCAGACGTAAGCTGGAAAGACGGCATCACCGGTGCTTTGAAGATCGCCCATTTAGCGGAGGCCTTCGGACTGAACTGTGAGATTCATACCACCACCATGAATTACATGGATATGGCAAATCTCCATTTAAGCTGTGCGATTAAAAACTGTGAATACTTTGAATACTTTGTACCAGAGGATAATTACCGTCTTCCCATGAAGGGAGATCTCCCAATTGATGAAAACGGTTTCATCCATGTTCCTGATAAGCCCGGCATCGGAGTTGAACTTGATTGGGATCTGATCGAATCTGCCTGCCGCCATTACTGCTGTCAGGAATGGAAACAGGCATAACTTCTACTGAAACAGGCAGTGATAGTTTTCATGTTCATACATAACAAGGTTGCTTTTAAAAACCACATCACTGCCTACATAGACCCGTTTCTGCTCCGGCATCTTTCCGCTGATCAAAAACTCTGTCAGGGTCCGTATTCCAATATACCCCTGAGCATAGGGATTTTTCTGGATCACGTTGTTAAATACGGAACGCCGGAGCCGGTCCGCGGTCATATCAGAAAGGTCAGAGCCTACGGCAAACAGTCTTCCCGCCCGCCCGCTTTCTTCCAGGGCCTCTCCCAGCATAACCGTACCCTGAGAATATACACTGCAGCAGGCAGCTACATCCGGACGGGTGATCTGATTATAAATATTTACATAGTTTGTATGATCCATTGTCCAGGAATGGTCAATATACAAAAGGTTTGGACAGCTATTTTCACTCAGATATGCCTTAAATCCTCTGGCAATCGCACTGTGGGCTTCCCACTTGGGATTTCCTCCGCAGAGGAAAATACTTCCAAATTCAGGAATACGGCTCAGAATCAGTTCCGCCATGGTACGTCCGATTACTTCATATTCGGGCTGTATACAGCAAAGGTAATCACAGAATTTTATCTCCGAAGTAATACATACAACGGATATTCCCTCGTCCTGTATCAGTTTCCAGTCCTCTTTTGACGTAATTTCATCAATATGACCTACCGTCAGGATTCCATGAAGCTTGTGTTCCTGTACCATTTTCCTCAGCTGAGCCAAGATACGATCCCTGCTGTGATGATGATAGGGCATTTCAATACATTCCATATTAACGTTGATGGTAGAAAGATAATCATGGATCCCCCTCCACATAGGCGGATAATAATACTGATTGTCTCCATCCTCAGAAGGCACTAAAATCGCGATTCTCTGGGTACTCCGTTTTAAACTGGAAGCCAGCGTATTCGGCTGATACCCCAACTCCTCGGCTGTTCTTCTGATTTTTTCGCGGGTTTCATCACTGACCCCAGATTTGCCGCTCAATGCAAAGTGAACGGAACTGATCGATACTCCTGCTTTTGCTGCTACATCTCTGATCGTTACTTTTGCTTTCAAAAAATGCACCCTTCCCGTTACTGTCGATTATTACTGCTATTATACAACAGTTTGCCAAAAGTTAAATACTTTGTAAAATGAATTTTCAGGAGGAATATACAGAATGTCTGAATTAGAATTAAAAGGAAAAACAGGAATTGTCACCGGAGCCAGCAGCGGTATTGGCTTTCAGATCGCTAATGTCCTGGCAGAAGCCGGAGCAGCTGTCTATGCGATCAGCCGCTCCGGAGCGCCAAAAGAAGGAGTGGGCGAGAGTTCTCCGGGTGTGATCCATGTAAAAGGCGATATCGGAGACCAGGCAGCCATGAAAACGCTCCTGGATGAAATTACAGCTTCTACCGGCGGCGTCCTTGACTTTCTCGTCAATAATGCCGGAGCTACCTTTAAATGCCGTGCCGAAGAATTTCCGGAAAATCAGTTTGACCATATCATGGATGTAAACGTAAAATACGTGTTCGAGATGAGCCGCCTCTGCTATCCATTCCTCAAAAAATCCCAGGAAAAAGGCCGGATCATCAACATCACCAGCATGAGTGCCCATCTGGGCTTTTCCGAGGTTGTTCCCTACTGTACCAGCAAGGGAGCAGTCCTTGCCATGACACGCGGTCTGGCGGTAGAATGGGCCGGAGATAATATCTGCGTAAATAGCATTGCTCCCGGCTGGTTTAAGAGCAAGATGCTCACACAGGTAGCCGACCCGGTCAGAGAACAGAAAATCCTCAGCCGTATGCCTTTACACGCTTACGGAGATACCCGCGATCTGGGCGCCATGGCACGCTTCCTCTGCGGACCCGGAGCCGGATACATTACCGGTCAGGACTTTGCTGTAGATGGCGGAGCACTGGCATTTGGATATTGATTTATTGAGCCGTATCCTCCCTATACATACAAAAAATCCAAAAGAATTCCTGGCGCTTTTCGAATAACATGCCACATTTCGGGTATACTAAGTGTTTGAATATATCCCTCATTTCATCAGTATATTTAAGGGATCCTTCTCCTAACATTTGACTTTTCCCTTATTTTTCGATATATTTTAATGGAAATGAGAGGAGGCTAAGGGAATGAGAATATTCAACTATTCAAAAATCAAAGAGCAAACGTGGGATTCTGAGATTCTTGGATATATTGCAGCAATTTACAGAGAAGTCGGAAAGCAAGAGCAATATCTAAAGCAGCGTCCGGAAGAACTGGAAAAGCTTGTTGAGATTGCAAAAATACAAAGTACCGAAGCATCCAATGCCATCGAGGGAATTGTCACTACCAATACTCGTATCAAGCAGTTGGTGAAAGAAAAAACCACCCCGAAAAATCGTGATGAACAGGAAATTGCCGGATATCGTGACGTACTGAATGTAATCCATGATAACTTTGATGTAATTCCAATCTCCAAAAACTACATTTTGCAATTACACAAAATCATGTACAGTCACATGAATAACCCTCTGGCGGGACAGACTAAAAACCTACAGAACTATATCAGTGCGACTTATCCTGAAGGACATACGGAAATATTATTCACTCCGCTTTCTCCCTTTGAGACACCGGAGGCACTGGATAAAATTTGCGAAGAATATAACCGTGTAATCGGTAACTTTGAAGTAGAGCCGCTGATTGCAATTCCAATCTTTATCCATGACTTTCTATGTATTCATCCGTTCAACGATGGCAACGGAAGAATGAGCCGCCTGCTCACAACCTTGCTGTTATACCGTAACGGCTTCTATGTAGGAAAATACATTTCCCTGGAAGCCAAGATCGCAAATGCTAAAGATCTCTACTATGATGCACTTGCCAGATCCCAAGACAGGTGGCATGAAGGCTGTGAAAATGCTGTACCGTTTATCAAATATCTGCTGAGCACCTTTCTTGCCGCCTATAAAGATTTTGAAGATCGGTTCTCCATCGTAGAAACAAAGCTGCCGGCAGTGGAGATGGTAAGAAAGGCAACACAAAATAAGATTGGGAAATTCACAAAGCAGGACATTCGAGAATTATGCCCATCCCTGAGCATTAGTTCTATCGAAGGTTCTCTGAGAAAATTAGTGAAAGAGGGGGATTTGAAGCGAGAAGGTTCCGGAAAGGCAACTTATTATATTCGCCTGCGGTAAATATCTTTACAATTAACCTCTTTCAGAAACTATCAAAAAGGGAAGGCCAGGATCATCCGGCCTTCCCTTTCTGTATTTACGTAAACAACTATCTTTTACTTACGCCTCTTCATAAGAGATTTCCATCTTTACCTTTCCGCTGTGATAACGTACCAGTGAGAAGATGATCGCACCTGCCAGCACAACAATATTGATGATGATCATCTTAATATCGGCTGCCATTGCATTAGAGATTAGCTGGAAAGCTGCCACGCCTGCACAGGAGTACATTAACAGTCTGTACGCCCAGTCAGGCATATGGAACATGGACTTTGCCCACAGGTCCGGAAGCATTTTCGGCATCTTCAGGTAGCCAATTGCATATACGATGGAACGGAGATATGTAATAAACATTACAAGGTCTGCAATCTGGTTTACACTCAGATCCAGTGCCAGCGGCACGATTGTCAGCAGATACCATACAAACAGCCATTTATGAGGGGTGCGGTATTTGGGATGAAGCTCGCCCATGGACTTGGGGAACCAGCCGTCTCTGGATGCCTGTACCAGAGGCTTTGTGATATACGCAACTGTAACATTTAAGGTAGTAGCTGTCGCTCCCAGAGCACCTGCTACGATGAAGAACAGGAACAGAGGCTTGTTAAAGATCACCTCAGCTACCAGAGTAAGAGGCTGTCCTGCCACCTGCTCCACCGGAAGCACGCCAGATGCCACGATAGAAAGCAGAGAGAACATAATTGCTACAAACGCAGTGGAAATAATAATGGTAGTCGGAATATCCTTCTTTGGATTCTTACATTCACCTGAGAATGAGATCAGCTCAGATGCTCCCAAGACTGCATAGTTTAAAAATGCTCCGCCTGCGAAGATACCTACTACGCCATGAGTTGTAAATCCCGGATTTTTAAAGTAATTTGCAAAGTCTACATGGGGCATACCACAGACAATGAATAAAAGGATCGCTCCCACCAGAGCTACTGTCAGGAAGTTTTCTACCTTTGCCATGATATTGATTCCAAAGAAGTTTACAACAAAGAATAAGGTTGCAATCGCCATAGCAACAATCTTTGGATTGGATGTTGGGAACAATGCCTAGAAATACTCTGCAAAGGACAGAGCATACATACAGATTCCCATCTCTCCCAGGAAATAGATGATGATCCATGCTCCTGCCCATTTCTCTCCTACAAACATGGACCATACGGTATAGTTTCCGCCTTTAAAACGGGCGATACTGGAACTTAAAATACTGGGAACTGCAAAGAACAGGGCAAAAAAGGTTGCTATCAGATAGGAAATAAAGACGGAACGTCCTGTCCGATCAATTCCGATACCGGTTAATGTCATAACACCGGCTCCGATGATCATGCCTACTGCAATTCCAAATAGATCCTTTCGGCTTAAGACCTGCTTATATCCTACATCTTCACTCATTCTGCATCCTCCTCTTTATGAACGATCTGCGTCTTTTCTTACATCCAGACAGCTCTCACACAATTTCACCAGCAGCTCATAGGATTTCTCCATGGACTGAATACAAGTATATTCATAAATGGTGTGACAGTTATCGCCTCCGGTAAACAGATTGGGACAGGGAAGTCCTTTAAATGTTATTTCCGCTCCGTCTACACCCCCGCGTACAGGAATGATCACCGGCTCAATCCCCAGTTCCTCCATTGCTTTTACTGCATTATCAATGATAAACGGGAAATTCAGGATCTTATCCCTCATATTGTGCATCACATCTTCAAAATGAATGCTGACCGTATCTTCCCCGTATTTCTTATTGAGAAACTCTCCGATTGCCAGAAGGGCATTCTTCTTTTCCGTGAATTTACTCATCTCATGATCCCGGACCAGATAACGCATGGAAGTGTTTCCCACATCTCCGTGAATCTCTGCCAGATGGGTAAAACCTTCTCTTCCTTCCGTATTTGCCGGTATCTCCAGGGGATTTAAAAGGCTGTGGAGTTCCATCGCAATGTGCATGGAATTGACCATTCTGTTTTTCGCATATCCGGTATGGGCTACCTCTCCTTTTACCTCCACATATGCAATTCCGCAGTTGAAATTGTCATAATAGAATTCACCCAGTTCTCCGCCATCCATAGAATAGGCAAAATCGCAGTTAAATTTTTCCAGATTGAAATTCAGAGTGCTCTTCCCGATCTCTTCATCACAGGTAAAGCAGATATTTACCTGGCCATGGCCGATTTCAGGATGAGTCATCAGCGTCTTTGCCATCTGCATGATCACAGCTACGCCGCTTTTGTCATCCGCACCTAAAAGAGTGGTTCCATCGCCAACGATCAGATCTTTTCCCTTATAGACCTTCAGTCTTGGGAACTTTTCGGTTGAGAAGATAATATGTTTCTCCTCATTCAATACAATATCTTCCCCATCATAGTTTTCTATGATCCTTGGATGTATGTTGCAGCCCGGAAGATCTGGCGCCGTATCCATATGGGCGGTAAAACCGATCGCCGGAATCCCATCCCCGCTGTTAGAAGGAATAGACGCATATACTGCCCCGTATTCATCCATCTCCGCATTATCTACGCCCATTTCCAAAAGCTCTTTTACCAGCAGCCTTCCCAGATCCTTCTGCTTCTCCGTACTGGGAATGGTCTGGCTTCCATGCTGTGACTGCGTGTCAATGCTTACATACCTGAGAAACCGTTCTACTAACTCCATCATTGTTTTTGCTCTTCCTCCTTTATTTACATTTCTGCCAAAAAATGTTCCACATTTTCAATGCTTTTCTGAGACAGACGCAGGGTACACTGCTCCGAACTTCCTGCACACCGCTCTGTATAGATCATATTTGGACATTCATGCAGCTGTTCCCATGTATCCCCGATTCCAACCCCATCACAGAGATAATAATTGTCTTTGCAGGACAGCCACTGTTTCATCGCTTCCACATCAAATGTAGGACCTATGGACGTATTAACAATGATTTTTCCATTTCCAAACAGCTTAAACTCTTTTTCCTTTAACAGACAGGTGTTTTTCGGAAGAAGCGTACAGATTATATCATTTTCCTTTAACAGTTCTTCTAATGGACGGCGGCAGATCCCCAGTTTTTCCGCCTCTTCGCAGCATCTTAAATCCGAATAGGACACGTCTGCATCCATAAGCTTTAAAATTTTTGCCAGCTTAAAGCCGGTATTTCCCATTCCTACAATTCCAATCTTCTGATTGTAAAACTCATTAGGACGTTCTCTCCACTGATGTCCGTTAAAACCATGAAGCAGATCTGCCAGAGCGCTTACCGCAAACTCAATGACTCCTCCATCGCCGTAATCTGTGATCCCGCGTACAACAATGCCCCGTTCTCTGGCATATGCCACATCTACATTGGCACTTTTTTCATTATACAGAGTACAGCACATTCCGATGTATTTGAGCTTCGGGCATTTTTCCATGATTTCCTTTGTAATCAGCGTACAGTATGATACCATCAGACAGTCCGCATCCTTTACTCTCTCCGTGATCTCATCTGTATCGACAGGAAAATCATCATAAAAAACCGCTTCCCCAGACAGCTCTCTGAGACGATTTTTTGCCCACTCATTCATTCCCGTATTGTCTACTACTACTGTCTTTTGAAACATGATTTTACATTCCCTCCTATCTGATTTCCATACCAGGTTTATGCAATATGTTTTTATTTGTTCTTTATTGTTTTTATTTTTATATAATAATTATAAAAAAAATCCACTCATCCTCATACAGGAAAAAGTGGATTTTTTGTTCAAAAACAGGATATTTCTATATCGGCGGCACCTTTAATTCCGGAGCGGCCTTTTTCAGCATACGGAGAAAATATGCATACAATTCTTCCGGCGTCAATTCCGGTTCATAAATAATAGCATCGATCGTCAGGTGAAATACCTCGTCCAGCTCCAGATCATAGGGCGAAAGAGGACGCTCCTTTCTCTGCTCCATCAGCCCGCTGCGGACATAGTTTCCAATATCCTGATTTCCAAAGCCTTCAATCTCTAATGTGCTGTACTCCTTTGATCCGTGTTGGCAGCCAAAATACGTTAGCTGACGGCATTTTACCTTTTTATTGGCTTCTGCTCCCTCCATACTCTTAGCCAGATATCGGATGAAATCCCATGCAGCCTCCTTTTCTGTACTGGAAGAAGGAATTGAAAGTACGATCCCTCCCCATTTGAAACTGCCGTCCGGAGGGCAGATCAGGGTCCAATCCTCCTTTTCATTTACCGAAAATGTATCATACTGGGAAACCCAGAAGGTCCAGGGAGCCATCATATACGTCTCTTCCCAGTAATCCTCCGACCATTCCATGGATACCTGGGCTGTATCCCCTACCAGTCCGGTTTCATAGAGCCGGTCCAGATAGCGGAAATATTCCAGAAAACGCTCCGGCTTTACCAGCTGATTTTCCTTTACATAAGGCTCATTTGTCTGGTTAAACAGCATAGAACCCACATCTCCCAGACAGTTAAAGAGCATAAAGCTGTGTCCTTTTTCTTTCTGCTCCACACTTTTTTTAAGAAGCATCTCCCAGTCTGTAAAAAGGTTCATGGCTTCTTCTGCTGACTGAATACCAAAAACACGATTAGCCATCTCTGCACGGTAGGCCAGTCCTGCGGCATCCAGATTGTAGGGAAGGGCTACGATCGTCCCATCCGAAGAAGTCATATAATTTTTACACCCTTGCGGATACTCCTCAGCCTCTACACCATACGGTTCCTGTTCCAGATTTTCCCAGATTGGACGGGAAAGGAAATTTCCGGCATAATAATCCTGAAGAAAGCAGATATCCGGCAATTCCCCGGACAGATCAATGGCGCTTTCAATCTGTCTGGCATAATCCGAAATAGAAACATTTACGTAATTAAGCCGATATGTGCTTCCTGTATCTTTTTTATACTGTTCAAACAGCTCCTTGATCGAATCATCCCAATACCAGATTGTGATCACATCCTGCCCCTTCGGCTCAAACCGGGATTTCTGAGCCTGGATCATATACAGTAAAATTCCCGCATAGCACAGTACTGTTATGATAAATACCGCTGCCGCCCGCCTTTTTACGCCTGTCTTATCATTTTTCATGATTTTCCCCTTCACTCTCCTCTGCTTCTCTCAGCAGCGCCAGCTCCTCCTGATAGGGAATCGATATCAAAACCGTTGTTCCCTTTCCCTTTTCACTGTAAATTTCAAAGCTGTAATGTTCCTGATACAGATATTCCAGACGTTCCCTGATGCTCTTAATTCCAATGGAATGTACGCCCGGATGTCCCGTTCCATTCTGTTCCAGCCCTTTAAGCTCATTTTCATCCATACCGATTCCCGTATCGATCACCCACAGATCCAGCATCTCTTCCCTTCGCTCCGCCAGGATCTCAACCGTACCATTCTCCTCCATGGGAGCAATTCCGTGGTAAATCGCGTTTTCTACCAGAGGCTGAAGGATATTCTTCGGTACATACGCGGTCTTCAGCGAATCTGGAACCTCTATATTTACGGAAACCTTATCCTTATAACGATAATTTTGAATCACACAGTAGGCAGAGACCACTTCCAGCTCTTCCTTCAGCATGGCGCAGATTTCCCCTGAATAAGCGGCCATTCCATCCTGGAGAATCAGGATCAGGGACTGCACCATTTTTTCAATATCCTGATTATGATCTCTTCTGGCAAGATAAATAACCGAGTTTAAGGTATTATAGAGAAAATGAGGATGTATCTTTGACATCAGCATATCAAACTTCAGCTTTTTATTAATCCGTTCATCCTGTATCCTGCGTTTTATAAATTCCTCAATCCGCTCTGCCATCTCATTAAACTGACAGCTGAGCATCTCAAGCTCATCCCCTGTTTTCACATCCAGCACACTTCGTTTTCCGCCGGAATAATCCAGCATAGCCGCTGAGATCTGGGAAATGGGCTGCAAAAACCGCCGTATAAGCAGAAAGATCAAAAGGAGGATCGAAGCTGCAGTGGCAGCTGAATACACGATAAAAAAGTACCGCATCTGTTCAGAATACTGAAACAGCAGTCTGGATGAAGTATACATACCAACACCAATCCCAGCATCCGGAAAAGCGCTCCACAGACAGTACCCCTTGTCACCGGAACCGATTTCCATATCTCCCTGATACTTCGTTTCATTCTGAACGGATGACGCCATTTCTTTCGTCAGCCTGAGATTCGTTTCTTCATCCCCCTGGCCCAAAATAACGGTTTCTTCTCTCAAATCCGATAAAAAATATCCGCTGCTCAGCCCTGCTGTCTCTCCAATCATATCGGAAAAGTACTGTACATTTATATTTAACAGTAATTTCCCAAGCTCCTTTCCCGCATCCGTTTCATCCGGAATACTGAGAAGATAGGTCAGATACTGGGAATTTTCCGGATATCCGCAGCTATGTACCCGGCTGAATGCCTCTGTTTTATCTTTTATCTCCTGATACCATTCTTCCGAAAGCCTTTCTTTGAAATACGGTTCAAAGGGGCTGTAGGACCAGTAAACCTGGTCCTTTTGGATCAGGACCGCGTTTTTGATATGCACTCTCAGATGAATGGTTTCCTTAATCTCCTGCATTACTCCGATTATTTCAAAATATTCATGGGCATCATGGCTGTAAAACTGCTGAACAAGCTCATTTCCTGCAATACTGTGCGCCAGCATCCTCACATCATTTAATAAGGTCTGGCATTGGTTTACACACAAAGCCATCGCTGCCTCATCCCTGTGCCTCTGCTGCCGATACTGGCTGATATATGCATAAGAACAGGAAATCCCCATCCCGATCAGCGTCATTGCCACGATCACCATTGCGGCGGCGGCAACGATTTTTTTCCATATAGACCGTTTCACCCTACTCTCCTTTATGCGCCTCTGCCTCCGATGGAGAATATCCCATATAGCGGCGGAAGGTAATGCTGAAATACTGGCTGCTCTTATAACCGGTACGCGCAGAAACCTCATTCACATTAAACTGTCCGCTTTCCAGCAGTTCCTTTGCCTTTTCCATACGAACCTGGGTCAGATAACGTGAAAAGCTCTCCCCCGTTTCTTTTTTGAATATCTTATTCAAATATTCTCCATTGAGTCCCAAAATCTGTGCCGCATCGCCAACAGATATATCCTTTTCGTAATTCTTCCGTATAAAACGGATTACCTTTACGACTCTGGAACTGTAGTTTTGCTCTCTTTCTTCTGATTGAATACGCTGCAAAAAAAGTCTGTATCCGTCAAACAGCTCCCCAATATCACAGAATTTTTCCAGCAGCTGCTGTATTTCCCTTGCGTCCTCAGAAGAACAAAGCCCCCTCTTTCCATATTCTATGACCGCATGTTCCATTGCTCCTGCTACAGCAGAAGCCTGACGGACAGAACCGGTTTTCTCCACCTCCTTCTGGATTTCAGAAAGTCCGGTTTGTATCTCATCCGGCTCTTTGGACACAAACCAGTGATACAGACGTTCTGTCTCCTCATTATCCCATGTATCCTCCCGTATCCGTCCGGACAGCTCTGAAATTTCCACCTCTCTTTTATCACCTGCAAAAATCCCATAAGGAACCGCTTCTTCAAGAGCATTTAAAAGCTCTGCCGCCTGCTGCATATCTGAAAGGATTCCTCCCTCCTGACGATATAAAACTCTGGCTGATACCCGTTTTTGCAGACAGGAAGAAAGCTTCTTTGCTGCCATCCTTGTGATCCCCGCTGTTTCCATACGGCTGGCCGGCATCCGCTTCATACACAACAGAACAATTACATATCGTGATTCCCATACCTCACAGACTGTATATATCTCCGTCCCGTTTTCTGCATACATAACATGACACTCCGAAAGGGCTGTACAGACACTCCCTGCAAAATGCTCCCCTTCCCGGGCAGATGCAGGAATAATATAAAAGAATCCAACCGCCTGTCCGTAATGCTCTGCTAGTTCATGAAAAAGCTCCTCCTGAAGCTCTCTGCGCTCCGGTGCATACAAAAATTTGCGAAATGCCTTCTGCACCATAGCTGCCTTTATATCCTTATTCCGCATCAGATCCAGAAACACCCGTTCCAGCTGTTCCTCCAGAGTTTCCTTATTCAGTTCATTTTTCAAAAGATAATTAAATACTCCCAGATCAATTGCCTTTTTGGCATAATCAAAATCAGAATATGCAGTCAAAAGCAGAATCCTTGTCTCCGGAAGCAATGTTCTTACCTTCTCAACAAACTGCAGCCCATCCATAATAGGCATACGAATATCTGTTACAATAAAATCCGGTCTTATCTCTCTGATTCCCCGCAATGCTGCCACCCCGTTCGTAAAGGTCTGAGCAATAGTAAATCCGTATTTTCCCCAGTCTGCCAGTGTTTCCAGATCCTGAAGCACCAGCAGGTCATCATCCACTAAAACCACCTTAAATGCCACGTTTCCTCCTCCATACAGCCAAATCTTTGCCGCCCAGTTACTGAGACTGATAACTCTTATATACACATATTTTACCATGTGGGGAATTTTGTGTCATCTATGAGATTTTATCAGGTATTCTTCCCCTCCTGTAAAAAACAGGCGCACCCGGTAAACGAATGCGCCTGTTTTATCATTTTATAATCTTCAGAAAATACAATTATCTCTCTCTGCTTTCTACCATCTTCTTCACATCTGCGATAAACTCATCCAGCTGTGCGCTTCCCAGATCACCCTTGTCACGGCTTCTCACTGTGATTGCGCCCTCAGCGGCCTCCTTCTCGCCCAGTACCAGCATAAAGGGTACCTTTTCAAGCTGTGCCTGACGAATCTTGTAGCCCACCTTCTCATCCTTGTGATCCAGCTCTGTACGGATACCGGCTGCTCTCAGCTTCTCATATACGCCAGTTGCATATTCCATGGACTTCTCAGATACAGGAATTACCTTTACCTGAACCGGAGCCAGCCATACAGGGAACTTACCTGCAAAATGCTCGATCAGAATACCGATGAAGCGTTCAATGGAACCAAAGCATACACGGTGAATCATAATCGGACGCTTCTTTGTGCCGTCCTCAGCCACATATTCAGCCTCAAAACGCTGGGGCAGCTGGAAGTCCAGCTGAATGGTTCCGCACTGCCATGTACGTCCGATGGAATCTCTCAGATGGAAGTCGATCTTAGGACCATAGAATGCACCGTCGCCTTCATTTACAATATAGTCCAGCCCCATTTCCTCCAGAGCGTTTCTCAGGCCGTTGGTAGCCAGCTCCCAATCCTCGTCAGATCCCATGGAATCCTCCGGTCTGGTAGACAGCTCTACGAAATATTCAAAGCCAAAAAGGGTATAAACCTCATTGATCAGTCTTGTAACGTTCTTGATCTCCTCAGTAATCTGCTCCTGAGTCATAAAGATATGGGCGTCGTCCTGGGTAAAGCAGCGCACACGCATCAGACCATGAAGCTGTCCGCTCTTCTCATGACGGTGAACCAGACCCAGTTCGCCTACTCTCAGAGGAAGATCTCTGTAGGAACGCGGCTGAGACTTGTACACCAGCATACCGCCTGGGCAGTTCATTGGCTTAATTGCGTAGTCTTCCTCATCGATCACAGTGGTATACATATTATCCTTATAGTGATCCCAGTGACCGGAGGTCTCCCACAGCTTGCGGCTTAAGATCACAGGAGTGGAAACCTCCTGATAATTCTCTCTTAAATGGATCTCTCTCCAGTAGTCGATCAGGGTATTCTTTAAGGTCATGCCCTTTGGAAGGAAGAATGGGAAACCAGGGCCTTCCTCTGTAAACATAAACAGACCCAGCTCCTTGCCCAGCTTTCTGTGGTCGCGCTTCTTTGCCTCCTCCAGCATGGTCAGGTAATTTTCCAGATCCTCTTTGTTTGCAAATGCAGTTCCGTAGATTCTGGTAAGCATCTTGTTCTTCTCGCTGCCTCTCCAGTAAGCGCCTGCAATGCTTGTAAGCTTAAATGCCTTTACGCCCTTTGTATACATAATATGGGGGCCTGCGCACAGATCTGTAAAATCACCCTGCTGATAAAAGCTGATCGTCTCCTCCTCAGGAAGATCTTCAATCAGCTCTACCTTATAAGGCTCGCCTTTTTCCTGCATTAACTTAATTGCTTCATCTCTTGGAAGCACAAATGGCTTTAACGGAATATTTTCCTTGATGATCTTCTTCATCTCAGCCTCTAACTTCTCCAGATCTTCAGGAGTAAATCCGCCCTCTCTGTCAAAGTCATAGTAAAAGCCATCATCAATAGCCGGTCCGATGGCTAATTTTGTCTCCGGATACAGTCTCTTTACAGCCTGTGCCAGCACATGGGAAGCGGTATGGCGGATCGCCCTTAACTCATCCTCTGCCTCCTGTACATTTCCATCTGGTAAAATGATTTTCATGGTAAAACTCCTTTCTTAATCGTCAGGCCCATTTTCAGGGCCCTATTATGATCTTTGAAAATGGTCCCGTTCGTTCCGGCCTGCGGCCAAATAAAAAACCCCTGGACACATTTCCATGTCCAAGGGTGCATATACACGGTTCCACCTTGATTTTCACTCATTGATCCCTTAACGCGGGGTACGGTGCCATTTCCTCTGTTTTCACTCAAACGCCAAAGGCGCAGCCACGAAAACAGCATCCTTGCCACAGCTCAGGACTGGTCTTCCTCTGCATTTTCCACACAGCCTTTCCACCACCCGGCTGCTCTCTGTCTGTTCCCTGCAAAGTACTTGTTCCTTCAAAGCTTCCTGCATTTCTGCTCATTTCTGATTATAACATCTAAAGGTTATTTGTCAAGACTGCTTTTCCTTGAGTTTCCCATCCATCTCTGGTAATATTCTATAGTAAATCACAGCAGAAAGAAGGTATTTTCACAAATGAAACTTGTCATCATAGACGGTCAGGGCGGTAAAATGGGCCGAACCGTCATTGAACAGCTGAAAAAAAATCTCCCAGATCTTGAAATCTACGCCATTGGAACCAACAGTATTGCTACCTCTGCCATGTTAAAGGCAGGCGCAGACTACGGCGCTACTGGTGAAAATCCCGTAATCGTAGGAGCCCGCACAGCCGATATTATCATCGGCCCTATAGGAATTGTAATTGCAGATGCCCTGATGGGCGAAATAACTCCGTCTATGGCTACTGCCATCGGACAAAGCCCCGCTTATAAAATTCTCATACCAGTCAACCGCTGTAATCACTATATCCCCGGCTGTGGAGATCACAACCTTGGAGAATACATCAAAATGGTATGCGAAGAAACAGAAAAGGAGGTCAAAAAACGTGAGAACCGTTGAATTTAAAATGGAACGTCCCGGACTGGTAAGCCCTGGCGACAAAGTAAAAATCATTGAGCGCGAAGGTACCAGCAGTTACAGCTATATTATTGATCCTGCTGTCGCCATGTCCGGCTGTTTTGCAGCCCGGGACCGCATTAAATCCGAATACGGTATTGTAAAGGATGTCCGCGAAAATGCCCGGGGCTTCTATGTGGTAGTAGATTTTGATGAAGATTAGCCTAAAGGCACAATCTTCACCTCATCTGACTTTGTTTCTGAAGGATTCGTCTGTATACTCTTTCCCGGAGCCTCTGTTCCTAAAATTGTTTCCTGCTTGGGAGTCTGAACCGAAGTGCCGGGAGTATCTGCCGGCTGGTTCGGATTCTTCACAGGTGCAGCTGTTGTTTCTGCGGGAGATATTTGATTTGAACCGGACACCTGCTGCGGATTCACCGGAACCGTCTCAACAGCTGCCTTTGTTGTCTCTTTCTCAGCAGGAGCTGCAGTCTGCTCAGGCAGTTTTGAAACCGTTTCCACCGAAATCTTTTCAGATGCCGAAAATTCCACCGGACGGCTCCAAAGCACCTTGGTAATCCCTGCTTTCGGACTCCAGCTGCAGTCATGCCACAGACAAATCAGCTTGCCATCCTGAGCCATCACAAGCTCCAGCATATCATTACCGCTTACCTTTATTCCCGTACGCACATTCGCATCGTTGATCCTGTAAATGGTTCCACTCTGACTCACATTTACAATCGTACCATAAGCATTCTTCCATATCTCTGGATAATATTCTCCGTACATCTGCCCTTCATTTTCAAAATAATAAAGATTCGTTATGGTTCCCGGAAACATTCCGCTGACCGACGTTTTTCCTTCTCCATTAAGATCTGCTCTGAAAATCCGGCTGTACCATTCTCCATTTGCTCCTTTATCCACATAAGCACAGTAAAAAATAAAATTATCCACAATACAGAAGCTTTGTACACCATATTCTCCCGTAATGGCTGCTCTGGAAGCTCCATCTGATTCCATCAACACCATCATGCCGGTTCCCTCTCCCTTTAAACGGAAAGTAACACCATTAACAGATACATCTCTGCGCTTTACATAGCGAATTGCCCCGTTCTCCTCCAGACGGTAGCTTCTGTCACCCATTTCCACCACAGTTCCATTTTCAGGCGTCACAATATTTCCCAGACTGTCTGTCAAATAACAGCTTCCGTCCCGGATCTGAACCTTATAGCTTTCTTCACCAACTGCGGTTTCTGTTACTGATGCGGCCGAATGGATCTTTCCCCCCTGGGCATAGTAAATCGTTCCGTCTACAACCAGATACCCATCTACATCCTCTGCAATAATCTCCTTTACAGCCTGTCCCGGTATCATCCGTACCAGCCGCCCGCAAAGCGCCTTTTCAGATTCTGTCAGCTTGCCTTTTTCATTTTCCTTAACCAAAGGAAGATAATACACATAATCTCCGTCCGCTCTCAGAGAATATTTTGTAGTTCTCTCAGGAGCATTCTCATCCCCCAGGGGCTTAACCTTATTTTCAACCGTTTTACGATACAGAATCGTTTTAAAAATCCCCGTGTCCTCATCATCCAGAAAACACCAGAAAGCATTTGTTCTTGCAAGACTGTCCAGATTTTCTCCCTTATCATCAGGAACATAATCCAAATCAGTTTCTATGTTCTTTAGATAGCCCTTCACATCATGACAGGTATAAATCTGTCCTTCCTTCTGCCACTTTCCCTGATTCATGATTCCATCTTCATTAAAATGATATAAAAAACCTTCAATCTCCAGCCACTGATCTGTTGCCCAGGTTTCATCATCCAGTTTATATGTCCATCCCCTCTCGGTCTCATTCCATCCCTGTGTTTCTTCCTCATGCTCAATTTCAATGGTCTGTGCTGTTTCTGTACTGCTGTCCTCTTTCTGCTCAATCAAACTGTAATCCTTATGAATTGTACCAATTACCTGAACAACCACATAAATTGCCGCAATCAAAAAGAATGCTGCCAGCAGCACTAAAAGAATCGTCTTGCCACTGGAATCTGACTTTCTTCTTCTGCCCATATCTTAATCCTTTCTCTGAAATTCACTTTTCAGCATAAACAAAAAAAGCCGTTTTTCTTTGCGAATACAATGAAAAACGACCTACTGAGCGTGCCGGGATTCGAACCCGGGACAACTTGATTAAAAGTCAAGTGCTCTACCGACTGAGCTACACGCCCTTATTAAATTACTTAAATGCCCAAAGTCGGAATCGAACCAACGACACGAGGATTTTCAGTCCTCTGCTCTACCAACTGAGCTATCTGGGCTTTTTCCTTATGCCTAAGGCATAAAAATTGCGGGGGCAGGATTTGAACCTACGACCTTCGGGTTATGAGCCCGACGAGC
>ENA-OPWX01000691-OPWX01000691.1-human-gut-metagenome-genome-assembly--contig:-NODE-691-length-29186-cov-6.934777_pt1 | contig 29186 bp, 26 predicted proteins | sample MGYA00241514_ERZ502020 | MGnify/ENA primary metagenome ERZ502020 (study PRJEB25962, sample SAMEA2042105) | human gut metagenome | biome: human gut; feature: human-associated habitat; material: faeces... | reverse complement strand
GCTGGTAGGAAAAATTTATATTTTTTCAATTGTCTACTTGACGGGGAGCAGTTCAAATGCGACAGCCTCATTTAGCATACATCTTCAGTAAATGAATTATTCCTGATCAAGTATGGACTGAATTTGTTTCATTAATTGCTCGTAGTTTGATTGATCATCGATTCCGCCCATGAAAGGTTCGCCAACGATATTTCCGTCTTTATCTACGAGAACTGTTGTCGGGAATGCCATAATGTTTCCTGCATATTTTCCAACTGTTGAATCGGAGTCGAAAGTCAGGTTTTTGTAGGAAGCTCCCTTGGCCTTCAAGATTTCTTTCGCTTCTTTGATACCATCCTGATTATCATCTAATGTATCTGTATTGATACCAACAACTTCACCGCCCATTTTCTTAATTGTATCATTTAATTCATTCAGTTTAGAAAGTTCTTCAACGCAAGGCTTGCATCCACTGAACCAGAAGTTTACAACCGTAACTTTATTTTTGGCGAAAAGGCTTTCATCTACATCGTTACCATCCAGGTCTTTCCCTTTGAAACCGTGAAACACACCTGTAGAGTCATCTGTGCCGGAGGAACTACTGCCGGAAGGATCAGCTGCGGCAATTTCTTTTTCAAGTTTTGCAATTTCTTCTTCAATACCGCGGATCGTTTCAATGTCTTTACTCAGAGTAGCATATTCTTCTTCGGAGAAAGAATCTTTGTTTGATTCTATTATATTTGCAAGAAAATCCGCATAGTTTTCATTCTTGGTATCATCGTCAATGTTCTTGCTCATAAAGCCAAATGCTTTGTCCCACACATCTTTGTGATCTGCAAAGATCTGGTTTTCCTGTTGGTAAAGGTCATTCAGCTTTTCATTCAGATCACCCGAACTGCTTGAATCTGTTGTGGAAGTATCTTCCTGCTTTGAGCTTTCAGTTGTTGCGGAACCGGATGAAGTTTTGCAACCTGTGAATGCAAAAAGAATGAAAACGGCAAGAGATGCCGCAATTACTTTTTTTAATTTCATTGAGTTTGTTCTACTTGTTTTGTTTTTCATGATTTTTAATCTCCTTTTGAATATCATTTGATTCATTTTTGCTTATTTATTGTCAGCCTGTTTCTTGCCTGAAAATCCGTAATGATAGCAGATCGCATTTGTCGGACAGGCTTTCATACATGCTCCACATCGGATACATTCCGGGTGATCCGGTGTGTCTACTACATTTACATCCATTTTACAGGCATGGCTGCATTTTTGACAGTTAACACATTTTTCAGGATCCACCTTAATTTTAAGTAATGATATTTTGTTAAACAGCGAGTAGATGGCACCAAGCGGGCAGATCCACTTACAGAATGGGCGGTAAAACAAAATACTTAAGATGATTACAAGTACAAGGATTGTAAACTTAAACGTAAATAAATTCCCGAGTGCCGCGCGGATTCCCGAATTAACAAGTGCCAGTGGAATTGCACCTTCAAGTACGCCTTGTGGACATATGTATTTGCAGAAGAATGGATCGCCCATCCCCAACGAATTAGTCACAAATGCCGGAAGCAGTATAACAAAAACGGCCAGAACCGCGTATTTCAGATACCGCAGGGGTTTTAGTTTTGCAGTAGACAGTTTCTTACCCGGAATTTTATGCAACAAATCCTGAAACCATCCAAACGGACAGAGAAAACCGCAGATAAATCGTCCTAACAGAACTCCCAGCAAGATAAAGAATCCGGTGATGTAGTAGGTGAACTTGAATTTTGATGAACCGACTACAGCCTGGAAAGCTCCAATCGGACAGGCACCTGTGGCAGCCGGGCAAGAGTAGCAGTTCAGTCCGGGTACACATATTGTTTTTACCTTTCCCTGATAAATTTTCCCTTTAAACAGATTCGGAATATGAAGATTGGTCAGCAGTGTTGCAGCTGCCTGAAACCATCCGCGGAAACGAACCAGGAAGTTCTTGTTTGATTTTAATTTCTTATCCAATTCCGACACACTCCATACATAATTTTATTGCCTTACTGAGTACAGTTGCAGCTTCTCCACGGTAAATCCCGACAAGGAAAAATACAAGACCGGCTGCAAGTAAAAAAATTTGTGTTGCTTTTTCTGATTTCATTAAGATACCACTTGTTACTGTAAATAGTAACTGCTCCTTTCAATGTTATTGCTCAAAGTCGGCTTATTGACCGTTCAGTGACTACATTATATAATATGGGATGTAAATTTCCTGTTAAGAAAATGGAGAAAAGTAAATTGAGATTATTAGTTGTTGAAGATGAAAAGAAATTATGTGATATGATCGCGAAAAGTCTGCATCTGGCAGGTTATGAGGTGGACATGTGTAATGACGGAGAGCAGGCACTGGAGATGATCTATGCGGAACTGTATGACCTGATCGTGCTTGATCTTAACCTGCCCGGGGTGGATGGGATGGAGATCCTTCGGGAACTTCGCAAAGAAAATGAAGAGACAAAAGTATTGATCCTGTCTGCGAGAAGTCAGATCGCAGATAAAGTTGAAGGATTGGATTCCGGTGCAAATGATTATATGGAAAAACCATTTCACCTGCAGGAGCTGGAAGCGCGCGTGAGAAGCCTGACAAGAAGAAAATTTATACAAAAAAATATCTGTCTGGAATGCGGAAAACTTCGATTTGATACGAGAGAAAGGGTTGCATATGCAGACGATAACCCGGTTGCGTTGACAAGAAAAGAAAATGGGATTTTAGAATATCTCCTTTTAAATCAGGGAAGACCGGTCAGTCAGGAAGAACTGATCGAGCATGTCTGGGATTCTTCTGTGGATAGTTTTAGCGGTTCCATCCGAGTGCATATGTCTTCTTTGAGAAAAAAACTGAAAGCAGGACTCGGATATGATCCAATCGTGAACAAAATCGGTGAGGGCTATAAGATAGGGGGAAATAGCAAAGCATGAAGAAAATATCACTCCAGTGGAAATTAACACTTCTTACAACCGTGTTGATCACCATATTATGCGGATGTCTTACCTTTTTCTTATATAAAAACGGAGTCTATTATTTCGATACGCTTCAGGAGTCTATCACGGATCAGGGCACAGAGCCGGAATCGGTGTACATTGATATTCCGGATAATGAGTGGGATGACTTTGTGTCACAGTTTTCCATGAAGGTTTATAACTCCAAATCAGATTATAGAAGCAGAAGCCTTCTGATTACTGCTATTGTAGCGCTGTTTGGCGGCGCAGCGACTTATTTTATCAGTGGACGGGCATTGAAACCACTCAGGAAATTTTCAGAGACAGTGGAAAAAGTTCAGGCACAGAATCTGAAAGATTATACGATCGAAGAGAATAAGATTGCAGAGCTGGACAGACTTCGCATATCTTACAATAAGATGCTTATACGGCTTTCAGAATCATTCGAGACGCAGCGCCGGTTTACGGGAAATGCAGCACATGAGTTACGTACTCCACTGGCTTTAATCCAGGCACAACTGGATCTATACCATACAACAGAACATCCGGAGAGTACCGCAGTGGCAGAAGAGACAATTCAGATGGTAACGGAGCAGAATGAACGTCTTAGCAAGTTGGTCCGAACGCTTTTGGATATGAGCGAATTACAGACCGTATCGCGAAATGACAGAATTGAGCTCCATAGTCTGATCGAGGAAGTGCTGACAGATCTGGAACCGCTGGCACAGGAAAAAAAGGTTGAACTGATACAGAAGTCACAGGGAGCAGGAGCAAAGGCTGATGAAGAATTGTTTTTGACAGGGAGTGATATTCTGATTTACAGAATGCTATATAATCTTGTGGAAAATGCGATTAAATATAATCGGGAAAATGGATCCGTTACGGTATCGGCAATAAGGAAGAAGAACGAAGTTGTTCTGACGGTTTCGGATACAGGAAATGGAATTGATGAAGCATTCAGGGAGCAGATCTTCGAACCGTTCTTCCGGGTAGATAAGTCAAGAAGCCGGGAACTCGGAGGTGTGGGGCTTGGCCTTGCGATGGTGCGGGAAGTTGTGCGGGTTCATGACGGAACGATTGAAGTTTATACAAATAAGCATAGCGGAACGACATTTGAAGTGAAAATGGGTATAGGGACAGACTTTGAAAAAGCAGTATAATCGAAAAACAATTCGTAAATCGATCATACTGATGTTTATCGCTTCCACCTGCCAGAACATGGAGAATCCGTCTTACAATTCACTTACCGTATCAAAAATAAACTGAGGATTATTATTTTTGATACGGTTTAAATTATTTCAGACAGACATCCATAAAATCCTGCACCACCGCCGTCGGCTTCCGCCCCTTCTGCCAGATCAGAAGGATCTTCGTCACCAGATCCGGTTCATCAAGCACCTGACAAGTCAGCCCTTCGCAAAGCGGCTCCATGGACTGTGGAAAGATCGCCGTGGCAAGCCCTTCCTTCACCCAGAGGGTAGCGCCCCTGGCATCATCACACAGGCAGAACACCTCCGGAACCAGATTCTGCGCGTGAAATGCATCCATAATCAGCTTTTCATAGCGCCGGTAGAGAATTAACGGTTTGTGGACTAACTCTTCAAGAATGAGCGATTCCCGCCTTTCTGAAGGCATCTTCGGATTGGAGACAGCGATCATCGGCTCCGAATGCAGGACTGCGGACTCCACATCATCCAGCCGGAGCGGCGTGCGGACAACCGAAATATCGATGATCCCTTCCTGAAGATAATCATATAACGTATACGTGATCCCGTCGTGAACCTCAAAATTCACGTCGGGATTTTTCTTTGAAAATTCTGCGATAAACGGCATGACTGTGCCGACCGTCGTCGGCGTGATCCCGATTCTCAGAACCCTTTTTTTACCCGTTTGGGACACCTCAAGCTCTGTCGATCTGGCATAATCCAGAAGGCTCGCCGCACGGTCATACAAAAGCTTACCTGCCGCCGTCAGGATCACCCCTTTATGGGTACGCTCAAACAGCTGCACGTTCAGTTCATTTTCCAACTGCCTGATCTGATAGCTGAGGGGCGGCTGTGACATATTGAGCTTTCTCGCCGCTTCATTGATGCTTCCCGTATTCGCGATTTCCCGGAAATATTCCAGCTGTCTGAGTTCCATTTTCTTTTTTCCCTCCGTTTAGTTATATGATGATACCAGGGTCAAAAGGTCAGAAAGCCGATGCAAGCTTGCTTGCAAGAGGATTTTTGACCTCTTGACCCGCCAAAAACATGAGTAAGTAGCCATTTTTCAAAGAAAAATGAGCGGATTACGAATGTTTTTGAGGATTGCGAGAGTGCAAAGCACGTAGCAATCTGGTATCAAATAGGTCAAAATACCTTTTGCCACTCACATTGTTATACTTTTTTTATATTAAGCTGTCATAAAAACAATATTATTCATATTGATGGTAGCGCATTATAATGAGTAGGTCAAGAAAAAACTAAGAAGTAAAGAACAGGAGTGAGTGTGTTTGAAGAAACTTTGGGTTTATCTGAAAGAATACAAGATAGAAAGTATTCTTGCACCATTATTCAAACTGCTGGAAGTCGTATTTGACCTTTTGGTTCCGGTGGTTGTCGCCAAGATCATTGATATTGGTATTGCAAACAATGACCACGGCTACATCGTAAAGATGTTCCTGGTGCTGATCCTCATGGCTGCAGTCGGTCTTAGCTGCAGTTTTACCGCACAGTATTTTGCTGCAAGAGCGAGTGTCGGCTGTGCAACCAATTTAAGACAGGCCGTATTTGACCACATTCAGGGCTTTTCATTTACCGAACTTGATACGATCGGTACGGACACCCTGATCACACGGATGACCGATGATATCAACCAGGTCCAGAACGGCATCAACATGGGACTTCGTCTTCTTCTGAGAAGTCCGTTTATCGTAATCGGTTCGATGATCATGGCATTTACGATCAACTTTAAATGTGCGCTGGTATTCGTTGTGGCGATCCCTCTTTTATTTGTCGGCGTCATTTTCATTATGCTGGTCAGCATCCCGCTTTTCAAAAAAGTGCAGGCTGCCCTGGACCGCGTCACAGGACTTACCCGTGAGAATCTGACAGGTGTCCGCGTGATCCGCGCATTTTGCCGCGAAGAAGAGTCGGTAAATGAATTTGAAAAGAGCAACACCGAACTGACCAGGTTAAATGAATTTGTCGGAAGAATTTCCGCCCTGTTAAATCCATTTACCTACGTGTTGATCAACATTGCAACTGTCATCCTGATCGCAAGAGCAGGACTCCAGGTCAATCTCGGAACCATGCATCAGGGACAGGTTGTCGCGCTTTACAACTACATGGCACAGATGATCGTCGAGCTGATCAAGCTGGCTTCCCTGATCATTACACTGAACAAGGCGATGGCATGTGCAGACCGTGTAGCCGGTGTCCTGGATATCAGGACTACCATGCATTATCCGGAAACCCCTTCTGCAAAGGCAGATCCTTCTGCAAATGAAGTCGAATTCGACAAGGTATCCTTCACCTATGCAGGTGCCGGTGCATCAAGCCTTTCTGATATCAGTTTCTCTGTAAAAAAAGGGCAGACAGTCGGTATCATCGGTGGTACCGGATGCGGAAAATCCACTCTGGTCAGCCTGATCTCCCGTTTCTATGATGTAACCTGCGGAACCGTTAAACTGAATGGACGCAATGTAAAAGAGCTCACCAATCAGGAAATCCACGACAAGGTCGGAATCGTACAGCAGCGCTCCGTCCTTTTCAAAGGCAGCATCCGCGATAACATGAAATGGGGCAATGAAAATGCATCTGACTCCGAGATCTGGGATGCACTGAAAGTTGCACAGGCAAAAGAAGTCGTAGAAGGAAAAGACGGACAGCTTGATTTCATGCTCGAGCAGAACGGAAAGAACCTTTCCGGTGGACAGCGTCAGCGTCTTACCATTGTCCGCGCTCTTGTGAAAAAGCCGGAAATACTGATCCTCGACGACAGCTTAAGCGCACTTGATTTTGCAACTGACGCAGCACTTCGGAAAGCCCTCGCAGGACTGGAAGGAGAGACAACAACCTTCCTGGTATCCCAGAGGGTTGCAGGCATCCGCCAGGCAGACAAGATTTTAGTATTAGATAATGGAGAACTCGCCGGATCCGGTACACATGATGAACTTATGAAATCCTGCGAAGTTTATCGTGAGATCTATTTCTCACAGTTCCCGGAAGACCGTGCAAAATATGAAAGAGGGGAGATGTAGGTATGAAAAAAGACAATGTAATGAAAAAGCTTTTTAAATATATCGGAAAATACTGGATCCTCCTGATCCTCAGCATCATCCTTGCCGGAATATCAGTGGTTCTTCAGCTTTATGTGCCGGTTCTCTTCGGTAATGCGATCGATGAGATCGTAGTAGCGCACAATGTAAACTTTACCCAGATGTGGCTCTATCTGAAGCAGATTCTTCTGTTCGTAGTGATCGCTGCAGCCGCAATCTGGATCATGAACCTTGTCAATAACCGCATGACCTATCATATTGTACAGGATATCCGATCCCAGGCAATCCGCCACATCCAGAAGCTTCCGCTTTCTTATCTGGACCAGCACAGCACCGGCGATATTGTGAGCCGTATCATTGCCGATACCGATATCCTTTCTGACGGATTACTGCTCGGATTTACCCAGTTATTTTCCGGCGTTGTGACCGTTGTTGTAACCTTGATCTTCATGTTTTCCAAGAACGTGTGGATCACTTTGATGGTCATCCTTCTGACACCACTCAGCTTCCTGGTGGCAAAATTTATTTCCTCACGCTCTTTTACCATGTTTAAAAAGCAAAGTGAAACCCGTGGAAAACAGACTGCTCTGATCGAGGAAATGATCGGAAATCAGAAGGTTGTCAAGGCATTCGGATATGAGGACAAGGCTTCAAAGCGTTTTGATGAGATCAATAAAGAGCTCAAAGAATACAGCCAGAAAGCCGTATTTTACAGCAGCCTTACCAATCCGTCCACCCGTTTCGTAAACAACATTATTTACGCTGCCGTAGCGCTTGCAGGTGCATTCCTGATCCCGCTTGGAGCCCTGACTGTCGGCGGTCTTTCCGTACTGCTTTCTTACGCGAACCAGTACATGAAGCCATTCAACGACATTACATCCGTAATCACGGAAATGCAGAACGCCCTTGCATGTGCGACACGTATCTTTGACCTCTTAGAAGAACCGGAAGAAGTAAACGATTCTTCTGAAGTACTTGAAAAGGTGGATGGAAATGTGGATATCGACCACGTAGATTTCAGCTATGACAAGAGTAAATCTCTGATTGAAGACTTTAACCTTCAGGTTGAACCTGGTATGCGTATTGCGATCGTAGGTCCTACCGGATGCGGAAAAACAACATTTATCAACCTCCTGATGCGCTTCTATGACGTGGATTCCGGAAAAATCTGTATCGACGGTAAACCGATCGATGAGCTTTCCCGACATTCGCTCAGAAAGAGCTTCGGTATGGTGCTTCAGGATACCTGGATCAAATCCGGTACTGTCCGTGAAAATATCAGCTTCGGAAAACCGGATGCCACGGATGAAGAAATCATCCGGGCAGCAAAAGAGGCAAAAAGCTGGGATTTCATCCGCAGACTTCCGCAGGGACTTGATACCGTCCTGCATGAGGACAGCATCAGCCAGGGACAGAAACAGCTCCTGTGTATCACAAGAGTTATGCTCTGTCTGCCGCCAATGCTGATCCTGGACGAAGCGACTTCAAGTATCGATACCCGTACCGAACTGCAGGTACAGGAAGCATTTGATAACCTGATGAAAGGTCGTACAAGCTTTGTCGTTGCACACCGCCTGTCTACGATCCGCAACGCTTCCCTGATCCTCGTCATGAAAGACGGTAAGATCATTGAGCAGGGAACTCATGAAGAACTGCTGAAAGAAGGCGGCTTCTACAGTCATCTGTATAACAGCCAGTTCCAGGCAGTGTCATAAAAGGATAACGGTGCTTGAGCGGATTCGTCGGAAACATCCAAAACAGTTAAGGATGGATTCATGGAAGCACCAGATGGTGAGATTCCTTTTGATTAATTCAGAATAAATGGTTGGAGAGGCTGCCCTTTGCCGGGGCATCCTCTTTTCCATTTTACAGAAGAAATCAAAAATTACAGGTATTCGACCTAACGAAATCGTGATATAATGAGCGCAAAAGAGCCAACATGCTTGCATGATTGGCGAACGGCGAATTGGATCATGATAGTTGCGAAGCAACGGTCATGATATAATCAAAATATATTTGAATGAGAAATATGGAGATAGCTTATGGGCGTAAGTTATAACAGATTGTGGAAAATGCTCATAGATAAAAATATGAAGCGGATAGAGATGCAGTACCTCACTGGAATCAGTGGAAATATTCTTGCCCGGATGGGGAAAAATCAGTATGTATCAATGGAGACGATCGAGAAGATCTGCAAGAAGCTAGACTGCACTGTTGATGAGATGATGGAATTTACAGATGATGAGTAACAGGAGGTTAACTTCCCGTTTATCGGGAAGTCGCAGAGAACGAAAAAACGGTATTTGGAGGTATTCACTATGAAAAAGATTATAACCGTAATGCTTTGCATTGTGCTGGTTCTTCTCTTTGCCGGATGAAGAATGCAACAATGCAGATAACATTGAATGGATGAACAATTTAAGAACGGATGATAATAAAGAAGCCTTTACGCAATGTATTGCATTTGAAAGCAGTTTCCGTTCGCCGAAAAAAGGTGGCGGTGCATGGGAAGCTAACGAAGAATACACTTGGTCATGGTGGCTTGCACGGAGTGAAGGCGGAGAATGGAATCTGATGACTTGGGGTTATTGATAAGAGTAGAAAATTCCAGTTTTATTGACCAAGAAATTAAGGAGGATTCATTATGAGTGAGAAAACAGAGATTACTTTCATGCAAACAAGATTAATCCGGCTTGCTTCAGAAGAGTGGCATTTACCTGTTGAACAGATTATCCTCTTGTTTAAAGAAGCCGATGTTCTTGGATATATAGAAAAATGCTATGGGATATTTCATTGTGAAGGTGATGAAGCTGTGCTTGAAGATATTACTGAATTTTTGCAAAGAAATGGCAAGGTATGATATCATTGCAGGAAAGATTGCGGATGATGCAACAAACGCTACCCTTACTGCTTATCTTGCCGGGGCTTTCGGGACAGCAGGCGATAAGGAAGCAGACGATTTCTGCATCAGACAGTTGCTGCCCAATAAACTAAAAGATCAATATTGCTTCAAAACAGAATCCGCTATTGAGTGTCTGAAATTTGTGAAAGGTGAGAAGATATGGCTGAAGTAACAATTCCAAAAGAAAAACTGGATTATACAATCGACCTTCTTATCGCTATGGTGACAGAAGAAATCGCAGAAGAGACGGGCAAGGACAGAAAAGAGGTATTGACAGATTTTCTATGTTCAAAGACAGGAAAAGCACTGTATGATGAGAAAACAAAACTGTGGTGCAATGGTCCGGCATATATAACCGAATTGTATAGGGAAGAATTAAAGAAATCCTGATATGGAATGTGAGTTTAAATTTATACAACAATGGCGAGCAAAACTTTTATTCCATATAGCGCAACAATTAAATATTTCAAAAACGCTGAGGTCAGCATTTCCTAATCATGGAACAATGACCTCAGTTTTTTATACCAGGAATCGGCATTCATGAATCAGCCGGTTCTTTTTATTTCTCCAGATACGTGTTTTTGTATTCTTCACGAATTGCTTCCGGCACAAGACTTCCGCCTGTTGCCCATGCAATGTGTGTCGCATTTTTCATTTTCTCTCCAAGATGATTCTCCTGTAAATATTTACGTGCAGATTCATTCCTTTCAATCTGTATTGGTCCTTCAAAAGAAGCACAAGCACTTGGCTCAAGAAAAATGTTCTCTGTTCCGAGAAGGTCTCTCATGTAATCATATAATTTTCCATCGCGGATAGTAAATTCGCCGCCAAGCAGATTCTTCATTACTCTGCCTACAAATCCAGAAGGACGTCCCACGGCAAGCCCATCTGCATGGGTAAGTCCGGTAAGCCCAATATCCTGTACGGAAATCTCCTGGTTCAGTCCGGTTGCCATTCCGACTAGCATACACGGTGCCTGTGTCGGTTCTATGAAAAAGCAGTGTACATAATCTCCGAACAGCAGCTTAAGTCCAAAGCATACACCACCCGGTGCTCCGCCTACTCCGCAGGGAATATATACAAAGAGTGGATGTTCCTCGTCTACTGCAACATTCTTTTCTTCCAACTGCTTTTGCAGACGTTTTGCCGCTACTGCATAACCAAGAAAAAGTGTTTTTGAATTTTCATCATCCACAAAGTAGCTGTTCGGATCTGCATCAGATAAAGCACGTCCGTTTTTCACCGCTTCACTGTAATCTGACTCATATTCCTTTACTGTTACCCCATGGCTTCTGAGCAAGTCTTTTTTCCACTGTTTCGCATCTGCTGACATGTGTACGATCACCTGATAGCCAACTGCTGCACTCATGATTCCGATACTCAGTCCAAGGTTTCCGGTGGAACCCACCTGAATGGTATACTTTTTGAAAAACTCTCTGCATTCTTCACTCGCCAGTTTCTCATAATTGTCTTCCAGACTCAAAAACCCATGCTCTAATGCAAGTTCTTCTGTGTGCTTCAAAATCTCATAAATACCGCCGCGTGCCTTGATCGAACCGGCGATTGCCAGATGGCTGTCCTGCTTTAATAATAAGTTTCCTTCCAGATTGCTGTCGTATTTCTCATTCAGCAAATCCTTCATCTTCGGAACCGGTGTCAGAACAGATTCAATGATTCCGTTTCTCTCCTTTGTTTCCGGGAAACATTTCATAATGAACGGTGCAAAACGCTCCAGTCTGCGCTCCGCATCTTCTACATCTTCCATACCAAGTTCGATCTGTTCCATTGCTTCCCCACAAGCTGATTTGTCCGGATTTTTCCAGAACACCTCTTTTTCACTACAGATCTCCTTCAAGATCGGAGTCTTTTCCTCCAGCATTTTCAAATCAACCATTGCTTTCATACCCCTCTTTCCATGACTTGATTCATATCTATATATTACCTTATTTCTTGTATTATGCCTACCACAAAAAAACTGTCAATCTTAAAAAATAGTGTTATAATTAAAATATGTTTAAAAGAAACGGGGTAATAAACATGGGAAAAGAAAGATATTCTATTTTATTCAGCAGCATGACAGGCAATACAAAGGAACTTGCCGATGCGATCCGCGAAATACTTCCGGAAGAAACTCTCGATTATTTTGGCCTATGTAAAGATGCAGATCCGCAGTCAGAAATACTCTATATCGGCTTCTGGACAGACAAAGGAACTGCTGACGAAGCGACAACCACACTGTTAAAATCACTTAGAAATAAAAAAATCTTCTTATTCGGAACAGCCGGCTTTGGTGGAAGCGAAGAGTATTATCAGAAAGTACTTCACAACGTACGTGAAAATATTGATCCGAGCAATCAGATAGTAGGAGAGTATATGTGCCAGGGCAAGATGCCGATGGCTATGAGAGAACGGTATGTGAAAATGAAAGAAGATCCAAACCACAAACCAAATCTTGATATGTTGATTGAAAACTTTGACAGAGCTTTATCTCATCCGGATAAAGCTGATTTAGAGAAACTTCAAAAATCTGTTTTAAGATAAAAGAAAAACGATACCGCAGAAACTCTTATGAAAGAATTTCTGCAGTATCGTCTTTTTTTATTCTTCTACCTTCCACTCTCTGGTATCAAAGATGTGAAGATGCAGTGCTTCTGAAATATATCCCAACAATTCGCAGCCTGCGATACAGTTTCCTTTTTTGTCAAGAGATGGTCCGTAAATCCCGATTCCCATTTTCTTTTTCGACACGCTGAGGAGACCTCCGCCGACTCCACTCTTAGTCGGAATTCCTGTTCTTAATGCAAATTCCCCCGATCCGTCATACATTCCGCAAGTAAGCATAATGGTCTGCACCATCCGCACAGTTTGAGATGAGATCAGACGTTTTCCGGTGGAAAGCTGCACTCCGTCATTTGCCAGCAGAAGACCGAACCTTGCCAGATCTCTTGCATTTACCGACATGGAACACATCTTTGTATAAAAGGTAACACTTTCTTCTACATCGGTATCAATGATGTCCTTACTTTTTAAAAGATAGGCAATCGCCTTATTTCTTGCGCAGGTCGCCATCTCAGACTGAAATACGGCTTCGTCTATCGCGATCTCCGGATCTTCGCATACTTCCTGCATATACTTCTGCATATCTTCGATGGAATAATGGTTCACTAGCAGACTTGCAACCGTAATTGCTCCGGAATTGATCATCGGATTAAAGGGCCGGTTGCTCCGGTTATCCAGTTCTACCAGTGAGTTAAAAGCCTCTCCCGACGGCTCCACACCCACATGATCAAACACAAACTCTGCTCCAAACGTTTCCAGCGCCAAACACAGTGCCATTACTTTGGAAATGGACTGTATCGTAAATCTGTCCTCTGTATTTCCGATCTCAAATTGATTGCCGTCTATTGTGTAAAGGCAGATCCCCAGTTTATTCTTATCTGCCTTGGCAAGCTCCGGAATATACGATGCGACACTTCCATACCGGATCACACCTTTTCCTATACGGATGGCATTTTCCAGTATTCTCGTAACTTCTTCTGATTTCATCATATTCTCCTTTTTCGCTCAGTCGTAATCCCCTACAACTGCTATTTCCTAAGTACTAACATACATCATTTTCCGGCTTCAATCAACCACCATTTTTTGCTGAAACCCGACGGAATAAGATAGACAAAAAAGTGCCCGCATTGTATATTATTAGTAGTTTGAAACTGGGGAATATGCAAAGGGGAAAATGTATCATGAATCTAATTTCACAATACAAAGGTCTTAGAAAAGAAAACTATGTCTTATGCTTCGGACGCTTTGTGACGGCCATGGGGGCAATGGTCCGTCCGATGCTGACGATGATCTTAAGCCAGAAGCTTGGGATGAATGCCGTGCAGGTTGCCTGGATCACGGCACTGATGGGGATCCTGACGATCCCGGCAAATCTGATTGGTGGAAAGATGGCCGATCGTTTTAATAAGAAAATGAATATCGTTTACCTGGATATGATTTCCGTCATTTCTTATATCATCTGCGGACTGATTCCGCTGACGACAAAATCCATTGTGCTGATGTTTATCGCATCGACCTGCCAGAACATGGAAAATCCGTCCTACAATTCGCTTACTGCGGATATCACCCTCAGCAAGGACAGAGAGAGAGGGTATTCCCTCCAGTATCTGACAGCAAATCTCGGCGGCGTGATGGCTTCTGCTGTAGCCGGATTTATGTTTCGCAATTACTTATGGCTTGCATTTTTGCTCAGTGGAATTTCCATCGGCACTTCTTCTGTGCTGATCTATTTCTTTGTACAGAATATCACACCGGAAAAAGAAGAAAATGATAGCAACGCCATTTATCAGGCCGAACGCCACGGGGAAAGCCTGCTGACGATTCTTAAAGAAAACCGGCTTGTTCTGCTGTTCATTCTGATCACCAGCGGGTACACAGCACTTTACCAGATGTATAATTATCTCTTTCCTATGGATCTGATCCGTCTGCACGGGGATACCGGTGCGGTGATATTCGGAACAGTTACCAGCATCAACTGCTTTATCGTTGTTCTCTTCACACCACTTATCACCCAGATCCTGAAGCGATCCTCCGAACCGAAAAAGACAATCTACGGATTTTTACTGACACTGGTCGGCTACGTGATGTTCATCCTCTTTTCCGGACACATCCCGTTCTATTATGCGGCAATGGTCGTACTGACATGGGGTGAGATTTCTTACATGCTGGCGGAAAGCCCGTACATGACCAGGCGTATCCCATCCAGCCACCGCGGAAGAATCCACGGGCTGATGGAGATCATCCGTATCGGATTTATGAGTCTGTACCAGCTTTTGATCGGATTTATTTACAAAAATCATACGCCGATCTTTACCTGGATCATCGTTCTTCTGACAGGAGTCGCATTCATGCTTCTGGCTGTTATCTTAACGAAAGAGGACAAAAAACGCTATAAAAATCTGTATCGCAGATTATAATAGAATACGTCACGGCACGCAGTGCCTTTTATTTGTTCGCGCATATTTTCAGTCGTTAAACAGTGCCTTTAACTGCCGGATAAAGATTTTCTCTCGCGGATTCGGTACATATGCCGAATGGTACATCAAGTACGCGCTCATCCCACACGGTGCATTCACAACAGGAATTTCCACACACTCCGAACTATAAGACACATCCGAAAAACGCTTCATCATAACGGTAGAATAATTGCTTTGCTTGATTGCATCCAGAAGACCACCCCGGTCAAACACATAAAGAATCTTGTTATCATCTTCAAAACCTAGAATCCCCAGCCACTCCTCAAATTTAAAATTTTCATACATAATACAGCGGAGCTCTCTGATCCGTTCAAATTCAATCTTCTTGCGCAATGCCAGCGGATTCTTCTTCGATGTCAGAAGGATCAGCGGTTTGCTTTTGACAATCGGGATCAACTTCATATTATATTTTCCCGCCATTTCAAAATAGCTTTCGCTGATTGAATCAAAGCAGTAAAATAATCCCATCCGGTATCTTTTATCCATAACATCCCGGATTACCTGGATCAGCCCCGTTTCCTTAAATGAATCTTCTATATTTCGTGCCGGATTTTTCTTCTTAAACTGCATAAAAAGGTTCATAAAATCAAAAGAATAGGTACTTGAAACCGAAATATTCCCCTTATTTGCAAAAAGAGAAGGGATGTTCCCGATCGCGTCCAGCTCTCTGACGATTTTACGGGCGGATTTCAGAAACAATTCTCCTTCACTCGTCAATTGTATTCTGTTATTGTTTCTTGAAAACACAGAAAATCCCAATTCTTTTTCCGCATTTTTAATACAAACACTTAAGTTTGGCTGTGACAAACCCAGATGTTTGGCTGCTTTGTTAATTGATCCACATTCATAAACTTCAATAAAATATCGAAAACATTTGCTATCCATTTTCACTCACTACCTACCTGTTTTTTCATACTCTGGATCTATTGACTTTATTGATATTTTTTATATGTTAACACAAAAAATCTCTGTAATCTATATCTTTTTATATTATTTCTTATATGGTTTTTCATATAACTTATCAAAGATCGATATAACACAAGTTTTTGACAAAATGCTATCATACATTCAACGAAACAAATATCGAACGTTCGCAATGATTACATATAATTTTAAGGAGGATACAGATATGTCAGAAATCAAACAGCCAGCAAGTGCTTTATCATCACCAAGATTTTGTAACATGGGAACTTTTATGAGAATGCAAAAGGTAGACACCGCAGAAGGTCTTGACTTTGCGATTGCAGGTGCGCCATTTGATACAGGAAGTTCTTTCCGTTCTGGTTCAAGATTTGGTCCGAACGCAATCCGTAATATCTCTGCAATGATGAAACCGAACAATGTAATCATGCAGGTTAATATTATGGAAAGCCTGAAGGGTGGAGATATTGGTGATTTCAATATCACCCCTGGTTATATTCACCCGAGTTACGACGCAATCGAAAAAGGGGTTGCTGGAATACTTGAGAAAAATGCCTGTCCGATCGTTCTCGGCGGCGATCATGCAATTACACTTGCAGAACTCCGGGCAGTAGCCAAAAAATATGGTCCGGTAGCTCTTGTTCATTTCGATTCTCATTCAGATCTGTGTGACGAAGTATTTGGACAGAAATACAATCACGGAACACCTTTCAGAAGAGCGATCGAAGAAGGACTTATCGATCCATCTCATTCTATTCAGATTGGTATGAGAGGTTCCCTTTATGATCCAAACGAACACAAGATGGCTGCAGAACTTGGCATGAAACTAATTCCTGCACACAAGGTACGTGAAATGGGACTTCCGGCTTTGATTGAAACAGCAATTGAAAGAGTAGGAGATAAACCTTGTTTCCTCACTTTCGACATTGACTTTATTGATCCTGCTTATGCTCCAGGTACAGGAACTCCGGAAGTTGGCGGATTTACTTCTCTCGAAGGACTGGAACTTGTAAGAGCACTGAAAGATCTGAATTTTGTAGGATTTGATATTGTTGAAGTTCTTCCAGCTTATGATCATGGTGAAATTACCGCATATCTTGCAGCTAATATCGTATTTGAATATCTTTCTATTCTTGCACTCAAGAAAAAAAGAAAATAATTTATCTTAGATTATATTTTTAAGATAAATGACAGCACCAGTTTCTACTGGAACTGGTGCTGTTGTTCTTAAAATACGCATTTTTCAGGAAAGGAGACTCTTTATGGTTAAATCTAAGACTATGACCACGGAAAGTACCATAACTACTACCGAACAAATTACTTATGACAGCGATATGATGTCCGCCGAACTTGATAAAATCCAGTTGAACAAAAGCCAGACTATAAAGGGCATTCTCAGATTAGTCATCTGTTCAGCTATCGGTATCGCAGCTTTTTTTGTTTCTGTACCACACAACGGTAAGAGCGAAATTATCTTTAGTATTATTTATAATGCCTTTGTAAATATGTTTGGCAATTTTGCCTACTGGATCTTGACACTCATCGTTGCCGGAAATTTTGTCTGTCATATTTATTTTAAGTATGTGAAAAAAGGTACTCTTGAATCACCTTTTGCCAAAATTTATGATAACGACACGATTATCCATACATTTTTATACCAGGATAAATTTTATGTAATTTATCATACAATTCGTAATCTGCCGGTAAACATATGTATTTATTCTTTTCATTTTTACATCTTGAAAATCTCTTTATAAATTCTTCCTCATTATCTTCAATAATATCAATCAAGGATAAGCCTTCTCTTTTCTTGTATGTAAAGCAAAATGTTAACTTTGTATTTTTGTAAAAAAGCTGCGAGAACCATAAATGGGTAAAATCATGTGGATAGTCCGGGAAAATATGATTCTTTCGTGCCCACGGCAATAACGTGTCATAAGCGTCCATCGAAGCATTTTTATTTAACGGATACTTCTTTTTTAACAGTTCAAACGTACAACATGGATCACAAAAATCTTCATGAAGCATTTTTAAAGCAGCAAAAGAATATTTTCCTTCAAATGTATCGATCTCTTCCGTGCCTGTTTTCCCATCAGGTTTTCGATATTTCGACAATCGCAATCCAACCCGGACTAACCTTTTCCCGTCACTGACATCGTACTTTTTTATCTTATATGACGTATAGCCTGCTGGCAAATCGGACATCCGCGGAACGGTATAATATTCACACGGAATTCCACCAGGTGTATATTCTGCACATTTCCTTGGAATTGGAACCATCCTGTCTGCGAACTTCAAATCTTTATATTCGTAATACTGAAACCGCTTTTCCTGTAACTCTCTCTCCTCAATCATAACCTGCTCCTTTGCCTTTTCCGTACCAAAATCAGAAATATCGCCCGTAATCGAGTACCAAAGAAGAAGAGCACATCCAACAACTTGAAAGGAAAAAAAATGCAGAATAATAAGAGAAACAAAGTTTTTACAATCCAATCACCAAAATTTGCCGTATACAAGCAAAATTATGAAATCAAAAACGGACTTCTCATCAATCGCCAGTTTATTGTGATTAAGGATATCTATGGAATCTGCCATTTTACAGATTTTCACCGTTATGTATTTTGCTCGTCAACTCCTGTAAAAAATGTCAGCAGCAATGGAAATTCGTCCTTTTATTACGTGGTCCAGTTTTTAAATTATGCATTCTTTTCAGCCGGGATCAGATCCCTGAATGATATCACGGTTGATATCGTAAAAAATTTTTTTCAGTTATATGGTATGTGTGAACTTCCAACCGACACAGATAATACAAGCCGGAAACAATCTACCGTAGAACGTTGTATCAGCACTATTTTAGATTTCCTGAACAATCTGATTTCGGATCAGAAAGGAAAATGCAAACTTAAACGTTCTGAATTATACGTTACCAAAAATTACCGGGACAAACATCTTATTACACGTGAGAAAAAGGTCCCTGCTTTTGAGGTCAATTTTATTGATACACCTGATAATCCGCTTTTTCGTGACTTACCAGATATTGTATTTAACGTTATTTTCACTCACGTTCTGACTAAGAGAAAAGATTTACTTGGACTTATCATGAATTCTGCATTTGCAGGGCTCCGTCCTTCTGAAAGCTGTAATGTCCGACGGACAGACAGTCCACTTGGTCCCGGAATCATTTTCAGTGAATCCAATGGTGTTGTCACTTCGGTAGAAATCGACCTATCGCAGGAATATAACCTTCGCCCAGATAAAAAGCCTGTCGGTCGGATCAAAAAGGAGCGAAAACAAAAAGTCCCTGATATCTTTCTGAAAGCTTATGTGGATTCCTATAATATCTATATGGAATATCTTGCAGGGAAAACATATGATTCAATTTATGGACCATTTAATATCAACACAAAGGGCATAGCCTATACTTATCCGCTCTATTATCTGCGTTTCCGTGAAATGATTGAAAACGAAATTATTCCGATTCTCTTTAATAGTGACAATCCAAAATTGCAACTATACGGACGGCTATTACAGGAGCATAATATATCTCCCCACATTTTCCGGCATTGGTACACGGTACAGTTGGTTTTATCCGGTGTGTCCGATCCTTATACTCTGATGTATCTGCGAGGGGATACCAGTCCGGAAAGTGCAATTACTTACCTGCAGAACAAATCGGATTTGGAAAGAAAATACCAGAAAGTAAATAATAAAATGTTTGAATATACGCTTTGGAGGGCAGAAATACATCATGACTGATTTAAATATTTATCTTACACAACAATTATCTTCGAAAAACAATATACAGAATAGAACTATCTTTGATGTTATTACTTTTTTTGTTAATAACAACTGGTTTCATGCTCCTCCGTCTGTTGAAAACGGAAAAGCATTCGTAACCCAGAAAGAGATCGATATTTATACACCCTATCTTATCGATTTTCTTTCAACAGACTGTGATAATGATGAACTTATCTCTCGATTAAAAAGTAAATTTTCTCACACAACAAATAAGCTGTTACTTTTTATCAAACAGGAAAAAATTGACGAGAATACCTGCCATTATCTTTTTCAGTTCCTTCTCGAAAGGTTGGAAAAAGAAATTGCACTTTATACAGATCCCGAAATTGCATCGCTTGTAAATCTTGCAGCAATAGATCTTACGAAAGCTCACGGTGACTGTCTTACATTCTTCCTATCCTGGTTAAAAAGAAAATGTAAAACAGCCTATTTCAAAGAATATACAATGCAAAAACGATATACGATGGATATCCAGAATTCTGCATATTCCATGGATGAATACCTGGAACTCTGCTATTATCTTTTCAATTCGGAATATATTGAAGAAAATCAGATGTATCAGCAAGCCGCAATGTCCAAAAACTATACTGACACATGGCTTTATTTATCCATCCATTTTATCTGCTCTATCCGATATACAGATTTGCAAAGAATTTACCATCCATACCTGCCCTGCTCTCCTGAAGAAGTTCTCGAAAAGGTCAAAACAAATACTTTTTCACTCAAGGAATCAACAGAAGTATTACTGTCCATAACAGAAAAAATGTGCTGTATGCCATTCACTCCAAATAAAACCAAAAAGAGTTCCGGTATTGGCAACGTAAAATTCCATGTGCCGGTATCCTGTGAAGAACATTTTGGAATACTTTTTGCACTTGCAGAAGCTCACGCCATATTAGATGGTTCGCAGAGCCAGCCTCTGATCAAAAAAATTACTACATACAAAGAAATTAGTCGGTATATGGGCGATGACATTGGCGATCTGTTCCTGGAATCGGATTTCCGCTCCCGCTCTGCCACCAAATCATATCTTCAGATGATTTACATGATTGGTGACGAAATATTAGCTGAAAATAATGATTACTCGGTAAAAGGATCCATACTCGCTTCCCTTGCCAGAAGCCACAAAGGAAATTACGGAGAGTTCAGTTCAACTACTTTTGAATATCTGAAGGATGCAAAACTCAGCGGACTGAGTCCGGAATTTATTGCATTTGAATTACTCGAACGTGGGGTTCTTTCCTGTATTCCGGCCATGCTCTTGAAAGTAGTCACCCAACAGCAATACGATAAGCTTTCCGTCAAAGAACAGACTTCTTTGATCCAGAGCTTAAATCTCTCTCCACTTGAGATTGAATCTGTAGTGTCTGCAGTAGACTTAAATCATAAGAAGGCCCAGAATGCCGTTTTATCCGTAATGCAGTCACAGGAAGATATTATATCTGTTCTGCAGCGGATTGCATCTGGTCAGGCATTCTCAAAACAAAATGAGTCTCTTTGTTTAATGACTGCACTCAAAAAAGAATGTCCTTATTTTAACCGTCGGCAATGTGTAGGATGTGTATATGAAATTGCTACAAAATCCACACTTTATGCTCTTATCAGCGAATATAACAGGATGTATCAGCTATGTATTTCAGCCGAAACGTCATCCGAAAAAAATAAATACAAAACACTTCTTCAGTCAATCGTTCTGCCGAATCTTTGGGAAATGCTGAGTTATTTGCGTGACAATTATGGAGAAGATGTTTTTCATGAATATGAACAACTTATAAAGGAGAATACCACATGGTAGAAAAAGCAACAGACCTCGTATATTCCACTCTCGCATTGGTATCTTTAGAAGATTTCAAAACAGATGAAGCACAAAAACGATTCCTGGAATTTCAAAATACCGGGATCATCAATTCTTCTTCCAGATATGAAGATTCAATGTGGAAACTAACTGATGAATATTCCAACATTGGTTTATACTTTAAGTTTAACCGATTCCAATATTCTAATTTTACTAATATATTCCAGATCGATTATCACACATTTCTTTCTTATACGAAAGCATTTGCCGTCTCACTATTGGGCCGCATTGCTCTCCGCTCAATCGAATGTGTGTTGCTGGATCTCCGGCATATCCTGGCATCCAATTATGAAAATATCTGTAATCTCACAGAACCTAAAAAACTAAAGATGCCATCTTTATGCTCTGAATTTTTTTCATTGCTACCAAACAGTAATGAAAATCCTATGATTTCAGACTTAATGGACGCCATGGAATCCTATGCAGGTTTGAATATGACCTTAAGTAAAACAAAACAGCGGGATCTGGAATGCTTTGAAACTTACTTTAAATTCAATGATATCATCAATGAATTCTGGGACTCAGATATCTCAAAGGATGATCGGCTGTTCTATTATCCATTATATCTCTGGTGGTCCGTAACAGCTGTAATCCCTTTGCGTCCGCGGGAATTTCTATTGACCCAAAGGGACTGCCTTATCAAAACTGATTCCGGATATACGCTTACTTTAATGCGGAACAGGTTAAAAGGAAATAATCGAAGTATTTCTTATAAAATTGCTGAAGATTATTATCAGACAACCTATCCGATACCAGAAGCACTCGGAAAAGAATTTGAACAATACCTCAAATTAACACAATCTTATTCTGATACTGATATTAAAACATTATTTGTCACTGATCCGCATTACAAAAAGTGGCAGCAACGCAAGCATTTAAACAGCCGGTATCTGACTTATGTCAACCTCTCAACAATTCTTCTGTATTTCTACAAGGAAATCATTGTTGAAAAATATCACTACAATATCATTCAATCATCTGGGAAAAGACATCTTTCAGATACCGAAATCGGAATGATTCATTTGGGTGACACCCGGCATATTGCGATCATAAATCTGATGCAGGAAGGCGGTACACCGGCTGCAGCCATGTTTCTTGCAGGACATACAAATGAAATCATGTCCGCCCATTATGGAAGTAATGTAGCTGAACTCATAGAATGTAAAACATACCGCACTTACCGTCAGCTCACCGCCAGTGAACACAACTATAGTATCAGTAAATCTGTTCCTATTTTGACTGTTGGAACTGGCAAAACTCTTTCCGATGGCAGCACATGTTTTTCGCCTGCCTATGCAAATGGATCATATGATGACTGTTTGCAAACAGCCGGTCCTGCTGGTGAGATTGCATATTGTCCAAGTTGCCAATATTACAGAAAAGGAATCAACGCATTTTTTGAGGAAGACAATATTTACCGTCGGCAGATCAATGAAGACGTAAAAGAATTGCTGGAAGCTATTGAAATCGTTAAAAGCCACTCCGGAGATTCCGAAACCATCGGTCAGGCTTTATTGCGCCTCCATTCCTCATCCCAATCCTATAGTGCATTCCTCATGTCAAAATTCAACACCCAACAATAAGGAGGCTTTTTATGGCAAGAAAGAAATACATTGACGATGAAACCCTGATTACTCTAATCGATACATATTACCTTGAAAGCGGCCGTTCTGAACGTGCACTGCAACCGCCACAAATTACAGATTACATAAATGCTAATGGTTATCCAAAATATCAGGTCACGTCTTTACGTAGAAATGAAAAGGCGAAAGAACATATTCAGGCTTTACTTGCGGCTTCAAAAGAAAAAGGGGCTTCTCTTCTCATATCATATAAAACACTGGATGTTCAGGCTTTCCTTGACCGCAACAGTACAAGACAAAAAATGATCACTGCACTTACCGAACTGGACACCTACTACAAAAGTATTTGTGAGAATGCGCTTTCCATGCAAAAAGAAGCTGTATCCTATAAGACAAAACTGGATTCCGCTTCTAAAAAAGTAGAAAATCTAACTGATAAATTGCAATCATTATCAAATACAAACAAAGAATTAAAGCTGCAAAATCATGAACTATCGCAACAGTTAGATGCTCATAAAAAAGTACTTTTACAATATGTTTATCCAGATGTAGCAACAGAACTCTTAAAAGAACAGGGACTTATCAAAGGAGATGTAGAATCCTGTATCAAAAATCAGACTTTATCCGAACAAATAATTTCTCCGACAAGTTCCATTCTTCCTATAGAAACTGAAGATAAAATTCCAGAAAAGCAAGCTAATCATTCATCAGAAAGTAACATTATACAAGGACTTTTTAACAACTTGGAGGGAATATAAAATGTCAGATTTTAAATCAATTGCTGATGTTCCAGAAATGCTGGAACTATGGGATTTTGATAAAAATCCTGAAAATCCAAAAACGGTTTCTTCTATTTCACGTCTTCCTTATTACTGGAAATGCAAACTTTGTGGATACGAATGGCCTACAACACCTCGTACCCGTACCCGCACCAAAGGGAAATGTCCTGCCTGCAAAGGAACCGGAAAAAGACCCGATACCGTCAAAGATATACCGTTTTTAATGGAACAATGGGATTTTAATAAAAATACTGTTGATCCTGCAACAATCCTTATATCTTCTAAAAAGAAATTCTTTTGGAAATGTAAAAAATGTGGGAAAGAATGGCCAACCAGCCCCCAATCAAGATATGATGCCAAAGGAAAATGCCCAAGCTGCGATAGCAATAAATCCGTTCAACCTGGAGTAAATGATGTATTCACTCTGGTTCCTGAGCTAAAAAAGATTTATGATTTTGAAAAAAATAAGAATATCGATATCAAACATCAGGGATGGTCATCACGGGAAAGGATAGCTTGTAAATGCCCTGATTGCGGACGTGAATGGACAACTATTATAAATTCTCAAATTTTGAAAGAAGGAGATTCTTATAGAATTATTGGCTGTGATCATAAAAATCGAAAAACCCGACAGCATGTTCCTTTTGTTTCTGAGTCCCCAACTCTAATGCGGTTTTGGGATAACGAAAAAAATAGCTTAGATTCTTCAACCACTTCTTCTGCCAGTGATATTGCTGCTTACTGGAAATGTCCTGATTGCGGTTACAGTTGGTCTGCTGGAATAAGATCAAGAGATCGGTCAAAAAACAGCAAATGTCCATGTTGCCAAAATTTAAAAAAGTTCGTTCCCGGAATAAATGATGCTCTCACTTTACTTCCTGATTTAAAACGTCTTTATGATTTTGAAAAAAATGTAGGAATTGATCCTTTATCTCTTCGTATAGGTGATCAAAGCACTTACTACTGGTGGAAATGTCCTGATTGTGGTTATGAATGGAGTTCAACAATCACTACCAGACTCGATAGAAAGGATGGCAAAATTATAGTCAGACAGTGTCAAAATTGCTATTATAACAGTCCAGATAGACTTGCAACGGTAGCTTCCAAAAATAAACTGATGAAATTTTGGGATTTTGAAGAAAACAAAAAACTAGGACTTGATCCTAACCTCCTTTCATCTCACTCAGCAGACGATGCCAAGTGGCGTTGTAAGAAATGTGGTTATCACTGGACTGCTAAAATCAGGAGTCGAAATGGTGCTTCTGATGGCTGTCCAAATTGTGATGCTCATAATGTAATCATACCTGGAATAAATGATGTATTAACTCTAGTTCCAGAATTCTCAGATTATTATGATTTTGAAACTAACGAAGCAAACGGAATTGACATTCGAAAATGCCGTATTTCTTCTGATCAAAAAGTACATTTTCATTGTCCTAAATGTGATTATGAATGGGACGGTACGATAGTTGGAAGAATTGGCACCGATATGCTAGGTAATAAATATGTATTTGAATGTCCTTCTTGTAAAGATCGTAATACGCGGAGAATACCTTATAGTTTATCTCATCCAAAATTAGTAGACTTATATAATATGGAGCGTAATATGTGTCCATTAGACGATATTACTCCCAGACAGGCTTCAAGTAGATTATTTTATTGGAGATGTCCCGATTGCCATACCGATTTTACGGCATATATTGCAACTGTAATCCGTGCTCTTGATGACATAACTACTATTTGTCCAAAATGTTCTGGGACAAACTCATCTCCAGATGAAAGCTTTGCCAGTAAATTCCCCGAATATCTGGAAGCCTACGCAGATACAAATACCGTAGATCCATATACTGTAGCTCCTTACAGTACTATTTCAGTCTCATGGAAATGCAAAAAAGGACATATTCGCGAAGATTCCTTTGGTAGAATTAATCAAGCCGGTATTGAATGTCCCATTTGTAGAGGTACAAAACTTGTAAAGGGCATCAATACTTTTGCAGATTATTATCCTCAATATCTTCCAATATACTCTCCAAATAATGTCTGGAAACCAGATGAAATTTTTTATGATTCCAGACGTTGGCTCAAATGGATTTGTAATACATGTCATGGAGAATACAGTGCCTATGTTAAAGAAATAGTAAATGGAAAAGAATGTCCATTTTGTTCTGAAAAATATCCACTTCCTGGATTCAATACCCTTGCCGTAAAGCACCCAGATATTGCTGCCATGTGGTCTGAGAAAAACGAAATTTCAGCAGACGAAACACTTGTAAATGGTAATAATGCTGTCTGGACTTGTCCTGTTTGTCATGGCGACTATAATGCTCCTATTAAAGAGGTCGTAAACGGTAATGCTGATTGTCCTTATTGTAACGACAGAAAACTGCTTCCTGGATTTAATAGTCTGGCTACCAGATATCCTGATATCGCTGCTATGTGGTCCGACAAAAATCAATTTTCTGCAGATCAGACTCTTCCTAATACTACTATGGCATTCTGGACTTGTCCTACTTGCCATGGGGATTATCCTGCCCGGATTAATAAAGTAATAAATGGGACCGCGAAATGCCCTTATTGCAGTAACAGAAAAGTTCTTCCTGGATTTAATAGTCTGGCTGTTAAATATCCTGATATTGCTAACATGTGGTCAAAGCAAAATAAACTTTCGGCTGATCAGGTTCTTCCCAATGTTAATTATGCACTTTGGACTTGCCCTACTTGTCACGGTGATTATTCAGCTCGGATTATTGAAGTTGTAAATAGGGAAACTGATTGTCCTTATTGTTCTGGTCGCAAAGTACTTCCAGGAAAAACATCCTTTGCCGCACTTCATCCTGATTTAATGGAAGATTGGGATTTTATTGCAAACTATTGTCTCGTAAATCCTGATGAAATATTAGATACGTATTCACAGAAGGTTTGGTGGAATTGTAAAAGAAGTTCTGAGCATAAATATCCATTGAGTCCTGCTGATAAAGTTTTCTATCAGAAGAGACATCGTGAATCTTGCCCTTATTGTAAAGGACGCCGTAGAAAAAAGAAATTTTTCTAAAATTAACAAAATAGTTTCATCAAAAAAGGAATTTTCAAATGGTTGATTACCAAATGAAAATTCCTTTATTTTGTACGTTTTCGGATTTCTCTTAAAAAATTGACTTTTAACTTTCCTCGGAATAATGTACGTTTTCATCCGTTTTGTCAATTTTTCAAATTTAAGTTCTTATGGAATAATGTACGTTTTTGAGCTTTTTCAGTAAAAAAATTTTTTTACTTACTCCGTTTAGATCTTATTCTTACCAGTATCTTCTATACCAGTGGTATGCATAATCAACACTTGTATAACATACGACCTCACCCGGCTGCGGTGCATGAATCATCTGTCCGCCTCCTGCGTAGATTCCCACATGTCCTCCGTAACATACAACATCACCCGGCTGTGGGTCTGACACTGCCTGTCCGCCACTTCCCTGACTGTATGAGTTACGTGTAATTGGAATACCACATGCCTGATGTGCCAGGTATACAAGACCTGAACAATCAACACCACTTCCCGAAGTACCGCTCCATACATAAGGAACTCCAAGGTATGCTGCTGCTGCACTTAAAATAGCGCTTCCGTTGCCATATGTACTTCCACCGTTATCACTACTGCTGTTATTATTACTTGTATCCGGAGTCACTGTCGGGGTACTTGGTGTACTTGGTGTACTTGGTGCACTCGGTGTAACGGTTGTGTTGTTATTATTGTTATTTGTTGTATTACCTACAGTCTGTGAACCACTGTTGCTTGTCGATGCAACGGTCGAATTTGACTTTGTTGACTCAGCTGCTTTTGCTGCCTTTGCAGCTTCTTCTGCCTGCCTCTTTGCTTCAGCTGCTGCTACAGCTGCCTGAAGCTGTTGATCCAGATCTGCGACTTCTTCTTTCTTAGATTCCAGCGTATTACTCAGCGTCGTCTGCTCTGCCTCATAATCAGACTGCATAGACTCCAGATTCGCCTGATCTTCTTCAAGCTGTGCTTTCAGATCTGCAATCTGCTGCTTGGTATCAATATATTCCTGAAGCTGCTTTCTGTCATAACTATGTACGTTCTGAACATACTCTGCTTTGTTAAGTAAGTCTGAGAAATTCTCAGCACTGATCAGAGTCTCAATCGCAGTCGAGTTGCCTTCTTCATACATATACTTGATACGCTTCTTCATATCTTCGTACTGCTGATGTTCTTTTTCTTTAGCAACAGTAAGATCATCCTGTGCCTGTGTGATCTGCTGACCTGTTGACACCAGATCATCTTCCAGCTTACTCATTTTTTCAATTAGTGTCTGCAATTCTGACTGAAGAGAATTCACTTCACTCTGTGCTGCATTTTTACTATTCTGCAGATTGCTGACATCATCTGCAAATACTGGCGTAACTACCATTGAACTTGCAAGAACAGATGCCAAAAATGCTTGTTTAAATTTTCTCATAATCACCCATCCTATATTTTTTACTAATTATTTTCCTAACCCTGTGGTCGATTATATACCATTTTTCTATTTTTTGCAATACAATTTAACATTTTTGTAATATTCTACTAGGGTATCATAATATACTGATATTTTCGTTATCACTCCTAATAACCATTCCTTGCGTAATCCTTATTATTTATGCTAAACTGACTTCATAATCAATAAATCTAGAATACTAAATAAGAAAGAAGGATTCCACTATGAATTTCAAATTCAACCATAACAACTTAAATGTACGTGACCTTGAAAAATCAATTCAATTCTACAAAGATGCACTCGGACTCACCGTAGTCCGCGAAAAAGATGCTGCTGACGGAAGTTTTAAGCTCGTCTACCTCGGTGATGGAAGCTCCGTTCATCAGCTCGAGCTCACCTGGCTTCGCGACATGGACCGCCCATACGACCTCGGCGACAACGAAATCCACCTCGCCTTCACCGTAGACGACATGGATGCCGCCCTCGCACACCATAAAGAAATGAACTGCGTCTGTTTCGAAAATGAGTCCATGGGCATCTACTTCATCGAAGACCCAGACGGTTACTGGTTAGAAATTGTACCTGAAAAATAAATCTATTGCACATTTTCATTAAAGGCGT
>ENA-OPWX01000664-OPWX01000664.1-human-gut-metagenome-genome-assembly--contig:-NODE-664-length-30163-cov-5.778032_pt1 | contig 30163 bp, 32 predicted proteins | sample MGYA00241514_ERZ502020 | MGnify/ENA primary metagenome ERZ502020 (study PRJEB25962, sample SAMEA2042105) | human gut metagenome | biome: human gut; feature: human-associated habitat; material: faeces... | reverse complement strand
ACGGTTCAGTTACGTTTTGCGCGAAGCTCAGTTACGTTTTGCGCGAAGCGCGACAAGAAGAGAAGCGGAGACTGTGTCGCCGCGCTCCACTGCCTCCGCCAGTTCTTCCGTCAGACTACAAACTTCTCTTAATATATTATATCTCCTTTGAAGATATATCAAAATTGTTTCCAAGTCTGCGCTCATATATTCTCCTTTAACCGAAAACACTTCGTTCTCTCACAATATGCTGATCGCCGGAAATCTTTCCTGCCTGGTTAAATGCATCTCTTAATTCAGAAAGTATGTGGCTAATCCTTGGAATCTCTTCTGCCCTGCGTTCCCTTCCTGCTTTAACACGGCTGATATCATAGATCAGGTACTCATAGATACGTTTCAGATCCTTGCTGATGGGATACTGCATATCCAGTATCTGTATTAAATACCGGACGATCCGTCCTGTTTTTTCAAGATATTCTTCAAAAGTATCATATTTTTTATCCTCAAGTGCGATTTGTGCCATTTTCAGACGCTTCACTGCTTCATCATACAATAAAAGCAACAACTCCAGATTGCTCATAGAATAGATCGTACTTTCCTTGTACTGCTTAAACTTTTCATACATGTTTCCTTACCCCCATCAGCCACCTAACTGTGACAGGTAGCTGGACTGTGAATTCATCTGATTGATCAGCGTTTCCATCTGCGTAAACTGGCTGATATAACGATCCTGCTCAGTTGACAGCTGGGACTGCAGGTTTGTGATGGTTTCCTGCATATCCTTTAATTCTTTATAAATACTGTTGTTAGTCAGGGTCAGGCTTAGTTTTTCAGATCCTGCCTCTTCAATAAGCACACCATAGGAATTTCCATTCTTGCTTGCATATCTGGTGGCATAAGTAGAAAGAGTACTGTCTATGGTGTTTACAATACCATGCGTGCCTGTGAACAGGTCTGATACCTTTTCCGGATCACTGTCCATGGCAGTTTTAAACTTTTCTTCATCAAATACGATCTTTCCACCTGCTGTGTAATCATCTGAGAAGGAAATTCCAATCTTTTCAAGATCGTCATAAGAAACACCGTTCATCATCATTGAAGAGAAAATGCCCTGGGTAGCATTGTCCAGATCTTTTAAAGCGCTGCTGTTGTACAGAATACCCTCTTTTGCCTTATCCTCCCAGTTTTTAATGGAGGTTTCATTCATTTCATTTTTCTGGTCTTCTGTCAGAGGCCCATAATTGCTGTCCGGCTTGGTGGTTACCTGGGTGCGGACCTCATCGATCATGGCATTATAAGCTTCAATGAATTTCTTTACAGTCTCTGTCACCTTTTCTGTATCTGCTGAAGCAGTAAAGCTGACACCGCCTTCTGCTGTTGCAGAGCCTGTATCAAATGTATTGGTGGCTTTAATATCCAGACCGTCAATGGAGAAGGTATTGCTGCTACTGGTAATGGTGGTCTGTACACCATTATAGAGAATACTCATCTCACCGTCTGTGCCTTTATGGATTTCCTGATCGTCACCGCCGAAAATGAGATTTGCTGCATCATCTTTCTTGTCTGGATTTGCACCAAGGCTGATCTCACGGCCCTCACCTTTTTCATTGGAAGAAAGAACAAATTTATTTGCACTGTCCAGATAGATGGCAGTTACTCCCGCATCTTTATTATTATTGATCGCAGTAAGCAGTTCGCTAACTGTAGTATCAGCAGTAATGCCTTCTATTTTTGTACCATTGACTATAAAGTTCTCTAATGCATTGTTTAACTCTTTTTTTGCATTGTTTAACTCTTCTTCTGTATTGTACTTAGTGTCCTCCTTTACCAGTCCCAGCTTGACCCTGTTCTCCCACAGGCTGCTTCCTGTACTGATCTTGTTTGACTGGGTAGATGTGATACCCAGGGCATTCTGGAGTTCCTTTGAGTCTGCGGATATCTGTAATGTCTGTCTGCTGTCTGTTGCAGTAAACGTCAGACTACCATTTGAATCCTTACCTACAGTAACCTTTCCTGAACCGAAGGCTTTATCCAGTTTTGTCTGTAAGCTGGACTGAAAAGCTGAAAAATCTTTTATCTCTTCCTTATCGCCGATCAGTTCAATATTCTTTATCTGTCCGCCATAAGAAACAGAGATTGTTTTTCCCTTAAGATAGCCGGAAAGGGACTGCTTTGTTATGGCTGCGGCCTCCAATGAAGATGTATGGCCGTTAAATTCATCCAGTGAAATGCCGTTATCTATATCATCCTGTTTCATTCCGTCGGAATTAAAGCCAAGACTCTTTAAAGCAGATGATGTTTCCCTGATCACACAGCTTTTTCCTTTATCGGTAATACTGTCTGTCTGACTGATCTGGATCTTATCACCATTCAGTTCAAATTTAATACCGCTCTTTCCATCTTTTCCGAGAAATCCCTGGGAATCAAGGGCTTCATTCAGCTGTGTTACTAGATTGTTAGAACTAGCCGTATAATCAATGGTGACTGTCTCTGTTTTTCCACCGTCCACCTTTTTTTCATAACTGGTGGGGAACGTAAAGGTTGCTTCCTCTGTGAATTTCTTATCTGTAATACTGTAGGTTCCAAATGTCAGCTTCGTTCCGGAAAGATTGGAGGTCTTTATTTCTTTATTGCTAAAATCAGATTCACTGATGCCGCCTAAGGTAATAGCTGAATCTGTTTTCTTTTCGCCGGAGATCAATGTGGCAGATGTTGCTAATTTGTTTACTCCCAGAACTGATACTCTGGATGCAGTGTCTGCATTTCCTGTCGCTGATATATATTTTGTATAATCAGGATCCCCCTGTACACTGACCTGGTTTTTTGCAAAGAAATCACTGTTTTTTAAACTCTTTGTTGCTGAATAGCTAAGGTAATTGTCCTGAAGATCTATGATCTTATTGCTGACAGAACGATATGCATCCCTTTTCCATTCCAGTTTGGTCATAGCCTTCTTCTTGGCTGTGATCTTGGATGTTGTTCTTGCTGTCATCTGTTCGATCAGTGCATCCCTGTCAATACCGGAAGCTAAACCACCATATCCTCTTAAAGCTGTATTTCCAAGACTGCTGCTTGTACTTGATACACTTGACATATCTGCCGCTCCTTTCAGTCATGTGATGTCGCGGTGTACATAAAATGCGCCGCTTCTATATATTTTATCCCTGTGATCCTATAGATTCTATATACATATTTCGGCGCAGCATGAAAATTTATAAGATATGGCGTGGACGTTCTTTTACATCCATACAGGCTCTTATGGACTGACTTAAAACAGCCACACGGAATTTATTGTGGTAATAGGTTAACAGCATCGGGACTGCCGTATTATCTGCTACAATATATTTAGGTGGTAGCCTGGTAAGCATCAGTGCCTTCACATCTGCCTGACAGCGGCTACAGGTACAGGTATCATTACTTTTCAGTGCGTCAAGGATCAGTTCCGGAGTAAGGATCTCCTCCATGATATTTACGACCCGGTAACTTGGACGATCTTCCTGCTTCTGCTCTTCCTGTTGTTCTGGTTCTTTCTGTACAGGTATCCCTGCGTTTGTTTGGGGCTGCTCTGTCTGCTCTTGTGTCTGTTCTGCCTGCTCATTTGGCTGCTCTGTCTGTTCTTCTGATCGTTCTGTCTGTTCTTCTGACTGTTCTTCCTGCTCCCTGGGCTGTTCTGCCTGCTCTTCTGTCTGTTCTTTTTCCAGCTCCCGGATCAGATTCTTCTGGATCTCTTCTGCCAGCTTTCCTTCTTCTCTTGGATCAACTACAGTTACATTAGCGGAAGGTACTCTTACCGGTTCTTCAGCAGCTGAGCCTTCCTGCTGTGTTTCGCCAGAAGGCGCAACTGGCGGCTGTGAACCTGTGATCAGGCTCAGAACATGTGAGGTTTTATTTGTTTTTTTTGCCATATTATTTCTCCCTGAAACCTATGATCTTTTCTACCTCATCTAAAAACTTTACATAATCCTTTACAGCTGATGATCTTGGACTGTACTCAAAAATACTTTCTCCATGGGCCGGTGCTTCTGCAATAGCCACTCCGGACCTTATTTTTGTGTCAAATACCCGGGTTTCCAGCTGCCCGGCCAGCTGCCCGGCCATTTCCAATACATCCCTGCAAAGACATGTTCTTGGATTAAAGCGGTTTAGCAGAATACCCATGATCTTAAGGCCGGGATTGATCTGTATGCGGACAGATTCTACGGTTTCCTTTAACTGTGACAGACCAACCAGACTGAGGATATCCGATGCCATTGGTATAATGAGATAATCAGAAACTGCATATGCATTAACTGTAAGAAGATTTAATGCAGGCGGAGTATCGATCACAATATAATCATAAAAATCAATTACCGGCTTTAAAACATCTTTCAAAATAGATTCTTTTTCTTCTCCCTGCTTATATTCCAGGCCGCTGCTGCTTAAAGTAATATCGGAAGGAAGGATATCGATCCCGTCTGTGCGGCTGATAGCCTTTTGTATGGATACATCTCTTTTTAATACATCCAATATAGTAGATCCTCCTTCGGTATCCAGACCAAGGCAGAATCCAAGATTTCCCTGTGGATCCAGGTCTATGCACAGAACTTTTTTACCTGCCATCGAAAATCCTGCCGCCAGCGCTGCTGATGTTGTGGTCTTTCCCACACCGCCTTTTTGATTTGAAACCGTAATGACCATTTATGTATCTCCTTTTATCCTCTCTTCTGCATACAATATTTTCTGAAAGATCTCCCTGTATTATTTACCAAGGCGCTCCATAGATTCCTCTACCTGTTTTACCAGTTCCTGGATCTCCTGATACACAGCGGCTGACTCATTTGCCATACGTCCGATCTCATCTGCTACAACACCAAAGCCTACACCTGCTTTTCCGGCACGGCCTGCTTCAATGGCTGCATTCAGGGAAAGCATTTTTTCCATCGTAGCCGTCTGCTCCAATCCCTTTGCCTTATACTTGATCTGTCCTACTGCATCCCGTACTTTCTTTTCCTCTTTTGCAAATGCTTCTACGCTGTCTGCATTGCTCTTCCGGTAATAAAGGGCATTGGCCCACAGATTCAGCATCTCAGCTAAAAGCTGTCCACCGGCGCTTACCGCTTCCTGGCCCGGGGCTGAATCATCCGGGTAATCTCCAAGGACGATACCGCCGATCACTGTACCTGCACGGAATCCTCCTACTGTAAGATCCTGGGTAAATTCACGCAGTTCATTGTGTTTTCCATTGGTATAACGGCTGTAAAAGCTGGTAAAGGAGCTTCCCCTTGTAATGTATTTTCCTTTCATGTCCACTACTGCTGCTGTCATGCCTGTAGCTGCTAAAAACAGATCCTGGATCCGCTGAAGTTCTTTTATATCCAGGATCTGGCGGATATCCAGATTTTCTGTACTTTCATCTTTTGAAACAATATCTATATAAGAAGTTTTCCCTGATACTGCTGATCCTGTTGCTGCTTTAGAAGCTGTCTCTTTATTTTTGGCCCCATTCTGGATCCACTGGGCCAGCTTGCGGTCTGTTTCCCGGATATGCTTAACCAGCACGCTTACCATATAGTTGATCTCGCCCAGAGAATTGATCGTCGGGCCTTCCTGCTCCAGCTTTATAATGGCATCACCCAGTTTCTGTTTATACCATTCATGAAATTTATGATGTTCGGTATATTCCGGATATTTTGACTGCTTCTGGAGATCCTCCTCATCTGAAAAGTGTTTCGTTACATATTCAACAAGAAATTCTCCCAGACTTGAGATCTTTTCTCTTCCCTTTCCTTTTGAGCATGCATCCAGAAGGGTATTGACTTCGTCAAAAATCTTCCTGTGCTCACTGTCGATCAGTTCATTTCCTGTTAAAAGATCCTGTGTTAATACATATTTTTCCATCCTTAGAGTCCTCCTTACTGCTGACTGTGCTGTTCTTTGAAACGGGCAAGCAGTTCATCCATTACTGCGATCAGATGCCCGATCTCCGGCTTTGAAAGCTGCTCATCTGCCCCTAATTCTTTTCCCTTCTGCCTCATCTGATCATTGATCAGGGAAGAGAAGATGATAACCGGGATTTTCTTTAAATGTTCGTCATCTTTGATCAGCTTTGTTAGCCTGTGACCATCCATTTCCGGCATTTCGATATCTGTAATGACCAGATTGACCTTATCATACAGATCAGAATCATTATGTATTTGTGAAAGATAATCCCATGCCTCCTGGCCATTGGAAAAATTCTTTATATTGGTAAATCCGGCCCTTTCCAGGGAATCATCGATCATTTTACTTAAAAGAATGGAATCTTCCGCGATCACAATAGGACTGTTGCAGATAGGGCGGTCTCCCATCTTATCTACATCTGTCACTTGTATAGTTGTTTCCGGTGCAATCTCTGCCACGATCTTTTCAAAATCCAAGATGATCACCAGTTCTTTTCCGCACTGGGCAATACCGGTAGCAACACTGTCAGCTCCATTTGCAATGGTCTTATCTGGCTTCTGTATATCTTTCCATGAAATCCTGCTGATACCTTCGATACTGTCTACCCTGAAAGCGACCGTCATTTTATTAAAATTTGTTACGATAAACAAATCTCTTGGCCCATTTTCCCGGTCATTTCCTGTAAGATATTTTGCCAGGTTGATCACTGTGATCAGCTCATCCCTTGGTTTAAAGATGCCTTCTACTGCCGGGTTTGCATGAGGCATCGGTTTTACCTTTTCACTCATGATGATCTCCTGGACTTTTGCCACATTAATGCCATAAAATTCACCCATAACTGTGAATTTCATTACTTCGATCTCGTTTGTTCCTGATTCTAAAAGAATCCCTTCTTTTTCATTTTTGACCATGATTTTCTCTCCTTTTTTCTGTAAACAGGCCTGTCACCTGATGGTGACACCACCATAAATGAAAGCCCTGGCTATAGATGGCGTTCCGGTCGTCCCACTGTACGCACGATCACATCACCTGTTGCAAGATCTAAAAGCATGGTACGGGCATAATTTCCTCCTGTATCCTCTGCCGAGATACAGATTCCTTCCTGGGCCATGACTTTTTTCACACTTTCCGCATTTCTCTGCCCAATGTTTCCAAAGCTGCTGTTTCCGCTGATCTCAAACATCTTGGCTCCCCCTGCTATCTTGACTACCATCCGGCTTTTTACCATACCGAATATTTTCAGCTTTCTGAGAGTTTCCCTGATGCCGCTGTCTGCAAATTTAAATGGATTGGAATCCCTTCTTTCAAACTGGGCCGGAAGCATGATGTGCAGAAGTGCTCCCAGGCGGGTGACTGGATCATAAAAGGTTATCCCGATGCAGGAGCCCAAAGCATAGGTTATGATCCTTCCTTCCCCTCTTGAAAACTTCATATCACCGATTCCCACTTTTAATTCTGTGCCTCCGATCATTATGAAACTCCCAACCTCTCTAAAATATCGTTTAGAGAACGAATATCCGGCAGCATGAGCAGCCAGTCAGAAAGTGCTTTTCCGCCGATCACAAAATCTGCATTGCAATACATCAGTTTATCTGTTTCATATCCATACTCAGCAATAGGTACCATTAAGATCCCACCCAGCATATTGATGGTAGCACTTGGAACAGACAGTTCCACATCTACATTTACCAGCTGTGAAAAAGCATTGATATAAGAACAGATGATGATGTTTCCCACTTCTACCAGCGCGGATCTGGCCATTTCGTCCATATCCAGAAAGGACTTATAACGGCTTCCAAGGAATTTTTCCAGCACTTCGTTAGCAAAATCCAGATCAAAAAGGAACAGCATCAACCCTTCAATGTCCCCTGACATTTTTACAAGAGCTGCAGCAACGAGCTCCTCCGCATCACCGATCCGGTTCATGGCATCATTGTATCCCAGGATATTCACAGATGGGATCGAGATCCGGACTTCTTTCTGAAGGAGCTTTGAAAGAGCAGTTGCTGCATGACTGGTACCGATACTGCCGATCTCCCGCATTACATCCAGTGCCTGCAGGTCCATATCTTCATATCGCTTTATTTCCATTTTTTACCTTATCCTCTCAGTGAATTGATCGTTCCTTCTATATCATCTGATGTAGTGATCATTTTTACAGCATAAGAAAAGGCTCTCTGACATTCGATCACATGAACCATTTCTTTTGCCATATCTGTGCCTGAATTCTCCAGTGCACCTTTTTGCAGGGCTGCATCTGATTTTAGGGACGCTTCCATTCCATCCTGTGTTTTGTATTCATTATCTCCTACGCTTAACAGACGGCTTGGATTTGAAAATGTGTATACACTTACCTTAGGAAGGTCAGTATCATTCTCTGTGTCATCTGTATCATCAGTATCGTAGTCATTGTCTTCTGACTCTGATTCCTCCTGCAGCTTCTCTACATCTGTTACCTCCAGTTTAAGAGGCTGCTGGTTCTGGTCCAGCACCAGCTTGCCATCTTCTGTTGTAAGATAAAATCCATCTTCACGTTCTCCCCTGTGAAAATGACCGTTTCTTGTATAGGTGATCTCACCTGATGTAGGATCCTGTATCATAAAAAATGCATTAGGCTCCATAATTGCATAATCATATTCTTTTCCGGTCTGAGTAGCACCGGCTGTACTAAAATCCGTCCATGTGCGTTCTACCCTGGCTCCTGCACCTGTCTGCAGCTCTGTCTGGGCATTTTCAGAATCATTGAGATTATAGTGGATCAGTTCAGAAAAAGCCGCGGTTTTAGGTTTAAAGCCTGTATTGTTGATATTGGCCAGATTATTGGATACAACTGACAATTTTTTTGTAAACTGTCCGGCTCCTGCTGCTCCTGTATAAAATGACATATTCATTTCCTTATCCTCCTTACAGCTTACCGACATCTGACACAGACTTACTCATGATCTGATCATACATTTTCAGTGACTGGGCTGCGCTTTGAAGCGCTCTCTGGGATGACATCATAGCCGTCATCTGCTCCACCATGTCTACATTGGATTTTTCCAGCATTTTCCACTGAACAGTTGTATCTGCAGGTGTTGTTTCTGCCTGCGCAGTAGAGAAAAGTCCATTATCCTCTGCATGAAGCTGCCTCTGATCTGGAAAATCCACTACTTTCAAAGTTCCATAATCCTCTATGGTAACTTCCTGGCTGCCGCTTTCTTCACCATCAGACTGATTTGTAATAGCAGCAGTAATATGTCCTCTGGAATCTACTGTAAAGTTCTCATTTTTGATCTGGACAGGCTGTCCTTCTTTGTTTAAGACTCTGCCTGCCTGGTTTAAAACCAGATATCCATCTTTATCTACTGAAAATGAACCATTTCTTGTATACCGGATGCCCTGTGATGTCTGGATGCAAAAAAAGCCATTTCCATTTAAGGCAAAATCATAAATTCCATCTGTCTGTTCCAGACCGCCCTGGTCATAATTGGTATAAACCTGCTTTGCTGTCTTTATTTTTGAAACAGAGGCTAGCTGGGTTGGATTTTCTTTGTTATATTGTCCTGTACGGTAAAGCATTTCCTCTTTAAAAGTACTGCTTACCATTGTCTCGTTCTTATATCCAGGAGTCTGGATATTCACCATATTATTGCTGATGGTATTTAAGTTCCTGCTCTGGGTCAGCATGCCTGACGCCAGATTATAAAATCCCTGATACATCTGACTTTATCCCCTTTCCGTTTTTCTTTTCTATAAACTGGCGCAGCTTACGCAAGGCGATCGTGTGGATCTGGGATGCCCTGGGCTGGCTGACACCTATGACCCGGCCTACCTGTTCCATTTTCAGTCCCTCCATATAATGTAGTGCCAATGTTTTCTGCTCTTTCTCATTTAACTGGGCTATGCCTTCTGCAAGCACCCGCATATCCTCTTCCCACAAGCATGCATCCTCAGGCTGTGTCTGGGTTTCATTGTTTACATTGTTTATGATCTGGACTCCCTTAGTTGTATTATGGTTTTCCAGCAGAAGATCAAGAGACTGGATATTTCCCCTGTTTTTCATAGAAATGATTCTCTGGCAGCGTTTTTTTTCTATTCCAAGATGCTTTGCCAGCTCATCAACTGTTGGTGTTCTTCCTAATTCCAGCTTCATGTCCTCGCATGCAGATTCTATAATACCCAACTGCTTGTAAAATCCCCGGGGCATCCACTCCTGTTTCCTTACATAATCCAGCATTGCTCCTCTTACCCGCGTTGTGATGTATGTGGAAAACTTAATATTCTTATCCGAATCATACATATCGATCCCTTTTATGATTGCCACCACACCTTCGTTCACTGCATCTTCCATCTGCATGGTGGTAGAATAAAGATCATATAGTTTCGTTGCCATGGTTCTTGCTATGTACAGATACCTCATGGTAATCTCTTTCTTTATTTCCGGATCTTTCGTTTTTTTATAAAGCGCAAATAACTCCTTCTCTGTCTTTTCCTGCTTATCTTCCATAACTTTACTCACTCCTGTTATCTGCTGTTTATATCATTTGCTCGTGCACTTATGATCCCTTTTTCATTGTACTTATATTTCCAATTGACTGGATCTGCACATTATTTGCGATCTCATTAAATGAAAGCACCCTGATATTAGGATAAAAGGGTTCTACCAGATGGTAAAAATGGATCCTCATAACCTGTGAAGTCAGGATCACCGGGTTCTGTGATAAACCACTGAACTTTTTTATCTGCTCTGCCAGCTGCCGGATCACATGCTGGAGCATTTCCGGGTTTAATGCCAGATATAAGCCATTTTCCCCTTTTGACAAGGATGCGACCATTTCCCGTTCCAGCTGGGCATCCAGTGTGATCACTTTCATGCATCCATCTGTACAGTACATGCGGGTAATGGTACGTTTAAGAGCTGTCCTGATCTTTTCTACTGTCTGGTCCAGCTCTCTTGGAGGAAGACCTGTTTCTGAGGCTGTCTGCATCAGATTCTCTACAATGGTCTCCAGGTCACGGATCGGGATCCCTTCTTTTAGAAGATTTGTAAGGACTCTCTGGAAATAACTGTAGCTGATCATCTGTGGTATTGCCTCTTCCACCAGCTCAGGAGCTGTTTTTTTCAGATTTTCCGTAAGCCTTACCACTTCCTGTCTTGTAAGCAGTTCGTATGAATGCTGCCGGATCACTTCTGAAAGATGCATGAGCAATACAGACAGAGGATCAATGACCGTATAACCATATAATTCAGCCCGATCTCTATTTTCAGGCTTGATCCACCTGCTGGGTATACCGTATGCCGGTTCAATGGCCTCAATACCTTCAATTTCTTCTTCCACCTCCTCTGGTTCCAGAGCAAGGAAATAATCAATCAGGATCTCTCCTCCTGCAATTTCTTCTCCTTTTATGCGGATACTATACTGACTTGGTCCCAGGGAAGAACTGTCCCGGAGCCGGATGGATGGGATCACAAATCCCATATCCTGGGCATATTGGCGGCGGAATATAACGATCCTGCTGATCAGCCTTCCGCCTACTGACTCATCTGCCAGAGGGATCAGACTATAACCAAACTCGATCTCCACTGGCTCCAGTGTAAGAAGGCTGTATACATTATTTACATCTTTAAAATATTCTTCCTCACTTACCTCCTCTTTTGCAGCAGCTGCCTGGGCCTGTGGGGAATCCTGAAGCTGGGTAGAAGGATCCATTGCCATTTGTGACAATGCCTGTGGCTCTTTTTTTATCTTTCCGGAAAGATAAAATCCGCTTCCCATAAGACATGCAGCCACAACCAGAGTCCTTACTGCCGGCATTCCAGGTATCACAGCCATAACCGCCACTGCTGCACCACTAACGATCATAGCATGAGGCTGGGCCAGAAACTGCTTTGATACATCTTCATTTAAGCTGCCTTCTGAAACAGCTCTTGTAACGATCATTCCTGTTGCAGTAGAAATAAGAAGAGCCGGTATCTGGGATACCAGACCATCACCTACTGTCGCAATGGAATAGGTACTCAGCACAGCTGAGATGCTGCTGCCGGACTGTACAATACCGATGATACTGCCGCCGATCAGATTAATGGCAGTTGTGATAAGTGACATAACTGCATCGCCCTTTACGATCTTAGTCGCACCATCCATTGCACCATAAAAATCTGCTTCTCTCTGAACCTTGGCACGCCGTTCCTTTGCCTGTGTTTCATTGATCAGGCCAGAACTAAGGTCTGCATCAATAGCCATCTGTTTTCCCGGCATGGCATCCAGATTAAATCTGGCTGCTACCTCGGCAACTCGTTCTGCACCTTTGGTGATAACGATAAACTGCATCAGCACGATGATCAGGAAGATGATCAGACCTACTACTACATTCCCTCTTAAAACGAAATCACCAAAGGCTGCAATGACACGGCCTGATGAACCTCCCTTAGAAAGGATATTTCTCGTGGTTGAAACATTGATGCCCAGACGGAACAGCGTGGTAATAAGTAAAAGAGAGGGGAATATGGAGAATTCCAGTGGCTCCCGAATGGTCATGGTTATTACCAGGATCATCATGGAGAGTGACATATTCAATATGATCGCCACATCCACCAGTCCCGCCGGAAGAGGAATGATCAAAAGCAATATGATCGTGATCACAAACATAACCACTGAGTAACTCAATAACCGTTTCATTCGTCCATTAATCTCCAACTATTATTTTCTATCTTTATTTTTCCCGTTATCCTGTTTATACAGATATACAAGGATTTCTGCTACTGCTGTATAAAATTCTGATGGGATCGGCCTGTCCAGTTCACAGGAATTGTACATAGCCCGTGCAAGTGGTTTATTTTCAATGGTATAAACATTGTTTTCCTCCCCCACCTTTACGATTCTTAACGCCAGTTCATCTAATCCCTTGGCAAGTACTACCGGAGCATTGTCATGATCCGGATCATATTTTAAAGCAATGGCCACATGGGTAGGATTTCGTATGATCACATCTGCCTGGGGAACCTTCTGCATCATCCTGCTGGATGCCATCTGACGCTGCAGGCTTTTGATCCTGTTTTTAATCTCAGGATTACCTTCTGTCTGTTTATACTCATCTTTTACTTCCTGCTTTGTCATACGAAGCTCTTTTTCATATTCCCAGCGCTGATACAGATAATCGCCAAAAGCAATGACCGTAAAGGCAATACATACACGTACCAGCAGATCAAATAGCATTTTCATCATATAGGCTGCAGATGCTGCAGGATTCATATCGATCATTGATGCCATGGGCTGCAGATCCTGCTTCAGTATGTTGTAAAGCAATACCAGAAGCAGTGTTATCTTGATGGAATTTTTTACCAGTTCCACTATGTTTTTCATGGAAAACAGCCGTTTTATACCTGAAAGAGGATTAAGCCGGTTCCATTTCGGCCGGATGGATTTAAAGGATACATTAAAACGGGTCTGTACTCCATGCGCCACAATTCCAAGTAAAAGGGCTAAAACCAACAGAGGAAGCGCACATTTTAAAAACACAGACAGTGTAACAAAAACAAGGCTGGCTGAAAGCATATCTTCTGAGGATCGTGCTGCCCCATCTATGACCCATGTCATATAATTTTTCATCTGTCCATATATAAAAGGAAGCCATATGCGGATCCCGAAAAATATGCCAGCCAGGATTACTACGGTAGATACATCCCTGCTTTGAAAGATATTTCCTTCTTTTCTGGCATCCCGCCGTTTTTTGGCGGTAGGCTGTTCTGTTTTCTCCTGACCACTCTGTCCCATCTTCTGTTACACTCCCTTCAGACTGGTTTCATATTGCTTAAAAGCTTCCACATCATCTGATACATATATGTAAAGATGGTATCTATATAATCTGCCATTGGCGAAAACAACAGAAGCATCATCAAAAGCCCCATTATGATCTTTACCTGGAAATTTACTGTAAAAACATTGATCTGGGGAATGATACGCATCAGGATCCCCATTGCCAGTTCTGTCACAAGCTCAATTGCTATCATTGGAAATGCAAACTGCATACCAGTAAGGATCCCCTGACAAAATCCATCTGTGATCACATAAACCAGCATGGGATTAAATGTCACTTTTCCAAAAGGGATCAACTGTACTGACTGGTAAAACAATGCTAACAGCCGTAAATGACTGTTGCTGGCAAAAAAGAGCAGTACCATAAATCCATAATAAATACCGGAACTGACCGTTGACTGGGTTCCATACTGGGGATCATAAACCTGGGCCATGCTAAGTCCCATTGAATAATCCATAATGGAAGAAGCAAACCGGATCGTAAGGAACGCCAGTTCCATTGCAAAGGCTAACACTGCCCCAAGAAAAAGCTCTCCTGCAAGCATCAGGATGTATTCTGCCATTGACTCCGGATATGCTATCTTAGTCTGGTCTGCACACAGATACAGGAGCAGAGCCAGGGCAAAAACAAAATATGCCCTTATTTTTACAGGAAAATTACTTTTTCCAAAAAGTGGATTGAATCCGATGGCTCCGCTCATACGCATCACTGCCATTGAAAATGTGATAAACATAGATCTTTTTTACCCCTTTGCGATCAATTCCACTATGTATTGAAAAAATTCCTGAAGCATAACCAGCATAGAACTTCCTAAAAAACCTAAAAGCACCATAATAGCCAGCAGTTTGGGTACAAATGTCATCGTCTGTTCATTAATCTGTGTAGCTGCCTGAAATACAGCAATAACCACACCTACGATCATACTGAGCAGAAGAAACGGAAGCGACAGCTTCATTGCCAGCTGAAATGCTTCATACATGATATCCAGGATCTGTACTTCTGTCATATTTTTACCTCTTTCCTACCGGAAGCTTTGTACCAGACTGGAAAATAAAAGTTCCCAGCCATTTACTGTAATAAATAAAAGTAACTTAAAGGGAAGAGAGACCATAGTTGGCGGAAGCATTACCATACCCATGGACATAAGGGTGGTAGACACCACTATATCTATAAGCAGGAATGGAAGATAGATCAGAAATCCTGCCAGAAACCCTTTTTTTAATTCGCTGGTCATAAAAGCTGGTACAACAACTGTAAGCGGATATTCTTTCACATCTTTCTTAACTTCCTGTTTTGACATCTGTACAAAATGATCCAGCGTATCCTTCTCTGTATTGCGAAGCATGAATTGCTTCAGTGGATCTGCCATACGGCTTACTGCCTCTTGCTGCGTGATCTCCCCATTTTTATAGGGCTCGTAGGCAACCGTATTGATCTGGCCTATAACCGGACTCATAATATACAGTGTCAAAAAAAGTGCCATTCCTGTCAGGACAATATTCGGCGGCGTCTGTTGGACTCCCATTGCATTTCGCGTAAAGGAAAGTATGATTATGATACGCATAAAGGAACTCATCATAACCACAATGGAAGGAAGCAATGCTGCAAAGGTGAGCAGCATGATAATGTCCAGTGCTGGAACATTTCCTCCATTTAAGCCTGTAATCAGTTCATTCATGATCATTCTCCTCCTTAAGCCGTTCCAGAACCTGTATCCCTGTCTGACTGGTTCCAAGCAGATATTGGGTTTCATCCAGCTTAAGAAGGATAACGTACTGATCGTTCCCTACTTTCAGCTGTTCCAGTATCTGCATTCTTCCCCCTTTTTTTCCATAGGAGGCATTTTTTCCCAGGTAGCGGCTTGCCTGCCATGCCAGAAACAAAATGACCACAAAAGCAAGCAGCATACCTGTTGTAGAAACAATATCTGTTATCATATTAAAGGCTCTCCGGATTGATATCCCTGGTTACAATATCGGTAATACGGATACCAAAATTATCCTCTACTACTACAATATCTCCCCTGGCAACACACTGTCCATTTACATACAGGTCTGCCTGTTCTCCTGCCATTTTATCCAGGACTACAAGAGATCCCTGGGTAAATTCCAGAATATCCTTTACCAATTTCTTAGTGCGTCCTATTTCCACTGATATCTCCAACGGCACCTTCATGAGCATTTCCTGGTTGGCATTTTCTTCTCCATTTTCACTTCCAGAAGATTCAAGACCAGGTGCATTGGCCGGCCGGATCAGGGCAGGTTCCCTGGATTCCTTTTTCTCTTCCTGTTCCCTTTTTTCCATATCCTGCATCAGCTGCATCATCTGCACCTGTGACTGCTGCATCTGATACAAAAGCTGTAAAATAGCCGGGTTCATATCTGCGGAAATACCAGCTGGAATCTGGGAATATACAGGCTGCGATGTAGGTGCTGGCTGCGGTGCCGGTGCTGGCTGCGGGGTCGGTGCTGGTTGCGGGGTCGGTGCTGGTTCTGGCTCAGGCCGCGGTTTTTCTTTCTCTGCTGCCTCTTCTATCACCTTCTCTGCAGCTTCTTCTGCTGCCTTTGATCCTGACTCCTTATTTTCTGCCGGGATCTCTGCGGCTTCTTCCAGGGATATCTCAAATGGTTCCAGTAACCTTTTTGCAAGCTTTTCCGGCATGATATTTAAAAACTCACTTTTCAGTTTTCCTTCGATCTCAAGGATAAAGGAAATGACTACCATAGGAGTTGCTTCCGGGAAATACTTGTTTTTAAAGCTTTCTGCGTCTGTGATCTCAAAAGAAACCGGTGTGGATATATTAACTGTAAATTTCAGAAATTCCGAAAGTGCTGTTGCAGAAGCACCCATCATCTGGTTCATTACCTCACAGATAGCACTTCTGTTGATCTCATCCAGTTCAAATTCATCATCTGAAAGTTCTTCTCCCAGAAGGGTTCCTACTATGATGCGCACGTCATTTCTGCTGAACATCATAATATTGCTTCCTTCCAGTCCCTCTACATAAGCGATCTCTACTCCTACTGCCGGTTCCAGCTTTTTAAACTCAAACTGATCCCTTGTAAGGATCTTTACCTTTGGAGTCGTAATGTGAACGGTAGATCCTAAAAGGGTAGACATTGCTGTCGCTGATGCTCCAAGGCTGATATTCATCATCTCCCCAAGAGCATCTATTTCCATCTCATTAAAGCTGAGTGCACCCATTCTTATTTTCCTCCTGTTTTCTACTTACCGATTTCCAGTGCTTTCTGAGCCATCAGCTTAATTGCGTTCAATGCTGTTACATTTGCTTCATAAGACCGGGTCGCTGACATACTGTCTACCGTTTCTTTCAGCACATCCACATTTGGCATAGTCACATAGCCGTCTGCATCCGCATCCGGATGATCCGGATCATAAACTTTCTTAGCTTCTCTGTCATCTTCCACAATGCCAGAAACTCTTACTCCTGCATGACGGCTGGTTATTCCTTTTCCTCGTGCTGCATTTTCCATTGCCTGGGCAAAAGACGTATCTGAATAGCTTTCAAGAAGTACATTTTTCCTTCGGTATGGACCGCCTGACTCCGTCCGCGTTGTATCCATATTTGCTATATTTTCTGCTGCAATATCCATCCTGACACGCTGTGCGCTCATTCCAGAGGCGCTTATATCAAATGAACCTAAAAACGCCATAACAGTTCCCTCCTTACGGATCACTTTCCTAAAATATCATTTACAGTTTTTACGATCCTCTGTGCATCAAAAGGCTTCACCACAAAATCACGGGCACCTGATTTGATCGCATCAACAACCATGCTTTCCTGTCCCATTGCTGTACACATAACAACTTTGGCATTTGGATCACCTTCACGAATTTTTTTCAAAGCCTGAAGCCCATCCATATTTGGCATGGTGATATCCATGATCACCATGTCCGGTTTTTCCTCACTGTATTTTTTTACTGCTTCTGCTCCATCCTGTGCCTCGATAAAATCGTTATATCCACTTGAACTGAGAGCTTTCTTGATCATCATCCTCATAAAAGCAGCATCGTCTACCAGCATTATCTTAGCCATTTTTTCTTCCTCTTCTTCCTTCATTCTTATATATGCTCCTATATTTTAGGAGTGTATTTATTCTTGTTCTTTTACAGATCCGTCACTGTTATCAGGATCTTCTTCCTTCTGCGGCATTATATCCGTTTTCTTTTCTTCTATTTGTGACGCAATGCATTTTTCAATCTTCACAGCCACATTTTTCTTATAACATCCCATTTGTCCTGTAAACCAAGGCTGACGTCCTACAAAAAGTCTGACCGGACTGTCTTTTGGCTTTCCAAGATCGATCACATCTCCTACCTGGATCTGATAAAGTCCTTTCAGATCCAGCTGTACCGTGCCAAGCTGTCCTGTAATAGGCAGTTTGGAGTAACGGATATTATCCATGATCTTCTCTTTATTATCCTGATAAGAAAATCCTCTTGCCAGGTGCTTACGGTTGTCAATACTGTGAAAGATCACCGTAAGAAGATTGCCCGGAAGGCAGATCTTTAACTTTTCCTGTGCCTGTCCAGATATGTCCACATTTAAAATGATAATGGCTACTGTTTCATCCAGACCTACATCCTGGACCATGGTTGGATTTTCTTCTACATGTTCTACGGAAAAATCAATGCTCACATAATTTGAAAATCCATCCTTTAAGGCACCTGTCATATATTCAACGATCCTCTTGTACAAAGCACGTTCCACGTCAGAATACCGGTAATCATCCTCTACTGCTACAACATCTTCTCCTCCCAGCATATGGTTGATCAGTGTGATCACCATACCCGGAGTTACAAACAGCATCAGGGGAACACTCATTTTTTCTTCTCCTGCTATTGATGCGTCTATCATTGTCATACAGTCGTTTTCGTGAAGGGCATTTACGTATTCGTAATACCTTCTTTCTTGTACATCCAGCACCGTTATGTCCGTCATCACGCGGAAAATACCGTTGATCTGGGAAGTAAGAATACGTGCATAATTCTCAAATACACTCCTGAGGATCTTCATTTTTTCTTTTGTGAATTTCCTCGGGCTGAAAAAGTCGTATTTAATATAGTTCTTTTCTTCTGGCGACAGAGGCTGTACAGATTCGGTTTTCGTTTCCTGTGCTGGTGCATCTGCACTCATGGATTTTAAAAGTGCATCTATTTGGCTTTGTGATAAAACATCTGCCATTCTTCCTGACCTCTCTTATTCACTGGTATTTTGCATTTCCTCCACAGGCCCTGTATCTGCTGCTGTTCCTGCATCTGCTGCACCTGCATCTACAGTTCCTGCATCTGCTGCACCGGTATCTGCCGGTGCCTCTGTATCTGCCGGTACGGTCTCACTATCCTTGGAAGAGCTTTGTGACTCTCCTACTGTTACCACTGTAGTATTCGTATATTCACCGCTCTTAAACTCTTTATAATACTCATCCAGGTCTTTTTCTTTTGCCCCATTATCTAAAAGCAAAAATTCGATCCTGCGATTTTTTATCCTTCCTTCTTCTGTGGAATTATCTGCTATAGGGCGATATTCACCATAACTTATATCCACCAGCTTCTCTGGCTTTATTACATTCTGCTTCTGAAGATAAATACATACTTCTGCAGATCTCATCGCCGAAAGGATACGGTCTTTTCGTATAGTCTGGGGATTGATCTGTGAATTATCTGTTACTTTCGCAGTGTGGGACATGATATTAACCTGTTCAATCCCACCTGCTGCAGGAGCTATGGCTTTTGCAAATGTATGGAGGACTAACTGTCCTTCCCATGTAAGCACAGAGCTGTTCGCACCGAAAAATACACTATTTGCAAAAGAAACATAAGTATAATCATCTCCCCTGATGACCGTAGCATCCTTTACACCCGCCTGATTCAGGCTTTCAGCGATCGTAAGATACAGCTTATTTACATCTGCTGTCTGCAGATCCTGCTGGGCACCCTCCTGACCGATCTCCTGACCTGTGCTATCCGCCTCTGGTGTATCTGACATCTGGGAATTGATGGTAATATTCTCTGATCCCTGATTCTGTATGCTTGGAATGCTTTTCACAAAAACACTCCATTTTTGTGCATCCAGGTTAGACATGGAATACAACATGATAAAAAATGTAAGCAGTAATGTTACCATGTCTCCATAAGTATCCATCCAGCTGCCCCCACTGTCTGTGGGACGATTTTTCTTACTCATTTATCTTCCTGTTCCTTCCCCTGGGAACCTCCATCTCCTGCTTTTGCAAGAATCTTCTGCTGCTGTGACTGTTTAATCGATGCAAGAAGATGTTCTCTCAGGTATTTTGGATTTTCTCCTGCCTGTATGGCAATGATCCCTTCAATGATAGTAGAACAATACAGTTCTTCCTCATCCTGACGGATCCTCAGTTTCTTTGCAATCGGATTAAAAATAACATTTGCAAGAATACATCCGTAAAAGGTTGTGATCAATGCTACTGACATGTCGCTTCCGATACTAGATGAACCGCCTGCATCCATATTCATTCCTTTTAACATGTTGATCAGACCGATCAGAGTACCTATCATGCCAAAGGATGGTGCATAAGATGCTGCTTTTTCATAAAGACCTGCTGCCTGGTCGTGGCGGACCATCATATTATCCAGTTCTCTTTCCAGAACCAGCCTTACCTTGTCCGGATCGTTTGCATCTACGATCATCAGGACACTCTGCTTAAAGAAAGGATCCTTGATCTCCGCCGCCTTATCCTCCAGCGCCAGAAGACCGCTCTGCCTTGCTATCGTTCCCAGATCTACAAGCTGTTCGATCAATTTGGGAACATTATAGCGGTTTCCTCTTATGAGTACTGCAAAATGTTTCGGGATATCCTTTAATATCCCTAATGGATAGCTGGACAATGTTGCTGCCAGCGCCCCACCGATCACAATGACCATACTTGGGATATCAATAAAATTGCCAATCTTATCAAAACCGATTCCGTTTACAATTAAAGCAAAACCCAGGATTATACCTAGTAATGTTGTAGGATCCACCTGCTTTTCCTCCTAAATCTGCTTCTCTTTTTTTATGCTGACACACCTTTGAAAGAACCCGGTCACCTGATCTTTGATACTTTCTACACTGTCTTTTACCAGATAGTAATCTCCATTCATCATACGGATCTTTGTTTCCGGGATCTGTTCGATCAATTCAACCTGAAGCCAGTTCAGATATAAAATTTCTCCGTTAAGTCGTTCTACACAGATCATACTACTTACCGCTTCATGTTGATCAGGTCAGACAGGATCTCATCACTGACTGTGATGATCTTTGAATTGGCCTGAAAGCCTCTCTGTGTTGTGATCATATCAGAAAATTCCTTTGCAAGATCCACATTGGAAGCCTCCAGATATCCGGTCATTAAAGAAGAGGTGCTTCCTCCTGGGATCGTAGCGGAAGCATTACCACTGTTATCGCTTTCTGCTGCCCCATAGTAAAAAGAACCCTTTTTGCTTAAGCCCTCCGGATTCTGGAAGGTGGCAATAGCAACCTTACCGATGCTGACGGTTTTTCCATCCTTATCCTTGTCCGTTGACTTTACTGTACCTGAAATCTCTCCCAGACTGTTGATCTTTACATTTGTCAGCTGCAGCGGATCACCATCAAAGCTTGTGCCTGTTACATCAGTAGGAACCTTGATAGCTACAAGGTCTCCATCAAATTTCGTTGGATTATCTACCGCATCCGGACGGAAACCATAAACAAAATTTCCGTTGGCATCTGTAAGATATCCATTTCCGTCAATATTGAACTGACCAACTCTGGTATAATCAAAGTCCGTTTTCTTCATATCCGCTACCGCAACCGTTCCTGTACTCTTTGGAAATGTAATAAAGAAGCCCTCTCCGTCTACACTTGCATTAAGGCCACCTACATAGGTTGGTGTAGATGCACTCATATCCGTACTGATGGAACCCATCATGGAACCATATCCATACTGGGCTGCATTTACACCACCGGCATTCTCGCTTCCCTTTGTGGAGGTGGTGGAAGTCTGGTACATTGCCTCTTTAAAGCTGTAACTCTGGGACTTAAAACCAAATGTATTTACGTTTGCAATATTGTTGCCGATGACATCCAGTTTGTTCTGATGCGCCTAAGACCTGATACTGCTGAATCCATTGCTCTTAACATATTCTTTTGCTCCTTTTTACATTTCTTCTGTTTCTGTATCTTCAGATCTGCTTTTTCTAACTGTTTTATGATCTTTTATCTGTTTTTTCAGATCCTCTGTCAGGATCTTTTTCACCTGCTTCCTCTGACTTGTCTGTTGTATCCTGCGTATCCTGAAGCTTTCCTACTCCCAGGACACTGGACATCTTATAGCTGGTATCATCACCTTCCAGACGTACCACCGGATCTCCTTTGGTAAAATCAACAGAAACTACCTTCCCGTATTTCACGCCATTTGCTGCCCCGGTATCAGGATCCGTAACCGCCACTGTTACCTCCTGACCGATCAGGCTGCCTGCATATGTCTGAGTTGTAACAGCAGCTGATGTATTTAATGACTCTGTCATGGCAGTAAGTGACTGGACCATTGCCATATTGGTCATCTGGGACATCATTTCGCTGTTATCCATAGGGCTTGTCATATCCTGATTGGAAAGCTGTGCTGCTAACAGCTTGATAAAGCTATTTACATCCATCGTGTTCTTGCTGTTGGATCCGGCACTGTAAACACCTGCCTGATACGGGTTTGCAGTGCTGCTGACTGTTATTTGATCTGCCATATCACTTTAATCCTCCTTCTAGGCCAGTCCCAGCCTTAGCTGTTGGGCAAAGCTGTCATCCTGCTTCTGGCGCTGCTCTTTTTGGTCCTGCCTGCCGTTTCTGCTATGACCGGGATCCTGATCCATGTTTTGCCTGTTTTCAGTCTGTTCCGGTGTGTAAATAACAGTAGGAGTTCCTGTTTTTTCTTCCAAGATCTGCGCCAGATGTCCTGCTTCTTTGCTTAATATCTCCAGTGTTTTTGCACTGGTTGAAAAAATAGTGACTTCTGTTTTTCCTTTTTCATACTCCAGCCGGATAGTAAGCTTTCCAAGCCTTTCCGGCTCAAGGGAAAGCTCCAGCTTTCCTTTTTTTTCACTGATCTTTGTATCCAGGTAGTTTCCCAGATCCTCTGTCAATGTATCCTGGGCTGTTGCCAGCCGGTCTGCCGGTCCTGCATCAACAGCGGTTGGTTTTGCTGCTGTTCCAGCTGAACTTTCAACAGTTCCTGTATAACTGGACGATGCCAGGGCTGTCATTTCCTTTCCGGAAATATGTTCCTTCTGGTCTGGTATTTCTTCTTCCCGGTTCATTTTGGCAGTTCGCTTTGACTGCCCGGCTTCTTCTGCCTCTCCTGATTTTTCTTTCTCTCCGATCTGGTCCGATCTGTTCTGGAGCTTTAAGTCATCTGCATGGACAGCTGTTTCTGTGTGGGGGGATTCTGTCCGCTGTATGGTACTGACAGCTGCCAACTGATCCTCCATTCCTGCTTCCGCTGTTATCTGTACAGCCAGATCTTGTATTTCATTGTTGTAAACAGCAGGCATTTTATTATTTTCTGTTGTTATCTGTACAAAGCTCCTGTAGCAGGTTTCAGAAGCATAGGCAGCTGCCAATTCCTGATCCTGCTCTATTTCTCCATCCTGGCTGTTCTTTCCGTCCTGTATATCCGTTACTTTTATTTCTGCTTTTATTTCTGCTGTTTTTTTATTCTTTCCGGACTGACTGCCATTAACCTGTTTTCCATTTTCCCCACTTTTGGTTTCTTCTGGCTGTGTTTCTTTCTTTTTAGTTTCCCCTGTTTCTGCTCTTTTTGTTTCGTCATCCTGGGCTGCTTTTTTCTTGTATTTTGTCAGCATCGATGCAAAATCTGACCCATTCTCCACTTTTTCTTCTGGGTTCGTACCTGACTTTACAGAATATCCTGTTTTTATCTGACCAGTATTTTCAATCCTGTTCAACCTAGATTACCTCCCTGTTTTGAGAATATCTGGCTGTTCTTGAAGCATATTCTTCTATAAACAGCTCCTGTGCCTTTTTTGCTGCTTTTTCATACTCACTCTGCCGCCTGTCCTTTAACTTTTCATAACGGGACGTATCTATCTTTGCAGCGATCACCTGTACTTTTTTCTTTTCTTCTTGCTGCTGTAAAAGCTTTAACTGTTCCTGTTTTTTCCGGATCTGATCTTCCATTTCACTGATATACATACCATAAAGACAAATATCTTTTATCTGTACATCCTGTTTTTTCAGATCATCCATCTTATCCTGGACAGATACCAGCTTGTTCTCCAGTTCCTGTATCTCTGCTTCTTTTTTCCGGATCTGTGCCAGAAGTATACCATGTTCTGCATTAATGCTGTCCAGAATCTGTTCCTTATAATGAAGTACATTTTCAAGACTGTATTTAAATCTCTTCATCTTAAGTATCATCTCCTATAACTGCTAACCCACGATTTTTTCCATTCTCCTTATGCTTTCCTCATAAGGGATATTTTCATTTGTTTCCTGTTCCAGAAATTTATTCATATCCCCTATACGGTCAACTGCTTCATCCAGAGCACTGTTTGCACCTTTTTTGTAAGCGCCAATGGAGATCAGGTCTGCATTTTTCTGATAAAGACTTAACATGTTCCTGAACCTTGAAGCTGCTTTCTTGTGTTCTTCCCCGGCTATATCATTCATAAGACGTGAAATACTTGCACTGATATCAATAGCCGGAAAATGGTTTGCATTAGCCAGCTGCCTGCTTAAAACAATATGACCATCCAAAATACCTCTGACTGTATCAGCCACCGGCTCATTGGTATCGTCTCCCTCCACCAGTACCGTATAAATCCCGGTAATGGAACCTTTTGCAAAATTCCCGCTTCTTTCCAGAAGCCTTGGAAATTCTGCATAAATAGAAGGTGTATAACCTCTGGCTATAGGCGGTTCTCCAATAGCAAGACCGATCTCCCTCTGTGCCATGGCATATCTGGTAAGAGAATCCATCATCAGCAGCACATCTGCTCCCTGATCCCTGAAATATTCAGCGATCGTTGTTGCAACCAAGGGACATTTCATACGCAGCATTGCCGGCTGGTCTGATGTGGCTACAATAAGGACAGAACGTTTCATGCCCTCTTCTCCCAGGTCCTTTTTAACAAATTCCAGAACCTCCCTGCCTCGCTCTCCTACCAGAGCGATCACATTGATATCTGTTTTTACATTCCGGGCGATCATTCCCATCAATGTACTTTTTCCAACACCGGAGCCTGCAAAAATCCCCATTCTCTGACCTTTTCCAATGGTATTTAAACCATCAATGGCCTTAATCCCAAATTCCAGATGTTCCCTGATAGGAGGACGGTTAAGAGGGTTGATATAGGCACTGTCTACTGTATAAAGCTTCCCCGGCGGAAACTCTCCTTTTCCGTCAATAGGATGTCCCAGCGCGTTGATGATGCGCCCTTTCAAAAAATCTCCTACTGGTATCTGAAGACGGCTTCCTGTATTGCGGACAAAGCTTCCTGCTGTGATGCCGCTGATATTTTCATAGGTCATTAGCTGTATTTTGCCATTTTTGAATCCTACCACTTCCGCAGGAACCTGACAGTTCTCAGCTTCGTTGTAGATCATAACAATATCACCAACACCAGATCTGCCTCCGGAAGCTTCCATTGACATTCCCACTACGTTTTCAATTTTTCCAATGCGGTCTGCTGTTTCTGCCTGCTGTATTAACTTCAGGAGATTTTCATACATGGTTTTCACCTCTGTGTACTTTATGTATCCATAAAATCTTTATGTATTGGTGTTTTCTACAAGTCTGTGTATATTTTCAAGCTGGGTATCTACACTCATATCTATGATCCCGTCCGGCATTTCGATGATACAGCTTCCGCATTTTCCGTCCTCCATTACTATAAATTTGACGTTGTCAGAGAGCCGTGACAGTTTCTCTGCCAGATGTCCATCTGCCTGAACCATGGTCTCATAGTCTTCTTTTTCCATATAGATCTTGACCCAGTCCGTTTTCTGCAGTTTTTCTGTTTCAGCTTCTATCATCCTGCTTATAACAGAACCGCTGGATCTCAGGCTGATATGGACCACTTTTTCAGCCACTGCCACAGCAATATCTTTTAATTCTTCCAGATATTCCCTGAGGCATTTTTCTTTTTCTTTGCTGATCTCTGTTAAGGCTTTTTCCAGGCTTTCTTTGAAAAACCGCTGATTTTCATGATGTTTCGCCTCATTTTCCTCTTCTGCCCGGATCAGTCCCTCTTCATAGCCTTTTTGTCTGCCTTCTTCAAAGCCGTTCATCTGGGCTTCCTTAAAGATCTGTTCTGCCTTTTCGTTTGCTTCCTGTTCAATGGCTGCCGCTTCTTTTCGGGCTTCTTCTAATATTTTTTCTTTTTCCCTGAGCACCAGCTCTATTTGTTCCTGACTGCATTCCTGACCATTGTATGTATCATTGCCTGCGTTTAAAGAAGCTTCCGTTTCTCTTTTATTCTGCCTTTCTGTTTCTAGTTCCTGTGCATCCGGTGCTGTAAATACCTGTAAGGGAAGCTCCCGGACTCTGGCTTTATTTTCAAAGCCTGTATCCTGATCAGACAACAATGTTATCGTCATCTCCTCCCTTATTGATTATTACTTCTCCTGCATCTTCCAATTTACGGATCAGATTAACAATACGCTGCTGTGCCTCTTCCACTTCCTTAAGCCTTACATTGGTAGTGATCTCCAGGTCTCCCTTGACTGTTTCTGCCATACGTTTGGACATATTTGCAAAGAATACGTTCTTCATATCCTCTGATGCAGTCTTTAATGCATATACGATATCCTTGGAATCGCAATCCCTGATAAAACGCTGTACAGACCTTGGATCCATATCGATGATATTCTCGAACATGAACATCTTGTCCCTGATGCTCTTTGACAGTTCCGGATTATCTTTATCCATTTCATCAAATATCTGTTTCTCGTTACCTCGGTCTACATGGTTCATTACATCTGCCACATAATCAATACCGCCCAGGTTCATATTATCCTCACTGGTAATGATCGTAGCGAATTTCCGCTTCATTTCCTCTTCCACAATAGCTATTGCCTCAGGAGATACACGGCTCATATTTGCCATGCCTTCAAGCACCGGTATCCTTTTTTCATTTGGAAGCTGTTCCAGTATCTGTGCAGCCTGCTGAGGGTCCATATAAGACATGATCAAAGCGATCACCTGGGGCCGCTCATGCTGGAGCAGGGCAAGAAGAGATTTTGGATCTCCCTTTGTAAAAAAGTTAAATGGCTTGGACTGGAGAGTCTTGGATACTTTTTCCAGGAGATTTCTGGCTGTGGTTTCTCCAAATGCTTTTTCCAGTACGCTTCTGGCATAATCCAGGCCTCCATCTGTCATCATCTTGTGGGTAAGGCACATTTTATAAAACTCATCTAATGCGTTCTCCACCTGGGCATTATTTGTTTTTCCAAGCTTTGCTACCTCATAAGTCAGGTCTTCGATTTCCTGTTCACTGAGATATTTATAAATCTGGGAAGCGCGGTCTGCTCCCAAAGACACAACTACCACTGCTGCTTTCGCCCGCGCATCCATTTTATCCAGTTCGGATCCCCCGGTAATATCTGTTATCTTACTTTCCTCTATTTCTGCCATCGTTTCCTCCACCAGTGAGCAGCCAATTCTGGATCAGTTTTGCTGCGATCTGCGGATTTTCATCCACAAAGGAACCGATCTCCTGTTTTAATTTCAGACTGTGCTGCATTTTCAGATTTAAAATTTCTTCATTTCTCTTAAGTTCATCGTCCTGCCCCTGAAGTACCGACTGTTCTTCTGCAGTTAGCAGGGACGTATTCAGATTATCTTTTTTATTGTCGGCGGAAATAGTATTTTTTGAACTATCATTGACCGTGCCTCCATCTGGCATCTGTTCCAGAAGCGCCTGTCTTTCTTCTTCTGACGCTTTCAAATGCTGCCTGCTAAGTATCAGTAAAGCGATCAGCAATACCAGAAGCACCCCACCTGCCCCTATGGCGATCAAAAGAGGCAATGGAAGCTTTGCTTTCTGTGCCGGTGCTGTTACCGGCGCTGTGTCTGTGTTTTTACTGGCTGCTGAAAGAGCTCTTATAACCGTGATCTTTGAAGAAGCGTCTTCCTGGGTAATACCTGCTGAATTAGCTACAAGACTGACCAGATCTGCGTCTGCAATAGATGTATCATCTGTATCAATGGTAACGCCTACTGTTGTGTTTTCCAGAACACCCGGATCGATCTGGCGCTGCTCTTTTGTGGAATTATACAGCCACTCTCTTACTGCGCTGTTGTTGGAATATGTATCTGAACCTGCCTGTGTACCTGTCTGGTTCGTATAACGGGGCGTATCTGCATTGGCATCTGCACCTGCAGTACCTCCATTTCCTGAAGATGCACTTCCTGTATTTTCCCCTGCTGTTTCTTCTTTTTCCAGCAGTCCTGTCTTATCATTCTGGTCGATTTTATCCGGTGTGTTATACTGTACTGTTTCCTGGATCAGTTTTTGCATATTCAGGGTGCCTTTTACAGAAACTGCAACTTTTCCCTGTCCATACATTAATTCCAGGACCCGGCGCACATTTCCTGCTATATTTTTTTCTACCTGACTGGTAAGCTCTGCTACATCTTTACCTGTTCCCGTAGTACTATCTGCTTCATCTTCACCGCCAACCTCCGTCATGGTGGCAGCATCAAATACAGAAACATTGGTAAAATTCATTCCCTTTACAGCTCTTGCGATCAGGTTCTTGATAGCAGCCGCCTTCGTATCTGTCAGTTCCTGTCCAGGATCCATTGTCACCACAACAGAAGCTGATGCATCTGTCTGCTGTGCATCATCCAGTGCATATTTCTGGGTTCCGCCTTCTGCTATGGTCACTTTTGCATCACGTACCCCTTCAAATAATCCAATCTGGGCACCCAGACGATCCTGAAGTTCATACAATGTATATTTTTCCTTATCCTTTTCAGTGCTCATGATTCCCGCATTATTACGGTACATATCATAAGTAAAGCCGCTTTTAGGATATCCTTTGCTTAGCAATTCAGCCCTAGTCTTATCTACTGTATCTGACGTTACCTGGACAGAGCCGTTTTTGTCATTGTATCTGTAATCAACACCTTCATCCTGAAGAAGACTTACAACTGCCTGGGCATCTTCCGAGCTCATTCCTGTAAACAAGGTACTGTATCCTTTTTTCGTGCCCATATTCAGGACCAGAAGTCCAGCTGCCGCCAGGATAATCGTCCCGGCTGCAATGACTGCGATCATTTTCTTTGTTTTCCCTGGCATCTTCTGCCATGCTTCTTTTAAATTCTGCACTGTTCCATTCATCCTTTGCATTTCCATATATAGCAAATATTAAACATTAGCTGCTCATTTCCATGACCAGCAGCATTACACACTCATCTTCAGAATTTCGTTATATGCTTCTATTGCTTTATTTCTAAGAGAGATCATAACTTCCAGGCTCAGTTCTGCTTTCGCCTGGGCGATTGGAAGACTATGTGCATCTTCTAACTGTCCTGTTGCCAGAAGATACTGTTTCTGTTCTACATCCTTCTGTGTGTCGTAAACATTTTGTATTGTATCTTCAAGCACTGACTGGAACACAGATTTTGTGCCATTTTCTGTTCCGGTTATCTTTCCATCATTCTTTCCAACAGCATCCCATTCTTTCATGGGGGTAATAAACCCATTCACCTGTTCAATCATTTTATATTTTCTCCTTAGCCGTACAATTTATATGATTTAAAAATTTTTAGCTGCGCTACGCAGACGTGAAAGATCGCTGCTCACAGAGCTGATCATAAACTGGTATTCGTAAGCTGTTCTTGCCAATTCAACCTGTTCCTGATCCATATCCACATTATTCTCATCCAGCCTGGTTGATTCATTTAAGGTGGTATGGACAGACGGTCTCATATTTTCAATCCCTCTTGCCACATTTTTCATAGAAGTCTTCTTCACAGACAGAGCTGATTGGATCTTCCGTGCCAGTTCATTCTCAAAGGTCATATATTGTGACTTAAAACCTGGCGTATCAACATTTGCAATGTTGTTCATAGTCAGGTTCTGTCTCATCCATAAGCTGTCCAGGGTTTTTTCTCCAAGTAATAATCCATTTCCATACAAGTCCATCATAAATGTTCATCCTCCTGTGTGGCTGATATAATTTTCTTCAAAAAATACATGCCGTTAATATCCCCTGATGGAAAGGGTTATAATTTCTGTACTTTTGACTATTATCGACCATTATATATAATATATAATTTTTTTCAAGTCTTATGCTTTTAGCTGCCGCCTTACTTGTATCGGTAATTTGTTACAAAGTTTTTATAGCAATTTTCATTATTTTTTATTATTATATCTATTTATTTTTTTATTTTTCCTATACAATTGCGATTTTGCATACCCC
>ENA-OPWX01000655-OPWX01000655.1-human-gut-metagenome-genome-assembly--contig:-NODE-655-length-30435-cov-15.713035_pt1 | contig 30435 bp, 24 predicted proteins | sample MGYA00241514_ERZ502020 | MGnify/ENA primary metagenome ERZ502020 (study PRJEB25962, sample SAMEA2042105) | human gut metagenome | biome: human gut; feature: human-associated habitat; material: faeces... | reverse complement strand
TCGAACCTATGACCCTCTGCTTGTAAGGCAGATGCTCTCCCAGCTGAGCTAAGATTCCATATTGTGCTTGTTTCAGGCGGCTTATTTGTTGTCCGCTCCGTAACTTGCTTTGCTATTATATAATGGATTTTGTCGGATGTCAACACCTTTTTTGAAACTTTTTTAATTTTTTTTATTTTTCTAATTGTTTATACATTTTAAAGCCATCTTATCACCTGAATTTTTCAAAGAAATACAGGTAAATGAAACCCGGAAACAGAATTGCTCATGACAACAACTCTGATGTACCGACAAGTTGATTCTTGAAACAATCTTGTCGGTACACTAATTCCGGGCTTCTTCTTCTGGAACTATCTTTTTATGTGTAGCAGAAATTTTTACTGATTCTGCCTCTATATAATTTTAACTGTATGGTTTTAGCTATATAATCTTTGTTTCTATTTCTTATTTTGTAATCTTTACAGAATTTTTCTGTCCTTTGCCCTTGAAAAGTTTCTGGTATGCACTTAATTTTGCTGCCGGAACTTTGATTACTGCCTTAGCAGAAATTCCCTTTAATGCAGATGCTCCTACTGTTTTGAGCACTTTAGAATTAACTGTAATGGAAGTCAGCGCTTTACATCCGTTAAACGCCTGTTTTCCAATTGTGGTTACTTTGGATCCTATCGTGACTTTTTTCAGTTTTGTGCAGCCATTAAATGCTTTATCACCAATTGCTGTTACATTAAATGTATAACCATTAATTTTTACTGTTGCAGGAACAGATGCACTTGTAAGAGATTTCTCTGCCGGAGCATAAACGCTTACTGTTCCATTCTTGTATGCGGATTTAGTTACCTTGTATTTCAGGTTTCCGGATGTGTATACCTTTCCTTTTGCCGGAATCGCCGCAATTTCGAAATTCTGGATCGCTGTGCCAACATAATTGCCTTTACCTGTAATAATCACAGATGCTGTGGAGCCGGCTTTTGTGTTATTTGCATAGGAAACGGTGTAATCTGTTCCGGCTTTCAGTTTCTTGCCGTTTAAGGTTACTGTTACTGACGGTTTAATCGCCTTACCTGCATAAAGTTGGGTCTTGATTGTAGAAATCTGTGCAGATGCGATGCTGTTCAGAGATTGACCCGAGAACTCATAGTATGCAGGAATCTCAACAGCTTTTATTTTCTCTTCATTTGTCCACCAGTCTACATAAAATAAACGGCGTTTATTTCCATCAATTCCGGTTGTTAAACCTTCGAATTCATCTAGATAACTGTATCGAGGAAGTACTACTCCATATTTTTTCTCACCATTTACATCAAATCTAAACTGCGCCCGAAGTCTGTTTGTAGAATATTCTTCATCCAGACTAGCATTGACCGTAACAAGATTTATTTCTTCATTCTTGTATATTTTTGTAAAGTAAAACCAGTCATTATCCTCTGTCTCATCCCAGGCATACCTATATGTTGGATCAAAACAGTCTTTCGATACAGGAACGCCTGCTGCCTGTGCTTCTTTTGTATCAAACTGTCGAACGATCAGATTTCTTGAATATGTCTCACCCTCCGTTTCATATGAACCAAGTTTCAATGCTCCGCCTATATACAGCTGCGCTGTCTGTTTTCCGTTTGTTCCAAGATAAATCTGCGGAATTGCTGTCTGAGAGTATTCTGCACTGTCAATTTCACCAAATTTCAGATAAGCTCCCGGCTGTCCATAAATGGTTATTTCCGGATTAATCACTGCTTTCTCAAAATTCAGATATTCAGATACAACCAGACATACACCCTCTTCTGATGTCAGTTCTTTACAGTTCAGGCTCTTCACTACAGCATCCGCAATCTTAATTTTATCTGCTGTTACATTTGCATTTAATCTGGCATTCATAAGTTCCACTTCTCCAGAGCCTGTAAAGGTTAAAGTATTCGCCTTTACAAGAATCCTGGACAGTGACAGTTTCTTGCCTGCCGGAACATTTACAGAAGAAATTGAGGTCGAAACAAAATGATCTGTATCTGTGCTTTCGTCATAATTATTCTGTCCCTCTATCTTCAGTGCTTTCGCAGCACTTGGAACAGTAAGCGTTCCACTGATCTTGGTGTTAGCTTTCATATTCATCAGATAATAGCCACTGGCATTGTTCTTCTTCTGATATGCATTTATATATCTTTCCGCCTGTGCTGTCGGTGCGACATTAATCCACACACATCCTCCATCAGGGAATTCTGCCCTTCCGCATGCCTCGAAAATCTCCTGTGCTGACATTCCTTCACAATCCTGGAATTCCTGAATATCAACCGCATTATCTTTATCCGGATTCCAGATTTTCCCATTCATATCCTGAGTCGTACCATCTTCTGAATAGACCCAAATTCTGGAAAGCATTTCCACAATATCTTCGTCAGACATATCATACTTCACTGCCTGTGTACCAGCCGGAACAGGAATATCTTCCCATTCACTTTTCTCATCTGATGTATTATATGTAATTCCAATTCCGTAAGGACTGCTCCACTTCTCTCCATTTTCATTTTCAAACTCGCCAGTACCCCAGTCAAATGTTTTATGGAATACCGGAGCAGTCTTACTGTTTACAATGTGTATAAAAAAAGCATTTTCTTCCTGTGGATTGTTTTTGATATTATCCGTTTCATTGTAAATATTAAAAAATTCACTGGCACCAAATACCTGCAAATCATGGCTGTTATTTCTCAGATATACATTTTCTACTCCGGAAATACCACCTATCGCATTATTCTGCCCACAAAAGATCACTTTATCATCGGAACCAGTTCCTTTTAATACACTTCTCATATCCTGACAGAAGAAAGCTGTCGTTCCTTTTCCTTCTTTGATTTCAATCGTCTCTGGCGGATCTATCATACCCCAAAATGCGATGTTTCCGTTCGGTGTAATACTTCTGGCTCTTGCATTCTCCACCAGTACTGTCATCCCTTCAGGAGCCACAAAGTCTGCTGCATCTTCCAGATCCTGGACTCTTACAAAACAGTATCCTGTATTTTCTCCTTCGATACTGTTTAACGCATTTGAAAAAGTAGTGTCTTCTACTGTTTTCATGTCCACTTCCGGACGTTCTTCACTCTGCAGGGCATTATTGTACTGTTCCTCTGTTATGTATGCCACTTCAAAAGATCCTTTTACCTGTTTGGCACCTGCCGCGTCTGTCGATACCTCTGATTCTTCTGATGTAAATCCGTCCACTTCCGGTGCTTCTTCCGTACCAAAATCTGATACTTCTTCCCCGGATGTCCAGATTTCTGCCGTATCCTCTGCTTCGGCTTCTTCCTCCGTGCCCTGCATCTCTACAGTTTCTTCCCCCGAAGAAAATTCTGCACCCATAACAGCTGCGCTTTCTGCCACAGGTGTTATGCACATAAGTGCTGCCAACAATAATGCGACTTGTTTTTTCTTCATACGTAAAACCCTCCTTTTTCTGGATTTGAGTGTATTAAAAAAAGCACCCTGCAAGATGTAATCGCAGCTTGAACAATTTGCGAGAATGATTTTTTTAATACCTCTGTAATTTTATACACTGCCATCTTCATTTTTGACAGCGTTCAGAATCCCTTCCGGGATATCTTTCAAAAATATTTTACAATAAAACCTCTTCCCCGATTTCATCCAGGAAGCTGTTCATCTCTTCCAGTGTCATCTTCTCTTCCAGTCCATAAATAATCGCTGCATCGTAACGTACGCGCGGATAAAGTCTCGGCTTCTGACCGATATCCAGAAGCCTTTGTGTATCCGACAGATCAAGAGAAAGGAGAAACGCACACTGCAGCAGTATTTTCCTTGTGGGGATTCGCCGACCGCCAAACAGTTTTCGTGCATAGGATTCTTCCAGATTCAGCTTTCGCACAATGTCTTTCTTTTTCATTCCACGCTCTTCGATTATATGCTCAAGATAAAGCCCTACCTCTACCTTGTTTCCTCGTTCTCTTGCAAAATATGCGGCGCCTTCCTCTTTTATCATTCCCATGATTTCTTCTGTTTCTTTCATTTCTTCTCACACCTCTTTCCTGTTCATATCTCCCTTCTGTCAAAACCCGAGGTTGTATTTTTTTGATCTTTACCACTATCCGTTATCTGATGACTGATCCATAATTTAAAAGCAGATATGATACTGTTAAGTGTACCATATCTGCCCATTTTAGAGCGGGACAATTTTGTCCCTTTTTATGTATAAATTTCAAAATCAGGAGAAGAATCTATCTTCATGATTTCTTCTTTTTGTTCCTCTGTACAGTGTACCTCCGTCAGTCCCGAATGTCCAAACAGCGGTTCAAAATTTTCAATATCTGCATTGGAAATATCTATTACCTGCAGATTCTTTGCTCCTGTGACAGGAGACAGATCTTTCACCAGGCTGAAACTCACTGACAGGAAATTTAATGAAGGAAACTGTTCGATTCCTTCTAACGAGGAAATCTGTGTTGTGAATGCAAGTGTCTCCAGCTGTGTCATCCCTTTCAATGGTTTCAGATTCTCCAGTATGGTACTATCCCCCCACATGAACAGCGCCTTTAAGGTACTCATCTGCGAAAGAGTTTCGGCAGCTGCCTCATTTACATCACACATACACAGAGTATCCAGTTTCTTCATCTCTGTCAATGGCTCAAATATATTGTTTTCTACTTCCACATTACTCATATCCAGGTAATCCAGGCTCAGATTTTTCAGAAAGTCTATATCTTTCAGATTCATCCCCTGTATATTTAATCTTAAAATGCCTATGCATTCTCCAATCACTGACAGATTCTCTGCTGGATTCTCCTTAATACAATGGAAATCCTATATGTTTTTGCACAAAAAAGATTTCCTCTCCAGTTTTACCTGAAAAAGGAATCTCCTGTTATCTTTACTTATTCAGCGTCTTCTGCTGTGTCAGTTGTATCTGCATTTTCTTCTGCTGTGTCATCTGCATTGTCTGCGTCTTTGCTGTCTGCATCATCTGCATCTTCTGTATCTGCTTCTTCTGCATCTGAGTTTTCTTCAAAAGGAATTACTGCACCATCATATTTCTCATTGATAAAATCTTTAAGCTCATCAGATTTCAGTACATCTACAAGTGCCTGAATCTTTTCGCTGTCTTCATTGCCTTCTTTTACTGCGATTACGTTTACATATGTCTTTGCTGCTTCAGAATCAGATTTCTCATATGCAAGTGCATCTTTTCCAACTGAGAAGCCTGCTTCCAGAGCATAGTTTCCGTTTAATACCACATAAGCTGTCTCACCTGTAACACGTGCTACCTGTGCTGCTTCCAGCTCTACGATCTCCACATTGTGAGGATTCTCTGCAATATCCTTAACAGTTGCATTTAATCCTGCGCCTTCTTTTAGTGTGATGATTCCATTATCCTGAAGAAGAAGAAGTGCTCTTGCTTCGTTTGTTGTATCATTTGGTACTGCGATAGAATCTCCATCTTCCAGATCATCCAGGCTGTCTTTTGTTCCCGGATAAATTCCGAATGGCTCATAATGAATGCCACCTGCATTTACAAGATGTGTACCTTTTTCTTCATTGAACTGCTCCAGATATGGAATGTGCTGGAAGTAGTTTGCATCGAATTCTCCACTCTCTACAACCTCGTTTGGTCTTACATAGTCATCAAACACAGTAACTTCCAGATCATATCCTTCTTTCTCAAGAATTGGCTTTGCTTCTTCAAGGATTTCTGCATGTGGTGTTGCAGACGCTGCAACTGTGATTGTCTTGTCATCATCCTTTGCGTAAACTCCTGTGCTTAAAGTTCCTGCTACTAATACTCCTGTTAAAACTGCTGCTACTAATTTTTTCATAATAATTGTCCTCCTGAATTTAATTTTATTGTTATTTCATTTTTTATTTTCTTCTGTCTATCTTATTAGCGATCAGCATTCCCACTGACTGGAAAATCTGTACCAGGATCACCAGCAGGATAACTGTCACGATCATGATATCTGACTGATATCTGTAATATCCATAACGGATGGCGATATCACCAAGTCCGCCGCCGCCAACTGCACCGGACATTGCGGAATAACCAAGAATCGTTCCAATCGCAATCGTTGCTCCTGTGATCAGTGAAGTTCTGGCTTCTACCAGAAGCACTTTCACAATGATTCTCATATTACTTGCACCCATAGCTCTGGCTGCCTCGATCACACCTGCATCAACCTCTTTAATAGAAGATTCCACCATTCGTGCTATAAAAGGAATGGCAGCCACTACCAGAGGCACTACAGTTGCTGTGGATCCATAGCTCTTTCCCACTACTGCTCTGGTGAAAGGAATGAGCAGAATCAACAAGATCAGAAACGGAATACTTCTCACAATATTTGCAATTGCATCCAGTATCTTATACAACACTGCATTTGGTTTCAGTCCCTCTTTATCTGATACTGCCAGCAACACTCCCATGGGAAGTCCGAACAGGTATCCCAGAACTGTGGAAAGAACTGTCATGTAAAGTGTTTCTCCCACACCCTGGACAATCATCATTATTGTCTCATGATCCCACATATCCTGTCACCTCCCCGATTGCTAAACCTTTTTCTTTCAGATATTGTTTCATCATTTCTGTTCTGGTACTGCCCTCCATAAACTCCAGTATCATCTCTCCCTTGGCTACACCACCTACATTCTTGGTATCTGCCTTCAGGATATTTACCGGTTCTCCGAATGTAAGGATCAGATTTGCGATCACAGGCTCAAAAGCTGAATTCTCGGAAAATACGATTCGTATTTTCTCACCACTTTTAATCTCTGCCTGTCCTTTTTCCCTGCCGGCATCCAGTCTACTGTCTGCGTCGATATCGGAGCCTGTATCCTTTCGGATCAATTCTTTGGCAACCTCCGACTGAGGATTTGCAAAAATATCTGCAACCAGTCCTTTCTCAACCACTTCACCCTCATACATGATTGCCACATGTGTACAGATTTCACGCACAACCGACATCTGATGAGTAATGATCACTATGGTGATTCCAAACTGCTTATTAATCTTTTTCAGCAATTCCAGAATGGAAGAAGTAGTCTGCGGATCCAGTGCACTGGTAGCCTCATCACAAAGTAAGATCTTCGGATCCGATGCAAGTGCTCTTGCAATAGCAACCCTCTGCTTCTGTCCACCGGAGAGCTGTGCAGGATAAGCATTCTGCCTGTCCCCCAGACCAACGATTTCTAAAAGCTCTGCTGCCCTCTTTCTGGCCTCTGCCTTCTTCTTTCCTTTTATATAAAGGGGAAAACAGACATTATCGATCACTGACTTCTGCATCAGCAGATTGAAATGCTGGAAGATCATACCAATCTCTTCCCTCTGTTTCCTCAATTCCTTCTCTGTCAAATCTCCAAGAGCCTTCCCATCTATCAGAACCTGTCCCTCTGTAGGAACCTCCAGAAAATTCATACATCGTACCAATGTACTCTTACCTGCCCCCGACATACCGATAATCCCATATATATCACCGGAATCGATATTCAGGTTCACATCCTTCAAAGCCTCGACCACGCCATCTTTCGTGTCAAAAGACTTCCGGACCTTTTCAATCACAATCCCAGACATCTCATTCTCCCTCTCTCTTATTCCCCGCTCCGTTGAGCATGAACATACTATACCACTCCACTTCCAATTATGCCAATTCATAATACCTAGTACTAGTTATAGTCTAAAACTATACTTTCATCGCTTTACCATGATAAAATTTATATCCGTTAAACTGTTGAATTAGAAAGGGATACCACTCAAGCAGTACCCCTTCAATTCGTTCATTCTTTAATTACTAAAGTTATATTCTGTAAAACCTAAATCTGCCATCGTAACACCTGAATCTCCTTTTTTCAGACAGGATTCAAATAATGGAAGCGCTTCTTGTAAACAACTATTTCCTTTTTCACTCATCTGTTCCAAAGTATAATCTTTCAAATAGTTATTATAGAATTTAACTTTTGATTTTTCAGTAAAGGAACTCGTCAAAATACTTCCTACAACCGAATTATCATTGCTATTTACTCTATAATCAATATTTACTTCGTTCTCCTTTGAATCCTTAGAATTATATTGATCTCCCCAAAAAAGTGTAACAACTTCTCTGTTCTTTGAATTTATCTCCAAATTCAAAGAATAAGACATCCAAAGCATGCTCTTTTGATCACCGTGAGCATTTTGATACTGCAATGTTACACTTCCTTTTCCAACTTTAAGATAATCTATAGTATAATTTGTTCCGCCACTTGAATCTTGCCATTTCATACCATTCTTTTTAAGATAACTTATCAGCTTCTGTGCCACTGCTGAATTCTCCCAAGTAGAATCTGGAGTTGAAATTGGTTTCGAATCTATTTTCTTTAATACAATACTCTTTATCTCGCTACTCGCACTCTTCACCGACTTACCACTAATTTTTTTGAAAGGAATTACTTTATAATAATATGTCTTTCCAAGTTTTACCTTTTTATCTGTGTATTTCAATGTTTTTCCACTGGTAATCGTTTTGATTTTGCTATACTTACCATTTTTACTTGTAGCGCGATAAATATAGTAGCCTGATGCCCCATTAGTTTTCTTCCAGCTTACTGAAACAGTATTGTTGTTAGTTTTCAATGAAACCGTCGTATTTAATTTTCCGGAGAGACCTTTTTTATTATATCCACTGTAAACCTTTTTACCATCAATAAATTTATATGCCTTAACAGTGTAGGAATATTTATAGCCAGCTTTTGTATCCTTGTCTTTATAGGCTGTTTCTTTTGTAGTTTTCACTGCCTTCCATTTACCAGAATTTACTTTTCGATAAACCTGATAACCATCAGCATCTGAAACCAGATTCCATTTAAATGTAATAACATTATGGTTTCCAATCACCGTCATCATCTTAGGCGTCTCAAGGTTCTTTATTGGTGCCATCGTAGGATCAGGTGTAACCGGTGTTACTGTCGGAATTGGAGTAATATCTGATCCATTATTCGTTACTTTAATTGTAATATCCACATATACTCCAGATGTTTCAACAGTTGTTGCTCTGATAGTCGTTGTTCCAACAGAAACACCCGTAACTACTCCATCTGCATTCACCGTTGCTATTTTGGGATTCTTTGATACCCACTCTATGCCTTTATTCGTTGCATTCTCCGGGGTAACAGATAGGTTTATAATCTTCTTTTCACCTGTCGTAATCTCCATTTTTATCGGATCAGCTTTAATAGAGGAAACTGCTATATATTCCTTTTTCTCTTCCTGAACAGGATATTCTTTCTTTTTTCCATCTTTATCTTCTAACCTACATACCGGAATCGAACCAGAAATATTATCAACCTGAATCTGGCTTCCTTTTTTCACTGGTATTTCACTTGCTTCCTTCCTGATGATACTACCATCCTCAGATATAGAAGAAACGGAAATATTAACCTTACCCAGATCATTGCCTGCACATTTTAAAGTATAACCGCCTTTTAATGGCAGATTAATAACCTTAACGTAATCTTGTTCTAACGCATTATAATATACATTATAATAAATACCATTTACCGTTCCTGAACTTGTCTTTCCGTCACTCACAGTCAATACATTATTGCCAGAAGAATCACAAACCATTACATCAACTGGACACGCCACCACTGAGTTCAAATATTGATTCATCAATACGCCATTACTTTTTAGTAATTTCTCCATACTTTCCAACGTAGCCGTTATCTCCAGTGAAACATTATATTGTCTGCTTCCTTTCTTGAATTTTATCAACTCCATAAATTTTCTGCAGCTTTCTTCGCCTTTCATACGTGTCTCTAACAACATATAATAAGCAAATACTGTTTTCTTCGCAGCCTCATTTTTAGCATTCCCTGAAGAGCTAATATAAGTTGCCTTATTAATTTTTAGCCACTCAGACAGGTAAGTTCCTATATAAGCAACGCATCGCATATTATCACTTTGCTTCTGTGCATCAGCCGTATCAAAAATTAAATTTGCAAAACCTACACTATATTTATAACTGTTATATATAACCGCTATCATCGGTATCTTGGCAGTAACTGCTTCCAGTATTATATCCACTGTTCTTTCTTCAATTTCGTCAATAGTCTCTTTTGCAAGATACTCACTCTGTGACTTAAGTTCATTATTAATTACATTATACAAATCATCCGCAGCCTGCTGAACAGGCACATATGAACAATTTTGTTTCAGATATAAAAGCATCTCACAGTATCTCTGATCTGCCCTGCTCAGAGCCTCAATTTCATAGTATTTCTTGATTGTAGAGTCAAATAGCTTCAAAACAGTTAATCCATCACCCAGAAACTTCATTTTCTTAGACAAACTCTCTATCGCTTCATCTGATTCTGTAAATTTTCGTATACATTTAATAATCTTTGAATCTTCTCCATATCCTCCAATCAAAGCAAGGTATTTAGACAGATCCGTATATTGCCCTTCCAAAAAGAAATTTTCAATATGATCTTCCGAACACAAATCATATAATTTTGCTATTTCCTCACTGTTCAGGCCATAATCAATCGCATATGCCCAGTTTGCCTTTTTTAATGCAGAAAGGTATGCATCGGCAAACTCTTTTGCAGTCTCAGCCATGGAAAGAGCCTTTATTTCATCGTCATAATTGGTTAACAGTCCTGCCAATATCTTTCGTGCTTCTTCTCTTTTCGTAGTACCATTCCAATAATTCTTCCAGCCCTCAAGACCACCAAACACCAGATTTGAAGTATTTTCCACAAGTTCACCCAGATAACTGTTTTCTGTTTGGGCGACCATTAGAGTATTGAGATAATTCTTATCACCTGTTAGATAATTTATTGAATTCTCAGTACCCTTATCATTCATCCATTTTTTCAAAACAGCCTCATAATTATAATCTGGTACTGTAACTGCACTTGATTTCTTACTAATCTGCAACCTGACAGTTTGTCCTCCCTTGCTAGTGCATAGCACATTTCCTTCTTCTATACCAACATTTACATAACCCGCAAATTCTGCTGATTTTCCATCCTCTGAAATAATATATCTGGTATCCCTGATAGTCACAGATCCTTCTACTGTAGTCTTAAGACTCTTCATAAAAGCTTCCAGATATTCCCTATTTGCCTTCTCCAATTTTACAAAACAAAGAGTAATTAACGCTTCCTTTGAAATACTTACCGAGTTCTTTATAAGACTCAGCTCCGGCTCAACTTCCACCTCCACCGAAGCCTTCCTGCCATCCACCGAAGTTCCAGTTATCACAGTTTTTCCTACATCATATATCAACAAATTAATCCATGCGGAACCACTATTTCCATCCTGACTCACAATCAGTCCAGTACTCTTCTGGTCAATCTTCGCAACAGAAGGATTACTTGACTCCCATTTGATCTGTTTTCCTTCACTGTCAGCCTTACCAGTAGCAGAAGCTTCATATTCCATAAAAAGAGAATTTTCCTTGCCAAGTACAACTGCATCTTTGCTCACCTTGAGAGAAAATTTCTTATCAGATGAAGGAGGAGTGGAACTACTATTATAATGTATTGTTACATTCTGATCAAAGGTTACACGTATTCTTTTCCATTGGTCTTCGTTTCCAAAATAATATATATCTTTCAAACTATCGCATTTTTGAAATGCAACATTACCTATAGACGTTACACTATCAGGAATTGTTACTGTTTCTAAACTACTGCATCCTTGGAATGCATATCCCTCTATCTTTATTACACTATCAGGAATCGTTATTGTCTCCAAACTACTACATCCGCTAAATGCATACCAATCTATCTTTGTTACACCATCAGGAATCGTTATTGTTTTTAAACTACTGCATCCTCGAAATGCATATTGTTCTATATTCGTTACACTATCAGGAATCGTTATTGTCTCCAAACTACTACATCCGCTAAATGCATACCAATCTATCTTTGTTACACCATCAGGAATCGTTATTGTCTCCAAACTACTACATCCGCTAAATGCGCTACCGTCTATGCACATTACGCTATCAGGAATCATTATTGTTTTCAAACTACTACATTCGTAAAACACAGCGCTTTTTATACTCGTTACACCATTAGGAATCACCATTGTTTTTAAACTACTACATCCTCGAAATGCCTGTATTCCTATACTCGTCACACTATTGGGAACTGTTATTTTTTCTATGTTACTACATCCATACAACATATAACCGCCTATACTTGTTATCCCTTGCTCAATTATCACATTTTTTATATTAAATTTTAAATCTTCCCACGGTCTTTTACTGTTCTCCCCCCATCTATACACATTTCCTTTTCCAGTAATCACCAATGTTCCATTTTTAAATGACCAATAAGCATCCTCACCACACTTACCGGAAGTATTATCAGAAGTTGCAGCTTCTAATTTCTGCGTTTTTTCATCACCGTCATCCAACTCTTCCGCCTCCGGAATTGATTCCGAAACTTCTGAAGATGACGCATTGCCATTCTGTTCATCTGAAAATTGCCCATCTTCTTCATTGGTTGAAAAGTCATCTGCCTGATTTTCTTCCGTATCATTTTCCTCTTCATTAAAATAACCTGCTACCCCATCAGAAAATTCTGCTGCCTGTACACCTGCAACTGGATGAAGCATCATAATTCCTGATAAAAGCCACGCCATTATCTTTCTCTTCATAAAATCTTTCCTCTCCCTTTACAAACGATAGTTGAATACTTTCCAACAATATCTTTTTCCCTATATTTAACACTTCCCACACCATTAAAGATGTGGGAAACCTTAATTTTTATTTATATCTTACCGTTTTTGATTCGCCTTTTTGATCTATAATATATGCAGAATCCTTATAAAAGCTATATACTATACCTGAATATTTCTTTCCAACTGCCGATTTTTTTCCAGTTTTTATATTATATTTCCAAATCTGTGAATATGGCTTAGATGTTGTTCCTGAAAAGCTGGCATAGTATATCAGATTCTTTTCTCTTGTAGTTTCAGTCGTAACCATCTTGCTTACCAATCTAAATTTCTGAGAAACAGGATCTAATATGTATATACTATGAGGATAACAATTATATTTTTCTGAAAACTTAGAATATCCAGAGTATGTGTCCCCTACAAAAATATATCTCCCATCTGACAATGAGCCCGTTCCAATAACATCATTTTTGTTATAAACAGGGTAAGCAATTCTTTTAGATGTAATCTTTTTTGTCTTCAGATTATAGGCATATAAATATTGTTTTCCAGATCCCATTGTGTGTAAATAAAAATTATTCTTCGAATATCCCACCAGATCACAATTTTTATTTATCGTACACAATTTTTCTGTTTTTCCTGTTTTGATGGTATATTTATATAAACTTACCTTCGTAGGTACCCTCTTATTACCCGAAGCATAATAAAAAATCTTTCCATCTGTCCATGCACCGGTACAAATCTTTTGTGTAAGGCGAACAGTTTCTCCATTCATCGGTTCATAAAACAACTGAGGTGCTGAATTTGCATAAGAAAGATATGCCTGTCCACTTTCAACTTTTAAATAAGCCATTGTTGGCACTTGCTGATATGTGGGTGCCTTTGCATTTACAGAAACTAACTGTAATCCCAGTACACTAATGATCGTTACAAGTAATAATACTGTTTTTCTTATAAAAGCATTCTTTTTCATATCTCTTGTCCTCTCTTTTCAAATGGATAAATGTCTGGCAACAGTACCATCAATCGTTTCACATAACACTACTGCCCTAATTATTATCTACTCTAATAGAAACATAGGCATTATTTTTAGTATTCTTCAACTTGATAAAAAGTGCCATAAAATCTTTTGGAAGCTTTTGTCCTTTTTTTATAGAATACATTTTTATGCTTCCGTTGTTAGCATTAACAAATCTGCTGTATTCTATCTTTTCTACTTTATATCCTGCTTTCAGACTGTAGGTCAGCTTTCCATTCAGTCTGCTTACAACCCCATATAAACTTGGTTCCGGCTCTTTTGCATAGTAGGAAGCCAAATTCTTTTTCCCAATTTTCAGCGTTTTAAATGGATTTGCATATTTTACAAATGTATAGGTGCAGGTTTTTTTATACGTTTTTCCATTTACTTTTACAGTAACATTAACCTTAGCTGTTCCTTCCTTGATTCCAGTTACCTGATAAAATGCATTTCTTTTCGCACCACCATCACTGCCGGATACACGTGAAAACACCATCATTACTTTAGGATTACTGCTTACCGCAGAGATTTCTATATTTTCACGATTATAATATACCGGTGTAGAATAATTAGTTACATTATCTACGCTACACCCCAATGTAACTTTCATCTTTGTTGGCATCTTCGCCAATGGATTCTTCTGTGCTGCCCAAACATTCACAGACATGGCAAGCATTGCTACTACTGCAGCAAGAATCATTAATAGTACATTTTTCTTTTTCTTCATGAATTTTTTCCTCCTTGATTTGTAAGTTTTATTATGTGAATTGACAGTTACTTTCCACCTCTGTCAAGCCCCATCATATTTTTTCAGCATCCTGCTGAAGCATTCAGGTGTCATGTTCAGATAAGATGCTATATCTTTTTTGTTCACCTTTTTTTCCAGCCCCGGATAGGTTTCCAGAAAATATTCATACCTCTGTACTGGATTACAGGTAAGAATCATTTTTCTGTATTCATATTCCCTCATAGATGCCACACTCTGCATCCGATTACAAACCAGAGCAATTTCTATATTCTCCATAGCCAGCTTTCGAAGAACATCCGCTGATATCCTTACAATTTCACAATCCGTTATCAACTCCACTGTCAGGAAAGAGGTTATCTGCTTGTCCAAATTCATGATCCCTACCAAAGCTTCCCCCGGAAAATGCGCAAAACAGTGAACCTGTTTTTTTCCATCCGATTTTTCATAATATGACTTTACAAGACCACCCTTTTTATACAAAAAAGAAATCGCATCTACCTTCTCATTCTCTTTCATCAGCAAAGTTTTTGCTTTCAACTTACAGATTTCCGAGTTCTCCGCCAACACCTCCAGCACAGCTTCCGATTTTATTCCTATCACATTATGAAAAAAATCTTTCAGTTTTTCCTCTTCATTTTCCCTTTTTCTTTCATCACTCATACTTTTTCCTTTTTACACGCCCAAAATCAACAGACAAAAACATATTATTTAAAGTTATCGTTTATCCTGTTCCTTTGCAAACAAGATTTTCTCTAATTATACTTTATTGTCTGACAAATAGCAATTTTCCAACTTGATTCAAATCAAGTAATCACAAATATTTTTCCCAAACATACCCTTCACAATTTTTACTGCTACACAAAAATAGCTATAAGACTTCATTTTTGAAATCCTATAGCTTTGCTATTGATAATATTACGTTGTATTTCTAATCATCAATTATTTTCCAGTAACCATTGGAACACGACTAATAAACCGAACAATACTTGTGTCTTTATTCTTTATCATATTCAAAAATAACCGAAATCCTACTCATTTCTAAAACATATTTCGATAAGTCAAAATTACAATTTTCACACTTTAATTGATATAATATTCAACAACTAAACAAGGAGGCCATTTAACCATGAATAATGTAAAAATTCTATGTATCGCAGGCAGTATCGTACTCGGTAGTATATTGCTATCCGGACAAGCTTTTGGCAAAGCCCCCTCAGATCTAATCACCCTTTCCGCCCCTAAGGAGCCTGAGGGGCAACATGTATCTTATGATATAGATGGTTCCGGCTCTTATTATGACAGTGAGTCAGATACAACTTACTATTTTGTCAAGGGGATTGTCACTTCTTATTCTAATCATACAAAAACCTTTTCACTGACTTCCGACGCCGGTGAAACTTATGAGTTACCGGCAGATACGGATATTAATATAACCGACTATCTCAACACAGAAGCACATATATGGTACTCAGAAGACTCTCAAAAAAACTTAAAATTACTTGTGTTCTCTCCTCAAATTTTTTGGGAACATATCAATGAGCTGGAATCAGATGAACAAATTCCGGATGGTGCCACAGAAATTGATGGGACTCTTTCAAAATATATCTCTTTCTGGTTAACAGAAGATAAAATAGATGTTACTCTCTTATTTGTTGAGGACAACGATGGAAACACTCATATATATGCAGAGGATAACACATGCAATAATTGTAATAGTTCTGTTTTTGGCAAAACAATCGGCGACTATATCAAGTTATATGAAGATATGCATTTAAATTCTCAAGTATATGATGATTTTAATGTTGCATATCTTATATCAGAAGCATCATCTTGACTTACCCAAATGTCTGGTTGAGAACCTGATGTTTTTACATCAAACATATCATATATTTTAAATGCCGCAGCCAATATTTTCAAAGGCTGCGGTATTTTTGACTTAATTTTTCTTTCAAACATGTTGCTTCTTCTTTTGACTGCTGCAAATATGTTTATGTCACAAATTCAAAATATCTTTTGCTTTTTCTCTGTCTCTGATAATCATCCCATGGGCAGCTAACTTATCCAATTGCTCATCAAAAGTCAATGGCTTTTTCAAATCCATAAAATCACTCCTTAACGTAAAAAAGCTGAGCACAAGTCTCAGCTTGGTCCCCAATGCCAAAAAGGCTTCGGGCAACTCTGTTACATATAGTATATTCAAAAAGCCACGAAATTGCAATAGTTTTTATTATTTTCATCATCAAAAAAGGGCGCTGCCCAACCAAGCGAATACGCAAAGTTAATACACTCCTCCACACCACAATCCCGACGCTCCTAAAAAGGAAGCGCAAGGGTGGAGTCCAGAGGAGGGACAGCGCTTTCTGTCCTTCCTCTGGGAACCTTCCGTCCCGGAAAGAGTTTATTTAAAATATTCCACCCCAGACTCAAAGATCTTAATATCCTGCTCCCCATAGATATTAATAGCAACTCCGTCCCCGCGGCGTTCGCTATGTGCCATCTTACCAAGGATACGTCCATCCGGGCTGGTAATACCTTCAATGTTCATATAAGAGCCATTGACATTCCATTCTTCATCAACGCTGAGCTGTCCATCCGGAGTTACATACTGAGTTGCAACCTGTCCGTTTGCAAACAGCTTCTGCAGCCATTCTTCATTTGCAACGAAACGTCCTTCACCATGTGAAGCCGGGTTACAGTATACACCGCCAAGCTGTGCCTTCTGCAGCCAAGGAGATTTATTACTAACAACCTTAGTATAAACCATCTTGGAGATATGGCGTCCGATCGTATTAAATGTCAGTGTAGGAGAATCTGCTTTCTGTCCGCAGATTTCGCCATACGGTACAAGACCAAGCTTGATCAGAGCCTGGAATCCGTTACAGATACCAAGTGCCAGACCATCTCTTTCATTGATCAGCTTCATAACCGCTTCTTTGATCTTCGCATTCTGGAATGCAGTTGCAAAGAATTTCGCAGAACCATCCGGTTCGTCACCTGCAGAGAATCCGCCCGGGAACATGATAATCTGTGCCTGATCAATTGCTTTCTCAAAAAGCTCTACAGAGTCATGGATATCTTCAGCAGTCAGGTTCTTGAATACTTTTACATCCACCTCTGCGCCTGCGCGCTCAAATGCACGTGTGCTGTCATACTCGCAGTTTGTTCCAGGGAATACAGGAATAAATACACGAGGTTTTGCAACTTTATTCTTGCATACATAAATGCTGTCTGCACGATAAAGCTTCTCATCTCTGTCAGCTGCCTCTTTGTCATTCTCAGAAGAAACTGTCTTAAATACTTTTTCCAGAGTACCTTTCCATGCGTTTTCAGCTTCGTCTACAGTGATCACTGTATTTCCATAGGAGAAGTTACCGTCGGCAGTTACTTCACCGATCACTGTATAAGTGATGGAAAGCTCACCAACCTTACCATCCGGAACTTCCAGGATAATATCGCCAAATCCAGGTGCAAAGAAATCTCTTGGATCAAGGTTATGCTCGATCTTCACGCCCATGCCATTACCAAATGCCATCTTTGCAACTGCTGCTGCAATACCATGGCGGTCAAGTGCATAAGCAGAAACAACCTTGCCGTCCTGCATATCTTTATGAAGTTTTTCATACTGATCCATGATTCCTGCATAATCCGGCAGATCGTACTGATCCTTCGGTGCACGAAGCCATACCAGTTTGTTTCCTGCTCTCTTTAATTCCGGTGTGATCACATCCTGGATTTTCGCAACGTCAACTGCGAAAGATACCAGTGTTGGAGGTACATCAATATCATTGAATGTACCGGACATACTGTCCTTACCACCGATGGATGGAAGTCCGAATCCCATCTGTGCTGCATAAGCACCGAGAAGTGCTGCGAAAGGCTGGCTCCATCTCTTAGGATCTTCTGTCATACGACGGAAGTATTCCTGGAATGTGAAACGGATTTTCTTATAGTCACCACCTGTAGCCACGATTCTGGCAACGGACTCTGTCACTGCATAAGCAGCTCCGTGGTATGGGCTCCAGGAAGATAAATACGGATCAAAGCCATAGCTCATCATGGTTACAGTATCTGTTTTACCATTCTGTACCGGAACTTTGGCAACCATTGACTGAGTCTCTGTAAGCTGATATTTACCACCATATGGCATAAATACGCTGCCTGCTCCGATAGAACCGTCGAACATTTCCACAAGTCCTTTCTGAGAGCATACATTTAAGTCTGCCAGAGTTTCCATCCATTTAGCTTTTACATCAGCTACATCCGGGCGCTCTTCAAAGAGATTGCCTTCTTTGTTCGGGATTTCTACTTCTACAGTTGTTTCCTGATGTGCACCGTTGGTATCCAGGAATGCACGGGAAATATTTACAATTTCTTTTCCTCTCCATACAAGTACCAGACGAGGATCCTCTGTTACAACTGCAACAGGAATTGCCTCCAGGTTCTCTTCATTTGCATAGCCAAGGAAAGTATCTACATCTTTCGGGTCAACTACTACAGCCATACGTTCCTGAGATTCGGAGATTGCGATCTCAGTTCCGTCAAGACCTGCATATTTCTTCGGAACCTTGTCAAGGTCTACTCTAAGACCTGCTGCCAGCTCACCGATAGCAACGGAAACACCGCCTGCACCAAAGTCATTACATTTCTTGATGATATGGCTGACTTCTTCACGGCGGAACATACGCTGGATCTTACGCTCAGTAGGAGCATTACCTTTCTGCACCTCAGCGCCGCACACTTCGATAGAAGCTTCTGTATGAACCTTGGAAGAACCGGTAGCGCCACCGATACCGTCACGTCCTGTACGTCCTCCAAGTAAGATAATGATATCTCCCGGATCAGAATTCTCACGGATAACCGCGCGTCTCGGAGCTGCACCCATAACTGCACCGATTTCCATACGTTTCGCAACATAGTCCGGATGATAAACTTCTTTTACATAGCCTGTCGCAAGACCAATCTGGTTTCCATAGGAACTGTAACCATGAGCTGCGCTTCTTACCAGTTTCTTCTGCGGAAGTTTACCTTTGAGAGTTTCTTTTACAGAAACAGTAGGATCTGCCGCACCAGTTACACGCATTGCCTGATATACATAAGTACGTCCTGAAAGCGGGTCACGGATTGCGCCGCCAAGACAGGTAGCTGCGCCACCGAATGGCTCGATCTCAGTAGGATGGTTATGTGTCTCATTCTTGAAGTTGATCAGCCATTCCTCTTCTTTACCGTCTACGTCTACAGGAACTACAATACTGCAGGCATTGATCTCATCAGATTCTTCCTGGTCAGCAAGCTTTCCTTCTGCTTTCAGTTTCTTCATAGCCATCAGAGCCAGGTCCATCAGGCAGACAAATTTGTCCTTACGGCCTTTGTAAAGTTCTTCTCTGTCAGCAAGATATTTGTTGTAGGTATCTACGATCGGTGCTTTATAATCACCTTCGTCAAATTTTACATCTGTCAGTTCTGTGGAGAAGGTTGTGTGACGGCAATGATCAGACCAGTAGGTATCAAGTACACGGATTTCTGTCATGGACGGGTCACGTTTCTCTTCTTCTTTGAAATAATGCTGGATATGCTGGAAATCCTTGAATGTCATTGCAAGGTTTAAAGAATCATAAAGTTCCTTTAATTCTGCTTCCGGCATTTCCTTGAATCCGTCAAAAATCTTAACATCTTCCGGTTCCGGGAATACAGTTATCAGTGTTTCCGGTTTCTGCAGGCCTGTCTCACGGGAATCTACAGGGTTGATGCAGTGATGCTTGATAGCATCAAATTCTTCATCTGAAATAGTTCCTTCAATTACATAAGTAGTTGCGGAACGAATGATAGGCTGTGCATTCTCATCCAGGAACTGTACACACTGAACAGCAGAATCTGCTCTCTGATCAAACTGTCCCGGTAAAAATTCTACAGAGAAGACGCGGGAGCCTTCTGCTGCCTCAAAATTCTCCAGATATAAATCATCTACAGGTGGCTCTGCAAAAACAGTTTTGCATGCTTTATCAAAAACTTCATCAGAAATATTCTCTACATCATAGCGGATCAGCACACGTACTGCTGTTACGGATTTAATTCCCAGATAGCTGCTGACCTCATGTTTTAATTCCTTTGCCTGTACAGCGAAGGCCGGTTTCTTTTCTACATAGACACGTCTTACGTTACTCATAGAAACTCCTTTCTTATGTATGCATTGTTTTAAAAATGCTTTAAAAGCACCTTGCAGCCCGACTCCAGTGAACCTGCTGCTTGAACTATTGCTTTCTTTATAGTATCATAGGAAATATCATTAGTAAAATTAATATATCTTATATTTTTTATTAATGTAACTAATTAATCACTATCCGTGAAATGTTTTGGAATGAACATGCCAAAATCCCGAGACATACAATCTAAAGTTCCATTGCTGCCGACAATTTGTGTCATCACATTATTTTATGAAAGGATTTATTTCTATGGATATTAATCTTGAACTATACAAAGTATTCTACTATGTTGCCACCACCCTCAGCTTCTCAGAGGCCTCCCGCCAGCTTTTTATCTCCCAGTCAGCAGTCAGCCAGTCCATTAAAACTCTGGAAAAGAAGCTAAATCATCCTCTTTTTATCCGCAGTACCAAGAAAGTATTGTTAACTCCTGAAGGAGAACTTCTGCTCCAGCATGTAAAACCGGCTCTCCAACTTCTGGGCGAGGGAGAATCTCTCCTGTCAGGAGACAATCTGCTGAAAGGCCAGTTGCGTATTGCTGCCAGCGATACGATCTGCCGGTATTTTCTCATTGATTATCTTCAGAAATTCCATCAAACCTACCCGGATGTCCGTATCAAAGTCACAAACAGTACCTCCATCGGCTGTGCAGAGCTTCTGGAGAAAGGTCAGGCAGATCTGATTGTATGCAACTGTCCTAATTCCAGACTTGGCAGCCATTTTCAGACCCGTGTACTAAAAGAATTCCACGATGTATTCGTTGCCAATACGGATTACTTTCCTGTACACACTGTTCAGACCGAACTGCAGGAGCTTCTGAACTATCCAATCCTGATGCTTTCCCCCAAAAGTACCACCAGTGAATATCTGCGAGAGGCATTCACAGCCCATAATCTCAAGCTTCTTCCTGAAGTAGAGTTAAACAGTAATGACCTGCTTTTGGATCTGGCACGGATCGGACTGGGGATTGCCTGTGTTCCTGATTATATGTTAAAAGAAAATGATCAGCTGACACCGCTCATGTTAAAAGAGCCTCTTCCCGGACGTCAGCTTATACTTGCCCAGCATGACAGTCTTACTGTCTCTCAGGCTGCTGAACGCTTTATTGAAATGTTTACTTCCATATGATCATCATACTCATCAAAAAATTTCCTTCGAAAATACTACAGATAATTTTTTACAGGATTTTCATACTATAAAATTTCCATACTATGAAATTTCTATGCTGCAGTTGCAAAGCCTTTGTACAATAAAAGAAGTCCTCACTCAGTACTGAAACAACAATTTTTATAATCGCGTTTCTTACTGAATGAGAACTTCTTATTATTTTTCTATTCTGTTTTTCAGTCTGAAGTCCGGCAGATATTCACAATCCGCTTCGCTATTTAGTCAACTTTCTTATTTCGGCATTACAGCCAGTGCATCAGTAATATACTGATTATCGATTGCTGCAAAGAATCCGCCGTCTGCCTTGGTTGCATAATCCATATCGATCGGCATTTTTCCAAGTACAGGAACCTTCAGCTCTGCTGCAATCTCGTCAATATGGCTCTCACCAAATACTTTGATCTCTTTTCCGCAGTCCGGACATTTCACATAGCTGTAGTTCTCCACGATTCCCAGTACCGGGATTTTCATCATTCCAGCCATGTTGAAGGCTTTCTTTACGATCATCTTAACCAGATCCTGTGGTGAAGTTACGATCACAATTCCTTCGATTGGCAGGGACTGGAATACAGTCAGTGGAACATCACCTGTTCCAGGAGGCATATCCACAAACAGATAGTCTACATCGCCCCAGATAACATCTGTCCAGAACTGTTTTACCATATTTGCAAGAACCGGTCCTCTCCAGATTACAGGAGTATCTTCTGTAGGAAGCAGAAGGTTGATGGACATTACCTTGATTCCGTTCTTCGTGATCATTGGATAAATACCTTCATCATTTGCCATTGCTGCGCCTTTTAATCCATACATTTTCGGGATAGACGGGCCTGTGATATCAGCATCCAGAATACCTACCTTGTATCCCTGAGCTGCCATCATATTTGCCAGAGAACCTGTTACGAAGGATTTACCTACGCCGCCTTTGCCACTGACTACTCCGATCACATGTTTTACATTTGAGTGAGCATTCATTTCCGCAAGGAAGCTCTGTGGTCCGTTTGCTTTGGAAGAACAGCCCTCACAGCTTGATTTGTCACATGAAGTATTGCTACATTCTTTTGCCATAGTTACATTCTCCTTTATATTTACGTACCATGTAAGTACGCATATTACTTTTTATTCTGTCATTTTTCGATTACTGCTCGCATGCCACTGTCCCGTCAACCATATTACTAAGAACAGGCTGAACAGCAGCTAACAGTTTTCAATAAAATGATACTCTCATCCATACACTGAAGCGACCATTTATTTCATAAATCTATCGATTGCAATCTCAAGTTCCTTAATCGCATCTTTGTCACCATGTTCCACTGCATCTACAATACAATGCTCAATATGATCCTGCAGGATAATCTTGCCTGTATTATTAATGGCAGATTTTACTGCTGAAAGCTGTATCAGAACTTCACTGCAGTCTCGTCCTTCTTCTATCATACGTTTGATAGACTCCATGTGCCCGATTGCCCTGGACATACGATTTAATACTGCTTTTGTATGCGCATGACTATGGTGATGTACATGCTCTCCATGAGAATGCTCAACTACTGTACCATTCTCAAGCACATGTACATGCGTCTTTTGTTCTTCACCCATAATAGTTTCCTTTCTTTCTCAGAATAATCTGATTACGTTACTATTCACTCCATTGTCAGTATCAGAATGCGAACAATAACCGGATTATCTATCAGACGGATCATATATTCAAAGATACAGCTCCATCTGCTTTACTGTCTGTACAGCATAAATATTACTGTTAACTCCGTGTCCAGTAACATATAAATAATATTATACCACATTTATCAAATTTCTGTAAAGGAACAGCGCTGTTTTATTTGAGAAGTTATGATATCAAAAATAATCGTACCATCTTCCAGTACGGTTTTCTCGTAAGAAACCTCTTTACCCTTAAATTTGTTCTTAATGTATTCTTCCGGATCGTCCAGTTCCAGTTCTTCCACAAAAACATCCCGCATCTGATTGCGCGGACATTTATTAAAAATTTCCCATATTAATTCATATTCTTTCATTATCTTTCCACTTTCTGTATTTGAATATTTATAACTTTTTTTGACTTACAAATCCATAACCGAATAACTGCTCCGCAGTTTATCGGCTAAATTATATTGTTTAAAATATTTTGTGTGCATCCATTTTGAACTCATTATAATTATTTTTAGATTTTTTGTCAAAAATAATTGCATGAAATCAAATTATAGCGTATGATAATTTATAATTATCAAAATAGCAAATGTTACTGTATATCTATTGCCGTCAGATTTTATTATCTTCCGGCATATTTGTTATATTCAGTAACTGCAAAATTACATATATAAAGGAGAGAAATCTATGAAACTTTTAAAAGACCGAATTCTTAAGGATGGAATTGTAAAACCGGGAAATATTTTAAAAGTAGACAGCTTCTTGAATCATCAGATGGATATCACTCTCATCAATGAAATCGGCAAAGAGTTCAAACGCCGCTTCTCTGACTGTCCAATTACCAAAATCCTTACAATTGAAGCATCCGGTATCGGTATTGCCTGTATCGCAGCTCAGTACTTTAATGTACCTGTCATTTTCGCAAAGAAAGCACAGAGTGTCAATCTGGATGGAGAAATGTACACAACTAAGGTAGAATCTTTTACTCACAAGAAAGTATACGATGTTATCCTTTCCAAGAAATTCCTTGGTCCGGAAGATCATGTTCTTCTGATTGATGACTTTCTTGCCAATGGATGTGCACTTCTCGGTCTGATCGATATCGTTAAGAAATCAGGGGCTACACTTGAAGGTGCCGGCATTGTAATTGAGAAAGGCTTCCAGCATGGGGGCCAGCAGATTCGTGATATGGGGATCCGTCTGGAGTCTCTTGCAATCATCGATTCTATGTCTGACGATTCTTTAACATTCAGAGAATAATTTTTCTCCTGTAATTTTCATTTTTTAGGGCAGAAAAGATAGTTTCTTCTATCTCTCCTGCCCTTTTTATATTTCCCTATGAATTTTTGTATTACTGTACACAGAGTAGGCTGTAATATTTTTGCCACTTTCTGATTCGATGTTTTATCTGTTCTTTAATCTTTTGCCAGCTTCAGTGTAGTCTTCGGAGCTGGTGTTGGTGTTGGTGTTGTTTTCGCTTCCGAATCATCTTTCGGCGAATCTTCCGGGGTTGATGTTGCTTCTGGTGTATCAGTTACCTCAGGGGTTGGTGTTGCCTCTGGTGTTGGCGTTGGATCAGGCGCAATTTCATCTTCTGTATAAGTTCCGTTATCCACCAGAATCTGATAGTTATCTTTATCGATCACCTGCGCTCCACAGGTAAATGTTCCCACAATTTTCATACCATTATCATACTGTGAATAATCTTTTACATCAACTTTCTCACCCGTCAGATAATCAATTGCCATCTGAGCTCCGCCCTTCGCAAGCTCTTCACGATCCATAAACATGGTAAACGACATCTTACCTGTTGCAATATCTTTTACTGCCCGAACTTCACTGCCATAGCCAGTAATCACCGGCCATTCTTCGCTTTCAGATTCCAGATCATTATCGCTTAGTACTTCCTCTACTGCATATGCAAATCCATCATACGCTGTACAGATAATATCTGGTGTTTTCTCTTCCATATAGAACTCTTTTATTATCGATTCCAGCTTTGACTTTGCAGATGTCTCACTCCATCTCATGATCGCAGTGTCATCAAATGATGTATTTCCTGATTTACATACAAGAGTTCCATCATCCAGATATTCCTGAAGTCCTTCCTGGATTCCATTGCACAAAAACAGCGCACTGTTGTCATCCGGAGATCCCATAAGAAATTCTATGGTATAAGATTTCTTATCTTCCCTTGCCTTATCCAGATCCATCTTCTTGACTATTTCAGCAGCAATATCTTTTCCGATTGCTCTGGTATCATATGAAGCATAATAATTAATATCTGCAGTATCGCAAATCAATGTATCATAGGAAATAACCGGTATCTCCTGCTCCTTTGCAGTTTTTAAGATATCTGTCAGGCCATATGGATCTACAGGATCAATAATAAGAGCTGAAACCTGCTCATCAATGAACTCCTGTATCTGAGAAATCTGAAGTGCTGAATCGCCGTTTGCATTCTTAATATCAGCCTCATATCCACCATCTGCAATCTGCGAAGTCATTGCCTCACTGTCAATCTTTGCATTCTCATCTTCTTCTGAAAGGAGCACTCCGATTTTTCCAGCCGGAGCTTCTGTCACCTCATCATCTGAAGAATCGTCTGACTGATTCGCATTATTATCAGAAGAATCCTTACCTGTGGATTCACTCTCAGACGCATCTGAATTCTTTTCTCCTGATTCTTTGCTGCCCTCTGTTTTGCTACTGTCATCAGCATCAGAGGTCTGTTTATTTTCTGCTTCTACTTTATCGCCTTCCTCTGTTACCTCACCTACACCCTCTTCTTCTACCTGGGCACTTTCATTAGCTGCTTCTTTTGCATCATTCTTTTCACATGCGGACAGGAACATGGAGGATACCATTATTCCAAGCAGAATAGCAGTTGCTCTTCTTTTCATAATATGATCCTTTCTATCTTTATTTATCGGCTTATTTGTCAATTCCCTTATAATCCCTCGCAATGTTTTTGAGATAGTCACGATAGGCAACGGCCACCTTCTTAGGCTTCAGGATATGTACGTTTCTGCCCATTGAAACCAGCCAGCCAAATAATGCCTTGTCGACTACTGCCTCGACTGTCACAGTAAAACTATCTGCTCCTTTTTCCTTGCAGACAACTTCCGGACCAAATGTACGCAGGATTTTCTTTTTTGCCGAGTTCTGACATATAAGCTTCAGCTCTTTCTTATTCTCGGCATTCTGATCAGGTACCGGTGCCGGCACACGTCCTGACAGAGTCTGCTCTTTCTGAACTGTCGCTTTTGCTGTTATTTCTCCTGTCTCTGACACTGCTGCCTGATGTTTCGTCTCTTCACCTTCATTGGTTATAGCTGAGGAATCTTCTTCTGTTTTTTTCGTATTTTCTGTAAAATATCCGCCTTCGCGGCCTCTTCTATAGTGTATTTCCATTCCAAAATCACGTAAAGTCTCCAGATCATCATAGATACTCTTTCGCTCTGCGCGTATTCCCCGTTCTTCTAACTTTGTCAGAATTTCCTGCATGGAAACCGGCTTCTCACTGGTAGTTTCAGATAACATTCTCTCCAGATACAGGATTTTTCCTTTTTGATTACATGATTTCGCCATAATTATCCTTTCACAAATCTGTGGTATATATAGTCATTTGCTTCTTTTTCCTGACTGTCATCCAATGGTGCAAGTTCTACTTCTTTTCCATACTTTCTTTCCAGCGCATGTCTGATAAGCCAGTCCGCAAGCTGTGGATTCTTCGGGAGTAACGGTCCGTGCAGATAAGTTCCAATCACATTTTTATATACTACTCCTTCGTATCCTGACTGGCCATCGTTGCCTTTTCCATAAAGCACTTTTCCTAATGGTTTGTTGCCATTGATGCAGGTTCTGCCACCATGATTTTCAAATCCTACAATTGGCATGTCAAACAAGTCACTTTGCAGCACGATATTCTCGATCAGTCTTCCTTCGCCCTGCTCTGTATAAAGATCTACCAGGTCAAGGCCTTTTATATTCCCCTGTTCTGTTTTATAATACTTTCCAAGCAGCTGATAACCACCGCAGATTGCAATAACAACTCCATTATCCTCCACATAAGCCTTAAAGTCCGGCTGAATCTCCTGGAGCTTCTCACATACGATCATCTGCTCTCTGTCTGAGCCGCCGCCGAGAAGTACGATATCAAGCTTTGAGAAGTCTATTTTATCATCCAGCTCAAATGGAATCGTCTCTGCTTCTATTCCCCTCCACAGGCATCGCTTCATCAGGCACTGAATATTTCCCCTGTCGCCGTAAAGATTCAGAAGATCCGGATATAAATGTCCAATCGTGATTTTCATTATTTCTCGCCCTCCAGTTTCTTCAGAATGTTTCTGGTACTAAACAATGCTGTATAATTTACAAGTACATACAGATTACCCACACCATCCTCTACTCTGTCCCGGATGGCTTTCTCTACATCTCCCTCCAGAATAGACGGAATATCTACATATTTCAGACGCAGACGCATATCCTGACAGCGGATTCCGCTTACCGTAATAGATTTTACTGTGGAATTGCCAAGGAGGTCAAAGTCTACATCCCAGAGCCAGGAAATATCTGTTCCATCCTGCGCATTATCATTGATTGCGATAATAATATCTTTTGGAGACTGATCCTGCATCACCGCAGAAATATTCTGGTTAAATCCCGCCGGATTCTTGGCAAGATTTAATGTCACTCCGGTACCTTTGATGCGGAACTGTTCCATACGGCCATTCTCCGGATTGAACTTGCTAAGCATATCCTCAAAATGTGTTCCATCAAATCCCGCCGTTCTCACACCGGCATATGCTGCCAGTATATTATATACATTGTAGAAGCCCTTATAGTTTGCCACAATATGCTTTCCTTCTACATTAAAGCTCAGCTGGTCACCAACCTTTACATCCTCTGCATCAAAATTCAGCTTCGGTCTTGCAAAACCACATTTCGGGCAGTAATAATCTCCAAGCTGGCTATAATGATAGAATCTGTATTCCAGCTTCTCACCGCAGCATTTACAGAAACGTCCCTCTCTGATCTCGTTTGCCGCAGATTTGATCACAGGCTTGCTGATTCCATAAGTTACATATGAATTTCCTGAATCCATGGCAAGATATGCGGATAATGCATCATCACCATTTACAATGATCTGCATTTTCGGCACTTTACGCATCATTTCTTCCAGAATATTCATGGTAATATCAATCTCACCGTAACGGTCAAGCTGATCTCGGAAAAGATTTGTCAAAAGCATATAATCTGGTTTGATTCTCGGAAAAATATGTCTGGTCGACGCTTCATCAGCCTCAATGCAGGCATAATCTGCGTCAATCTTTCCATTCCATTTCGCCGCCAATACAAAAGCTGCCACAACACCATTAAGCATATTGGAGCCTGTATGGTTACAGATTACCTTCTGTCCCTCCGCCTCTAATGCCGCACAAAGCATATTATTGGTAGTTGTTTTTCCATTAGTACCGCAGGTTGCAAAGATTGCCTTTCTCACCTGCGAAGAAAGCTGCTCCAGGATATCCGGACAAATCTTAATTGCCACTTTTCCTGCCCAGGTTACACCCTGTCTTCCCATTTTCTTACATACATATCCTACAAATTTCGCTGCCAAGACAGCAGTCATTACTCTTATTTTCATTGTGTATTATATTTCCTTTATAATATGATCACTGTTATTATTTCGCTGTACCGACAAGTTGATTTTTGAAACAATCTTGCCGATACGGTAGATGAAAACCGTCAGGATTTCCGAAACAATAATAAACAGTTGTTTTATTCAAAATCTGTATCCTGCAGATAATCCGAACACACACCAGCCGCACCTTTCTGCATATAGCCCTGCGCTTCCTTCAGATTATTTACAGTATAAATATATAGCTTTATTCCTTTTTTGTCAAAAATCTCCTGGACATCCTCTGACCAGTATTTATAATAAACCGTTGCTGCCTGAATATTTTTCTCTTTGCAAAATGCTGCAATCTCTGTCAGATCTTCTTTGGAATATTCCTGCCATAACGAATAAATATAAGCAGGAAAATTATATAGCAGTGCAGTTCCTGCGAACATGGCCTGATTATAAATTTCCGGTATGACCTGTCCCATCACATCAGGAACACCTGCTTCCTGAGCTAATTCGATATAATCGGCATAATCTTCAAGTGTTTTCTGGTAATTCCGGACAGAATACTGCTTAGAATCCAGCATCACAAACGCATCCGGATAATCACTCAGCAACATTAACAAATCTTTAAATGTCATCGGAGTATATTTTCCACAGACAGGTCTGGATATAAACTCTTCTGAGGACAACACATTCTTTCCATCGCCTTCCCACTGATCCAATGATTGATTCCAGCTATGGCGACATACCCAGACATTGTCAGAAGTCTTCACAAGGTCGACTTCAAATAATCTGCATCCCATCTGATAACTCGCCAGGAAACTCTCTTTTGAATTTAAATATGTCTTATCGCCAATACCACCTAAGGCATGTGCAATAGTCTTATAATTCTCCCAGTTAAATTCAGGGGGAGTGGCAGATATGGAATTGATATCATTCCCCCATAGGAAAAGTGTAACAGCCAGTAATTCTACTAACAGCAGAAATAATCTGATGCAATAACCTAATCCTGATTTTTTCTTTGTAGTATTCTGGCTCAATTTCTTATTCTCCTGACTGTCATTTGTATTCCTCTTCTAAACTGCTTATTGCTCTTCGCAACCTCCGCAGGGGACTTACTTGATTCGGTTAACTCAACATTTATATACTCTACGATTTTACGCTATCTGGCACAAATAATCAAGGGCAATAAATAGCAAAAAAAACGCTAATTTCAGATAAAATAAAAACTGCACATACATGGCCAACACCATATATATGCAGTCTCATTATCGTTTGGACAAATATAAGTCAGATATAATTATACTAACTCGATCAGTACTTCCATTGCAGCATCGCCTTTACGCGGTCCGATCTTAACGATTC
>ENA-OPWX01000623-OPWX01000623.1-human-gut-metagenome-genome-assembly--contig:-NODE-623-length-31495-cov-2.363454_pt1 | contig 31495 bp, 26 predicted proteins | sample MGYA00241514_ERZ502020 | MGnify/ENA primary metagenome ERZ502020 (study PRJEB25962, sample SAMEA2042105) | human gut metagenome | biome: human gut; feature: human-associated habitat; material: faeces... | reverse complement strand
GAAGTGTGGTAACACATGGAGCTGACTGTTACTAATCGGGTGAGGGCTTGACCAAGAAACGCAGGTTAAGAATTGATTCAAAAAAGATTAACGATCATCAACAGAACATGTATGTAGTTTTGAATATACAATCGTAAAAAGTGGCTTAAACAGCCACTTTTTTTGTGCTATAATAAAGAAATATTTTATCATCAATTTCCCTGTCAACTGAAAAAAGTTTCCCTATCTACAGTCCATAGTAAAACGAAAGGATTTATTTATGAAAACACTATATGTATCAGATCTCGACGGAACTCTTTTACGAAAAAATGAAACTTTATCTTCATATACAATAAAAATAATCAATGCTTTAACTTCTTCAGGCATGTTATTTTCCTATGCAACAGCTCGTTCCTTAAATACGGCAAAAAAAGTAACTGAAGGCCTTAACACACACTTTCCTCTTATTATATATAATGGGGCATTTGTGAAAGATAATATAACAGAGGAAATCCTTATTGCCAATTATTTTGAAGAGGATATATATGAGGTATTGAGGGATCTTTTTGCGCATGAAATATATCCGATCATATATTCATATCAGAATAATATTGAAAAGTTTTCTTATATAGCAGCAAAGGCAACAAGTGGAATGCAGGCATTTTTAAACAGCCGGAAGGGCGACAAACGTACGAATATTGTAACTACAGAGTCTGAATTGATGTATGGAGATCTTTTTTATATCACCTGCATTGATAAGCCGGAGAAGCTTGAACCATTTTATCATAAATATAAAAATAAATATCATGTTGTTTATCAGAAGGACATCTACACAGGAGAGCAGTGGCTGGAGATCATGCCGCAAAAAGCATCCAAAGCGCAGGCTGCTTTGCAGCTAAAACAAAAACTGGAATGTGACAGATTAGTTGTTTTTGGTGATGGAAAAAATGATATTGATATGTTTGAAATTGCGGATGAAGCTTATGCAGTGGAAAATGCAGTGAGTGAACTGAAAGCTGTGGCAACCGGGATCATCGGTTCCAATGAAAACGACGGAGTAGCGAAATATCTCCAGAAAATATCTATTTCCAAATCAACTGTTTTATGATATCATATAGCTTAACCTGCGGAAAATGGAGGTTATAAGACATGAATCATATTGAAGAAAAGATCATTCAGACTATAGATGAACACAGAGATGAGATCATAGCCTTTGCGAAGGATATCCAGAGCCATCCGGAGCCGGGATTTTATGAGGAGAGAACAGCCGCACACGTAGCGGCTTTTTTGCGTGGCCTGGGACTTCGTGTGCATGGAGGACTTGCACGCACAGGAGTCCGCGCTGAGTGGATGGAACAGGACGGACCGAACATTACGATTATCGGAGAACTTGACGCCATCGGATGTAAGTCGCATCCGATGGCTGATCCCGTTAATGGGACAGCACATGCATGCGGACACCACGCACAGATTGCAGCCATGATCGGCGCAGCATTGGCACTGACCAATGAGGAGGTTCAAGCCTCTCTGTCTGGGTCCGTATCTTTTTTTGCCGTTCCGGCGGAAGAATACATTGATGCAGATAAACGTGCACGGCTTCGTAAAGAAGGAATCGGCTTTCCTGCATCCGGAAAAAGCGAACTGATCCGTCTTGGAGAATTTGATCATTCAGACATTATTTTGACCACACATGTGCACATGATGCCGGTAGAAGAAGATTTTTACCTGGGGAATGCGGCCTGCAATGGATTTTCCGCAGAACGAGTGACAGTAAGAGGAAAAGCCGCACATGCAGCCATTGATCCATGGGATGGTGTCAATGCATTAAGTATTACTTCCAGTGCCATTCAGATGATGGGACTGATGCGGGAAACGTTCCGGGAGGAAGACCATGTGCGTCTTCACAACGTGATCCGAAAAGCCGGAGATGTGATCAATGCAGTTCCAGACGAAGCGGTGATCGAAACAAAAGTCCGTGCAGCGTCTCTGGATGCGATCCGGGCAACACAGGAAAAAATGGACCGTGCCTATGACGGAGCTGCCTATGCATTCGGTGGTACGATCGAAAGAGAACCGCTTCAGGGATATATGCCGATCCTGCACAGAGGTGCGGATAAAGTGATGGAAGAATCCGTAAAGCTTCTGGATGCTTCATACCGATGTTCAAAGCCGGCAGATTTTAACAACGCCTGTACCGACGTAGGAGACCTGACCCATCTGTTTCCAGTGCTGAATTTTACATTTGGAGGATTTGCGGGAAAACTTCACGGAGCAGATTTTAAGATCATGGATGAAGAACTGGCATATATCAAACCAGCCAAGCTTCTGGCACTAACTACGTACCGTCTTCTTTGTGATCAGGCAAAAGAAGCAAAAAAAATCTGTCGGGAATTTAAACCTGTATTTAATAAAGAAACTTATTGTCAGTATATACGAGATAATTTTCATGAAAATGAGTAGTTAACCGAATCAGGAGAATCCCCTGCGAGAGTACAATAAGCAATCTTATATCAGGAAAGTCCCATGCAGGGTGCGGATATCATAGCAAACAGAAGGAGAACGAAATGTCCGAAATTTCATTAGAACTGAAAAACATAAAAAAGAGCTTCCAGGAAGGTGAGGACGTCCTAGAAAGCATCTGTCTTACAGCAAAAAAAGGAGAATTTGTCACTCTGCTGGGGTCTTCCGGCTGTGGAAAAACCACCACACTGCGAATCATTGCAGGCCTGGAACAGCCAGATTCCGGCCAGGTTTTTCTGGATGGAAAGGATGTGACATCCTTGGAACCGAATCAGCGCAATGTGAACACAGTGTTCCAGAATTATGCACTTTTTCCCCATATGAATGTAGCAGATAACATTGGATATGGGCTGAAATTGAAAAAAACATCGAAAGCGGAGATCAGCAGAAGAGTCAAAGAAATGCTGGAGCTTGTTCAGCTTCCGGGCTTTGAGAGGCGTAAGCCGTCAGAGCTTTCCGGCGGTCAGCGCCAGCGTGTGGCCATAGCCAGAGCACTTGTGAACAATCCGGAGGTACTTCTTCTGGACGAACCCCTTGGTGCGCTGGATCTGCAGCTGAGGCGTGCCATGCAGCACGAGCTGAAGCGCCTGCAGAAGAAGCTGGGGATCACCTTTATCTATATCACTCACGATCAGGAAGAAGCCATCAACATGTCTGATACGATCGCTGTGATGAACCACGGTCGCTTTGAGCAGATTGGGACGCCGGATGAGATCTATAATCATCCGAAGACCAGCTATGTGGCAACCTTTGTTGGAAATGCCAATATCCTGACCGGTATTGTGGAAAGCATTGCGGAAGAGGAGATTGACGGTACTTCCGCTCAGATCACCGTAAGAACTGATGCCGGAAAAGTAAAAGTATCAATGGACACCGCAGCTACATCTGACAGAGGATATTTCCCACAAAAAGGAGAAAAGGTTACCATCGCAGTAAGAAGCGAAAATATCCGGTTTGAGGAAAATAAAAAAAATGCACAACAAAGCACGCCGAATTGCACATCAGAAAACACACAAAAGAGCGTACAGGAGCCCGCAGAAAAAAACACAGATGACAGCTGCGATGGCTTAACCGCCGAAGTCATTGAAAAAACCTTCGCCGGCGGCCAGCTCCGTGTTGTTTTGAAAACTTCGGAAGGTCAGGAAATCGTGGCAAGCCGTTACGGCATTGATACAAATGTCAGTGTAGGAGAAAAGGTGCGCTGCTGTTTTCTTCCTACAGATGCAGTGCTGGTAGATCGGGAAGAAAGATCAGAAGAAGTATTGCCGGATCAGTCAGGTCCCTGTGCAGGAGGTACCCATGCGTAAGCACAGAGCAGGCTCCGTATGGATGATCCTGCCGCTGTATCTTTTTACACTGATCTTCGTCGCACTGCCTCTTCTGTATGTAGTTGCACTGAGCTTTTCCACAGCAGACGGCGGCTACGGTGTGAACTGGAAATTTACTCTGGATAATTACAAGCAGATCCTGGAGCCTGTATACCTGCAGACCTTTACGGGATCCTTCCGCCTTGCGCTCACCAGCACTTTGATCATCTGTCTGGTGGGCTACCCCTTCGGATACTTTATGGCAAAGCTTTCCGAGGGCAAAAAGAAGTTGGCCATGCTTTTCCTGATGCTGCCTTTCTGGGTGAATTCCCTGATCCGTCTTTATGGCTGGATCATCATTCTCCAGAAAAAGGGCCTTCTGAATTATCTGCTGATGAAGCTTGGCATCATCCAGGAGCCCTTAAAAATCCTGTACAGCTATCCGGCGATCGTGATCGGTATGATCTATGTATTGCTGCCGTTTATGGCACTGTCCGTATATTCCAGTGCGGAAAAGCTGGACTGGTCCCTTGTGGAAGCTGCCAGAGATCTCGGAGCCAGCAGATGGAAGGCCTTCTGGAGCATCACCTTTAAGCTGACTTTGCCGGGACTTCTTTCCGGAGTGATACTTACCTTTATTCCGTCTATGGGTCTGTTTTTTATTGCGGATATCCTGGGCGGAAACAAGATCGTACTTGTGGGAAGTCTGATCCAGGAGCAGATGACAAGAGGCAATAACTGGCCCTTTGCCGCAGCACTGGCTGTGGTACTGATGATACTGACAACTCTGATGATCGTATTATATCGGAAGCTTACCAATGTGAAGGAACTGGAGGGAATCGGATGAAAAAGAACTCAAAGCTTTCAGGACTGTACCTGGGGATCTTGTTTTTCCTTATGTATCTGCCCATTGGTGTGGTAGTGGTATTTTCGTTTAATGAAGCAAGACTTCCGGTGCGCTTTACCGGTTTTTCCCTGAAATGGTATCAGGAACTGTTTCAGGACAGGGATCTGATCCAGGCATTGAAAAACAGTCTGATCCTGGCGGTGTCCAGCTGTGGGGTATCAGCAGTGATCGGAACACTGGGGACTGTAGGACTTTCCAGGATCCACTGGAAAACAAAAGGGGTGATGGAGTATATTTCCATTCTGCCTCTGATGATCCCGGAGATCATTCTGGGAATGGTACTGATGGCATTTTTCTATATGCTGAACCTGCCATTTGGAATGCTGACACTTCTGATCGGACACACGGTTTTCTGCGTGCCCTATATTTTGATGGAGGTAAAAGCAAGGCTTGTGGGAATGGATCCGTCCCTGGAAGAGGCAGCCAGAGATCTGGCAGTACGTGTGGGACATTCCCCTGCCGCTGATCATGCCGGCTGTTATATCCGGCTCTCTGCTGGCCTTTGCCATGTCCATGGACGATGTGGTGATCAGTATTTTTGTAACCGGGCCACGTGTATCCACGCTGCCGATAAAAGTTTACACACAGATGAAAACAGGCGTTACGCCGGAGATCAATGCACTTTGTACCATAATGCTGGGAGTGATCCTTCTGGTACTGGCAGTATATCTGATCGCAGGAAAACGCGGGAAGGGGAATATAAAAGATGAGCAATAAACTGATCGAGTTAAAAAATCTCACAAAAAACTTTGATGACCAGCAGGTGCTCCGGGGCATTAATCTGGACATTCACGAAAACGAATTCCTTACGCTTCTGGGACCCAGCGGCTGTGGAAAGACAACAACCTTAAGGATCATTGCCGGCTTTGAGGAGCCAAGCGGTGGAGAGGTACTGTTTAACGGAATTGAGATCTCCAAGCTGCCTCCATATAAAAGAGAGATCAACACGGTATTCCAGAAATATGCATTGTTTCCGCATCTCAATGTTATGGACAATATCGGTTTCGGCCTGAATCTGAAAAAGGTAGATAAATCTGTTATTGAGCAGAAGGTAAAAAGAATGCTGAAAATGGTAGGGCTGGAAGGCTTCGAAAAAAGAGATGTTACACTTCTTTCCGGTGGACAGCAGCAGCGAGTTGCCATTGCCAGAGCTCTTGTCAATGAGCCGAAGGTTCTTCTGCTGGATGAGCCACTCGGCGCACTGGATGCCAAGATCCGTAAGCAGATGCAGATCGAGCTGAAAAAGATCCAGAGAGAGGTAGGGATCACCTTTATCTATGTTACTCATGACCAGGAGGAGGCACTTTCTATGTCTGATACGGTAGTAGTCATGAACAACGGTGAGATCCAGCAGATCGGCAGCCCGACAGATATCTATAATGAGCCGGAGAACCGTTTTGTTGCCGGCTTTATCGGAGAGTCCAATATTATAGAAGGAACAATGATCAGGGATTTCCTTGTGGAGTTTGATGGCTTCCGTTTTGAATGTGTAGACAAGGGATTTGAGGACAACGAAGCCATTGAGGTTGTTCTTCGCCCGGAGGATCTGGATATTGTGGAACCGGATCAGGCCAAGATCAGAGGAACTGTACGGAACATTACGTTCAAGGGCGTGCATTATGAGATCCTGGTTGAGACGGAGCTTCGCACATACATGGTGCACACTACCGATTATGCAGAAGTGGGACGTGAAGTGGGACTGAAGTTTGGTCCTGAGGATATCCATGTTATGTGCAGAATGGGAGGATACTAATGAAACAGTTCAAGCATCTGATCAAGCCGTATATCATCTGGGCTTCGATCCTGATCGTGGTACCATTGATCCTGATCGTGCTTTATGCATTTACCTCAGATGGAAATGAAGTTCTGACCCTGCATTTTACATGGGCGAATTTTGCAAAATTTCTGGAAGCTACATATTTAAGTGTTATCCTGAAATCCTTCCGCCTGGGTATCCTGACCACACTGATCTGCCTGGTCTGCGGATATCCGCTGGCATACATTATCTCCAAATATTCTGAAAAGGTGCAGAGCTTTCTGATCCTTATGGTCACCATTCCCATGTGGATCAACATGCTTCTCCGTACCTATGCATGGATGAACATTCTTTCTGACAATGGTCTGGTGAACAACCTTCTGAAAATGCTGGGAATCTCACCGATCACCATGATGTATACAGATTTTTCCGTTATCGTGGGCCTTGTTTGTAACTTTATGCCCTTTATGATCATTCCGATCCATACATCCTTAAGTAAAATGGACAAGTCACTGATCGAAGCGGCCAACGACCTTGGTGCCAATCCCTTTCAGACCTTCTGGAGGATCACCTGGAAGCTTTCCATGCCAGGTGTGGTCAATGGTATCATGATGGTATTCCTTCTGTCCATATCAACCTTCGTTATTCCGAAGCTTCTCGGCGGCGGCCAGTACATGCTGATCGGTAATCTCATCGAGTCACAGTTTATTTCTGTAGGTGACTGGAACTTCGGAAGTGCCATCTCTCTGATCCTGGCAGTGATCATCCTGATCTTTATGAGCCTGATGAAGAAGATGGATACTCAGGACGATTAAAGGAGGCAGGAGATGAAAAGAAAAAATACCATATTTTCAAAATTATATGTAGTGCTGTGTCTGGCATTTTTTTACCTGCCGATCCTTGTGACCATGATCTTTTCCTTTAACTCATCCAAGTCCCTGACCAGATTTACAGGATTTTCCCTGCGCTGGTACGGAGAGCTGATAAACAACATGGAGATCAGTAAGGCAGTTTATGTTTCGGTCACAGTGGCAATTCTGGCAACTGTTATTTCCACAGTGCTGGGAACCATCACAGCCATCGGACTTTCAAAATCCAGAAAGGTGCTGAAGGAGATGGTCCTTACCATCAATAACTTTCCAATTCTGAATCCGGAGATCGTAACCGCGATTGGTCTGATGCTGCTGTTTTCTTCGCTGGGAATGACGAAAGGCTATCTGACCATGCTGCTGGCACATATCGCATTCTGTACGCCCTATGTGATCACCAGTGTATATCCGAAGGTACGAAGCCTGGATCCGAACCTTGCCAATGCAGCCATGGATCTTGGTGCAACGCCATATCAGGCACTTACCAAGGTTATCGTGCCCATGATCAAAGAAGGGATTTTTGCGGGAGCGCTCCTGGCCTTTACCATGTCCTTTGACGATTTCGTAATTTCCTACTTTGTTTCCGGAAACGGAGTAAAAAATATATCCATTGTTGTATATAATATGACAAAGCGCATCAATCCCACCATCAACGCCCTTTCTACTATTGTGATCGTGGTCATTGTACTGGTGCTTCTTTTTGCAAATCTGATCATGCCGAAGCTTCAGGCCTCCACCGTGAAAAAAATGGATCCGAAAAAAAGAAGGATCGTTGCGATTGTCACAGCTGCTGCGGTTGTTCTGGTATTGGGAAAGTGGACGATCGTAAGTCAGGGAAACCACGTGCTTCGTGTATATAATGCCGGAGAATATATGGACCTGAGTCTTCTGGACAAATTTGAGAAGCAGTATAACTGTACTGTTGTATATGAAACCTTCGAGTCCAATGAGATGATGTACACCAAGCTGGCCAGTGGTGAAACCTACGATGTTCTGGTTCCGTCAGATTATATGATCGAAAGACTGATCAAGGAGGAATATCTTCAGGCCCTTGATTGGAAAAGGATCCCAAACAGCAAAAATCTTCTTCCCGAGGTACAGAATAAGGACTATGATCCAGGAAATCGTTATTCCTGTCCGTATTTCTGGGGAACTGTAGGAATCCTTTATAATAAGAATGTAGTCTCTCAGGAGGATCTTGACAAAGAGGGCTGGAATATTCTCTGCGATGAAAAATATAAGGGAGATCTTTATATGTATGATTCCGAAAGGGATTCCTTTATGATTGCCCTGAAAGCGCTGGGGTATTCCATGAACACAAAAAATCTTGATGAGATCCAGCAGGCTTATGAGTGGCTGATCCGGCAGAGAGATACCATGGATCCGATCTATGCAGGGGATGATGTGATCGACAACATGATCTCAGGAAACAAGGCAATGGCGGTTGTTTATTCCGGAGATGCTTCCTATATCATCAGCGAAAATCCGGAGCTTGGCTATTATACTCCGCAGCAGGGAACCAATACCTGGTATGATGCCATGGTCATCACCAAGGACTGTAATGAAGTAGATCTGGCTCATGAGTTCATCAATTTTATGTTGGATGATGAAAATGCTCTTTCCAATACCGAAGAAGTAGGATATACTTCTACTGTAAAGAGTGCATTCGAGGAGATGAAGAACGGAACTTATGAGGGAATTTCTTCCTATATTCCGCAGATCGACAATCCAAAGAATGAGATCTTCGGATACCAGAAGCCAAAGATCAAGCAGAAATTCGCAGAGCTTTGGACAAAGGTAAAAGCAAAATAACAAGACGTCAGAGAGAGACATGAAGGAGGTTCTATGAAATCAAAAAAAGCAGCAGCGATCATGTTATGTGCGGTACTTGGAACATCTATGATAACAGGTGTCAGTGTCAGTGCAAAGGATAAGGATGAACTGGTACTTTATACATGGGACGGAATGTTTCCGCAGGAAGTGCTGGATGATTTTGAAAAAGAAACAGGGACCAAGGTGGTATATTCCAACTTTGATACCGATGAGACCATGCTTGAGAAGCTTTCCCAGGCAAAGGGCGGCGATTACGATGTGGTAATTGCAGATGATTACATTATCGACAGCGCGGTAAAAGAAGGACTTGTCCAGAAGATCGACAAGGATACCGTTTCCAATTTTAAGAACATCAACCCCCTTTATCAGGGACAGTTTTATGATCCGGATGACGAATATACAGTACCTTACGGAGCAGGAATCCCACTGATCGTTTATGATCCGGAGCAGGTAGATATCGACATTAAAGGATACAAGGATCTCTGGGATAAGTCTCTGGAGGACAGCATTGCCATCGTAGGTAATTACCGCGTGATCTGTGGCATCACACAGCTTTCCATGGGAGAGAGCATGAACGAAGAAGATGTAGCCGTGATCGACAAGACCGGTGAGAAGCTGAAAGAGCTGGCACCGAACATTCGTATGATCCAGGATGACAATACACAGAATGCCCTTCTCAACGGAGAGGCAAGTGTGGCATTTCTTTATACATCACAGGTAACACAGGCGCTGAAGGATAATCCGGATCTTAAGGTGGTTTATCCGGAGGAAGGTCTTGGATTTGGTATTATGGGAATGTTTGTGCCAAGTGAAGCACCGAATGCGAAGGCTGCCAATGAATTTATCAATTATATCCTGGAGCCGGAAGTATCTGCACAGTGCATCAACTATATCGGATACTACAATACAAACAAGGCGGCAGATGATCTGGTAGACGAGAGCCTGGTTGTTCCGGACAGCGTGACAAAGGGTGAGATCGTACAGAATGTAAGCCAGGAAGCAGAGCAGGAATACAATAAGATCTGGACAGAGTTTAAAGCTGCCTGCGATTAAGCAGACGGACCAGTAAGGGGGTTTTTCAGGTGGAGATATACAAAGGCACATCCGCTTTTTCCGGAATAGCCATTGGAAAAATACTGTATTACCACAGAGGCGAATATCAGATCCGTCAGTCCATGGTAGACAATGTAAAAAAGGAGCTGGATCGTCTGGATAATGCAAGAACAGCGGTAAAGAACCAGATCCAACATATGTATAAAAACGGAGCACCCCTCCCAAAAGAGCAGGAGCTGACCTTGAAACGGCAGCTGAAGCTCTTAAGTGGCGGCAGCTTCCAGCGGGCCGTGGAAAGCATGATCACGACAGAAAAGGTCAGTGCAGCTTACGCAGTCCAGACAACCAGGGATGAGCTTGCAAATGTGTTCCGCAAGCTGGAGGACGAGGCTGTCAAAGAACAGATCGAAAATATCAGGGAGATCTCCGAGCTGCTGATCGGCGCCATGGGTGGCTCCCATGCACGGATCAATCTGGGAGATGAGCCGGTGATCCTTGCAGCAGAGCAGCTTTCCCCCAATGAACTTCTGGAGATGAACAAAGCCAGTCTTCTGGCGATAGTCATGCATCAGGGGTCTGTTATTTCCCATGTATCGATCATGGCAAAATCCATGGAAGTCCCCACCCTGGTCGAGGTGGAGATACAGAAAGAAAGGGATGGCCATATGGCTATTGTAGATGGGTATACAGGAACACTGTATATCGATCCGGAGCCGGAGCTTCTTAAGGAATATGAGATCCGTCATGCAGCAGATAAGGAAGAGCGGGAAGAACTTTTGAGACTTCGGAACCAGAAGGATATCACAGCCGATGGCAAGGAGATCAAGCTTCTGGCAAACATCGGAAATCTGGATGATCTGAATACGGTTCTTTATTACGGAGCAGCAGGTATCGGCCTTCTTCGAAGTGAATTCCAGTATCTCGGAAGAGAGAATTATCCAAGAGAGAATGAGCTGTTCCGTGCCTATAAAAAAGTAGCCGAGGATATGGATGAACGTCCGGCAGTGATCCGTACCGTGGACCTGGGGGCAGACCGTCAGGCAGAATATATGGCAATTCCTGATGAGGTCAATCCTATGATGGGAAACCGCGGCATCCGCCTCTGCCTTGATCGCAAAAAAATGTTTAAAGCGCAGCTTCGGGCTATTTACCGTGCAAGTGCCTATGGAAATATCAACCTGATGTATCCGATGATCACGTCCGAGGATGAACTGGATGAGATCGAGAAGCTGATCCGTGAGGTAAAAAAGGGCCTGGATGAGAAGAACATTCCTTACAAAAACATCCGTACCGGAATTATGATCGAAACACCGGCAGCGGTCATGATCAGTGAAGAACTTGGAAAACGTGTGGATTTTCTGAGCCTAGGAACCAATGACCTGACCCAGTATACCCTGGCTATGGACCGTCAGAATCTTCTTTTGAAGGATAAATACAACGATCATCATCCAGCGCTTGTAAAGATGATCCGCATGGTAACAGAGGCAGGACATAAGTCAGGATGTGAAGTTTACATATGCGGAGAGCTGGCAGCAGATTCCAATCTTACAGAAGCTTTTATCCAGATGGGAGTGGACGGCCTTTCCGTTGTTCCTGCCTGTGTACTTCCAGTGCGAAAAGCGATCCGCAGCTCCTATGCGGATGAGGCAAACCGGCCGGAAGAAGCAGTAAAAGAGAAATAATATCCGGAAAAATAAAAATCCTGAGAATTTCTATGTTGCTATCTGTTGATATCTCACATAGGATCCTCAGGATTTTTTTGACGGAATCTTTCACTCACGGCTTATTGCTGTTCTAAATTGAAGCAGTGCGTGGAGGCATATCTGTTCCGGTTAAAGTTATCGAAGTCCAAGCACCTGGGCGGTTTCCGAAATAAACTCCGGTGTGGTACCACAGCATCCGCCGATCACGGAAGCACCGTTGTCCACCAGCACCTTCATATAACCTGCAAAATCCGCAGGGGTCATGCTGTAAACTGCATTTCCAAGATCATCGATCTGGGGCATTCCCGCATTGGGTTTGGCAATGACCGGAATGGAAACGTTCTCTTTGATATTGCGGATAACCGATACCAGCTGGTCCGGGCCAACCGAGCAGTTGATGCCGACAGCGTCTGCACCTGCAGCTTCCAGGGACATGGCAGCCTCTATGGCATTTCCGCCGCTGAAGATACTTCCGTCTGCTTCTACAGTCACGGTACAGATGATAGGAAGCTCGCAGACACTCTGGCAGGCGTCTACAGCAGCCAGTGTCTCCTCGATATTGATCATGGTTTCCGCTACGATCAGGTCCACACCTGCATCACGGAGATAGCCGATCTGTTCCTGATAGACTTCGAAGGCTTTTTCGTAAGTCATGTCACCGGCCGGTGCCATCATCTTGCCTGTGGTGGTGATATCACCTGCTACGAAAACACCCTCCGGTGCGATCTCCTTTGAATAGCCTGCCAGGGTATGATTGATCTGTTCAATCTGATCCTCCAGTCCGTGCATAGTGAGGTTAATGCGGTTTCCTCCGAAGGTAGGTGCATAGATGATATGGCTTCCCGCCTCGATGTATGCCTTCTGCAGAGACTGGATCACATCCTTGTGCTCAAGCACCCAGCTCTCTGTGCAGACACCACGCGGCATGCCGGCCTTCATCAGGTTGGAGCCGGTAGCACCATCCAGCAGCAGGACATGATCTTCGGTCAGTTTCTGAAATTCCTGTTTTGTCATATGTTTATATCCTCCTTATGGCAGCCAATCACGGTTGGCAAAAAATAAGGCTCCTCCTGTAACCGCTGCACTCATTGCCGTGGGTTTATTTTAACACAGGGAATAAAAATAATCTATCCTGTTTCTGGGCCGGGGAATAAAAAATAATAAAAATTAGGCAAATTGTACATATTTAACGGCTTTTCTGTCGAATAAAGAACTTGCGTATTAGAAAATGGGATTGTATAATAACCTATAGACATGCCCAAAGGGCAAGACTGTCATCAGATAGAACAAAAAGGTAAAGGTGAAAAGGAATTATGATTAAAGTTAAACTGAGCAACTGGAAGTCTGATCACCAGATGGATGAGGCTTATAAAGCTCTGCGAACAAATATCCAGTTCTGCGGAGCAGATAAGAAAGTGATCGCACTTACCAGCTGTACTCCTAATGAGGGAAAGAGCAGTGTGGCATTTAATCTTGCTGCCTCTCTTGCTGAGAGCGGCAAATCAGTGCTTCTGATCGATGCCGATCTGCGTAAATCCGTTTTGATGGGACGTGTGACAGTAGACCAGGAGGTAATGGGACTTGCTCATTATCTTTCCAAGCAGGCCAAGCTTTCTGACGTGATCTGTGCCACTACACTTCCGAAGTTCCATATTATCTTCTCCGGTATCGTACCTCCGAACCCGGCAGAGCTTCTCGGAAACAGACTCTTCAAGGATATGATCCGCGTGGTAAGAGATGTTTATGATTACGTTATTGTAGATACACCGCCGCTTGGACTGATTATCGACAGTGCTATCATAGCAGATTCCTGCGACGGATCTGTAATCGTCGTTGAATCCGGTACCATCAGCTACCGTTTTGTACAGGAAGTAAGAGATCAGCTCGCCAAGAGCAACTGCCCGATCCTGGGAACTATCCTGAACAAGGTGGACTACAGCAAGGCCGGCAATTACGGTCACTATGGCAAGTATGGTAAATACGGCAAGTACGGTAAGTATGGTTCCTACGGAGATTATGGTGAGAGCAGCAGTAAATAAAAAAACATTGACAACAGAAATGAGTGGGTTATTTTAATGAAGGGACTTTATGATATTCATTGTCATATCCTCCCCGGGGTGGATGACGGTGCAAGAAACATGGAAGAATCACTCTGGATGCTCAATAAGGAGTATCAGGAGGGCGTACGTCATGTGATCCTGACACCACATTTCCGGTACGATATGTTTGAGCCGCATATGAACATTGTGACAAGACAGTTTATGCAGCTGCGTAGAGCAGCCATGAATATTGGTGATGAAGGCATGAGACTTTATCTGGGCTGTGAACTCCATTCCAGTATGGATATGGTGGAATGCCTTAAGAAGGGACGGCGGCTTACCCTTGCAGGTTCCAGATATGTGCTTGTGGAATTCAGCAACGGAGATGAGAAAAATTATATTGAAGAACGGGTCAGAAGTCTTCTGATGAATGGTTTTATCCCGATCATCGCTCATGTGGAACGTTATAAGGCTACCCGGAACGATATTGGATTTTTGACAGAGCTGAAGGATATGGGAGCACATATCCAGGTCAATGCAGATACCATCAGCGGTCAGGACGGATTCGGGGCAAAAACCTTTGCACGGAAAGTCATGAAGCATGGGCTTCTGGATTTTGTCGGTTCTGACGGACACCGTAAGACGGAGCGTATCCCGGAGATCGGCAAATGTGTCGCCAAAATGGAAAAAACAATGGGGAGCGAATATGTAAAGAAGATCTTTATCAAAAATCCCCGGAAAATCACAGGGTAATGGAGAAAAGAAATGGAAAATCAGACTGTTAACAACAACGATGAAGTAGAGATCGATCTTGGTGAGGTATTTCACCTGTTACTGAGCAAGCTGGGTGTTATCATTTTATCCGGTATTGTTTTCTGCCTGGCAGCTGTTATGGGAACCATGCTTCTGATCACACCGAAGTATGAATCCACAACCAAGATCGTGGTACTGTCCAAGCAGGACAGCAGCACACTGACCAATCAGGATATCCAGACAAGTACATCACTGACCAAGGACTATGCGGAGCTGATCAAGAGCCGTACAGTTACTGAGGGTGTGATCGCACAGCTGAAACTGGATATGACACATGAGAAGCTTCTTAAGAAGCTTTCCGTAGATACACCAACGGATACACGAGTAGTATCCATCACAGTTACAGATACCGATCCTTATACAGCGGCAGAGATCGCAAACGCAGTAAGAGATATTGCTTCCAAGCATATCCAGCAGGTTATGGATATCAAGGCAGTAAATGTGGTAGAGACAGCAAACATCCCGGATGAGCCATCAAGCCCAAGCGTACCGAAAAACGGTGTGATCGGCGGACTTCTGGGTATCCTTCTGGCAGCAGCTGTTGTGATCATCGTATATCTGACAAACGATACTGTAAAGACACCGGAAGACGTAGAGAAATATCTTGGATTAAGCGTACTTGGTACAATCCCATACTCTTCCAAAATGGGCAAGAAATCCAAAAAGAAAAAGAAACGTCACGCATAAAAATAACAACAACGGATCAAAGTGTTGGGAAAGGCCGGGAGCAGCAAAAATATGAAGAAATTTTTTGTGTTTTTATTAGTGGTCATCTGCCTTGGTATGGGAGCCGGTGTAGTATACATGAAGAGCTCCGAGGATAATGAAGGACCGAAGATCACATTTGAAGAGGGAAAAGATACGAATTATACATCCGATATGACAGAAGAGGATCTTCTGAAGGATGTAAAGGCACAGGATGACAGAGATGGAGATGTTACAGAGTCTCTTACTGTAGAAACCATATATCCGAAGAATGACGGAAAACAGGTTTCTGTTATCTTTGTTGCAAAGGACAAAAACAACAATGTAACAAAAAAAGAATTTACCATGGAAGCTCAGGACGGCAGTGCCGAAAATCCGCAGCTGGGACTGATCGATAATGACGGTCTCACAGAGGACGGAGATTCCACAGACACCACAGAGCCTGCAGAAGAGACAGATATGCAGGATGGGACAGGAGCAGACAGCACAGATGCTGAAACCGGAGATTCCGCAGAAGGAGAACTGACTCCGGAGGAACAGGCGCAGAAGACACAGGAAGACAAGATCGAGCAGCTCTCTCCGCAGGATCCAAAGATGTATCTGACTACCTATTACGTAGAGGTACCGGTAGGAACTACGCTGGATAAATTAAGCTATGTAAAGGATATCCAGGATGATACACAATCAAGAAGTGATCTTTTTAGAGTTATCCAGATTGACGGTAATGTAAATACAAATGTACCGGGAACTTACGAGCTTACATATTATGTAGTAGACAACAGTGGAAACAGTTCCAACGGAGCCGTACTTACCATTGTAGTGAAATAAATATCATCCCCTCTCCAGGTGCCTGAGATACCGGAGAGGGGATAAAAGCAACAAAAAATGTAAGCGAGGGAAGGCGTAGAAAAGAATATGTATCAAAAAGAAAACAGCAGCTGGGTAAAACATGCAGATTTTGCGATTTGCGATATGTTGTGTCTGCAGCTTGCGTTTGTACTTGCATACTGGATCCGAAACGGGATCGGTCAGCCATACGAGACAGAGCTGTATCGAAATGTGGCAGTGGTGATGTTTCTTATCCAGCTGATGGTCACATTTTTTAATGAAAGCTTCAGCGGAGTTCTGCGAAGAGGAATGCTGGTGGAACTGAAGAAAACCTTTGAACAGTGTACACTGGTCTGCCTTCTGGTCCTGGCATATATGTTTCTTTTAAGAATTGGAAACAATTATTCCAGAATGATCCTGCTGATCACCTATGTGCTTTATACCTGCTTCAGCTACTGCGGCAGACAGGCACTGAAGAAATTCCTGAAGGATCACAGATACGAAGAAAGCGAGAAGCGATCCCTGCTGATCGTTACAGTCAGTGAAAATGCAGACAATGTGGTGGAAACCATCCGCAAGAATAATTACGGAACCTATCATCTGGCAGGAATCGTCTTTATGGATTGTGACAAGAAGGGTGCATCCGTCTGTGGAGTACCGGTAGTAGCCGGGAGTGAGGATATGATCTCCTATATCCATAAGAACTGGATCGATGAAGTATTTTTTGCAGTGCCTAAGGAAATCCCGATCCCGGAGCAGATGATCAAGGATTGCTCTGCAATGGGAGTTGTCATCCATATGAGACTGGCAACTATGAAATCTCTTGGCAAGAACCAGGTGGTGGAGGAGCTTGGCGGATACACTGTGCTTTCCAGCAGTATCCACATTGTGACACCGCGCCAGATGTTTGTGAAACGAGCTATGGATATCGCAGGCGGTCTGGTAGGTTGTCTTTTTACAGGAATCGCAGCGATCTTTCTGGTTCCGGCCATCAAGATCAAATCTCCGGGTCCTGCATTTTTCTCACAGGTCCGCATGGGAAAGAACGGTCGTCCGTTCAAGATCTATAAATTCCGCTCCATGTATATGGATGCAGAAGAACGCAAAAAAGAACTGATGGCTCAGAACAAGATGCAGGGTAATATGTTTAAAATGGATAATGATCCGCGTATTATCGGCAGCGAAAAAGGACCGGGCAAGGGCATCGGAAATATTATCCGAAGTCTGAGTATCGATGAATTGCCGCAGTTTTACAATATTCTGCGCGGTGATATGAGTCTGGTGGGTACCCGTCCGCCGACTGTGGATGAGGTAGCAGCATATGATCTGCACCACAAAGTACGCCTGAGTATGAAACCTGGTCTGACCGGTATGTGGCAGGTAAGCGGTCGAAGTGATATTACGGATTTCGAGGAAGTCGTAGAGCTTGATACAAAGTACATTGCCGAATGGTGTCTGAAGCTGGATATAGAGATCCTGTTTAAGACAGTTATGGTCGTTTTCCGCGGAAGCGGCGCAAAATGATCCATACATATTGAGATTCGAATATAATGACCCGGGCTGCGAAGATGCAGTCCGGGGATAAAAATAAATTAGATAAGTTATAAATATAAAAGAGGAAGTAAAAAATGCAGATTTTATTGATCATGCTGATCGTAGTACTTCTTGCGTTCTCGGTCCTGCTTCTGGCGCTGGCAAAACAAAGTCCCAGGGAAAAGCAGACAGAAGACAAAGAGCAGGAAGAATACATCAGGGATTATGCAGAAACAGTAAGACAGACCGGAGGAAGTATGAAGAAGTTAGAACATTGGAAAGTAATTGCGATATATCTGATCATCTATGACATGATAGCTGTTAATTTTTCTTATTTTATGGCGCTGCTGGTGAGATTCGATTTTCGGTATTCCTCGATCCCCACAGACTATTTTGTCGCGTGGAGGAGTTTTGCACCAATCTATACCATTATCATCCTGGCAGTGTTCGGATGCATGCATCTGTATAACAGTGTATGGCGTTTCGCAAGCTTCCATGAGCTGATCAAGATCACGGTAGCAACTGTGATCACTGGCGTTCTGCATATTGTGGGTATCACGATCTTCTGGGGACGGATGCCGGCTTCCTATTATCTGATCGGTATCATGTTGCAGTTTTTCCTGACTGTAGGCGTACGTTTCTCCTATCGTTTTGTACTTCTTGAGCGGAACCGCAGAGAAAAGAGCGAGCGTGCGGAGCGGAGCAAAAACGTGATGATCATCGGTGCAGGAGAAGCGGGAAGGACCATTGTCCGGGAGCTTCAGAATGCAAAGGAAACCAATTCCAGAGTACGCTGCCTGATCGATGACAATCCGAATAAATGGGGAAGATACATGGAAGGCGTTCCGGTGGTAGGCGGAAGAGACGATATTTTTCTCAATGTGGACAAGTATCATATCAATCAGATCCTTCTTGCGATCCCGACGGCAACACCGCATCAGAAGCGGGATATCCTGAACATTTGCAAGGAAACCGGCTGCGAGCTGAAGCAGCTTCCTGGTGTATATCAGCTTGTAAACGGAGAAGTATCCCTGAGCAAGATGAAAAAAGTAGCAGTGGAGGATCTTCTCGGACGAGACACCATCAAAGTCAACATGTCAGAGATCTTTCAGTATCTGAAGGGCAAAAGGATCCTGGTAACAGGAGGCGGCGGTTCCATCGGAAGCGAGCTCTGCCGTCAGATCGCAGGTCATGAGCCGGAGCTTCTGGTGATCTTCGATATTTATGAAAATAACGCTTACGACATTGAGCAGGAACTGAAGGCCAGTTATCCGAACCTGAACCTGAAGGTACTAATTGGCTCCGTCCGTGACAGCAAAAGGATCAACTGGGTATTTGAAACCTATAAGCCGGAAATCGTATATCATGCAGCCGCACATAAGCACGTGCCGCTGATGGAGAACAGCCCATGTGAGGCGATCAAGAACAATGTGGTAGGAACCTATAAGACTGCATATGCGGCAATGATGAACGGCTGCCAGCGATTTGTGCTGATCAGTACCGACAAGGCCGTAAACCCGACCAACATCATGGGCGCCAGCAAACGACTCTGCGAAATGGTAGTCCAGAGCATGAACATGGTTAGCCACAACGGACACACCGACTGGCTGCCACGACTTGGCGGACACAGAAAAGAAACCCTGGATGCACTTCACGACAACGAAGGCCAGGCATATGTAAGTGAGAACCATACATCGAAAGCAGGAACCGGCACAGAATTCGTAGCTGTACGATTCGGAAACGTTCTGGGCAGCAACGGAAGCGTGATCCCGCTGTTCAAGCGCCAGATCGAAAAAGGCGGTCCTGTCACCGTCACACATCCGGACATCATCCGTTACTTTATGACCATTCCGGAGGCCGTAAGCCTTGTCCTCCAGGCAGGAACCTACGCCAAAGGCGGCGAGATCTTCGTCCTGGACATGGGAGCCCCGGTAAAGATCGACACCCTTGCCCGAAACCTGATCAAGCTTTCCGGCTACACCCCGGACGTAGACATCAAAGTCACCTACACCGGTCTCCGCCCAGGCGAAAAGCTCTACGAAGAAAAGCTGATGGCCGAAGAAGGCATGGAGAAAACTCCAAACGACCTCATCCACATCGGCAAACCCATCGAAATGGACGTACAGGAATTCTTCAAACAGCTGGAAGTCCTGGCAGCATATGGCTACGCCAACAGCGAAAAGATCCGAGACATCGTAGCCGCGATCGTACCGACCTATCACTCTGCGGATTCCGACCTGAAGCTGCATAAGAAGGTGTATGAGGAGCTGATGAGTGAGGCGGCTGTGGCTGCGGAGAAGAATTGATAACTGATCAATAATTTATATATATACGAAAACGAAGGAGTGTTGAAAAAATGAAAATCCCATTTTCACCGCCAGATATTACAGAGGCAGAAATCGAACAGGTAGCAGAGGCTTTAAGATCCGGATGGATCACAACAGGCCCGAAAACAAAAGAACTGGAAAGAGAAGTTGCGGATTTATACGGTACCAATAGAGCTGTATGCCTGAATTCGCAGACTGCATGTGCGGAAATGACACTTCGTCTTCTGGGAATTCACGAAGGCGATGAAGTGATTACTTGCGCTTATACCTATACCGCAAGTGCATCGGTGGTGTGTCATGTCGGGGCAAAGCTGGTTCTTATTGATACACAGGAAGATTCTCTGGAAATGGATTATAACAAGCTGGCAGAAGCTATTACAGAAAAAACAAAAGTGATCATTCCGGTGGATCTTGGCGGAGTGCCATGCGACTATGACAGGATCTTCTCTATCGTAGAAGAGAAAAAGAAGCTTTTCCATCCAGCCAATAAGCTTCAGGAAGCAATCGGAAGAGTTATCGTAATGGCAGATGCAGCCCATGCATTTGGTGCGACCTGGCATGGAAAACCAGTGGGCAGCATTGCGGATTTTTCAAACTTCAGCTTCCATGCAGTGAAAAACTTTACGACAGCGGAAGGCGGCGCTGTGGCATGGAGAGATATCAAAGGAATTGATAATGAAGAAATCTATCATCAGTACCAGCTGTTATCACTTCATGGTCAGTCAAAGGATGCCCTTGCCAAAACACAGCTTGGCGCCTGGGAGTATGACATCATCGGACCTTGGTTTAAATGCAATATGACCGATGTAGTTGCCGGAATCGGACTGGCGCAGATGAAACGGTATAAAGGTCTCCTTGCACGAAGAAAAGAGATCATCAGCAGATATGATGCAGCATTTAAACCACTTGGCATCGAAGTACTGGATCATTACAACGAAGAGCATCAGTCCTCCGGACACCTGTACATCACCAGAATCCCGGGAATCAATCTGGAGCAGAGACACGAGATCATCGTCAAAATGGCAGAAAAAGGGGTTGCCTGCAACGTACATTACAAACCACTGCCAATGATGACTGCTTATAAAAATATGGGATTTGATATCAAGGATTACTCGAATGCTTATAAGCGATTTGAAAATGAGATCACATTGCCGTTGCATACGAAGTTGACGGATGAGGAAGTGGAGTATGTGTGTGAGATGTTTTGTGGGATTGTGAAGGAATATATTAAATGAAAAAAATCATGATTTTGGGAGCAAGTATATTACAGCTTCCAGCGATAAAAAAGGCAAAGGAAATGGGTCTGGAAGTTGTAGTTGTCGATATGAATCCGGACGCAGTAGGCTTTCAGACAGAAGGAATCGAAAAAGAAATCATAAGCACGATTGATATACCTGAGATAGTGAAAGCCGCAAAAAGACATGCTATTGATGGAATCATGACACTTGCTACGGATATGCCAATGAGAGCAGTAGCGGCAGTGGCAAAGGAAATGAATTTGATTGGAATCAGTGCAGATACAGCTGTGAAAGCAACAAATAAAGCAGAAATGCGGAAGGCACTGAAAAAAGCAGGTGTTCCAATTCCTGTATTTTACAAAGTATCTACTAAAGAAGAATATCTGGAAGCAGTAGGAAAAATAAAAGAAGCAGGTTATCGATGTATTATAAAACCGGCAGATAATTCGGGAAGCAGGGGAATCGATCTGCTTAAAGATTATGACAGTGAAACTGTGGAAAAGGCTTATAACTACAGTAAGGAATCTTCAAGGTCCGGAGATCTCATGGTTGAAGAGTATATGGAAGGATCAGAGGTAAGTGTAGAAACTTTAAGTGTCAACGGCGTATGCCATGTTATTCAGATTACAGATAAGCTGACAACAGATGCACCATATTTTGTAGAAATGGGACATTCACAGCCATCAGGTCATACAGAAGAAATAAAAAAGCAGATAGCGGAGGTGGCTATTGCAGCGAATCACGCAATTGGTATTTCAAATGGACCATCCCATACAGAAATCAAAATAACGAAGGATGGACCTAAAGTTGTAGAGCTTGGAGCGCGGCTGGGAGGAGATAATATTACGACTTATCTTACGCCTCTTTCCACAGGTGTAGATATGGTTGAAAGTTGTATACGAATTGCACTTGGTGAAACTGCAGACTTAGAGCCTAAATTTCATAAAGCATCTGCTATAAGATATTTTAGAGTTGAGCAAGGTTTCATCAGAGATATCAGGGGACTTGAAGAAGCCAGAAAGATTCCAGGTGTAAAACAGATTTATGTTGTACATGGGATCGGGGAAAAAATGAATGGCATAAAGAGTAGTGGAGATCGCAGCGGCTTTGTAATCGCTCAGGCAGATACAGCTGAAGAGGCTGTAGAAATATGTGAAAAAGCACTGGATTTAATAGAAATAGAAATGGAGTAAGGGAAGTATAAATTCATGTATGAAAGATACATAAAAAGATGTTTGGATGTTATATTTGCAGTCATTGCACTGCCAATCGTATTAGTAGTCTGTATTATTTTTGGGGCACTGATCTGGCTGGAGGACAGAGGAACAATTTTTTATCTGGCAAAGAGAAGGGGAAAAGACGGGACAATCTTTAATATGTATAAGCTTCGTTCCATGAAGGTAAATGCGCCAGATATTAGAAATAAGGATAATTCAACTTTTAACAGTGCAGATGATCCAAGAGTAACAAAAATCGGAAAGCTGATGAGAAAAATTTCAGTTGATGAGCTACCGCAGGTATTTAATATTCTGAAAGGAGACATGAGCTGGATCGGACCAAGGCCAGTAACAACAGACAGACCATTGTCTGAGTATGACCAGAAAAGAAAAGATCGTTTAAAAGTAAAACCAGGCATTACAGGGTATACACAGGCCTATTATCGAAATAATATTTCGCAGGAGGACAAACTGGCTTTGGATGCAAAATATGCACAAAAAGTAACATTTCTGGGAGATTTGAAGATTTTCTTTAAAACAATTGAAACTGTAGTATGCAGAAAAAATGTTTATACAAATTAGAAGGGAGAAGAAAAAATGGGTGTTGAAGGAAAAAGACTTTTAGTATTAGGTGCTGGAAGAGGACAGATCGGACTATATAAAGCAGCAAAAGAGATGGGAATCACAACAATTGCAGGAACCATGCCTGATAATAATCCTCCAGGAATTCCTCTGGCAGATGAAGTGTGCTTTATGAATATCGCAAATCCTGATGAGGTTGCTAAAAAAGCAGCGAAGCTTAAATTGGACGGAGTGGCTACTTGCTGTCTGGATACAGGGATTTCAGCTCTTGGAAAAACCTGTGATTCTTTAGGATTAACAGGACTTCCGGAAAAAGCAGCCATCATGTGTAATGATAAGTCAAAAATGAAAAAAGCATTTATGGAATACGGTGTAAGTACAGCACAGTATTTTGAAATTTCCAGTGAAGAGGAATTAAAAAATGCATTGGATAAAATTAAATTACCAGTGATCATTAAAGCAACGGATTTACAGGGAAGTAATGGAATTTACATAGCAAAAACAGAAAAAGATGCCTATGACGGATTTCATGCAGCAATGGGATTAACAAAAAGATCGTACTGTATTGTAGAAGAGTTCATAGAAGGATGGGAATTTGGTGCGCAGGCATTTGTATATAACAATGAGGTACTTTTTGTTATGCCACATGGTGACGAAACTTATATGAGCCATACGGCAGTACCGGTAGGCCATTATGTTCCGCTTGACTGTGATGAAGATGTTCACAAACAGACAGAAATAGCAGTAAAAAGCGCAATCAAGGCATTGGGATTAAATAACTGTGCAGTAAATGTGGATCTGATCCTCCGGGATAATAAAGTGTATGTCATTGAGCTTACCGGACGTGTAGGTGCAAACTGCCTTCCAGAGCTTGTGGAAATCAACTTTGGAATCGAATATTACAAAATGATCGCAGCAATGGCTGTTGGAGAAAATCCGTTGGAGTATTGGGAAAAGAAACGTGAGACTACAAAAGCCGGACTTGCAAAGATGATTTTGGAAACACATCAGGGAGGTATTCTTGACTATATAAAATCAAATAATAATGACAGTGAAGATGTTTTAGAAATAACATTTTTTAAACATGAAGGGGACAACATAAGAGTATTTGAAAATTCTAATGATTGTATAGGCCAAGTGATAGTACAGGGTAATAATCATGAAGAGTGTGAAATTACATTGAATAGTATACTGAAAAATATTGAAATGAAATTAAAATAGAGTATTTATAAAATTATGTATCAAATACAGGGAGTTTGAAAAGTTAGATATTATGAAAACATTGTGCATATTTGCAAATGAGTTTCCATATGGCAGTTGGGAAGCATATCTTGAAACAGAAGTGAAATTTTATTCAGAGTTCGATAAAGTATATATTTTTTCACTTCAATTAAGAAAAGAACATGCAAAAACAAAAAGATCACTTCCAGAAAATTTTGAAGTTATACCAATCTGGTATGCACCAAAATGGAAATATTTATTGAATTGTGTTCGTGTATTAGGCGATGTGAATTTGTATAAAGAATTGTTTTTGTTAGGAAAGAAAGGTCAATTAAAAATAGGACGTATAATAGATTTGTTTATTTATTTAAGCAGATCGAATTATGAAATGAGAAAAATCAAAAAAAGTGTAGAATTACAGAAATTGAAAAATGCAATTTTCTATTCGTACAGATTTGAGTATCAACCATATGTTGCTATGCTTTTGAGAAAAGAACTTAAAACAGATAATAAAATTATATCACGTGCACATCGCTACGATTTATATGAAGAATTTAGAAAAAATAAATATATACCATGTAGGGAGTTATTGATAAAGAACTTAGATGCTGTTTATCCATGCTCAGAAGATGGCACTTGCTATCTGCAAAGTAGATTTCCTAAATACAAAAATAAGATTAAAACAAGATTTCTAGGAACGTTAGGATGCGGACAAAAGAAATATAATAAAGAGGATGAATTAAGAATTGTCAGTTGTTCTAACGTAGTACCAGTTAAAAGATTAGATTTAATAGTGGAAACATTACAGCATATTTTGGATATCAATATTAAATGGACTCATTTTGGTGATGGGATTATGATGAATCAAATAAAAGAAATGTCAAGAGAATTGCCCGAGAATATTAAAATTGATTTCCGTGGAAATGTCAAGAATAGTGACTTATTGGAAGTATATAAAAATAATCAATTTGATCTTTTTTTGAATGTTAGTTTATCAGAAGGAATTCCAGTATCTATCATGGAAGCTTTATCATTTGGAATTCCCTGTATTGCTACAGATGTAGGCGGAACTAAAGAGATAGTTATAGATGGATATAATGGATGGTTGCTGAAAAAAGATTTTAAAGAAGAACAGTTAGTAAATATCATAAGAAATTATTGTAATTTGAATAATGAGCAAATTTTAAAATTGAGAGAATGTGCATATGAGTCTTGGAAAGAAAAATATAATGCGAAAAAAAACTACACAACTTTTGTAGACAAATTACAAAAAATATAATTTCTTAACTTATATTTTGTGGGAGTAAATAAAATAGAATGAATGAAGAATTAATTAGTATAATTGTGCCGGTTTATAATGTTGAAGCATATATCCATCAATGTATTAAAAGTATTATAGAGCAAAGTTATAAAAATTTAGAAATCATACTCGTTGATGATGGGAGTAAGGATAAAAGCGGAAAAATATGTGATGATTATGCAAGAAAAGATAAAAGAATAAAAGTTATACACAAGAAAAATGGTGGATTATCCGATTCAAGAAATGCAGGAATCACTGTTGCTACGGGTAAATATATAGCATTTGTGGATAGTGATGATTGGATAGAAAAAAACATGTATGAAAAAATGTACAATGAATGTGAAAAATTCGGAGCAGATATATGTATATGCGGATTTTTTAGAGAGTACAAAGATAAGACGATTTCTGAGTGTAATTTTGGAGAAAGAGTATATGATACAGAATCTGCACTTGAAGAGTTGATCAAAGGGCGAGTAATTAAAGATCATGCAGGGACTAAATTATATAAAAGATTTTTGTGGGATAATGTAGAATATCCTGTCGGAAAAGTGTATGAAGATATACGGACGACATATAAAATCATACAGAAATCAAAAATGGTATGTCTGTTACCAGATAGCATGTATCATTACAGGCAAAGAAAAGGGAGCATTGCAAGATCTGGATTTTCTGAACAGAAGATAGAATGGTTAGAAGCTGTTAAAGAAATGGAAGCAAATATAAAGAAAAATACTTCTGAATATGATGAAGTTTTATATAAAAGAATTATGGAAGTCGAATGTAGCCTATTGAGAGAGTATTTTTTGTATAGTACAGAAGAACAGCTTAAAAAAAATTATTTGTTAGGGAAAAAAATATATTTAGATATAAGAAAAAACAGAAGAATTTTCTGGAATAGAAATACAACAAAAGTATTTAAGTTAATTTCTTTGATGTCTTATTTTCCCATGGGAGTTACAGCGAAAATTTTTAAAAGTAATGCAATGAAACAGTATATTGAAAAAAAATATGTTTATTATGTATAATAAGGAGCAAGATTTTTGAAAAAAATATTATTTTGTATTGATTCATTAAAACCTGGTGGTGCTGAAATAATTATGTGCAATACTGTAAATGAATTAGTAAAAGATTCGAATTTGGACATTACAGTTCAGTTACTTCAAAAAGAACAAAAGTTGAATCTTGATGAAAAAGTAAAAGTTAATACATTTATGAATAATAATATCTTTTATAGAAGAATAATAAAATGGATGCCTGCATCTATTCTTCATAAATTGATTATAAAAGAAAAATATGATTATGAAATTGCATTTATGGAGGGTGCATCAACAAAAGTTATATCAGGATGTCATAATAAAAAGACAAAAACATATGCATGGATACATACAGATATGGAAAAGTACAGATGGTCACAAAGAAGTTATAGAAGTGTAAAAGAAGAAAAAAGAGCATATTCGAATATTGATAAAATATTTGCTGTTTCTTCAGATACAAGAGATATATTTGAAAAAAAATACAATAAGCCAGCAACATATGTGCAAAATATATTGAATGATAAGAAAATAAACATATGTGCTGATAAAGAGAAAAATATTTATGGTGATCATCAATTTCATATAGTATCTGTTGGTTCTATAAAACCTATAAAAGGATATGAACGGCTTATTAAAGTGCATAGAGCATTAAAAAATGAAGGCGTAAAATGTGTACATTACATTTTAGGTGATGGACCTTCTTATGCAGATTTAAAACAAAAAATTACAGAGAATGATTTAGAAGATAGGATTATATTGAAAGGATATATAGAGAATCCTTATCCGTGGATTAAAGAAGCAGATATGTTGGCGTGTGTTTCATATGCAGAAGGATATAGTAGTGTTGTATGCGAAGCGGTAATTTTGGGAGTTCCGGTTATTACAACAGAATGTTCAGGAATGAAAGATATTTTAGGTGATTCTGAATATGGATTAATTGTAAAAAATGATGATATTTCAATAATAAATGGGATAAAAAAAATGGTAACCAATAAAGAATTTTATCAAAAATATTTATTGAAAGTAAAAGAACGAAGAACAGAATTTAGTGTTGATAATGCTGTTAAACAATTGAAAACTAAATTGGAAATTTAGGAGAAAAAAGCATGAGTAGAAATGTTAGGTATCTTTTGTTAGTTTTTTTTAATTGTTTATGTATAGTGTTTTTTTTGATTTTTAATATAGATATGCTATTTGGAATTGCAATGTTATTATGGATTGATTTGATCGTTTATGCAGTTTCAAAATTTAATGAACGAAGTGTTTTTTTTGGCTTTTTAGTAACTTTTTTTATATTTCTTATGGGAAGACAAATGTTGGAAATCTTTGGATTGCATAAAATAGAAACAGATTTTCCTGACAGTGTTCAAAAAAAAACAGAAATAACGCTTCTATTAAGCTTAATGGGTCTGTTTGGGGGATATATTATAAGCGGATATATAAAGAACTCCAAAATGAAAATTAGAATCAAAAAGAAACAGAACAATGAGCAAACGTTGCTAGTTCCGTATATTAGAAAGGTTAGTAGTATACTTTTTCGGATTACATATATCTTTGCAATATTGAAAGTTTTAGAGTCCGCGATTTATGTTTCATATGCAGGATATTTATCAATGTATACGTCCTTTTCGAGTAACTTACCATATATTATACAAAAATTAGCCGAGTTATCACCTATATTAATGTTTACATATTTAGGAACACTACCATCCAAAAAAGAATGTCAATGTAATATAGTTTTATACATAATATATCTTTTATCAACTCTTGCAACAGGAAGACGATTTGAATGTATTGGTGGATTGCTATTGCTTGTTGTATATTATGCATTACGAAATGAAAATACAGGTAATCAGAAAGAAAGATGGATTGATAAAAAAACAATATTGATTATAGGGATAGGCGCATTAGGCATTATTATTGTTGCCAATATTATTGGAACTTCCAGATATGGAACAGAATCTTATCAAAAAACTAACGGATATTTGCTTGATTTTATATATCAACAAGGTGTGAGTATTAATGTTATAAAGAGATATATTGAATATGGAGCAAATTTGCCAAAGGGAAAATTGTATTTTATAGGATCGACCTTATCTGTACTTGCAAGGAGTCCAATAGGAAGAATATTAAATATCGCGGTATATGGTGGAAATACAGTTGAAAATGCTATGAATGGATTTTCATTTGCACATGCTTTGTCATATTTAGTAATGGGAAAACAATACTTGAACGGTAATGGTATGGGATCTTCATATATAGCTGAAATTATGTATTCTTTTGGATATATGGGAGTATTCATTGCAAATATATTTTATGGTGTTTTTTTACGTAAATTTTTTAAACTTAAAAAAGATAAAGTTTGGATTAATACAATTATTATTATCATGATGAAATCATTGTTTTTTGCTCCAAGGGGATCGTTTGACGCCTTTTTTTCAGATCTGTTATCCGTTAATGTATGGTTGACGCTTATTTTTGTTTATTTGTTCTCTAGTATGATTTATAAAAATAAGAAAAAAACGTATGCTAAAAGAGGAAGAAACGTATGAAAGAAAAAAATATATATTTATTAAAAAATCTGATACTGTTTTTTTTAGCTAGTTTTCTTCCTAAAACAATTTCTTTTTTTTTGGTTCCATTATACACAAATTGTTTATCAACTACAGAATATGGGACAGCGGATTTATTGATTAATACAGTTTCATTATGTGTACCGATTTTAACTTTAGTGGTTCAAGATGCAGTAATGAAATTTACATTGGATAATCAGCATGATAAAAAAATTGTGTTTACAGTAGGAATTAAAATTACATGCATAGGTTTTCTTATATTATCTATCGGATGTACACTGTTAAAAACTATTGGAATATTAAAATTAGATTATTTTTATATTTTGTTTTTAGTCTCAAATTATTTAGTATCTGCTTTAGTTGAAATGATTTCTTATTTTTGCAGAGGAATAAATCAAATAGTAATTTTAACAGTTTCCAGTGTAGCACAAACAATGACAACTATAGTATCAAATTTGTTATTTTTGCTTGTATTAAAAAGTGGACTTAAGGGATACTTGTTTTCTATTTTACTAGGATATTGTGTTAACATATTAATTGTGTTTTTTGGAGCTGGCTTACATAAATATATTGATTTTAGACATAGAGATAAAAAACTGGAAAAAGAAATGTTTATGTTTAGTGCTCCATTAATCGCAAGTTCATTATCTTGGTGGATAAATAACGCTTCAGATAAATATATATTGACATATATGTGTGGTTTATCTGTGGTTGGAATTTATTCTGTTGCATATAAGATTCCAACGATTTTATCTGTACTGGGAACGGTAATATCAAAAGCATTTACGATATCAGCGATAAAAGAAATTGACACAGATGATACAGATGGATTTTTAGGAAAAAGTTATTCTTTGATAAGTTATGTCATGACTGTAGGATGTGCTGTATTAATTTTATTAAATCCGTTTTTATCAAAATTGCTGTTTGCAAAAGATTTTTATATAGCATGGAAATTTGTTCCTCCACTTTTAATTGCGTTTTTGATGTCAGCAATTTCTGGAACGTGTCAAAGTATACTTACAGCAATTAATAAAACAACTATAATTTCTTTTACAGCAATTTTAGGAGCGTTTGTAAATGTTATTCTTAATATTATATTAATTCCTTTATATGAAGGATATGGTGCTGCGGTAGCAACTATGTTCAGCTTTTTCGTCTGTTGGATAGGAAGATATTTAGAGTTGAAGAAATATGTTAAATTCAAGAACAAAATTTCAAAGGAAATAATAGCTTATTCTTTGGTAAGTATAGAAATGATTTTAGCGTATGAAGAAAATAAATATATCTGGATGGAAAGCTTGATAGTTGTTTTGATTATAGTGTTGTATCATAAAGAAGAAATTTATTTTATTAAGAATATATTTACAAAGAAAAAATATGTTATGGAGAAGAAAAAGTGAAAAGATTGATAAGATACTTAAAGATGTTGTATATAGTATGTTGTAAAGGGGAATATGCCAGAGCAAAATTATTAAAAAAATGGGAATATTTTAAAAAGCAAGGTGAGAATTGTTTCTTTCAACCTTGGAATTTTGGATCAGAACCGTATTTAATTTCATTTGGAAATAATGTTCATATAGCAAGTGGTGTTACATTTGTAAACCACGATGTTACAGCTTATATGTTTCAAAATATGGATAATAAGAAATATAAAATGAGATATGGCGAGATTAAAATAGGAGATAATGTTTTTGTCGGGACTAATAGTACAATTTTATATGATGTCAAAATTGGTAATAACGTTATTATTGGAGCTGGGAGTTTGGTGAATAAATCAATTCCTGATGGTGTTATAGTAGGTGGAGTCCCTTGTAAAATAATAGGAAAGTTTGATGATTATAAAAAAAGAATAGAATTTATAGATAATATGTAAAAGATAAAATTTATCAAGAATATATGATGAGAAATGATACAAATTAATCATAATATTCAAAATACCCAGGAAGCCTCACGCTTCCTGAGCATTTTCTCAAATTATCATTTCTCCCGCAATTTCAGAACATCCGCAAGTGGAAGTCCTGAAAATCTGGAGATATCCTCAGGAGAGAACCTAGAATCCTGCAGCATGCGCTGTGCAGTAAGTAAAGCATGTTCCTGAAGACCTTGAGATAGACCTTCGGCACGTGCATCATCGCACATTTCCTGAACAGCCTGACAC
>ENA-OPWX01000618-OPWX01000618.1-human-gut-metagenome-genome-assembly--contig:-NODE-618-length-31822-cov-4.319671_pt1 | contig 31822 bp, 32 predicted proteins | sample MGYA00241514_ERZ502020 | MGnify/ENA primary metagenome ERZ502020 (study PRJEB25962, sample SAMEA2042105) | human gut metagenome | biome: human gut; feature: human-associated habitat; material: faeces... | reverse complement strand
TAAGGCTTTGCGGACATTTAAGAAGATATAAAAAGATAGTCAAAAAGACATATATGATTTTTAGCAAACTATCCGTGTAATTTTCACTTTTGATTCTTCCCAATCTGACTTGCACCTTTGATAATCAAAGGCTTACCTCACTATTTTTCCATTCTTCAAATAATCATCTATTTTCCGTCTCAAATACATACAATTCACCCTCATATACTAAGATTACATATTTCGCTGTTTATTCAACGCATTAACAATTTCATAAGCGAATCACATGCATCACACCCCACGCCACATCCCCTCACAAAATTCAATATTTACGCACAACTAAAAAGCACGCAGATAATTGTGTGATTTTCGTCATGACTGCGAGCATAGCTTGATTTTCGCAGCTTTGTCCAAGCCTGTCCTTTAGGCGAGTTTGCGTAGAAAATCAATAATATGCGGCGCAGCAGTCATAGAAAATCATTCATATCTGCGTGCTTTTAGTTGTGCAACTTATATTAAATTTTATCCTAGATGTATCCCATCAATTTCGGCAGCCACAGGCTTAAGTTCGGAATATATGTTACGAACATCAGTACGATAAAGATTGCTGCAAAGTATACGAGCAACTGTCTGAATACTGTCTCAATCTGTACTTTACCGACTTTAACACCAACAAACAGTGTTGTTCCAACCGGTAGTGTGATTGTTCCGATACACAGGTTGAAGATCATCATGATACCAAAGTGGATAGTGTCCATTCCAAGTGCAGTACATACCGGCAGGAAGATCGGTGTGAAGATCAGGCAGGCCGGTGTCATATCCATAAATGTTCCGACGATCAGAAGGATAATATTGATCAGGAACAGGATAATAAACTTGTTACTGCTTACGGAAAGCAATGCTGTAGATACCAGTTCCGGAATATTGGTAAATGCCATAACCCATGACATGATGCTGGATACACCGATCAGGAAAATGATGATACCAGTCATCTCAGCACTGTCCAGAAGAATTTTCGGCAGTTCTTTGATCTTGATTGATTTGTATACAAATAATGACAGAAGCAGGCTGTATACTACGGCCACTACAGAACCTTCTGTTGCAGTGAAGATACCGAAGATGATTCCACCGATTACGATTACAATCAGAAGCAGACAAGGCAGAGCCTGAAGGATGATCTTACCAGCTTCAGATGCTGTAAAACGTGTTTTTGCACGGTAGCCTTTTTTCTTGGCAATCACATATACTACTAACATACAAGCAAGTCCCCAGAGGATTCCCGGAATGTAACCAGCCATGAAAAGTGCTGCTACGGAAGTCCCTCCGCTGACCAGTGAGTATGTGATCATTACGTTACTTGGCGGGATCAGAAGTCCTGTCGGTGCAGTTGCAATATTAACAGCTACAGAGAAGTTCGGATCATATCCCTCTTCTTTCTCGATTGGTCCGATGATAGATCCCATAGCAGAAGCTGCTGCTGTACCAGATCCGGAAATAGAACCGAATAACATATTTGCAAGGATATTTGTCTGAGCAAGTGCTCCAGGAGCGCGTCCTGTAATTAATTTTGCAAGATTAATCAGTCTTACGGCGATACCACCTTTATTCATAATATTTCCTGCAAGAATAAAGAACGGGATAGCAAGCAGGCTGAATACAGAGATACCGGAGAAGATTCTCTGGCATCCGGTCAGTACGGCTACATTCAAATCCATGATTGGAAGAATTGCACATACGGAAGATACACCAAGTATTTCAAACTAAAAAAGGTCCACCGGACCTTTTTGTCGTATGCTTGGCAAAAAAAGGCAGTTTCGGTAAGTCTGCTCTATTTGGCTGACTTTTACGAAACTGCCTTTCATACTTAGAACTTTGTAAATATGTGAAATTATCAAAGTACTATATCATTCTCTATTTTTATGTCTTTTTTGTCTTTTTTATTCTTACAACTTACATACGTTGACCGGCTTGCCGTCAAGATAAGCGGTCACGTTATCGAATACAATCTTTGCTCTTCTTACCATAGACTCCTCGGAGATAAATGCCTGATGAGGTGTCAATAATGTATTCTTAGCCTGAAGCAATGGATAATCTGCCGGGATCGGCGGCTCCATATCAAATACGTCAACGCATGCATATCCAAGCTTGCCATCATTCAGCGCTTTCGCAAGTGCCTCGTTGTCTACGATCGGTCCTCTTGCACAGTTGATGAAGATTGTGTTCTCATTCATAAGTGCAATCTTATCTGCTGACAGGAATCCTCTCGTCTCTGCATTCAGTGGAAGGTTCAGTGATACGATATCACTTGTTGATAATACTTCCTCTAATGATTTATACTCGATTCCAAGTGCTTTTGCTTCCTCAGACTCACTTCTGTTGTAAGCGATAACTTTAGCGCCAAATGCCTGGAATAATTTTGCTGCCATGAGTCCGATCTGTCCAAGTCCGATAATTCCGACCGTTCTTCCGCATATTTCTTTTCCTCCAAGGCCTGCACTTGTTCCACCATTTCTTACAAGTCCGTCAGCTTTTACTACATGTCTTAATGCGTCAATCGCCATACCAATGATAAGCTCGGCAACTGTCTGGTTTGAGTACCCTGCTGCATTACAGATCATAATATTTTTCTCTTTACACTTGTCTGTTCCGATGTGGTCAATTCCTGTAAATGCTACAGATAACATCTTCAGTGCGTCCGCTTTCTCTACAACCTCTGTCGGATACGGATTGTTAGCGATCATAACAATGTCGCAGCCTTCACTTCTCTTGGCAAGTTCTGCCGGATCTGTTGTTTTGGTATCATAATATACGAATTCATGTCCCTTTTCTGTAATCGGTGCTGATAACTCATCAATAACTTCTTTTGATACTCCAATTGGTTCTAATAATGCGATTTTCATTTTTTTCACGCTCCCTTTCTGTCTGTATTTTATAAATATTATAACCTCATGTCAATACATGGATATACTAAAACTTAAATACATTTTTATCTATTTTTTTCAGGCTTTCTGTAAATCCACTCATAACGAAGCATAATTTTTACTTTCCGGTTCTTGCCATCTCTCAACACTTCAGCTTCAATTTGAAATAATTATGTCCGATTGCCGTAAGCCAGTCTGCTATGTGGCTCATAAATCTCTCCTCTCACACCGGTATTTCTGCCGGTGTTATTCCTGTTCTTTTATATTAAAGCCCCGTTTTTTATACTTGTAAAGTACCTGAAGTAATTTTTCACCATCTACAGGTTTTGTCAGATGTTCATTCATACCTGCTTCATAAAATGACATTGGGCAAAACCCATCATCAACCACCACGCGGAGTACCGGAGCACTCTCATCTGTCACTTCCTGCCTGACTTCTACGACTGGCTCTTTCGCAAATACGCCAATCTGGACTGCGGTAAAGAAAAGCGGAATACAGGTTCCAACATTTAATTTCATCAAATTTTTAAATAACAGGTGCATTTTCTCCGAAAATATGGTTCAATAAATTCAAGTCGAACGTTTTTTATTATTGCCAGGAGAAAACTGGCATTTGGAGGTTTTTATGACAAAAGAAGATATTAAATATCAGGCATATATCCAGATATTAAAAGAAGAATTAATACCGGCTATGGGGTGTACCGAGCCAATTGCTCTGGCTTACGCTGCTGCCAAAGCCCGTGAAGTGCTGGGCTGCATACCGGAGCGCGTACATATCGGAGCAAGCGGAAGCATTATTAAAAATGTAAAAAGTGTAATCGTTCCGAACACGAATCATTTAAAAGGAATCCCGGCCGCTGCTACAGCCGGAATCATTGCCGGAGATGCTTCTAAAGAACTGGAAGTTATCTCTGATGTAACAGAAGCACAGACAAAAGAAATGGCAAAGTATCTTGAAGAAGCTGAGATTACCGTCGAGCATATTGATAACGGCTGTATCTTCGACATCATCGTTGAAGTATTTGCCGGAAAGAATTCTGCTAAAGTCCGTATTGCCAACTATCATACAAACATTGTAAGAATTGAAAAAAATGGAAAAATCCTTCACTATGTACCAGTTGAAGGTGCAAGCGAAGAAGGACTGACTGATCGTACTCTTTTGGATGTAAAGTCTATCTGGGATTTTATTAATATGGCTGACATCGACGATATCCGTGAAGTCCTGTCCCGTCAGATTGAGTATAACAGCGCAATCGCCGATGAAGGACTCGCCGGAAATTATGGTGCAAATATTGGAACTGTACTTCTTAATACTTACGGCAACGACGTCCGCACACGCGCAAAAGCTCGCGCTGCTGCCGGATCTGATGCGCGAATGAATGGCTGTGAGCTTCCGGTCGTTATCAACTCCGGAAGTGGAAATCAGGGAATGACCTGTTCTCTGCCTGTTCTGGAATATGCAAAAGAGCTACACACTAACGAAGATAAGACTTACCGCGCACTGGCACTTTCCAATCTGATCGCAATCCACCAGAAAACCGGAATCGGGCGCCTCTCTGCTTACTGCGGAGCTGTCAGCGCCGGAGCCGCTGCCGGAGCCGGGATCGCATACTTGTGCGGCGGTGGATATGAAGAAGTGATCCATACTGTTGTCAACGCACTCGCGATCGTATCCGGTATGGTCTGCGACGGAGCAAAAGCTTCCTGTGCAGCCAAAATCGCAGCTTCCGTAGATGCCGGAATACTTGGTTACAATATGTACCTGCAGGGGCAGCAGTTCTACGCCGGTGATGGCATCATCACAAAAGGAATCGAGGGAACCATTGATAATGTGGGACGTCTCGGAAAAGACGGCATGAAAGAGACAAATGAAGAAATCATTCGAATTATGATCAATGATTAATAAATGGAATTCATCTCAGGTAAAGATTTCAATTGACGAATAGACATGGAAGTAATATCATCAAAAGCGCAGGAAAACCGTTTCATTTATATGAGCGGATATCCTGCGCTGTTTAGTTTTACACCAGGGAGAGATATTATGACACAGGATATGACGAAGGGTAAGATTATGCCCATGCTTATTAGATTTACAATTCCACTTGTACTGGGAAATCTGTTCCAGTTTACCTACAACGCCGTAGACAGCATTATTGTGGGACATTTTATCGGAAAAGAGGCACTGGCTGCGGTCGGTATCTGCAATCCGGTCACGACATTGGTCATTCTGTTTCTGAATGGTCTGTGCATGGGCGCGAGTATTCTGATCGGCACGTATTACGGGGCGAAAGATTACGATACTCTCTCACGCCAGATCAGTACGACTATGATTTCAGGATCTGTATTTTCTGTAATTCTAACCATTCTCAGTATTGGAATTGCGAAATCACTTCTCAGATTGCTACAGGTAGACGCATCTATTTTGGATATGACGACTTCTTACCTTCGCATCATATTTGTAGGACTTATGTTTACATTTTTATATAATTTTTTCTCCAGTACATTAAGAGCCCTCGGAGACAGTAATTCACCACTGTATTTTTTGATCATAAGTGCGATTCTTAATGTTTTCGGAGATTTGTTTTTTATCATTGTACTGAAAGCAGGAAGTAATGGCTGCGCTGTTTCCACTGTTATCAGTGAGGCACTGTGTTGTATTTTCTGTATTATCTATGTGCAGAAAAAAGTACCACTCCTTCAATTAGGAAAGAAATGGCTCATTTTCGACCGTTCCCTGTTAAAGCGTACAATTGCATACGGCTGGGCATCTGCAATGCAACAGGCAACTGTACAGCTCGGAAAAATCGGTGTTCAGGCAATTGTTAATACTATGGGTGTGTCTGTTGCCGCTGCATTTACCGCGGTCAACCGGATTGATGACTTTGCCTATACCCCGGAGCAGAATATAGCCCACGCCATGACAGCACTTATGGCGCAGAATAAGGGGGCGAAAAGAAATGACCGGATGCGTGAAGGCTTCCGATGTGGACTGGTACTGGAGACCATTTACGGCATCCTCATTTTTATTGTCTGTTTTGTTTTTGCAAGACATCTGATGATGCTCTTTGTGAAAGATGAGGAAGTTATCGGGCACGGTGTTACTTATCTGCACCTGATTTCCATAATGTATATCTTGCCGGCTATCACCAATGGACTTCAGGGATTCTTCCGTGGAATCGGTGATTTGAAGATTACCCTGATCAGCAGTTTTGTCAATATGGGGCTTCGGGTTATTGTTGCCGCACCGCTCGTTCTTGTATGGGGATTTGGAATTGAAGCACTGCCATTCTCCTACCTGGCAGGCTGGATTGGGATGCTGGTGGCAGAATTACCACTGTTGATACATACTTACAGAGAATCAAAAATCACTGACTAATATTTTAGGCTATGCAAGCACTGCTTTCTCATTAGCAAATCAGGAAGGACTTCTAGTATAGAATATTTTTGCGACCGACATTCATGCCGGTCGCATTTTTATATTAGCAAATTTACATCTGCTGTATACTATTTTCTTTTCTTAGCAACTACTGTAATACCTGCCATTCCTGCACAGGAAACTACAAAGAGTGCAGCCCAGAGTAATACATTGTTTGTATCTCCTGTCTTAACTGTATTCACATTTGCTGCAGTCTTAGTTGCTGCAGTCTTAGTTGCTGATGTAATCTTTCCATTATTTCCAGAATCACCACTATTACCTGTGTTACCATTGTTTCCGGAGTTACTATTATTGCCAGTATTTCCGTTGCTGGAACCGTTATTTCCGTTATCCCCGTTATCGCCATTATCGGAACCGTTATTTCCGTTATCCCCGTTATCGCCATTATCGGAACCATTATTTCCGTTATCTGTTGTTGTAAATTTTTCTAATGGAGGCAGTACATTAATTCCAGCTTTCCAGTACAAATCGGCTAACGGATCATTCTCAGCACCGCTGATCATTGTTCCGTCTTCAATATGAGTGCTGGAACTGATAACTTTTACATCTCCATCAATTGCTTTTCCAGCCTCTGCTTTGTTAGATGTATTAGCGGTTGCTCCCTGAAGGAATACTTTTTTCGTTGCAATTGTTCCTTTTCCGGATACAGCATTTCCACCATTTCCCCAGAGAACATCTCCACCGATTGCAACTAATTTTCCATCTCCTGTAATCTGGCTGCCTTCTGTAATGTCAATGGCTGTTCCACCGTCTGTATAAAGCAAAGTCTTTCCGCTTCCGCCGTAAGCTACAAGTGTTGTGTCCTTATCTGCCAGAGTTAATGTTCCATTTACACGGAGTGCTGTCTGTCCGATATCGCTTCCGCCATCATCACCTAATATAGCTACCGTACCCTTTACGGTTACATTTCCATTTGCCACTACAACCGGCTCAGAAGTTGTACGGTCTGTCAGATCTCCGTTTGCAAGATAATTTGCGTGAGAGTAAATTGCTGCATTTTCCAAAGCAGCACCGTCTGCAAGACGAAGTTGTCCACACAGAGACGCTCCTGTTGTAAATTCGTTGTTGAAAGAATCATAGTTCATAGAAAATGTTCCTCCGCTCTGTACATCGATAATTCCCTGTACAACAGAATCAGAAAGCGTCAGTTTACCACCATTTTCTACAATAATATGTACACTGCTGAGTACTTCCATATTTGTCAGTGTCAGATTGCATCCACTCGGAATATAAAGTGTCTGAGGAATATTTCCAGCTACGACCTGCTTCCACGGAATGTCATACCCCAGATATCCGTAAGTTCCGCTCTCGTGGGAACCGAACCATGCCTCCAAATACGCTGGCACACGGACGCTCTCTTCCTCACCGTTTACAGTACTTCCAAATTTACTGATTGCCCATGGTTCCATAATATCCCATGCATAGAGTCCATTTCCATAATCTTTAAAATTCTCTTTCTTCATCTGGTCTGCAAGCGTTTCCTCGCCGCTGTAAATTCTGAATGGCAGTGTGTTGCTGACTGCGCTGCGTCCCTGCTGATCCTCAATAGACACGGAAACCAGATAACTTCCAGGATCTTTTGGCGTACCGCTAAGTGTCAGATCACTGCTGATCGTCATATATACGCCCTGCATACCGCTGTCACTGTCTGCAGATGTTCCTTTTTCTGTGTCCGGAACGATGCTAACACTGCATTTGCTTCCATTCAATTTAATCTTAGCCATATTATCCAGCTCTTCCCAATCCTTGTCAGCAACGTCTTTTCCTTTTTCTACCAGTGCGCCGTATACTTTCACTGCACTGTTCTTATTGCTTGAGGAACCGCCGACGCTGGCACTGGACACTCCATCATAATCTTTCTGTCCTACGATTGCCGCCTCAAATTCTCCTTCGATTTTTACATGAAGCTCGTATGGATCTCCCTTACCATCATCTTCTACAAGAGAAGCATTTCCATTTGTATCAATGACAAGCTTAAATGTCAGATCATCATATCCATTTGCCGAAATTGCAACTACATCTCCGCTCTTCAATGCTGGAATTTCAGGATTAGCGACAAAGTCTTTTGTTGCAAAGATAAGTTTATTGTTATCTGTATCTTTTTTGTATGCTCCACCTGCTGACAAGCTATAGGACTTCTCTTCCCACCCTGCCAAGAGCGGGCTTCTGTCCGTCACAGTCGCAGGGGACAAAGGAGGAATTTGCGATGCCCTCTCCACTTCGCTATTTGTTATGGGTCTGGATAAAGCCTATGACCTCTGAGCGAAAAGTGATGATTTCGAAGCCGTGTTCGTAGCAACCGATGGAACTGTTTACATCACAGATGGATTAAAGGATATATTTTCATTGGCGCAAGGATATGAAGATACATCTGTAAAGATTCTGACGCGTTAAAAATATATCAACATTGCTATAGTAAAGCAACCTGTTTTCAAGTAAAATATCTCATGATTTTGTCATACCTGTTCCCTGTGAGCAGGTATTTTTTTGTATAATCTTACATTTTTTTATTCTTTCAATAAGATTAAATTGTAATTCTGGTTTTAACGTGACATAATAGAAAGGTAGTGTTAAGAAAATTTAAAAAGAAAGTTAAGTGTATGTAAATAACTGACGACAAAGGAGAAATTATGGGAATATTTTCTATGGTATTGTCATTGTTAAGCGGAGTTGCTTTATTCCTGTTCGGTATGTCTTTGATGGGGGATGGACTCAAACTGGTTGCCGGTAATAAACTGGAATCATTTCTCTACAAAATGACCAATACGCCACTGAAGGGAGTCGCACTTGGTACAGCCGTTACAAGCGTTATCCAGTCTTCCGGAGCAACGACTGTCATGGTTATCGGTTTTGTTAACTCTGGTATGATGAAGCTTCGCCAGGCCATCGGTATCATCATGGGAGCCAACATCGGAACCAGTATTACCGGTTGGATCTTATGTCTTTCTTATATAGAAGGATCTAACGGAATTGCAAGTATCCTGTCATCTGCCACAATCGCTGCGGTTGTAGCAGTTATCGGTATTATTCTTAGAATGGCGAGCAAAAGAACCGTCCACCGGAATATCGGGGACATCATGCTTGGATTTGCGATCCTCATGACTGGTATGCAGACCATGAGCGGAGCCGTCGCACCGCTTCGAGAAAGCAAAGTATTTATGGATCTGTTAACAACATTTTCAAACCCAGTCATTGGTATCCTGGTAGGTATTGTATTTACCGCCATCCTGCAGAGTGCCTCAGCAACAGTCGGTGTATTGCAGGCTTTATCTGTAACAGGACTGCTTACATTTTCCAGTGCATTTCCGATTATCCTCGGTATCGGTGTCGGAGCTTCCTGCCCGGTTCTGATTTCCGCAATCGGAGCGAATAAAAATGGTAAAAGAACTGCTCTTGTATACTTGCTGAATGATACCTTTGGAATGTTGCTTTGGTCAATCGGATTCTATATCATCAATGCATTTGTACATTTTTCATTCCTGAATACGATTATGACGCCAGTGTCCATCGCACTTTTAAATACGGTTTTCCGTCTTGTAACAGTCTGTATTTTGTTTCCATTTATCCCAAAACTGGAGCAGCTTGTATGTTGGTTCGTGAAAGACAGTGCGGAAGAACTGGAAGATGAAGCAGACTTTGATCTTCTTGAGGAGCGTCTTCTTGACTACCCTGCACTTGCACTCGGACAGTGTCACCGTGCTATGAGCGGTATGGCAAGAAAACTTCGTAAAAATGTAAACCGCGCCATGAACCTTTTGAATGATTTCCAACTTGGCAAGTTCGACAAGGTACAGAGAAAAGAAGACCTGATCGACCGCTATGAATCCCGTCTGGGTGACTATCTGATTAAGCTTACCAAGCATCCGATGAATTCTGTTCAGACAAGACAGGTTTCTCTTTATCTACATATGATTAATGACTTCGAACAGATTGGTGATCATGCCTCCTGTATTGCTCACATGTCTAATGAAATGAATCAGAACAAAACACAATTTTCCGAAGAAGCATGGGATGAACTGAATGTTGTTATGGAAGCTGTCCGCGAGGAGATTAATACAACTTGCAAAGCGTTTTTGGAAAATGATAAAGAACTCTCTCAGAGAGTTGCTCCACTTGGAATGGTCATTACAACTTTGTGTGATGAACTCAAGATCCGCCACGTTGAACGTATGAGTAACGGAGCCTGCGGTCTGGAAGAAGGGACGGTATATTCGGATATCCTGAACAGCTTCACACGTATCTCTGCCCACTGCGCAAGCGCAATGGTAGCACTGTCAAAGAATAGCGAAAAGCCTGTGGATATCCACATTCACAACTCAAGAGTATATCCTTCCGACACTCAAGAATATAAGACCTATCTGGCAGAATATAGTCAGAAATATGAACTCATAAAAATTGAGGAACATATTCGAAGCATGGAACCGGAAGAAGTTGAATAAATAATATTAAAAAAGGACATGCAAAAGGAAGGTTCTTCTGCTATAGCAGAAGAAATCCTTCCTTTTTTAATATCCAATGTCAGGGATCAAGAACTCCCTACTATGATACCCACGGATTGTTCGCAAGCGTACTCCCACAATCCTATAATCTCTCCATCAAGGCATCATAAATTTCCTTTGCAACCGCCAGCTTATAAGCAAGTCTTGTAGGCTGTGGCTGCAATTCACGATAATAAGACATAACCTCTCCATTAAGTTCAATTGCAAAATATACCTGCCCCGGCACAGATGCTTCCAGATTCGCCGGGTCTGCGTTCCCCATTGTTCCGGTCACACCGATTCCGATATTGGCCTTATACGCTTTTGTGCAGGCCTTCGCCATTGCTTCTGCGGTCTCTTTTGAATATACCGTATACTTCTCCAGAATCTCGGCAGGAACGCCCTGCATGATTTTTGCTTCGTTGCAATAGGTGACAAAAGCTCCTTTTAACACTGCCGATGAGCCTTCGGTGTCCGTAATCAGTGACGCAATCTGCCCTGAAGTCGCAGATTCCATTGTTGTAATCGTCATACCCAGCTCAATCAAGAGCTTCGTCAGTTTTTTGTAATCATTTCTAATGTCTGATTCATTATACATTTTTCCCATTATATTAGTCGTCAACCCCAACCATTACAGATGTTGCTTTAATAACTGCGTAAGCTGTCTTTCCAACTTCAAGCCCAAGCTCTTTGATAGAGTTCATGGAAATTGTGGAGCTGATAATATTCTCCCAACTTTATTTTTTAACGCATATCATGCTTCTTTATTATACTTACCAAAGAACTAAAAAAGCAATCGTTTCTAACAGATTTTTTATTTCTGTTCACTTAATTCTGTTGTACAATGCGGACATCTCACAGCATCAACCGGTATTTCTGTTTTACAATATGAACATACTTTTGTGGTAATCTTTACTTCTTCTTTTGGGCTCATTTTTTTCGTAATATTATTTATGACTTTGATCAACAGGAAAACGACTGCTGCAGTAATCAGGAAATTGATTACTGCTGTAAGAAAGTTACCATATGTCAAAACAGGGGCATTCTTCGCAAGTCCCAAAGATATTTTTAAATTGGAGAAATCAACACCACCAAACATTCCCAGAACAGGGGTAATAATATCTTCATTTAATGATGTCACAATACCAGTAAAAGCGCCTCCAATGATGACACCTACGGCAAGATCAATGACATTTCCTCTTGATATAAATTCTTTAAATTCCTTAATAATTCCCATAACTCGTCTATTCCTTTCTTGCTTTAGATTCGTTTTTTCTTCTAAAATTATAGTGTTAGTCGTTATACTTTAAGAAAAATTTATTCACTATCAAATAAATCCTTCTTAAAACATAATCATTGATACTACATTTTCCTTCGTATTATTTTGATTTTTACATATTGGTTTCGATATCGAACTGACCATTCTCATAGTGTACATTGAAAAGTAGTGGATTTTCTTTTGCCCATTGTGGATCTTGTTTCTCTTTTTCCTGCCACTTCTCATAAGCATTCAAAAATCCATCATGTAATACGACTTCCGCTTTCATTCTAGCGTCTATTGCTTCTTCAAACGTGTCATAGGTTCCAAGCTGATAGCGCACTTTCTTAAGCCCTATGGTTACACGATACTTTCCTCTTTTTGTCTTGTATACACCTCGAAAGCCACTACTGCTGTCTGATCGCTTTTTCCTGTATTTAAGCCATTCAACACAGGTTCCATCTACAATATGGAGTCTATCATGAACACTTTCCCGGTTCTTTTTTTGCACACAACCACAGCTTTTATAATTTCCATGAAGTAAATTATCTGCTGAAACATCAATTTCATTCCCGCATGAACATTTACAATGCCAGTAGACAGAGCCTTTTTTCCCTCTCTTGCTAGTCGGATAAAGAGCAGTTAATTTTCCAAACTTAATATTTGTAATATCTCGCATTTGGGTCATATTTATCAACTCATTTCTTTCTAAGCTTTCAAGAATCTTCCATTATATAGTTTCATGTTTATCTTTTCGATAAAAATATTTTTCACAATTTTTCGGTGGCTCCATATCACAAGCCCGAAAAACATTTTTTAATATCTCGCAGGCTCTTTCTGGAGAAAGTTCTACCTTTTTATCCATATCTTCTTTTGATTTAGTCATACTATTCCTCTTCTTCAAGAAATTCATATATCCTAAAATCTACATATCCATACAGATATCCATGTATTACTTATACTCTGAGTCTTTACGTCTCTTCACCATTACTCCGAGTATAATTGCAATTGCACATCCCATAACTGCAATATATACTCCTATCTGAGATTCATCACCTGTTTTTGGAGGATGGATTGTCTGTGGTTTTCCTGGTTTATTAGGATTGGTTATCTCTGTTACCATAAATTTCCAGTCATTTTTGGTTAAAAGATCACAATACTCCAAGCCCACATTCTTATCTAACTTCAGATCTACATGAATCTGGTCTTTTTCCCCGGATTTATAAGTTCCAAGATAAATCACATTTTGCAGATTACCGTTATTATACTCCTTACCGCTGGCAGTACCTTCGTATAGTGTCTTACTCCCAAGCGTAACTTTCATTGAGATAAGTTCCAGTAATTCATCTTTCTTTTCATCTTGTTGAAGCGGTATAACCTGCATATACAGGGCATAGGTTTTCTTTGAACCGTTTTCAATATCCAGCCGGTCTTCATACTGTCCACCAGGAACCATGTTGGTGAAACTCATAAACCAATTCCCTTCATCTCCCCGGATATTATTCCAGACCATCTTTCCATTTTGTTCTTCAAAGTATAATTTTTTAACATCTTTTGCGTACACTGGTAACATGTATGCCGTAAGAAGACATAATGCCAGCGCAAACATTCCTATATGTCTAATTATTTTCTTCATCATTTTGCCTCCTTACAGAATACATAATTAAAGGTCCGCAGGATTCACTGCATGGTTTGCAAGATAGTTCACAACTTCTGGATTGTCATTGTCTGTACCGAAAATTTCTTTTACGGCATCTGAAGTTGCCTGGACAGTCGTTCCTGTGACAAGCATTGTATATTTTGAACATTCATAATCATATGTACTGTTTCTTTTTGAAGTTGTAACCCAGTCTTCTTTTGCTTTATCATAGATAGTATCTTTTTGAACAATCGAAGGCTGAATCAATGGATTCATCGTCACAGAGTCCACAATCAGAGGAGACTGTCCACTTTCTTCAATCATTCCAATATAATAAAGCAGGAAATCTCCATTCTGATCTGGTACATCGCTTACCAAAAGCCATTTTCCTCTCGCATCTTCTATCTGTCCTACCGTTTGTATTCCAAGATCTATATTACTTTTCTTGCCTGATGCTAAAAGAACAACATTCTCTCCCCATGCAATCTGTGCCGCATATTCGCTTCCTTCTTTTGTTTCAAAAAAAAGTGGAAACTTTTCACCGGCAGCCGGCGGGATAACGGATCCATCCAAATCCTTTACATCCTCTTTCCGAACCCACTCCTGATGTAATACGACCTTGGCAAATACCGGAACTGTTCCCTTATTTGCGATCCATACATCTTTGTTGATCTCCTCTCCCGTCTTCCAATTATCCGGTGGGACAAATTTTTCTTCAATTGTCGTATCATATCTGGCTGTTTTGAATTCATTATGAACCTGCAATTCCTGCGTCCAATATGCAAATACTCCACCCATGCAGCACAACAGCATAATTCCTGCCAGCCAATAGATTTTATTCTTTTTTTTCGTCATATTTCTTCTCCCCTTTCTGCCCCGAACATAGATTTTCCAGGGCATAATTGATAAGAAGAATCGCCGCCATCACTGCTATTGCGACCGGCTTTTTTCCATAAGTTACAAAATACCCTGCAAAAGGAATCGCAAACTTCGTGGTCTTTCCAACAATCTGCTCTTCCTCAACAGGTACCGGGTCTTCAGTCGGGTTGTTATCCCCTTTCGTAACAACTGTTCTGGAAATACCATTTACAGTTGTAATTCGATGCGTAACCAGTGCATCTTCTGCTTTGAAGGTAATCGGATCCCCCTCCCGCAGATCTTCAAAATCACATTTGTGATAATACACAATACTTCCCACCGGAAATGTTGGCTGCATACTTCCTGTAAGCACAACCACCGGCCGGAATCCCATAATCAGGGGGGCAGCAATCGCCATATACATGACGATTACTGCGATTACTATCCAGGATAAGCCTTTAAATAGATAATTTAATACTTTCATAGTCACTGCCTAATTTATTTTGTCGGAGTTACTGTCCACCCCTTAGCTGCATCAGCATTGGCCTGTACTAATTCTGTCGTGATAGTTAATGTATAATTTGCTCCTGCTAATCCGGCATTTGCCTTATTGAGCTCTACGACTTTTTTCTGGTAAAGGACCTTTCCAGCCGGGATCTCAGCTGGTGCGTCTGTGAGATCATAATCTGCATCTGTAAGGTCTTCTGCCTTTTTTGACTCATCTACTAGTGCATATTTCATAGTAGAAACTGTATATTCTCCCATATTAGCATCTTTGCAAAGTGTTACATAATCCATGAGCTGTGTGGTTGACTGATCTTTTCCCAGTGTGGTTTTATAATAGAAATATCCGTCGCCGCCATCTTTCCATGTGTCACCTTCTACGCCTGCCAGATGTTTATATACAGAAGAACCACCTGCTACGGCATTGTCAGCACTTGCCGGGAAGAATTTGGTTTTATCGGTTGAAGAAAGATTTGTTCCTTCAATTAATTTTCCATCTCTTTCCCATTTCTCATCAAATTTCACTCTGACCCAAAGATCATAATCACCGGTATTCTTTGCCTGTACTTCCTTGGTTACCTGTCCGCCCGGTTCCCAGTTATTCTCCGGTGTGAATTTCTCGACTGTTTCACCACCGTATTTCTTAGTGGAAAATGGGTTATCGATGGACATTGTTTTAGTAAAATATGCTAATGATCCTACTACCAGTGTCAGTGCAAGAAGACCTGCAAATGCTTTTACTTTTTTTGTCTTTTTCATGTTGCTACCTCGTTTCTTTCCTTTGTTCTAAGAACGTCTGTGTCAGTAAATTATTTGTTCTGTGTAAGATTCCATGTACATCCAGCAGGAGCTGCAGTCAGTTTAAATGCGTCTTTCATTGCTGCATCCGTAGCCTGTACTGTCTGAGCTGTAATGGTCAGTGTATAATCTGCATTACCATAACCTGGTGCATTCGAATCCTGTTTTGTAACTGCCATACTGTGTTTTGCATCTTTCGGTACATTTCCTGTATAAGCTACCCACTGAGTTGCCGGATCATCACCAATTGCACTCTCTGCCGGTTTTGTTTCTGCTGTTGTATAATAATTTGTTACGGTATATTTACCCATATCAGCATCTTCCAGAAGTTTTACAGCATCCAGGAATTTTCCTGTATCTGTACCTGCTGCAAGGTTTGTTTTGTAATACCAATAACCATCACCACCGTTTTCAGGATCACTGTATACCCAGTTTGCTGCATTCAAAGTTTTTTCAACTACAGAATAATCTCCTGTTGTAAGACCATCTGTTGCATTAGCCTGAGAAGCATTTCCTTTTAATCCAGTTGTGTTTTCTGCAACTGTATTACTTGTTGTCTTATTTACCCATTTCTCAGTAAGTTTTACACGTACTAATACATCATAGTCACCGGTATTTTTAACGGTTACATCTTTGTTTACCTCTGCTCCAGGTTCCCAATTGTTACCATCTTCTGGCTTGAAATCCTCGGTTACATTTGTGTCATATTTACCAGTATCAAACGGGTTGGTTACAGTCATTGTCTGATTGAAATAAGCAAATGTACCTCCGATTACCATGATTGCTGCTAAGCCTGCTACGCCTGCGATCTTCTTATTTTTTCGCATACTCTCGTCCTCCTTATTAAGTACTTTGGATTTTGAATTTATCTATTAAAACAGCATTTCATTCTGTTTTAACCTTAGTTCCATGTAACCTGTTTTCCGGTTACGGCTGGGGTCTTGCCCCAACTCATCTGAGCTGCGGCTTCTGCTGCATAAGAAGCCTGTAAAAGCTCTCCTTCAATTTTCACATCATAGGAAGCTTCTGTATAATCTGTTCCTATTTTATGTTCATCATTTCCAATCTTGTCACTGATCGTGACCGATTTTAAAGTCAGATCTGTCATCTGATCTGGTTCTAACACTTTGTTGTAGTAATACCAGCCGTCTCCTCCGTCTATCCAGTTCTTCCCGAAATCGTCAGCAAAATTCAATCGAAAGCCTCTGGCTGCTTCTGCATCTTCTGTTCCATCTTTTAATGTAAGAACCGGTGTGAATTTCACACGCAGGACCGAAGCAATTGTTCCTTCGTTTCCAAAACGGACTTCTTTTTGCTTCTTTTCGCCTGGAACCCATTGATCCTTAGGGTTAAATTTCTCTGTTATATTTACCTTTGCTTCGGCACTCTTGAATTTGTTGTCAATGCTTTCTGATTTCTGAAAATAAGCAAAGGTACTTCCGATTACCAGTAAGGCAAGCATTCCCATGATCAGTAGCACTTTTTTATTTCGTTTCATTTTCATCATGCCCCTCCTTACTTCCAGTTCACGGTTTCACCAGCTACAGTCGCTTCTTTTCCAAATACAGTCTGTGAAGCATTTTTATTCACTTCTGCGCTATTTAAAGTTGACTGGCTGTCACTGGCCTGAAGAAGCTCCATTCGAAAGTACAATTGATAATCTGCACCCTCATATTCCTTATATTCTCCGGAATAATCCGGGAATGTAACACTCTCCAGAATATCCTCTGTAGCTGCTCCCGGTTTCAGAATTTTGTTGTAGTAGTACCAGCCATCTCCTCCATCTGTCCAGTTTCCATTTGACTGTCCAAATCCATTTATCCAGTTTTTGGTTGCAACATCTTTTCCATTCAACCGGTTATTCAGAAGTGTCTTATTGTCACCTTCCGTTTTCTCCCATGTCTCTGCATAGGAGATACGCAGGAACGATGCATTTGAACTGTCATTTTTAAATGCAACCTCTTTTGTTACTGTTCCAATCGGCTTTGATGGTTTAAATGTTTCTTCAATCTTTGCATTAATGTTGTCTGCTTTTAGTTCATTGGTATGATTTATTTTCCCTGTCCAGAAAGCAAATGTTGAAGCAATCAGGAGCAATGACAGACATCCGCTCAAAAATAGCAGTATCTTTCTTTTCTTGCGCATGATGTATCCCCCTCTCTATTTCCATTTAAATTGATTCTTAATTGCATCTGCCACATGGAAAAATGGTTTCCCAGAATATGTGTTATGAACCGTTACAGTCACGTTTTCTCCAGGATTTACCGTTACCTGATTGCCATTCAACATGCCGCCGCCTGATATGGTAATCTCTGACAGGCTATACTCTTTTGGCACTATCTCATTAATGTTTAAGGTTGTTGTCTTTTTGATTGTGATTGTTCCGCTTGACTCATCATGCTTTAATACCGCTTCCGTATTCACTGATGTCCCGTTATCATCTGCTGATTCCGCCTGAATGATAAATGCATCTTCAGCCAGTTCCTTCTGATAATTGTCAATGACTTTTTTTATCTTCACGGTTCCAACTGGTGTGTTCGTGATGGTCACTGTAAGATCATTTCCCGGTAATACTGTCACTTCACAGCCCTGATCCTTTTCTGTGACTGAACCAAGAGCAGTACTTCCTGTATTTGCAGTAACTGTAGCGGAATCAAATACTACTTTATTCTTTATGGATTCCGGAATCACTTCCTGTAAATTTATCGTTCCTCCATTCTTCGGAACGATCAAATCGTATGTAGCGGTTTCCTGATGACCTAACTGTTGCTGTCTGTTCAGAGAATCCAATTTATCATCCTGGATTCCCGGCTTTTCATAAATCTTCATGTTGCCGGTACTCTTGACGTTGACCGTATACTTTTGGCTTTTTAGTGCTTCCGGAATACTGTCATAAGAATTCACATTCTTGACAATGGTTATCCTTGCTCTGTTCGGAGTATTTTCCACTGTCCCATTTTGAAATACAAACAATCGATTTTTTATATCTGAACTTGTATCTCCCGAATGACCTGAACTATGGTTCTCTGTCAAAGCTGTTGGATTGATAAGTTCTCCTATCTGAACAGTCCCCAGTTCTTTCGGAAGATCACCAGTGTTCAGATAATTCGTCTGGAATTCATCACCGTCTTTATATGAGATTTCTTTTATTGTGTAAGTTCCCCATGGGAGATTATGGAACTTAATCCAACCATCTTCTCCCGTCACCTTTGTATCTGTATACACAATTTGCTCAGAATAAGTACTTCCTCCAGCCTGTCTTTCAATTGTAAAGGTGACTCCCGCTAAAGGTACTTTGCTTCCTTCCACAACCTTTTGGAATTCCAGATCATACAAAAGCCCTTTGATATACGGGGATTTAAAATCACCTGTTCCTGTCTGACCATTTGTCGTATATGTAACCTTTCCGCCTTTTTCTTTATCAGAAGCATCGTCCGGGCTCTTATTGGTCTGAACTGCATACTCTGCCGAAATGTTATTTGCACTGTTTTGGGATGTCGCACTCGTAAAATTTTCATTTTGAACATCCAGGCTGAATTTGTATGACAACTGATATGCTTCCTGCCTGTAATAGGTTACTTTTCCATTTGAGAGTGTACGTTTGACTCCAACCGGCGTAATTTTACCATCTGCCCCTTGTTTATATGGCAATAATCCAAGATCCTTTGTCGGCATAGTCCAATTGATTACATTTCCTCCAAGCGAACAGGAACCACCGTCAAAATTAAACGAATCTTCATATACTTTCATCAAATCATTGACTTGATCCTGAACGTTATTTACCTGTACTTTTTTAGTAGAAAATTCATATTTTTCATATAATGTTGAGATATCAATTTCAGCAGTTGCTGTTCCTTTGTCCAAATCAAAATTATTATGTGCGTAAAAAGATCCTGACCCAGACAACAGCGGGTTTCCTATTCCAATTCCTCCGTTCGGTACGGAATTAGAAGTTGCATACATGACAATCTTTGCCAGGATGATTTTTTTTCCATTTGAATTTGCATAATACACAAAATTTATTGGGGTCCGATAGTTTCCTGTCTTCACAGGAGAAAAAGTTTCCGATTTTCCTCCACCAGCCGGGTATGCCGGAGGCGACAGTGGTCTGTTGTTATGAGAGACAATAATTGTATTTAACTGAAGAATCTCTTCCCAACTGACCTGTGGTTCTACATTCAGATACATATGAAACTCATTTTCCGTATCTATGCTAATAACATTTTTTGTCATTCTGACTGCATTATCATTAGAATAGCTGACATTTGCATTCTTATCGAAACTATCACTTACATCCTGTCCTGTTGTATATCTACCTTTGTATCCACCTCTGATTATCTGCCATTCATTGACTCCGTTTCCCGGTGTAGTTGGTAATACAGAGCTATCAAAATTATGCTCAAATGTTACTTTTGTATAGTCTGCCGGAGCCAGTGCATACCTAACACCTTCCTCGTTCTCTAGGCTGCCTGCATCAGCTGACGGTTTCATCTGATCCGATTCTGGCACTACCGATTCATTACTTTCTGTAGCCTGCACTGTTTGCTCTGATAGCGAATTGCTATTATTTTGAGTACCCGCCGACACGGTCTCAGCAGCTTCCATGTCATCTGCTACCGGGGCTTCCGCTTGCACTTCTGTGATTTTCTCAGTATTGCTTTCCGGTTGTTCGTTTTCTTCCATCGCATTGATCGGCATGGAAGCTGTCAAGAGCATTGCCATGACCAAGATACACACAATAAAGCATTTCTTATATTTGCTTTTAAAAGAATGATTGAACATTTTCCATTCCCCCTATCCTGAACCATTTCCTATATTTTGTATAAAAGTAAAGTTTCCTTGCAATTTTTCTTGAGAAAATTTTATCATATTTAAATACCCTATTATTTTTCGCGCGACATTCTGCTTATTTGACGCGAAATTTCGCAATTTTTGCTACAATATATTAATTTTCCCTTTTACAAATTCTGCCTCTGCTTTTTTCTCATCCATTAATCGTACCTCTTCGCATCGGCTGATCAGGCTGTCCATATCTTCCTGATTTATCCGGTTATTGTAGATACCTCCAACAGCCAGTGACAATCTAAGTTTTCTTTCTTCCCCTTTGTGTAAAAATTCTTCTTTTATTGTCATAATATACCGGTCCAGTTCCATCGGTTCGAAGAATACAAGACAAAACATATTCTCTAATAACCGATATACTTTTGGTTGTTTTTCCTGACATTTTTCTGCGATTTCTACTGCACAGCGGAGGATTTCTCCTGTCTGCAGCACTCCCAGCTTCTGCTCAATATAACGAATATGATTCACACTGAACAGTACAACTGCCGTTACCTGTTCCATATTCATTTCCTTTTTGTCTTCCTCGAACAGATTCCGGTTATAAACACCTGTCACCATATCTCTGTAGGCCAGTCTTTCCATCATCTCTTCTTTTTCTTTCTGATACTTCATGGCAAGTTGTTTATTCATTCTTTTTTCTTTATATCGAAGCAGTAAGACAATACACATTGCAAATATCAGTCCGGCAGAAATGAAAAGCAATACCTGAACTTCCGGTCTCTCGATCATTTTTTCCATCTTATGCATCGGTATGACAATCTCTCCAAGGCACTCGCCATTATCTGGACTGAAAATTCTGAAGTGGTACTCATAATCCCCACCTTTTAGATTCGTATAACTGATCTCACTCTTACTTCCATTCTCTATAATCGTTTCGCTCTGATCCGTTCCTTCCATATAATAGCCAATATCATAATCTTTATAAATATAATTGATACATCTCACATCTATCGTAAGACGGTATCCTCTAGAGGGAAGTATATATTTTCCATCTTTTTCTTCCAGATTCTTCCCGTCCATCTGAAGATTATAAATATACACTTTCATATCCGGATGCTCTAATTTTCTGGTCAGATCAATGGAGGCAAGTCCGTCACTGCCACACATATACAGCACCTGATCATGTATACAATTCCAGGCATTTGCAGTAAAATCAATTGGAAGACCGTCCTGTCTCTTGTAATGCACCAATGAATCATCACGTCCGTTCAACAGATCCGATTCCTTGATCCTGAACAATCCATTGGATGCATAGACGAGAGCATCTCCACTATCTATGAGATTCATAGATAATACATTTGACATGCCAATATCTTTTATTTCCGTTATCTTCCCGTCTTCAGACAAAAAATTAATCCCTATTCCGGATACCAACCAGACACCATGTAATTTCTGGGAAGGAACAACCTTCATTACAATATTCGAAAGAAGCCCTTGCTGCTTTGTGTATACTTTTTCAACTGCATCATCCTGAATCACATAGACTCCATGTCCATCTGTTGTGGCATAGATTTTTCCATCTTCTGCTTCTCTGACGTCCAGAACCCGAATGTTATTTAAGTCGGCTTTATCATCCAACAACTGGCTGACTTTCTTTTCTTTATTTATAAGGTACACTCCTTGTTCCGTACCTACTAACATATCTCCATTCTTTCTTTGACAGGTACAGCGAATCTGATTTGTTTTTAAACCACTGTTGTCTGTATTCAGCACTGATACCATCCCATTTGCATCCATGACTTTCAGCCCATGATAATAGGTGGACACCCACAGATAATCTTCCCGGTCTTTGTAAATCTGCCGGATTCTGTCACCCTTGCATGACTGAGTCAGATTGTTATCTACCGGCTCCTTATTCCGGAAACAATAGATTCCATCATCACATCCGACATATAAATCATCTTGATAGTATTCTATGCTGTTTACGGTTTTTTCAATTTCCAGATACATTCCCAGATTTGAAAACATGTTCTCAAATACCTGCAGGATTCCCTGGCGTGATGATACGAACCAATAATTCCCTTCATAATCAATACATGCCTCTTCTACAGAATCTGTTAAAGGAATATCCAGTTTCTTCAAATTTCCTTCCTCCATCATTCCTATTCCGGAGTCCGTACATACCCAGTATGTCCCTTCTTTCAGTTCGTACATGGAGTTGATACATTTTAATCCCGGATCTTCATAAATATGTTCAACCTGTCCCTGCATATCCAATTCCAGAATCTGTTCTCCCGATGTTCCGATAAAAAAACCATGATCAGAGCTTTTTATACAACAACGGGGAAGATCCGCCCCATCCAGTTCCGGGATATTCATTTTATTTGCCACATTATCTTCTATCAGATAAATATTTCCGGCTTTGCTAATTACTATGATTTTCCCTTTCTCTATTTCTGTGATGGATATGATGTCTTCCGCACTTAACGCTTCAACCACTTTGAGTTTCCCATCATAGATATATAATCCTTCTTTCGTACCGACCCATACTTTGTCAGAAGAGTCTACTAATATTTTATTTATCGTATATGCGGTCTCACTCACTTCTCCCGGATCGACCAGTGTAAATTTCTTGCCATCAAAGGTATATAATCCTTCTCCATTGGTAGCAATCCAATATGTCCCCTTTGCATCCTGCTCAATATCATTAACCGGCAAGGTTTTTCCGTTAATCTGATAATTTTTGAATTCCGTTCCGTCGTATCGCTGTAGCCCTGAATAACCTCCAATCCACAAAAATCCTTCTTTCGAAGCCAGAACACAATTTACCGAACTTCCGTCCAGTCCGTTTTCTGAATTGAACTTTTTGAACTGAAAATATTTTTCATAAGCACTTGTCTCTTCTGCCAAAACTGTATTTCTGTTCAGTAACAACAGACAGACAGCTACCAAAAAAATGATCCACTTTGACTTCTTATTTTTCATATTCTCCCTTTCCTGCAAATATAATTGCAAGCTGCATCGTCTGGTTTTCTTCGATCACTGAGATATAGCCGTCATATTTTTCTGCGGTCTCCCGAATACTGGTCAGACCGATTCCATGAAATTTCTTATTACTTTTATCCGTTGAAAATCTTCCTTTTGACCGTTCACCGGATACCGTATTTCTGATATACAGCATCACGTCCTGCTGATTAATACCAGCTTTAATCTGTATTGTTTTCGGACTGGTTTTTATCTTTTCGCAAGCTTCAATCGCATTCATAATCGCATTTGAAAAAATAATACTGATATCATTTTCTGCCATGAACGAAAAAGTCCCTTCCGAAATCACCGCTTTAAATTCAATTCCTTTTTCCTGCGTGATCCGTCTGCTGCTGAATAACAACATATCCAGTGCCGGACAACCTGTATGATAGAACCGGGACATGGACTGGAGATTTTCCTGCATCGGAGCGAATACTTCTTTTAATCCTTCTGTATTTTCGTAGATCATGATCTGATTTTTCATATCGTGATACATCTTTCGTATCTTCCGCTGTTCTTCTTCCAGAGTTGTATAATATTCATAAGAATTGATTCGGATAAGTGATCCTTCCACCTGGGCTTTTGTTTCCTGAACTTTATAAACAAGAAAAATGTATATCAGATCATCTACAAATATAAAAAGAATACTAAGCAAGATATACTTTACCGGCAATTCTAATTTATTAGAATAAGTAAAAAAAATACTTGTATGTAATCCAATTATTTCCTGAATAATTTTTGCACTTACAAGCAGCCATAGAACTTTTTTTGTCTTTGATTTTGTATGTAATACCTGATATATATATGTCAACAGCAAACCCATCAGACACATAACCAATAATAAATTAACTAATGCCTTATCGCAAAACTGTTGGATATCAAGTCCTGATTTTTCCAGATGCCGTCCCAAGAAATACACACCGATTAATTCCGTAAGGATCATCAACAATACATAGCCGATTACTTTCATAGCCATACTGGACACTTCCTGCTGTTTCTCACCAAGTGCCAATATAATTCCCTGAATCAGCATTAGTAGAATTAATAAGATATCAAAGCGTTCAAAACAGACCGCACCAACTATTGTAAATAGGATGTTAATACACCCAATCATCAGATTCTTTTTTATTATAATTTCTTTCAAATCTTTCCGGTTGACATTGATAAATAAGTATAATCCCAATAAGAGTAAATTCCCTAAAAATACCAGTATCATATGATTCATCATAATACTTTACTCCAATATCTTGCATATTCTTCCTGAAAACCTTTCCATTTGTACCTGCTTACCGGTACTTTATAACCTCCTTCAAGCACGATTTCTGTTTTGTCATATCGGACTATCTTGTTCATGTTAATGATGTAGCTTTGATGAATCTGGAAAAATCCTTTGCCTTTTAACATCTCATCAATATCCTTTAATGCACCTCGATACCTATATGTATCGCTTTTGCAGTAAATCCAGATTTTTCCTTTCATGCCTTCTACATATGTGATGTCCGGGATTCGGATCCGATAATTATTATTTTGAAAGCTGATGGAAAGTTCATTTTCTGAACTATACAACTCCTGTTGTACGGACTGTAATGTCTCAATTAACTCTTCTTCCTTTAATGGTTTCAGAAGATACCTGTAGGCTTTTACTTTGAAGCTCTCGAAAACGAATTCGTCATAGGCTGTGACAAACACAATGATCACCGACTGATTTTCTTTTCTAATTATTTTGGCAACATCCAATCCATTATATCCGGGCATCTCTATATCCAGAAACAGAATATCGATATCACTTAAATTTGCCTGTAACAATTGTTTTCCGCCTTCGAAACAGTTGATGTGTATTTCCTCATCGCTGTCAAAATAAAATCGGTTTATTACCTCTTTCATAAACAAACAGATTTTCTTTTCATCATCACATATCGCAATCCTCATATCCCCTTCCTCCTTCCAACTATTAAAAATCCATCATTTCTTTCACCATCATACACAGCAACAGAATTAGAATAATTTGAATTCTGCTTCATCCCAGATATCTTCTATCTGCTGTTTTGAAAGCTTCGATACTTGTTCAACATAATTGTTGCGCATCGTTTTATTCTAGTATTGGTTCCGTATATTTTTGAACATGTTCACAATATCCTTTTATATGACATTTACAACATGAATAATTTAATATAAAATGTACATTTTAAATAACAGGGATAACTCTAAATTCAAGTAGAATGCCCATGTGTCGCAGAGTATTGCACTCTGCGACACATGGGCATTCTTCTCTTATTTTATCTACGGTTATTCAATTTTTTGACTGCTTATTTGACTGCGCAGCCAAATCCAGCTTCTTCCAATTTTTTTATATTTTCTCTCTTTAAATTCAAATCCGGATGAACATATCGGTTCATCGTAATAGAAGTGTTGGAATGTCCTAATATTTCGCTTAATGATTTAACATCACAGCCAACTTCAATACATCTAGTTGCGAAAGTATGCCGGAGTGTATGAAAATGAGCATCTGCTATACCACATTCTTTATAGTATTTCGTCAACTGTCTCTGTAAAATTCTGGGTTCTGCAAAAGATGTGGTTCCAGTCAAAAGAAATGTGAATTGGTTTTCGGATTTCAATTGGTTACAGTACTTTACAATCCCATCTGTCAATGGAACAATCCTTATGGAACTTTTACTTTTAGGTGTTCCAATCCTTACAATTGTTTTTTTTACACTATCCTCAGATTGATTTTTTACTCGTTGGACTGTAGATTTCACATGCAATATACGCTTATCTAAAGAAATGTCTTTCCATTGTAATCCACACACTTCTCCAACACGAAGTCCTGTAGTAAGCGAAATCATAATGCCTAGTTTATACAGATTTGTATCGGTTTCAAGATGATTCATTAATCTTAACTGTTCCTCTTGATTCAGTACACGTAATTCTCTTCTTTCTTCTTTGGGATAAACAATTTTAATTATTTCTCCCTGAAAACTACGTTGTTCACAATCATAAATAAGAATAGAATGTAGTACAAACAAAATATCACGAACCGTTTTTACTGCCAGGCGTTCATGCTCTAGCAAACGGTTCGTGAACTTTGCAACATTGTCTGTCGTAATTGCAGTGATAATATGATCACCAAATTCCGGAATAATATGTTTTTCAATGATTGTACTGTATTTTGAATAGGACGATTGTTTTAATTTATTCTTATTAATATCAAGCCAGTTATTACATATCTCTTTCATCGGAAGCAGCGTGAGTTTAGAATATGCCTCACCTTTTTGCGTTGCTTGATTATACAATTTAGACCTTGCATATGTTACTTTTTCTTTCGCTTCACGATAAGAATGGCCATAGCAAAAACCATATTTTATTTTATGATTATTATCATATCCTTTTATATAACGTCCTTCCCATCTTCCATCTTTTCTCTTAAAAATATTCTCACCTTTTGCCATTACTGTTACCTCCCTGCTATGATATTTCTCTGACTGTGCATATGACTGCTGAAAAATGAAAATTTTCTTAAAAATTCAGTCAAACACTGTATTTTATCTGTATTTGTTATCAAACAACAATATTTTTAGTCAAAAAAAGATTGTATATCGCTCTCAAAGGAGCTATTATAATGTCAGAATAGATAATTTATGTGTCGCAGAGTGCAATACTCTGCGACACAATATTGTTATTAACGCAAAAAGGGGCTGTGAAAAAAAGAATAGTCCCGAAAAAAAAGAAAGACCAAGAGTTTATAATGAACTCAAGGTCTTTCTTTCTGTTATAATTAACTTGCAATGAAAATTAATAACATAATCTATTCTAACCCAAAACAGGCAGTTTTGCCAATGCTAATTCAAGATTATTTGGACATCTGTGATCCAGTGCTGACTTTTGATAGATTTATGGGAGAAATCGAACTGGAGAAATATCTGAAAAATATTCCTCAACATGATACAGGAAGACTCAGATATGACCCAGTCAGCATGCTGAAAACAGTTTTGTTTCGATTTACGATCTCAGATATGGTCTGATTCAAATAGTTTTTACGGATGTTTGTTAATCTGTGATTTCGTTTTAATAAAAGTTTTTCCTTTTTGATTACATTATTGGTTTTGCAGTAACTTTCCCCTTTCTTATTCTTCTCGTAAGAACGAGAGATACTACGCTGTAATCTGCGATTCTGTTTTTCTAGTTTCTTTACTTTCTGACTCTTGGATCGTATAACTCCCCACTTAGCATTTTTTCTTTTTCAGTCATTTCCAATAGCCTCCAAATTTCGATTGAGATTTCACCTGTTTTACATTTTAAAATTTACTGTAGCCTTTCCGCAGAGCTCTGCCCCGCAGATCTTTTCTTGTCTGTGCCATAAAAATCCTCTTTCAAATAAAGGAAGGACTACATATTATTCAGGTCTGTTCAATACTTTTTCCAGTCCCTATTTTTCGTCCTTCCACAATTTTTTTCTGTTCCCTACGCAATCCAAAATGTCTCCAGATATTTTTCAAATATCTCACAGTTTACAAGAGCAACCTTGTCAATCTTATACACTGCTTTAGCTTCTTTCACCAACTCCTGGAATTTCGTCAGTCCAATGCTATAAAGCTCTGCTCCTTTTTGATAGCGTACAAATTTTTTTGCTAGTTTCTTTGTTTTCTCTACATCTTTACGTGCGTATCCCATACACGGCACCTCCCGTTTTGCATGAAAAAAGCAACTAACCTATTTTTCATAGACTAACTGCTCGTGTTAAATTCCATATTCAGTTTTATTCTACAAATCCGAAAGTGAAATTCGGTCGTATGCGCCATTTTTCTTATCTTCCGGATGTGGTTCCAGTCCGATAATTGTAATATCTTTCTGGTCTGGTCCATAAACCCAGTACATTCTCATTGCGCCCCTGGTTTTATTTTCCAAATAAGATTACCACACTTTCATTCCATAACGTCTGGATAATGGCTCTATTTCATGGGTTTGAAGACTCGGATAACCCGGATCAGCCGACAACAGCTTTAAAGCCTTTCCCCATTTTTTATACAACTGTTCTTCCTTCTTTTTTATATTACCGGAACGATATTTCTCCTGCAGATCTAACCAAAGTTCCTGCATTTCAGGAATTCCCATTCGTATATTAAACATCTCTTATTCCTTTTAAAAATCTGACAGGTCAATAGCCGGGGAAACATCGCCTCTCTTAAAGTTACTTACTGCACGATCCATATCTGCCAGAGTTCTGGCTGAAACGCTCTCTGGCACTGCCAGTTCCCGAGGTTCCAGAATAATGCATCCATTTCCGTATTCTTTTACATTGTAATACTGATAAGCAGCTCCTCTGAGCGTAATTCTTTTTTTGTTATCCAGATGGGCAACATAATCTTTCATTACTTCCATTACCAACACCTCCAACGCAAGTATTTGTGTGGGAAATCCCACCTCTTATTATTATAATACGCTTTTCTATATTATCTGTCAATCTACTTTTACTTGCTCCTGATACTTGAAAAATTCATGCACCGGCAGACGGCAAGTGGCAGATAAAATATCTATAAAAATCTGTATTTGCTTCAATGACTATGCCACCCATCATTCTTTTAATCGAATACTATTCTCCTGCTTTTCATTTACTTGGTACTCCAACTCATTCTTCATCCGGCTTCTCACATCACGCATTGTTCGCCCGGATATTTCCTGCTCTGAATCGAATAATCCATCCCTATTTTTAAAAAGGTACTGACATATAAAACTCCAACTGTTATTTCCAGATCCCGTGTTATTTCCTATAATATCAATGGTATCTGCAAGATGAATAATCCTTGCAAACAATGGAATTTTAGTAATATTTTTTCACCATAAATACAATGAAGATTTGTTTTTTTCTCGGATAAATCTTTTTTACAATTAATGACGGAATCCTTTTTCAGTTCTTCCGAAATATATTGTGTCAAAGCATTATCATGCAGTAAAGCACACATGGCTAAATCTTGTAATTCATCACCTTAAATTTTCCAATATTCAGCCATGCATATACTTATATAAGCCACTCTTTTTCCATGTTTGTTTTTGATATTTACCAACTCTGCTTCTATACAGTCCAAAGCATAAGAACAGGCTCCTGCAAGTCCGATGATATCTATACTTAGTTCTTCTTTCATTGGTATAATCCTATCATAATACATTTATACTTCTGAGAACTGGTCTTTTCCTACAGAGCATAACGGACATTCAAAATCTTCTGGAATATCCTCCCACTTTGTACCAGGTGCAATACCACCTTCTGGATAGCCCTTCTCCTCATCGTATTCCCATCCGCAAACATCACATACGTATTTCATTCGTTGTTCCTCCTTGTAAATATATTAATACACAGCCTATATTATTGTTATATTTGTGTTGTTCTGTAGCCTTAATATGTATAAATGCTTTTAGCATTTCCATAATCCATGCAGGTTACAATATGCATATACTTCTTCTACCTGTTCACCATCGCAGAGGCAAAAATCCGCTACCGGCTCCTGACCTGGATTTAACTGTTTTCTGTATATTCCCTGGTTTGTATTTAATGTAATCCACTCAATGAAATGTTCTTCAAGCATTGGATGTTTTGTCTCTCCGACCACGACATGAACATGACTGCCTTCTACCGTATATACAGGTACATGCTTCTCAACAGCAGCATCTGTCACTCCGGCTTTTAATTCCTGCATAGGTTCTCCGCAACAAATTACAGGTACACCCTTATCCTTTACCTTTTCAACAATGTTTCCACAATGCTTACAAATACGGTACCTTACTTCCATGCCTTTTTCTCCTTCCTTGTGTAAAATTTATAATTCAATTGTCTCCATAATCTTTTTCAATGAATCTGCAGATTCCTTAAGCTTTAACGCTTCCTCGCCACTTAAATTAATAGGTATATCCGACTCAATACCATCTGCACCTACAATAGCTGGCATACTTAACGATACTCCGTCAATATCATATACTCCATGAATCATGTGTGATACAGGAAGTATTGATTTTTCATCTCTCATAATCACTTCGCAGATTCTTTTTACAGACATTGCAATTCCATAATATGTAGCGTGCTTTTTGTTTATAATCTCATAAGCACTGTTCTTGACTGCTGTAGCTATTTCTGCCGTGTCTTCCTTGTGCTTGTAATGTCCACGCATTTCACACATTTCACTTAATGGAACACCAGATACATTGGCTGATGACCATGCTACAACTTCGCTGTCTCCATGCTCACCTACTATAAATGCATGAACACTCCTGCTGTCCACAGATAAATGCTCACCAAGCTTATATCTTAATCTGGCACTATCTAACACAGTACCCGATCCAATAACCCTGTTTTCTGGAAGTCCTGATAACTTTATGGCTACCTGAGTCAGAATATCTACCGGATTCGCAACTACAAGCATGATACCTGCAAAATTTCTCTTTGCTATTTCAGGAATGATTGACTTAAATATTGCTACATTTTTATTTACGAGATCAAGCCTTGTCTCTCCCGGTTTCTGTCCCGCTCCGGCAGATATGACAACAATTGCAGCATCAGCCACATCATCATAATCTCCGGCATATATTTTCATCGGACTCGCAAATGGAATACCATGACTGATATCCATCGCTTCTCCTTCTGCCTTGTTCTTATCTGCATCGATAAGGACAATCTCTGTAAACAAGCCACTCTGCATCAGAGCAAATACCGATGCAGAACCAACAAAGCCACAGCCTATCATTACTGCTTTTTTTGAATTAATCACTTTCTTCTTCATAATAATCTCATCTCCTTAATAATTCTCTTCTTTATAATAATCTCATCTCCTTAATAATTCTCTTCATGTACTTCAAAATAGCTCTGTGGATGATTACATACCGGACATACTTCAGGCGCCTTAGTTCCTACCACAATATGTCCGCAGTTACGGCATTCCCATACCTTAACTTCGCTCTTTTCAAATACCTGTGCAGTTTCAATATTCTTAAGAAGTGCACGATATCTTTCCTCATGGTGCTTCTCAATCTCACCTACTGCCCTGAATTTTGCTGCAAGCTCAGGGAATCCTTCTTCCTCAGCTGTTTTAGCAAAGCCATCATACATATCTGTCCACTCATAATTTTCGCCTTCTGCCGCTGCCGCCAGGTTTT
>ENA-OPWX01000577-OPWX01000577.1-human-gut-metagenome-genome-assembly--contig:-NODE-577-length-32877-cov-3.033575_pt1 | contig 32877 bp, 41 predicted proteins | sample MGYA00241514_ERZ502020 | MGnify/ENA primary metagenome ERZ502020 (study PRJEB25962, sample SAMEA2042105) | human gut metagenome | biome: human gut; feature: human-associated habitat; material: faeces... | reverse complement strand
ATTCATTCAAAAAACTTTTATTTTAGGCTTGACTTTTAATAGTTAGTCTTTCTTTTTATACTGTTCCAGCATGTTTTCTTCTGCGCCGCAGCCTCGGAAGAGGAACATTGAATTTCTTCAGAGAACTGAAGCAGTAGAAATACACCAGGAATAAAATACTTGTAATACTCCAGGTAAGCGGATAGCTGAACACCACAGTAAGGATGTCCGGCTTCAGCGGAACCGCCACAAGGATCCAGAGGACTCTCAGGGCGCACACTCCTACTGCCGTCATAATCATGGGAATCCAGCAGTCCCCTGTGCCTCTCAGCGCGCCGGAAAGAACCTCGATACACACATAGGTGGCGAAGGCCGGAACCAGGAAATGAAGAATTTCCATTCCCTTGGCTATTACCGCCGCATCTGCCGTAAACATGAGATAAATATAGCCGCCTCCCAGGTACAGGGTTACACTTAAAATAGCCGTAATGAGGAAGCTGAGTCCCAGACACACATAAATTCCCCGCTTTACCCGGTCCAGTTTTCCCGCGCCGTAATTCTGCCCTACAAACGTAGTGATGGAAATACCCAGAGCACTGATAATCATCCAGTAAACGCTGTCGATTTTACTGTAAGCCGTCCACGCTGCCACTGTGTCTGTTCCCAGAGAGTTTACGCTGCTCTGGATAATGATGTTGGAGGCAGAGTACATCACGGACTGGAGGCCAGCCGGCAGGCCAATCCGCACAATACGCATTACCATGAACAGATTCAGACGGATCTTTCGAATCACCAGCCTGTAGGAATCCTTTGTGCGAAGAAGCTGGAGCACAACCAAAACTGCGCTGACAAGCTGGGACACAATCGTCGCAATCGCCGCTCCCCGCACATCCAGCCGAAGCCAGACAACCAGCACCAGATCCAGCACAATATTGGTAAAGCAGCTGGCCATCAGGTAGTATAGAGGCCGCTTGGAATCTCCGATTGCCCTTAAAATACCGGCTCCCATGTTGTAAACCAGGTTTGGAATAATTCCCAGAAAATAAATTCTGATGTAGGACAGGGAATACTGCATAATATCATCCGGCGTTCCCATGGCCCGCAGGGCTATGGGGGAGGCGGCGATTCCAATGACCATAAGTCCTACTCCGCAGGCCAGAGAGAAGGCGATCGCCGTGTGAACAGCCTCGCTGACTCTCTTTTCTCTTCCTCCCCCGTAAAACTGGGAGATAATAACCGTCGCGCCGGAGGAGAGGCCCACAAAGAAGCCGACTAAAAGATTAATCAGCGTTCCCGTGCTTCCTCCTACCGCCGCCAGCGCTTCTTTTCCCACAAACCGGCCTACAATCACTGCGTCTACTGTGTTGTAAAGCTGCTGAAAAAACGTACCAAATAAAATAGGAAAGAAAAAAATGAGGAGCTGCTTCCAGATGACTCCCTCTGTTATGCCATTTCCCTGTTTTCCCTTCTTTCCCGCATTCCGCTTTTTTGCCATGGCATTCATACCTTCTCCCCTTTTCGTATTGTAAGGATTTATCTGTCTGTGTCTATTTCTGATTATCCGTTCAGCTCGGCAATTCTGGTAATCGCCACATAGATGTGGGAAATCTTATACCAGGTGGCAAAATCTACGGTTCCTGTCTGAGGCAGGCCAAAAATAGACTGAAACGCCTTCACCGACCGCTCGGTAGCCGGTCCGTAAATCCCGTCCGGCGTCAGGCTCGGAACAGCCGTATAGACAGTGGCTATGGCGTCCAGCTGTTCCTGAAGCTGGCGGACCTTATCCCCTCTGGAGCCTGTGGACAGTTCCGTTCCAGGATAGGAGGCCGGAATTCCTGAAATCTGCTCCGCTGTATTGATATACAAATCGCTTCCATAGAAATTACGGAGAATTTCCATGGGGCTGTAGCCCTGTTCCCCCAGAGCGCAGGATCCCCACTGTGTCATCCAGCCAGGGCAGCTGACCTTTTTTCCGTCGCAGTACTGGGTGAGAATCGGCTGCTTTACGTCCGGCCGGGACAGATAGCTGTCAAAAATGTCGTCCACCACCACAGAAATCGTATCGAAAATATCTCTTCCGTAAATCCACTTGTGATCAAAGGCTGTGGAGGAGGTGATCGTAAAATCATACCCCTGATTCCTGTACCACTCTGTGTAAACGCGGTTCAGGGTAAAGGACATAATGGCCAGCACATTGGCTACAATGGAAGACTGTGGCCAGGTAGCGTAGATCTCGCTGCTGGCCACGTTCTTTATGTAGTCCCTGTAAGGCACATAGTAGTCTTTTGCGCTTCTGTCGGTGGGAACTCCGTCGTGGACTACCACCGTCTGGGGAACGACCACACGGCTCAGCACAATCTCCCCGCTCTCCCGCACCGGCTTCACCTCTGTCTCCGCAATCTTGGGCGGATACGTCTCATAAAGCGTATGCCCCGGAATCCGGACCGTCTCTGTCTCTGATGCAGAAACCTTCACCGGCCGCAGGCGCACCGGCTGAATCGCCGTCACTCCCGGCAGAATCTCGGTTCCTGTGATTTCCGCGTCCTCATATCCCGGCGCTGAAATCTTCAGATTGTATACGCTGTAGGGCCGGATGGTATTCTGGCTTTCCAGGCTGAGAGCCATATCAGGGGCGGCTAATTCCAGCTGCTCCGTCTGTCCCGACTGATCGGTAGGAAGCTCCTCCAGAATTCTGCCGCCCTCTCCCGGCTCCTGCACCGTCACCACAGCGTCTGTCACTGGAAAATTATTTTCCTCGTTCACTACGTCTACCTGAAGATATCCCCGGCTTTCGGCGGCAGTCTCGCACACCTGCAAATCTGGTCTATACTGTCTCATCACATCTGCCTTTCTGACATCTGCCTTCTGAATTACTATATGATATAAACCGATTTTTGTGTATATGACATGGTTTCTGAAAAAACGGTTCCCGGATCCTGGACTCTATTGTTTTTCCACTTCCACTTATGCGATAGGAGCCGTCGCCTTCTCCAGCCAGCTTCTGTCCTCCTCGGAGAGATGGGGAGCCATTACCTCGTATACCTGTCTGTGGTACTCATTTAAAAGCTCCAGATCCCTCTTCTCCAGCCATCTGGTATCAATGGCATCTCTGTCAATAGGAACCCAGGTCAGATTTTCAAATTTCATAAACTGGCCGTACTCATTTTTTACGTCCTTCACGCAGAGCATGAGATTTTCTGTTCTGACTCCGAACTTTCCTTCAAAGTACAGGCCCGGCTCGTCAGAGGTCACCATGCCCTCCTCAAACACTGCGTTGTCCTGGCGCTCCGGAACGACTCTCCAGCGGACGCCGTTTGGACGCTCGTGGACGTTTAACAGATATCCCACTCCATGGCCTGTTCCGTGATTGAAATCAAGCCCCTCTCTCCAGAGCAGTTCTCTGGCGGCAAAGTCAAAATTGTAGCCGTGGCAGCCGTAAGGGAATCTCACGTTCAGAAGCCTCAGCATGCAGGCGGCCACCAGAGTGAAGCATTTCTTCTCCTCCTCTGTCACCGGCCCCAGGGCGATGGTTCTGGTAATGTCAGTCGTTCCCTCGTAATACTGTCCGCCGGAATCTACCAGGTAAAGTCCCCTTGGCTCCAGCTTCTTATTGGTTTCCGGAGTGGCGGAATAATGGCAGAGAGCCGCGTTCTCCCCATAGGCAGAGATCGTTCCAAAGCTCAGTCCCAGATTTCCCTCTGTGTCGAATCTCAGCTGATCCAGATGTCTCTGGACAGACATCTCGTCCATATCCAGCGTACCGATATTCTCCTTCATCCAGCGCAGATGACGGATCATGGCCACAGCGTCCTTGATGTGGGCCTTTCTCATATTCTCCATCTCCACAGGATTCTTCACTGCCTTGGCGGAGGCGGTAGGATTCATCTGATTTACAATTTCATTGCTCTCGTCCAGACTCTGGCAGACAGCGAAATTGACGCGGCTCTTCTCCAGCAGGATTCTCTCGTTGCGGAAGGTTTTGGCAAGCACATAGATGTCGTCGTAAGGCTTTATCTTTACGCCCAGCCCCTCCAGGTAAGCCTTTGTCTGGCTGTCCAGAGTCTTATCATTAATAAAGAGGAAGAATTTGTCCTCCGTCACCACTGCGTAGGAAAGCACCACCGGATTGCAGGGCACGTCGTTTCCGCGGATATTCAGCAGCCATACAATGTCGTCCAGCGTCGTTAAAATGTGGACCGTCGCCCTGTTTTTCTTCATGGCCTCTCGCAGATCGGCAATCTTGTCTTTTGCTGATTTTCCCGCATATTTAACGTCCAGAACCCACACCTTTTCTGCCGGAAGGCTGGGACGCTCCGTCCAGAGAGCGCCAATCAGATCCTCTCCGCTGGCAGCAGTCACATTCTTCTTCTGGAGACGGGCCAAAAGCTCCTCGCCAAATTCCTCGTTCACCACGCGGCCGTCAAAGCCCAGCACGCCGTTCTCCGGCATATTCTCTGCCAGGTACTCTTCTATTGTGGGAACTCCCTCCTGTCCCATCTTGAACAGCTTTACCTCGCTGCCCTGCAGCTGCTTTCCGGCCTGCACAAAATAGCGGCCGTCTGTCCAGAGTCCCGCTTCCTTCAGGGTAATCACCGCAGTTCCGGCGGATCCTGTAAAACCTGTAATAAACTTTCTACACTCAAAATGGCTTCCCACATACTCTGACTCATGAAAGTCTGAGGTGGGAACCAGATAAGCGTCGATTCCCCTTTCCTTCATCATCGCGCGGAGCGCCTGAATTCTCTCGTTCACTGTATCCATCTTAAAAACCTCCTTTATCCCTTACAGCAGGAAAATATTATGCTTTTCTGCCTCTGCCCGGATGCCGTCCGGCCAGATAGAGGACTGAACCTCTCCAATATGAGCTTTTCTCAAATAAAACATACAGATTCGTGACTGGCCGATACCGCCGCCTACTGTGCACGGCAGTTTTCCCTCCAGAAGTTCCTTCTGGAACGCCAGCTCTGCCCGCTCCTCACAGCCTGCTTTCTGTAACTGTTCTCTTAAAACTGCCTCATCCACACGGATACCCATGGAAGACAGCTCCAGCGCAATGTCAAGTACCGGATAGTACACGATAATGTCGCCGTTTAATTTCCAGTCATCGTAGTCCGGAGCGCGGCCGTCGTGCTTTTCTCCTGATTTCAGCTTATCTCCAATCTGCTCAATGAACACAGCCTTGTGAAGCTTCGCAATCTTGTACTCCCGTTCCTTGGGCGTACAGTCCGGATACATGTCTTCTAACTGCTGAGTAGTCACGAACTCGATGTGATCCGGCAGATATCTGCCTATGTATTCATACTCATAGGCCATATAGTCCTCCGTTACCTTGAGAGCCTTATATACGGCCTTTACAATCAGCTCCAGTGTCTCTCTGGTGCGTTCTTCCCTTGTGATAATCTTCTCCCAGTCCCACTGATCCACATAGAGGGAATGGATGTTATCCGTGTCCTCGTCTCTGCGGATCGCGCTCATGTCTGTGTAAAGGCCTTCGCCTGGCTGAAAGCCATACTGCTTCAGAGCCATTCTCTTCCACTTTGCCAGTGAATGAACAATCTCCGCCGGCCGGTCCTTCTGTTCTTTAATCCCAAAAGAAACCGGGCGTTCCACTCCGTTCAGGTTATCGTTCAGACCTGATTCCGGAAGCACAAACAGGGGCGCAGAAACTCGCGTCAGATTCAGCTGTTTGGCCAGCTCCCTCTGGAAAAAATCCTTAATAATTTTAATCGCCACCTGGGTTTCCCTGAGTCCGATGGCCGGTTCATAGTTTTCTGGTACAATCAAATGTTCCATGATGCAGTCCCCTTACGTCTTTTTCATTTTTTCATTTCATTCATTGACAATTAATTATAGCACCTCTTGATTATTTTGGGAATATCCTACTTTCTTCTTTTTCAGGTATTTTCCCTGAATTTACAGAAAATTATCTGAGACGGCGTAAGAAAAAAATAAGGGAAAGGACTCTGAATTTTCACATTTTTGTGGTAGAGTGGAAAGGAAATAAAAGATTGGCGGCATAAAGCTGCGAAGTACAGGAGAATAGGAATGATTGACTCAAAAGACGATAAAGATAAGAAACAAGCAAAAACAGCGGCCGGAAACGGCATGGAGCGCACTGCGCCTCATGAGATCCGCCCTGCATCAGAGCGGGTATACTCCTCCGGACGCGGACGAAGCCGGAGGCGGCCTTCCTCCCCAGAGCCGTTGGAGGACGAGCGCTCTGCTTTCGCAGAAGATGACAGAGACGAGATAGATAAGCCTGTTTCTGCAAAACAGAAAAAAAAGAAGAAAAAGAGAAAAAAGAAATCGCTCTCCATTTCTCTCCCCTCTCTTCCTAAAATAAAGCTTCCCTCTGGCCTTTCTGTTCTGATCGCCAGATTTTCCCAGCTGGCCTGCTGTCTTCTGATGGTGAAAGCGGTATGGACTCCTCTGCTTCCTCTTATAAACGGAAGAGACGGTCTGGGTTCGGTGCGGATGGTCTTAACAGAGAGAAACTACAGCCTGGCCTGCTATCTGGCCCTCTCCGGATCCTATCTGGCCTTTACGGCTCTGTCGTCGCTCTGGATCCTGACAAAACGCCATTTTGCAAGCGGCGACCGGGTAATCAGCGCAGATATGGGGCGGGGCATAACGGCCTTTCTTCTTCTGGCTCTGGCCTTCTGGAGCGCGCCTGCAGTCATGGAAGCTCTGGCAGGACAGCCCCTTCTGCCCGGACCCAGCCGGTTCCTGGAGATTATGGTTCCGCTGTCAAAGCCTCTGTTTAAAACCTGCGTTCTGGGCCTTCTTCTGAGCCTGCTGCGAAGAATTTTAAAAAAATAGGGAGCGGCTTGCTCCCTCTATTCCTCCAGCAGTCCGCAGGCGATTCTGACCGCATCCTCTACGCAGCCCGGGCAGGTTCTCAGGACGCCCTTTCCTGTCAGCCCCTTCAGCTCCATGCAGCTGGTTGAGCCGTTTTTCTCGAGGAACTGCTCTCCCACCTGTCTGACTATGCTATAGGTAGACGCTTTCGTCGTAGGATTTTCCCTGCCCTGGCTGTTTCGAAAACCAAGAGCCGCCACAGCACCTGAAACGGCCCCGCAGGTTTCATGCATCTGCCCCATTCCAAGACCAAAGCCCTCCATCAGGCGAAAGCACAGATCCTCGTCCACTCCAACCTCTCCGCTTAAAGCGCAGGCTACAGCCTGAGCGCAGTTATAGCCGCTGCGGTGAAGCGCTACAGCCTTCTCTGCCAGTTCTTCTACTCTTTCCTCTGTCATATAAATTCTCCTTCTGCAATCCATGGTTTGATTGAATCTCTTAAAACAAAAAGACAGGGAATCATGCTGCAACACAATTCTCTGTCCTCTGAAATCGGGGCAACAGGATTTGAACCTGCGACCTCTCGGCCCCCAGCCGAGCGCGCTACCAAGCTACGCCATACCCCGGTGCTCATTATTATAGCACAAATTGCAAAAAATGGAAGCCCTATTTTTATTTTTTGAAAAAAATATTTTTTCATGAATATAGATGCTTTTATTTTTTCTTTTATTTCTATAGGAAAATCCTGAAAGATCCGTTATAATTGCAGAAACAGATTTTTTCACCGCGCATTGAGAAGGCTGCGCGGCTGATACGGTTAAAACGAACAGTATAAGGAGGACGCCCATGATCAGCTTTGATTTAGATATGACTCTCTTGGATCACAAAACTGGACAGATTACGCCCAGCGCCCTGAAGGCCGTGGAGCTGCTGCGTAAACGCCACAAGATTGTCCTGGCCACCGGAAGGGACATGGATAATTATTACAGCTGCAGGTACCGGGACATTCTGAAGCCGGATGGAATCGTACACATGAACGGAACCAAGGTAACGGCAGGCGGTACTCTGCTCTATGAGCACACCTTTGATCCGGCGCTTTTAAAGGAACTGCTGGCCTACTGTGACGCTCAGGGCTTTGCCATAGGCGTAACAGTCAAAGATGATGATTTCTATATCCATCCTGAAGTGGTGGAGGAAAGCGATCGGCTTCACTGGGGTATTTCCGGCAGACGCTTTCGCGATCCCGGACAGCTTTTAAATATGAAGATACGGACTCTGGCATTTGTCGGAAACGAGAAACAGGCCGCTCAGATCGAACGGGATTTTCCAACTCTGCGTCTCCCTCTGTTTGCAGGGAAGCACGGCGCAGATGTCATCGAAAAGGGCCATTCTAAGGCGGATGGACTGCGGCTTTTAGCCGGGTATTTCGGGGAGGATCCCTCTTTAAAGGATACCGTGGCCTTTGGGGACAGCATGAATGACATAGAAATCATCCAGGCAGCCGGAACCGGCGTCGCCATGGGAAATGCAATCGAGGAGCTGAAAGCCTGCGCGGATTTTGTCACAGATTCCATTGAAAAAGACGGAATCTGGAAGGCCTGCTCCTGTCTGAAGCTGTTTTAAATTCTGCTCCCTGAGCGTTGATTTCAAAATCTCCCGCGCTCTCAGGCTCCTGCGCGGGAGAGGCGGGCTTCCTTCAAAATTTCTGCCAGCTTATCCGCGCTTACCTGCTGTTCTTCCATCATTCGAGCCAGGCGGCGCAGCTCCTCCTCTTTTTGCTGTTTCAGCAGTTCTTTTTCTCTCTGTCTCAGCTCCTTCAGCTGGGCTTCCTGGGAAGCAATCGTTTCTCTCAGCTCCTCCAGTTTTTCTCTGCTCGTTTTTCTTTTTCCTCTTGGCATATGCTCTGCCTCCTTTTTTCATCGGGCTCAAATAAAATCTGAATTTTTTTCTGCCTGGCACGCCGCCGTGTTCTGGTACGTCAGGTTTCAGGCTTGTACATTATAATATATGCCAGAAAAGCGGCAAAAGAACAAAAATATAGTTTTTTCTGTCAGAACAGCTCCGGATCCTGTGCCAGCCTTATGAACAGCTTCATGGATTCTGAAATATATTTCCCTTTTAAAAGGGCCAGGTGATTTTCATTTTTCAGAGAAATTCCCTTCAGAGAAAATGTGATCAGGCGGCCTTTTTCCAGCCATTCCTCTGCCAGTCTGTCCGGCAGAAACGTAATTCCCAGCCCCGCCTCCGCCGCATGAAGCAGCGTCTGCGAATTTACGCTCACCCATGAAGCGGAGAGCTTCAAATCCTGCTGGATCATGGCTCCGTCGAAAACGTCGCGGATCGCGCTTCCTTTTTCGCGAAGCAGCAGGCTCTCCTCTGAAAGAGCTCTGGGCGGAAGCGTCCATCCTGATTCTCCCCTCTCCCCCCGGTGAAAAAGTCTCTCTTTAAAATAGTCCGGCGCGCAGAGGGGAATCACCTGATAGGATGAAAATGAGATACTGTCAAACTTCTCCTGATAGGAGGCTCCCTCAATGAAAGCGATATCAATTTCATTCGCTTCCAGCCTCTGAGACGTTCTCCAGGCGCTGTCCACAGTCACCTCCACCGGAACGTCTGGGGCATGCTTTGAAAATCTGGAGATTATCCCGGGAAGCCAGAAATTCGCGATTGTAATGCTGGATCCCACCCTCAAAGCCGTCCTCTGCTCCAGATTCTCCATGCTTTTTTCCAGCTCCTCATAGGCCTCTAACACCCGGCAGCTTTTTTCGTAGAGCTGCCGCCCCATCTGATTCAAACGCAGTCTCCTGGACGCCCTGTCAAACAGCGGCGCACCTGCCCGATCCTCTAAATCTGCAATTACGTGGGACACTGCTGGCTGAGTCATAAACAGCCGCTTCGCCGCCCTGGTGATACTCTCCTCCTCGCACACGGCCTTAAAAACGGTCAGATGACGAATCGTCATAGCGTCCGTCCTCCTTTCTCTCTGCTTTTCTGTCTTTTGTTCATGCTTTTTTAGTTATTATAATAATAAAATTATATAATTTTACTTATATATTGGCAAGTTTTATAATAGCGTCAGCGCGCAAAGCCATCATTTTTCCTGTGCCTGCGGCGCGTCATGCCTGAAAAAGGCATGCTGCAATACTGTGAAAGGAAGCACTGCTTATGAAAAAAACGACCCTCAGGCAGCTCGCCTGGCTGTTCTGCATTAACTTATTTATCAGCGCCTTTACCTTTGGGGGAGGCTATGTGGTGATACCGATGATCCGTAAATACTTTGTCCAGAAAAAGCATTTTCTCACGGAGGAGGAGGTCATGGAGCTGGCCGCTATTTCCCAGTCCTCGCCCGGTGCGATTGCCGTCAATCTCTCGTCTCTGGCGGGATACAAAACGGCTGGACTGCCCGGCGCTGTTGTCAGCTGTATCGCCTCCGTCCTGCCCGCCCTGATTATCCTATCTGTGATTTCCGCCTGGTATGAGTCTTTCTCGCAAAATGTTCTGGTAAATGCTGTTTTAAAGGGCATGGAAGCCGGAGCGGCGGCCCTGATCGCAGATTTAATTCTCGATATGGTGCAGGTAATCAAAAACGAAAAAAGCCGCCTTTTAACAGCGATGGTCCCGGCCGCCTTTGCTGCCAGCTTTTTTCTGAATCTTAATGTGGCCCTGATCCTCCTTGCCTGCTGCTGTGTCTGCGTGGGCGAGGTATGGTGTGCAGATAGAAAGAAAGGATGTTAAAAGCATGACTGTTATATTTGAACTGCTGCTGGAATTTCTGCAGATTGGCCTGTTCAGCATCGGCGGCGGTTACGCCGTTATTCCGCTGATTAAAGAGCACGCAGTCGATTTGAAGGGATGGCTGTCCATTCAGGAATTTACAGATATTATCACGATTTCCCAGATGACGCCTGGGCCGCTGGCCGTGAACACTTCTACCTTCGTAGGCCTGCAGACAGGCGGCCTGGCAGGAGCTGCCGCCGCTACGCTGGGATGCGTATTCTCCGGCTTTGTGATTTCTCTGATTCTATGCAGATGCTTTGAAAGGTACCGGCAGTCTGCCTATGGCCAGCAGATTCTGAAGGGCCTGAAGGCCGCTTCCATTGGCCTGATCCTCTCCGCCGCTATGACTATTTTCGTCATTGCCTTTGCATCCAATGGCTCAGAGCTGGCAGAAAGCACAGATCCCATTAAAAAACTTGCCGAAACGGCAGCCAATCTGAACTGGGCTGCCGTGGCTGTTTTTGCTGCGGCTCTGATTCTGATACGAAAAGTCCGTCTGAATCCTGTTCTCGTCCTGGCACTGTGCGGAATTGCCGGAGGAATCGCCTACCTATAGCAATGATTTCATCTGTCTCACGGCAATACTTTTTAAAAATATATCCGCTCCATGAACAGTGAACGTGCCGTCGAACATATGATAGGATTGTAAACCAATCAGGAAAGGGCAAAGAAACTATGAATTGCTATGATCAGCAGTATTCCGGCGTGAAGGAAAAAGAACCTCTTTCTTCCCGCTCTGTACGCAGTCAGATCGGAAATTCCTCTGCCAGGGACTGGCGGAACGCTAATGTCATGCCAGTCAGAGACAGCGTTTCCGGTCAGGAGTATCAAAATCAGAAGGAGACTGTTGTAGAACGCCAGGCCTTGTATGGGCAATATGGAGAATGGGGATGGAGCTGCCCGAATCCAGGCTGCTCCCCTTCGTGGCAGAATCCAGCCGCGGATCCGGGCCAGACGGCCGCTCCCGGACGCCAGACAGCAGCGGAACCTGGTCCTGGACCTGTCCTCAGGCCAGAGCCAGGAAACAATACAGACGAAAATCCTCCTGTTTCCGGATGTCCGGTTGACTTTTCTAACTACCCTGTGGGCATGGCCTATGTTCCTATGCAGCGGTGGGGAAAAACTTATGATTTAGACGCCGGATTTTCCAGAGGAACCATTTTCCCGGATCTGGATCTTCCATTCTTAGCAGGGAGGTGTATCTGATGTTTGGAACAATGACAAATAATGGAAGCAGAAATTCTTCTGCAGCTCCTGCGGAAAAAGAAGCGCTTATGCGCCAGATTGATCAGGCCAGCTTCGCAATGGATGACGTTCTCCTCTACCTGGATACTCATCCGACGGATCAGGAGGCATTAAATTACTATCATCATGCTGCCGGACTTCGCAGGGAAGCGATGGAGGCCTGGCAGACACAGTATGGTCCTCTTCTGGTTGACTCTGTCAAAAATATGGACCGCTGGACCTGGATGACAGAAAAGTGGCCATGGGAAGGGGAGGTGTAGCTTATGTGGAGATATGAAAAACGGCTTCAGTACCCAGTAAAAATCACTCAGCCAAACCCAAAGATTGCACAGTTTATTATGAGTCAGTATGGTGGGCCAAAAGTCAGTAACAGATTAGCCTCTTAAATCACTTCCCCATCCTCTCGGATCCGATCTGCCGTTAGCATCCAGCCGTTAAAATCAAAGCAATAACATTTTCCATCGATGACTTCCAGGCGCCCCGCCGGATAGGTATAGCCCGGTTTCAAATACCACCACTGGCCTCCCTCGAGGATCCAGCCCTGGAGGTAGTCGGCACTGATCCAGCCCCTATCTGTTTCAAACCACCTCTCAGAACCTGACAGGGCCTTCCTGAGTGGTTTTATTCTATTTCCTGTATAATATCTACCTCCGGTATCTTTACCACCTGGAGCATCGCGGACGACCAGTGAGGAAGCTGTTACCTCTACCCGCGCTGAACCGGTGCTGATAGGCTGATATATATACTCCTTCTTTTCAGCTGCCCAGGTCTGCCTAAACTTTTCGAACGTCCCATACTGCTGTTTTAATATACCTGTCCCGCTGCCCCAGTTTGGCAGATAGATGTGGGGTTTGTCAACGATGCTTGTCCAATCTCCGCCCCAACCGAGGCCAATTGATTTCGCAATCTGTCCAATGCGCCGGAAGAAATCTCCAGACTCGTTGTAAGCTCCTTTTCCGTCATTTCTGTAAAAGTCAAAGGCGATTCCCCACTGATGCTGCGAGGAATAACTGGATCCCTTTGCATTGGTCACGATACTTCCCGGCTCCGTCCTGCCCTGAGCATATAGTGCATCCTGTTCCGCTACAGTGCGGAAGCACTCTCCCAGGCCGATGATAAGGCCCTGGGCATGGCATTTTGCGGCCAATTCCTTAAACGCTGCCTGAAGGCTGGGGTGACATTTTGTGATATCTCTTCCCATGTTTCTCCTTTCCGGGAGGCCCGAAGACCTCCCTCCTGTTGCGACGTCGGAACTATTTTCCCGGGCCAATCGGCGTGTTGCCGCCGCCTAATCCAGGGCCAACCGGCGTATTGCCTAATCCCTCCAGGCCAGGGCCTACCGGTGTGTTTCCCTTACCCTCTGCTGCGGGGCCTGTAGCTCCAACGTCACAAGTACAGTCTGCAATCGGCTCAGGGATGTGGGTTCCTGCCTTCTCCTGGTCAAATCCGTTCTCTCCGTGTACTGGGCATTTGTGTGTTCTACTCATAGTTTGAATCCTCCTTAAAAAAATTTATTAAAAAAGCAGCCTGTTGGGCCGCCTCTTGTCTTGATTTATGTTTGCCCCGGATCACCCGCCGGAGCTGCGGGAGATATGGGATCACCTCCTCTCCTGTTTATCCTTATATCCTGTCCGTTCCCATATCTCTTTCAGACGCTCCCATCCATCCATAGATACCAGCGCTACAATAAACGCTGCCAGAATACATGCAAATATCATATACCACTCAATCGGCTGTTTCGCCCACGCCATGACTGCCACCAGAACAGACGGACAAAGGAGCAGGCTCAGAACTATCACCACCGCAGAGGTGGGCAGCTTGTCAAGGCCTGGCCAGCGCTTTATCACCTGAGTGAGTACTGATACTAAAAAGGCCATCACACCGATGGCAATCAACGCATACGACACATACTGAATTAAGCTTGTTACATTCATTTTTTTCTGCTCCTTTCCTTTACTTCATGTACTGAGATGCCAAAAGGATAGCTCCCGTGACAATTCCGCCTACCAGAACGCCTATCGCGGTATCCAGAATCTTATCTCCCATTCTGCGCCATCTGTTCCCCGGTTCCTGCTCCAGCTTGTCCAGGCGGTTGCCCATCCCCTTCTGCTCCTCCAGCATCCCCTTCATGTCGTGGGCCAGGGTATGGACGGAAATTACCAAATCCTGAATGGTCTTGACCGATTCATCCAGGAGATCGATACGCTTGTTCTGGCGGTGGTCTTCATCCCGCAGGCGCTCAAGTTCCGCTTTAACCGCTTCATCCATCATCCTCACCTTCTTTCTTTTTGGATGTCATTTTGGGAAAAAAATGTTATCCTCCTTTCAAAATCTGTCCTCCTTTTTCAAATTTCAGGCATAAACAGTTTCTCTTCTCCTCTGCTTCTAAGCTCCTCCTCAACAGCTTTCCGAATAGGTGCCGGAATCTGTTCAAAAGTTCTTAATCCCTTTTCCACTAAATCAGCATAAATTTTAGCCATTTATTACACCTGCCTCTCTTCATACATTTCTGCCAGGGCCAGCTGAAGCTCTGTTACCTGTTTTTCTTTCTCTTCATGGAGCTGCTGGATGCTCATTAAAAGTTCAAAATCTTTATATGGATAAACCATTGTCGAACCATCTTCGTTTATCTGATAGCAAAAGCCTTTAATCACCGTAGCACAAAACGGCTGTAAAAAATCGTCAGGAACTTCGATTTCTTTTAATGTATCGTTGCCCGTAGTATTTTCCCGGACGGCTTTTATCTGATGAAATTCATTTACATAAATTTTCATGCTGTCACCTCTTTTACTGTGTCATAAGTTTTATGTCTCTTACGCCTGGCCCGTTAGTTTTGCCAACGCTGGCATTGTTCAGATGCTTTGCTCCAATATAAAAATACCAAACTCCATTATTCGCACTAACATTCATTTTTACTTGACGACTATTGCCAGGCGTTAGCTTTACCATATTTGTGAAATTGATCGAGGATAGGTTTGGATTTTGACTGATTCCAAAATACGCTTCTGACGTATAATCATCGACTTTCGCGGAAAAATCAATATAATTCCATCCGGTTAAATTTAACCCAGAAAGTAATCTTCCAACGATCCACGCACCCTGATACAGACGCATTAATACGCGTGCTGATGAGCCACCTTCCCATTGACCAGAAGATCCTTGACTGGAATCTTTTCCTGTTATGGTTCCGCTATAGTCAGTAATCACAGACGGGGTTTTATACTCAATGACGTTCCCACGCGTTCCGAAAATGGTTACGCCGTCGCGAATATTTCCGGACACAAGGTTAGGGTCTCCCATGATTGTCTGCGCTCCGGACAACCACTGGTTAGCTCCAATTACCTGATTGCTGCGCCCCGGCGTAAAGGTCTGAGCTCCCTTCGTCTTAACGCTCTGCGTCACCTTGCCGTTGCCATTATGATAGCCCTCTGGGATCGTATAGCTCCCATTGATAGCAAGGGACTGGTTCACAGCCTCTTTATTCGGCATCGTACCGGTTCTTTTTGTTTTGGCATCTGTATTATAATACGTCTGCCCGCTTAATACCTGACCGTCAGAAGCATTTCCGGATAATGCCAGAGTTCCGGTGAGCGGTTCCCCATCTGGGCCGACTATGACTTTTCCTGCCAGCACGTCTCCGGCGCCGGCTGTCACCGCATCCAGATCCGCCCCGCCTCCTCCTGGCAGCCAAATTCCCATTGCCATATCCTATACCCCCTTTACCACTACCTGAAAATCAGTTGCCGGCTTCTTACCGATGCAGGTAAACGTCACCGTCCCGTTTCCGGTTTCAAAATAGCTGACGCAGGCCGCAGCCTTACGGATCGCCTTTTCATCTTCTTTTGTGGTTCCCTTCGGAATTACTTCCTTTGCCATTGGCTCATCTGTATCCTGCACGCCCGAAGCCTCCACCGTCTGCGTATAAGGCCCTTCCCCCTGCCAGCCTGCTGCCGTCAGGGTAATCGTCTTGGTCTCCATCAGCGCATTCACCGCCTGGTTCGTCTCATTAATGTCATTTTCTCCAAACCGATCACCCACTTGAGTGTACGTTGTGGCATCCAAAATACCGTAGGTATCATCCTCATTTTTCGCCAGACGGTACCGCCTCTGCCCGTCATACATGGCGTCCTTGTAATCTGTTTTCAGTCTCTTCATCCAAATAAACCTCCATTCAATGTAAACGCCAGCATTTTACGGCCTTCCTCCCTGCTTTTCAGATTGCTGTACATCAGGCGGCAGGCCTCTTCCAAACGATTCAGCTCCTGCCAGCCGATAAACGGCGTATTATCATAAAACGTCTGCCGCTCCCTCACCTGAAACGGAAACGTTCCCTGGCAGATATGCTCCACATTCGCCTCAAACCGGTTGATTTCATCCGCATAAAAGCTGTAGTCTTCATAGCTTTTATCCTCCCCCATTTCCTCAAAGGTAAAATCCGGCCAGAGCGTCAGTGCCAGTTTCCGGATTTCATTCAGATTCCCCTTAATCCGGTTGTAATCCTGAATATTGAAAAAATCACTGGATTTCCAATTGTTTTTTGGTTCTAACCACACCACTCATATCCCTCCTCGCTTTCATCGTTCCAGACAGTGCCCCGCCGTTAAAGCTCAATGAATGGTCATAAATTCGGATCAGCAGATCCGGAACGTACTTATTTTCCAGAAAGGCGATATCGTTGGCGTCAATCCTGGGTTCTCCCCGGTAAGATAGGTTATATTCCCGGTCAGACGCCAGGTAATCGCCAATCCACTTTGCCAGGTCTTCTGCCAGTCCCGCATCCGACACCAGAGGATTTTCCCATACTTCAACCGTCCCCGTCGTGTGCAGCCGCTTCACAGTTCTGGCCTGCGAAGTGACATATTCCCGTCCATTCACAGTTACCTCTGCCGTCCCGTTTATGCCTTTTGCTTCTACCGTTACATAATAAGCGCTGCTGTCTGTAACGGCGACGCTCGCCCCTTCTGGCGGCTCTGTAAGGATAGCAGAAAAGCCGTAGGAAGGATTGGACAGGTAAAAGGTATACTGCGGTTCCTCTGGTGTAAAACGAAGCGTTTCCTTGGCAAGCTCCTTTTCTTCCTCGCTCTCACCGTAAAAGGTACGAATGACCTGCAGCTCCTGAACCTTGGTCAGCTGCGTCCCCTTCGGCGTCTTGGTAAGCTCCGTCCCATATTCCAGGGAATAATCCGTACTGTCCCCAAACCTGACATTATCCAGAATCACCCTGTTTCCCGGAGAACCTTTTGTAAATTCCAGCACCACCTGGTCAAAGGCAGGAAATTCGTGAGAAACCACCGTTGTCTCCTGCAAGTCTGCCAGCTGGTAGTCCTCCTGCAGCTTACCGTCATAGTAAGAATGAAAAACCACACATTCCGGCGCATTTCGGCCAAACTCCAGAGTCAGCCCGAAGCACTTAAACGCCGCCTCCAGGGTAATCGCAACTGTAGGATTCTTTGGGAAATTTCCCTTCTCGTCCGCTGTTTCTTCGCTGATATAGCCAGTATTCAGCACAATCTCCCCGCCCTTTCTGGGAAGAAACGTCTGCACTCCAGCTGCCTGGGTATAATTCCTGCCGGCCAGAACATACTCTTCCTTTTCGGTTCCGTCCAGAATTCGGGCCGCGTGAGAAAAATAGGCCTCATTCTCCGAAGCCGCTGCCATATCCGGGATAAAGCTGGATTTTATAAAAATCTTCCCCTCCCGGTCCTGATAAATAATACAGCGTCCTGCATTGGCAATCAGCTGCAGCGCCTCTTTATGAGCCACCGCTGGAACAGGATTCTGGATTTTGACATCCTGAAGATAGGGATCAATATAATACTCCCGACGGTCCACTCCTGCGTCCTGAAACACATCATCCGCCAGCTTATACAAAGAAATCCCTTCTGGGTGAAGCTGCCCCCTGTAATAAGTCTCTTCCATTGTGTCAAACCGATCCGAGGCTCCAATATCCAGCTCTTCATCATCTGCCGACCAGTCTTTTAAAGACAGCTTCGCCCCAGGCATCCATTCCATGCTCCCATCTTCCAGCTCCTGGCCATACAACACCTCTACATTCTGTCCAATTTCCAAAAACTGGACGGAAGACTCAGAATTTTCCACATCAAACTCCCGGTCCCGGTTGGCAGCTGTCATAGAAAAGTCAATGGTCGGCAGATCCTCTGTAATTGGACTGATGTGCTCCTTCTTGGTCGCGGAAAGAATCTTCCTGTTGTCAAAATAAATGCCGATTCCCATTGTTATCTGATGAATCCGAAATCTGGACTGGCCATTTACCATCTTCGCAGGAACCAGGCGCAGAAACGTAGCGTCAGAGAAAATTTCCTCCGTCACAAAATGGCCGGAAGCATTGCCTTCCACCTGAACGATATTCCGATCCGACTCAATGGCAAAATCCACCGGGTACGCCTTGCCGAACTCAATGGTCAGCCCCTTAATGGATAAAGCCAAGGGGAAACGTATCTCAACTGCTCCCAGAAGCTTCTCTGTCACCAGCCCCGCGTTCAGAACCACATCCCGCTTCCCCCTGGGCAGAAAATACATACTGCCGTCCACCGCAGACCAGTTCTCGTCACACCCAGCATAAAGCTCTGCTACCTGATAATTGTCAAACGGTTTTGTAAGATCTGAAAAATAGGTAAAAGCCTCCGGCTCAGCCACGGAAGCGGAGGCCTGCGCCGTCTGGTTAATCATTCCGATTGTTACCCGAAGGAAAGAACATTCATCCCGGTATTTCTTTTTCATTTCCCGTTTATACGCGTTGCTTGCCGCCTGCATTTAACTCAACTCCCCGCAGTCTATAATATTCACCTTACACTGGCTGTACATAGTCGGAAGGCCGTCCGGGCCGATAAACAGCGGCTGGGCGGTCCGGTCTCCCGGGTACATCCGGATCGTCAGCCAGTCGTTGCTTACCATATCAGGAAACCGCACCGTCACCACAAAGGCCTTAAACTCCTTCAGCATCTCCGACCAGGTAACCGCGTCCAGCTTGTTCCAGACCAGGTTGTTAAGCTTATACTGGTCTCTTCCTACCCGCTGGCCCACAAACTCCCCGTTGGCATTCTTTCCAGTGCTCACAAAGGTGGCCACCAGGAACTCCAGTCCCCGATCTGGGGACGGAAATTCCCGGCCATTAATATAAATAAAATTCGCCATTCATGGCCTCCCTTCTAAGTTGTCCGCAGAGAATATCCGGTCCGCTTATCCAGATCCTTTAATTTCCTGTGAATTTCCCGGATATCCACGTTGACCACCAGATCCAGCGCTTCTATCAGGCTGATAATTTTTTCCAGAAGCTCAATCATGCGCTCCATCTGCTCGCTGCTGCCGCCTCCCGCAGCCATCCGGGCCGCCGTCTGAGCCATGTCAAGCAGCTTGCTCTCCGGAGAGACGATCTCTCCTTCTCTTCGGTTATCTCCAATCACGGCCAGACGCGGAGTATTTGCCTTCACATAGCCGCCCTGAGCCAGACGCGGAAGACTAAGCTCAGGAATTTCAGGAATTAATTCATCATCAATGCCAGGCACATGATCCGCCACGCTATTGACCGCCTCAATCATCTTGTTAATGGCCCGAACCACGTTGTTCACCATCTTCTCCACGCCGCCGATGATATTGTTGATAATTCCTTTAATCGTCGTCCAGATATTATTGAAAATATCCTCTGTTTTCTTTTTCAGATTCTCCCAGGTATCTGACCAGGCCTTCTTGATATTCTCAAGAGCAGTGGAAATGCCATTCTTGATACCATCCATCACGGTGCTGATCTTCTGGTGAATGGAGTCAATCAGACTGCTGATGATATTCTTAATTCCTTCCCAGATGGAATTTACAAAATCTTTGATTGCCGTCCAGATAGTGGTCCACAAATTTTGTATTACAGTCAAGGCAGAGACAACGATGTTCCAAATTGCCTGAATCGCATTTGAAACTAAAAGTTTCATCAAGTCCCAGATAGACGCCAAGAAGGCTTTAATTCCATTCCATGCCTTTTTCCAGTCTCCAGTAAATATACCAGTCAAAAAATCCAGAAGGCCGTTTAAGGCATCCAGTACCGAATTTATAATTTCCGATACAGCCTCTAAAAACAGAAAAAACACATCGATAGCTGTCTGAATCTGCGTTCCAATTACAGGTGCTATCGTTTCGGCAAACCATGCAATAAATGGGACTAAAATATTCTGCCATACCACGGTAATGCACTCCGTAACCTTACTCGAAAATTCCAAGAATTTATCTATCAGAGGCTGCAGCCGTTCCGTACAGAATGCCGAAAATTGTTCTGCTGCAGACTGTAGGATAGGAAGGATATGGGTCTGAAATGCTTCCAGCACAACCCTTGCTATCTCAGAAAATCCTTTCCCGAATGCGTCCACCATAGGACCTATAGAAGTATCATAGGTTTCCTGTAAGCCTTCAAAAAAGTAATCTAAGATACCTTTTATACTGCCTGTTGTCTGGGAAACAATATCAGTAATCGTCTGAAGCGATGACTGGATCAGAGGCGCCTGTTCTGTAAAAGGCCGAGCCAAAGCGCCAATTGCATCCGTTCCGAACTTTCCAACCAGCTCCGTCACACCCATAAAGGCATTGGTAAAAATACCAATCAGGTCAGCTGTAATCTGCTTCGCTGAATCAGAACGAAAAACCTCACAAATTTCAGCGAGAATTTGAGAAAAATCTCCTACAATCCCTGCTGTCTCAGCCGTCAAATCGAACATTGAAACCAGATAATCTTTAATCTTTTCCGTGTTCTGGCTTAAATACTGTGCCATTCCACCCGTAAGATTATCCACGATGCTGGCCCCAATTGAAGCCATCGAGCCAGTTACTTTTCCAATATTGAATGCAAGGCTGTCTAACATATTGGAAAAAGCGTCTGAAACTGCCGAATCAGTTACGATCGCCTTAAAGGAATCCTGAATCGATTTTAAATTTTTCTGAATGGAGTCAAGAACCCCAACATCGCCAAATCCAATCTGAAATCCTGAAGCAAATAGATTCTTCAGCTCATTTACACGCTCAACAAGAGCCTGGAGCTTTTTGTCATACGTATCCAGCGCCGTTGTATCCACAGGCACCGGTTCCAGGCCTCCCGAAACTCCGCCGCCTGCTCCGCCAGCTCCCCCTCCGCCGCCTGCTTCTGGCTCAGGAGATACGATGTTCAGCTCATCGATGGAAAACGCCCTGGCCATATCCTTGGCCGCCTTTTTTGCAGCTCCTGCCGCGCCCTGGGCCGCGTCTCCAATGCCTCCCACCGCTCCCGCGGCTTCTGAAGCATCCTGAACCACCTGCCCCATACCGGACGTCTTCTGCTTCTTTCCGGAAAACAGGTTTGTGACAGCCAGAAAAGCGTCCGCCAGAGACTGAAGCTTGGCAATCACGGAGTTAATGACCTTCAAGACCGGAGTAAACACGTTAATAAGGCCCTGGCCGATGGTCGCCTTCAAATTGTCAAACTGAAGGCTCAGAACCCGGACCTGATTAGCCCAGCTGTCGGACGTCCTTGCAAAATCTCCGGCCGCCGCAGTCAACTGCTGCTGGACGAAGCTGTAGCGGAGAGCCACCTTCTCCGCCTCCGACATGGCCGCCGTGGTCTTCCCATAACCGTTGGCCAGAGCATACTGGTCAAGGGCGGCCTGCGTCATTACCACGCCCAGATCCTTCAAGGATTCCGTCTCTCCGGTAAATACCGATTTCAGCTTGGTATACGCCTCATCCTGGCTGATATTGTAGAAGGAGGCCACGTCCCCCGCCAACCCAGTCAGCGCGGTACTCATCTCATAAGCTGCCTGCTCATTGAATCCGAAGGATTTGGCCATCGCTCCGAAGGTTCCGGTAAACCGCTTTGCCATTGTCTCAGACAAGCCAAACTGAGAAATTGCATTCTTGGCAAACTCATTGACCTGTTTCGACATGGACGGGAAGGTGACGTCAACGACGTTCTGTACCTCCTGGAGGTCGCTCCCCAGCTTGATACACTGGGCAGAAAAATCAACCAGCTTTTTTACGGCAAAAGCCGCCGCTATAGCGGCTCCAGCTTTCTTTGCAGTAGTCTGAATTCCCTTTAGCTGCCTGTCAAAATCATTTTTATTGATGACCAGATCAAGTCCAATCTGGCCTGCGCTGTCTGCTCCCATAGATCCCACCTGCCTTTTACTGGACAGGCACATGGGCACAGCGTCCTAGATTTTTAATTCAAATTCTTTTCTGCAGTTCCGATTCTTACATTTAAAAAAGACCCCTCTGCAGGAGGCATCCTCGGCTTGAACTGCATTCACCGGATGCCCGCAGAAGGGACAGCATACTTTTTTCTTCGTTTCCTTTATCTTCTCAATCCGGAACACCTCCCGCCATCTGGATGAAGGCCTGCTTTAAGGATTCCAGTACCGAAGCAAGCTCTTCCTCACTCTTCTCCCCGGCGTTTCTGACTCTCCACTCCCGGCGGATTCTCTTCTGCTCCGGAGTAAAATAGTTCAGCACTTCCTCATCCTCCTCTGAACGAATCTGTATCACACGACCCAGAGGAGTATCCGGTCCCAGGCCGGAAATCAGCGCCCGGAATTCATCCCATTTCATGGTTTTGAAATCGTTGGAATACAACCGGAACCCGTACTGCGCAAAGAACGATGACACGATTAAATCAAAGTCCTCAAATAAATCGTAGTACGGGTCATCACTCTCCCTGTGTTACTTCTCCGGAAATCAGCTGAACCGCCTCCTGGATGACTGTCATCAGAGCGCTGAATTTCAGCTTTAATTCCTGTTCCATAATCATCCTGTCTGCTGCCGGAAATAACTGCTCATATGCTTTCATAATCTCCTTTACAGAAGGCTCTTCTGCACCCATCAGCTGCATGACGGAAAGCATCGTTACTGCATCATCATTGACATGGATTTCATTCCCCTGGATGAGCAGAACCGGAGATTCCTCAAAATTTAATTTTTCTGTAATATCAATTATTTTAGCCATCGTATTGCTCCTCTCTTCCTTTTCAGTTTAAGCCATAGCAGATTCAATGGTAGGCTTTCCGTTGCTCAGTACATCGAACTCCAGAGGGCCTACTGCCGTCGAATCGCCGGCGCCGATATTTTTCACATTGATTACCGCCATTTCCCAGGAAACTGTAGTTCCATCCGGGAATGTCCAGGCGAAATACCCTTCTGCATCCCGGCCATTTTTAAACGCCTTGTCCGCCACATAATCGTTTCCCGTATCACTCACATTTCTCTTTCCAGTTACGGAAATTGTAACGCCCTTTGCCGTTAAAAGCCGTCTTACCCAGCCTTCCGTGTCAAACGGCGTCCACTCTTCCACGCCATTGTCGAAGCTGACGGAAAAGGTTTCCATATCCGCAATTGGAGAGGCATCTCCTTTCGCCTTTCCTACTTTAAACTGATTTTCATAGCATGGATATACTCCTGTCTTTGCCATCGCTATCTGCTCCTTTCATAAATCATATCAAACCAGATTACCCTCTCATACACACCATTTTCATCGGTTCCTACATCTATCGGCTCTGGAACCTCCATACGAATAAAATACACCTGCGTATCCCCCACCATCAGGCTGCTTTCCCCTGCCTGACGGATCTTTTCAAATAGGCTGACAGCCGCTTCTTCTGTCTGGGAAGCATACTGATTCCAATGCACCAGCACAGAAATCTGTTTCACCTCATAGGAGGTATTTTCAAGACCCCCAAGTGCCATTCTGAGCTGCCCGGACGGCTTCCTCTGATACACGCCGATGGTTTTCTCTGGTTTGCTGTCAATCTTTCCACAATAAAAATGCTCGCCTGTCTGTAAGGTTTTAAGCCAGTCCTTTACATCTGATAATGTCAGCATCTATACCTTTGCCTCCTTCTTATAAAACCGCTGAAAGGCCTCTTTCGCAAAGCCTGCGCTGACGCCGCCAGGAAGCCAGGGCTTAAACCACTCTCCGCCGGCAAATGGGTTTTCATCGGTCTGGAAGTTGTATTCCGGATGATAGTAGAGGCGGCGTGCATACGGCGTGGAAGAAATAATCGAGACCTTTCCCTGGGCAGAATTCTTATACTCCACAAAGGTAGCGTCTTCCTGCAGATGTCCAGTCTCAAAAGGCATTACCTGCGCCTGCACCACTTCTGTATGCAGGGCCTCCGCCGTTCTCTCCAAGGCCGACACCGCTGCCTGGTTTAATTCCTGAATCCGGCCCATATTTAACTTTACTGTTGATTTCACTTTCACCTATATCACATCCAATCGTGTGTAGTTGACTGTTCCATCCGGATTCCTGGCCTTCTCTCCCTGCCAGATCCTCCGTTTGACTCCAAATACCGTGATCGTTCCACCAGAAATCACAGGAGCCTGGGGGAAGGCATCTCCAGAAATGAGCGCACATCCTGACAGCTGCACCAGCTTTTTCTCTGCAGTCAGAACCGTTTTCCCCTTATCCTGATAATTACACCGGACCTCCCCGGAAAAAATCACCTCCGGGCCTCCATCCTCTGTCAGACCCTCTCCGTATAAAGTCACCTGCACCGGAATCTGGCAGAACCGTTCCGGCACAAGCTCCGGCCACCTCATCGCCCCACCGCCAGCCGGCAGGTCAGGCCAGTCTGAGCTAACAGTGCGTAATCATCCCTTTTCATGGCGACTCCTTTCCCAGTGAATACATTCCACGCCTGGCCATTAAATCCCGCCGAGACACCGTTGATACTGTAGGAAGACAGCGCGCTTGCCAGAAGATCTGCATTTTCATACTCAAAATCCGCCTGCCTACATACCACTTCGCGGATAACCTCCTGCTGAAACTCCGTCAAACTGGAAAATCCCCGGCCTACAATCCGGTTGTAGGTCAGGGAATCAATATGACGGGATGCCTGGCGAAGCATCTGCATCAGTGTTTCTTCCGGCACAGAACCGCCTCTGTAAACGGTCTGGTAATATTCCTGAGAGGCATATGGCTCATAGCTCATGCTACTCACCTGCCTTTGCTGCCTTCGTCCGCTTTCCTTCCTGGGTTTTCTCCTCTTCGGAATCCGCCTGCGTTCTTTCCAAGGAAGACAGCTGCTCCTTTAATTCACGGTTCTCCAGCTGCAGCTGCTCCTTTTCTTTCTTTAATGCCACATATTCGTCAAAAGGAACCGTTTTCCCGCGTCCATAGGCAATTACCTGTCCATCATCATCCAAAATGTCAAATCCGGACTCCTGATAGCTTTTCTGGGTAGTTTCATTTACATCGTAGACTTTGTTTCCCTTTACCGCTTTCATTCTGCACCCCCCTATGAATGTTTTGTTACGTTCATGGCACAGCCAGCCACTTTCTTCTCCAGCAGGAATAAATCGCCGTAGCAGCGGGTCTGATACAGGTATCCGTCTGCTGTTCTGGAATCTGTTCCTGGAGTAAACAGCTTAATGTAACTGTACTTATCTCTTGCTACCACACAGGATGGATGAACCAGGACCCAGTTGATCTGATCTGCGTCCGAAGCAGCTGTACATCCATCGGTAAAATTGTATTTACTCTTCATGCGGGCGGAAGGAACCATTTTAATCTGCACGTCATCCAGACTGTGAACCTTACGGTTAATGCTGACCGGGGTTGTTACTGTCACAGCACGCTGGATTCCCTCTGCCTCTTTTACAATTTTATTCATAGTTGGCGTTACGTACAGGATTCTTCCCTCCTCCGGAACTCCTGCCTCATCCATCAGAGCCATCTCTGTGTCAAAAGCCTCCAGGAAGTTCGCAGCATTGACCACCGTTGTGGTGTCAATTCTTCCTGAATGGGTGGTAAGTTCCGCATGAAGCTTAGAGTACCGATAACAGTCCTTCTCCGGAATCGCCTGCTCCTCCTCGAAGGTATTCTGAATATTGGCAACTGAAAGTGCCAGGTTCGTCTCGTCGATGTCCATCGGATCAATCCAGAACTCAATATCTCTATCGTGAGCCAGCTTCTTCGGTTCCCAGTCATTGGAAAGCGTTCCTGCATTAAATCCAATCGTTCTGGTATGGTCCTTGTAACCGGATACTGTAATCCTCGGAAGCTTAATGGTCTGAGCATTCAGGAATTTTACCTGGGGATTACTCTGAGACAGCGCATCCGAGCAGAGCTCTTTTGCATACTTCTGAGCCAAAAACTGTGTAAACTGTGTTGCATAATCATAAACTGCCATGTGTTACCTCTCTTTCTACTTAATACCGAATGCTGCTTTCAGTGCAGCGTCATCGGTCTGTGTCTGATTTCCAGTTCCGGAGGCTCCCATCTGGACGAAGCCTCCTTGGCCATTCTGCGCCGGCTTTAACCCCGGAACGTCCTCCAGCGTCTTTTTCAAGGCGTTGGCCACCGTCTCCTCGTTAATCTTCCCATCCTGTCCGACAGCCTGGCCAAAATCTGTCATTTTAATCAGATAAGGGATGGTTTTCGCGTCTACGCCTAGGCCTACTGCTGCCATAATCGCCGCATTCTCCAGCTGAGCTTTCTGAGCCGCTGCCTGAGCCTGCGCCGCCTGGGTCTGAAGCGCGCCCACATCTGGCTGATTCGCCGCTTTCTGGGCCTTAAACGCCTGAATTGCCTGGCTCATCTCTTCCTGAGAGAGTCCCTGCTGTTTAAAATAAGATTTCAGCACCGTATCCTCCGTAACAGACGTTTTCCCCGCAATCAGCCCGGCCAGCTTTTCATAATCAAACTGCACGCCTGTGCTGCTGCCAGTTCCTGATGCCCCGGTTCCGGAAGCTCCCGGCTGATTCCCTGCAGCTCCAGAAGATCCTGCGCCGTCTCCCTGGCCGCCGGATGCTCCGCCCTCTGCAAACAGCTGTAAATTCATTGGAAATCTTCGTTTCATAGGTGTCTCCTTTCAGTTTTCGGGGTGTCTCCCCATCCAGTTTTATGTGTGTCTCACTTTCAGTTGGTTCCCGGTGTCTCCGGGTAGTTTAATGCCTTCGGGCAGAAAAATAACGCCCAGGATATCCCTGCGCGCTTATGACTCATTCTATGACTTGCTATGACTATAATACAATATCTTCCATTACTGCTCTCGCTTCCAGAACTGCAATGTAATCTTCCATTGCCCGAATTTGCATATTGTAAATGCTTCTGGGGCAGGTGGGTTCGAACTCCATCATACCCTGATCCCATCTATCCAACATGCTTTTCAATTTCTGATACCGGAGTCTGAGCTGACCATATTCAGCCCGAAAGCGTTCCTTGTAGTCCTCACTTAACATCATGGCAGCTGTGTCCTTTAATTCCATAGGTCTTAAATCCATCTTATCTCCTTCCTGTTGCGACACCGCAACTGCAAATGGGTATAAAAATACCACCGGCCATTACTGACTGGTGGTATCATACCATTTTCAACATCTTCTCAATTTCAGACCGCTCAAAACCTCGGTCAAATAAAGCCTCTAAAATTTCTTCATCCTCACACAATAATTCCCTATAATGTACTATCTCTCCACGCAAATAGGTGTCGTGTATACATAATTCAATTTCTTCTTCCGTCCAGCCTTGGTTTCTTCCAAACTCTCGCATATCATCAGCTTCTGATTTTTGCAACTTTTCTTTTAAATTCAGTGTTTCAGTGGAAAACATTGTCACTCTAACCCACCTATTGCCCTTTCTAATACTTTTCCAAAAATTTTTGCTGCTTTTCGTGGAGTTTTACTAGTCATATACTCAGAAAAACATTCTGCAAAAAACTCATTAGAATTTTCATTTGCATATTCAGATATGTGCGCAGTAATAAATTCTTTCCTGGAAAAAGCTAGTGCGTCATTAAGTTCTCTTCCCGTATATCCCATATTCTGCCACATTGCTCTCTCTTCTCGGATATATTCATAGTAACCTAATTCCTTCAATACCTCTTTTTCAACTGCTACACTGGTTCTTATTATTCCATATATTCCGATTTGACCTCCACATATTCCTTTTATCGTCAAAAATCCATCTAACTGATGCCCCATTTCATGGACAATAATACTATCTACCGTGGTTCCTTTAGGAAATTCTTTCATTTTTACAGCACGGTCATATTTCTTTTTAAGCCCTTCATAGTCTTTGAAATCTGCACTTAGAAATAATTCTCCTAATAAAGACTTACTAGCAGCTATTGCATCCAAATCGGGGCTATATTGTATGCTTTTGGTAAATCCCTTTAATTGTGGGAATTTCTTAAATACTTTATTGATTCCATTATACACCGACTTCCTCAATTTTGCATCTATTTCATCAAACTCTACTTTATCCTCGCTTATTCCAAGTATCATAGCTGTCTTTTTAGCCTCAAATAAACCGTCTACTTGTGCCTGTTTCTTCCACTCTTCTCTTCTGGCAGCATAACGCTTCTGATTCTCCTCATCCAGCGAATACTCAGCCAGCCTCCCATACTTCTCTGCCTGATGCTTTGCATATTTCCCCTTCTGCTCCCTGGCATAATTCTGCCCAATCGCTTCCAGCTCCTTCTCTGTCCAGGTATCATCCGCCGTAGAGATACCCGGAAAGTAGGTCGTATGAGAATCTTTGCATCTGGGATGATAAAGCCCCGCCTCGATGGCTTTACTCATCAGCGGATACCGTTTCCCTGTCTCCGGATCCACTCCATCCTTGCGGCCGCCGCTCCATACATCGTCAATCAGCACCTTTCCAACAAAGGGAAGACACTTGGGGCAGGGATTTCCGCGCTTATTCATAATCACAGTGCTGATTCCCCACTCCTGCCGCTTCTCCCCTTCTCCCTGAAGATAGGCCCGCTTGCTGGCTGTCCGGATGGCCATGTCCGCATAATCAGAAAGCGTATGACGGGCCCCGTTGGCGTACTGGATGCAGTTTATTCCTGCTGCCAGAAAATCTCTGGAAGCCATATCCACCGCCTGCTCGTAGGTTCCGGCCCCCGTATTGGCATAAACTTGGGCGTTAAAGATAATCTTGCGGTACTGATCCTCTGCCCTCCTGAGAACCGCTGTTTCCGCCTTCTCCATGTCGTGGGTAACGGCCTCTATCAGGGCCTCCAGCTTCCTTTCATTCAGCTTAAAGAACTCCGCTGCCATTCCAGGGGAAATTTTTTCTGCTTTAAAACCATTCCTGACAGCGTTCAGGATTGCCCTCTCCTGCTCCATGCCCCCGGTTTCCCTGGCTTTCCGGATCAGCTCCTCAATCTCCCTGTTCAAGGACTGGAACTTCCCCGTATAACGCCTCTTGTTTTCCCTCTTATACCTTTCCAGGGTTTTCAGCTGCTCTGCCTGCCACATGCTCCACTGGATGCCCTCCTTCGTCTCCTCAGCCCGGTGGCGCTTCATGTTTCGCATCATGGAAGCAGTCAGCTCCTCTTCGATGGCTGCAAAGGCGGCGCCGATCTCGTATTCATCCTGCTGCACACGCCTACCTCCTTCCTGATTCTGGGTTTCTACTGCCCCGCCGACAGCTGGCCCCGGTTGCTGAGTACACGGAATCCCTGAGACTTAAATTCCCTGGACAGACTCTTCAGCTGCGTAATGCTCTCGCACCTGTCATGTCGGAGTTCTGCATAGCCTTCCTTTTCCAGGGCATAAATCCCAAACGGAACCTGCTCACTGGCTACTTTGAGAAGCCCCTGGTACTCCTTCCGGCTCATTCGGTATACCCGGTTCATTACCTTTACCTGCATCTGTCTCCCCTTCCTGCTCTCCTTCCTTCATCTGGATCTGAAAAGAACCGGCAGTCTGATTGACTCCCGGTTCCTCTATCTCTGCAACGCCCTGCTCTGCTTTCAGCCGCTTTACTTCCTCCGCCTTCCAGGCCTCGTCCTTGCTGTCTCCATAAAGCTCTTCCACCTGCGCCTCAATGCTCATCATAGGCACGCCAGGCCGGGCCTTGGCAAGGGTCTCCACCTGGCTCTCAAAGGACGGATTTGCATACTCCCCAAAGGGAATATCCACCTTCACCTCCTCTACTGGCTGCTTTGCCAGAACCTGGCAGCAGTTCAAACAGGCAGAAATCAGTTCCGGAAGCGTTGTCTGAAGCGCCTCGATGATAGCGTCCCTTGTGTAAAGGGTTGTCTTTTCCTTTTCCCTCTGGGCCTCCGCGTTGTCTAGCTTCTTTACGTCGATTCCCAGTGTGGAAGGGCTGATAATGCCCTGCAGGCACAAATCCAGGGCTGTCACGTAGGAAGCCAGATAGCTGTCATGGGGAATGGCCGGCTGTTCTGTCTGCACCTTATTCTCCCCGTGTTCCGACATATCGCTGTCTCCGGCAAAGAACCGGTTATCGAAGGGATTCGGGCGCAGCATCTCGCCAGTCTTAGGATTTTTCGGAACCAGGCAGTCCGGAATATAGGTCCTGGCTCTTCCGCTTCGCAGCGCGTCCATCCACTGGCTCCACACCTCATCAAAAGCATCGAAGCTGTCTAATTTCCCGTCGAACAGGCTGCCTCCCCGTCCTTCCCACTTCGCGCTGTCATAGATGTGGAACGGAACCGCCAGAATCACTGACGGATCAAATGCCCAGTCTTTGAGCCCCTGGGTCCTCTTTATGGTATCGAGAGGAACTTCCTTCTCTCCCAGGTACAGCTCATTCCGGATGCAGCCATACCCATAATGCTCATAGAGCACGTACAGCTGCCCTTTCTCCTTGTACGGCGTCTTGAAGACAACCTCTGTCAGCTCGTCCCCCTCATAAATCAGCTCTATCCGGTCTCCCGGATACCAGCTGATGAAGGGATACTCACTCTTTTGGGTATTCAGCGTCAGCTTCCAGGCCCCGTCACCGATGTACAGCGCTTCTCTCAGGGCCTTCTTTAACTTTTTCCGGAACTGATTCTGTTTCTCGATTTCCTTCCAGGTCTCTTCCTGCTTTCCAGACTCGAACTGGAACTCATTCATATCTGCCATCACAATGGATGAGAGAACCTTGACAATCAGTCCGGGAAGGCCTGTGTGGATTTTCCGCATTTCCATGCCAGGTGTGCATTTAGACGCCCAGAACTTGTACCGGTCCGCTGTTTCTCCGCTCTGCTCATAAAGCTGTTCCAGCTCGTTCCCATCACCGCGGTACCAGATACGGTTGCGGATTGCATTCAGCTCAAAATCCACTATTTCCTGAATCTGGATGCTGTAGGGGCTTGCCGGCTGCACATTCAGCCAGGAACGGATGCCCCGTTTTATATTCTCGTTCAATGTTGTCAGCCACCTCATTTCTCATCCTCCTCGAACCCAATCAGATTCCTCCAGGGAATCCAGCCATACTGGGATGCGTTGATCGTATGGTCATTCCGATCCTCCGGTTCGTCCTTGTCCTCCAGCCAGGAATACCGTTCCAGCTCCGCCATGTGCTCTGTACAGGTATCTGCCACCAGATAGCACCCCTGCTGAATCCAGCCCAGCTGCAGCTTAATACGGTCAATAATCTGCAGAGCCTTATAAGCGTCCAGGAAATTGTGGATACTGCCGTGAAGCCGCTTATATTTGCGCAGCTCCGTGATGGTCGCCTGGTCGGCCGAATCAATAAACACATCTCTCGCAAGTCCCCACTCTTTTTGACTCCGTTCCAGGAACTCCAAAAATTTCGTCACTGTATCGGACGGAGCCAGCGGCTGATCCAGTTCTGCGTTGCTGTATACCTTCTCGTCCAGCACGATCAGTCTCCGGTCTGTGGTAATTCCCATAAAAATCATTGCAATGGTATCCGGCGACTGGCTGGAATAGGAGGTATCCAGTCCCGCTGAAAAACGCTTGAATTTCAGCCGCCCAAGCTTCTGCTCCGTTTTAAGCCAGGGAATCGATACTACATGCTTCTTCCTATCGAAGTTCGGAAAAATAAGGCCCGTCGCTTTTCCGCGCAGGCCTAAAATCTTGTTCTTGTATAATTTCGTTCCAGGTGGAGCTGCATCCATCTTTTTCTGCACAGCCTCCGGTGTCAGGCTTAAATTATCCCGGAACGTAAAAAACCAGTACCTCCATCTGGGTACCGGCTTCTCTTTCAGTTCCGCCAGAATCTCTGGAGGAACGTCCTGTTCATATTTTTTGTATGGTCTGGAACGGTTGATAAACTCCTTATACACCGGAAGGCCCGGATCATCCGGATTCAGCGTGGCCATCAGATAATCGTTTCTGGTAGACACCTCCCGGACAAAATCAATGTTGGCCGTGTTGATCTCGTCGATGTACACGCAGCCAAACTGAGAACCTAACACCAGCTCCCACTTGTCCCGGTTATCATAGCCCAGGACAAAAATAATCTTGTCCTCAAATTTAATGTGAGGAATCTTATAATCCTTATCCCCGTTTCCATAGTACCGGGCTGTGCGGTGCAGATCCAGAATCCCGTTGTCCTGCTGGATGATATTCTTCTCAGCAGTTCCAGTCGTCTTGGATGCGATAATATGTAGCTTCTTTCCACTTCGGCTGACCATCCGCATAAACTTAACGCCGGCGCCGACCGTTGTCTTCCCAGAAGCCGTTGTCCCCTCCAGAAAGTCCGCATCCACACCGTCCACCGTATTGATAAAATCCAGGTACTTCTGGGAGAGGGGAAAGCTGCTACTCTTCAAGTCCCTCACCACCCAGCTGACTCATGATGTCATCCAGCTTCTCAGAAGTCTGGACGTTTACATCCACCTTATCCCGGAACATTCCCAGATGCTTACCGGCCAGCTCCAGAGCCTTCGACTTGTCATAGAACTTAATCTCCCGTTCAATGATGCCCTCTCCCTCCTTGGTCGGGAACCGTTTGACCTTTACAGAGGCGACCGCCGCCAGATCCTCCGGAAGCGCATCCTCTCGGATGGTGGCATCATTCAGGTTGACTACCTGCTGCGGGTTTAAAAGGGCAATCTTGGCAAGCTCCAGCAAAATCCGGTCCTGGTTAATACCAGTGCGGCGGGAACGCTCGGCCATCGCCTTGTCAATACTTGCGCGAATGTCAGGTTTCTTCAGGTTTTCACTCCCTATCTCTCCCGCCGTATCCGGGCTGTAACCGGCACGAATGGCCGCCTGGGTGGCGTTCAGGTCAATGAGATATTCCTGTACAAATGATAGTGTCAAGATTTTTTCGCAAAAATCAAATTCAGTCGTTTGGTAGCCGGCAGTTAACCGGCTATGATATCAGACAACAGATCATCCTCC
>ENA-OPWX01000560-OPWX01000560.1-human-gut-metagenome-genome-assembly--contig:-NODE-560-length-33255-cov-8.964006_pt1 | contig 33255 bp, 29 predicted proteins | sample MGYA00241514_ERZ502020 | MGnify/ENA primary metagenome ERZ502020 (study PRJEB25962, sample SAMEA2042105) | human gut metagenome | biome: human gut; feature: human-associated habitat; material: faeces... | reverse complement strand
CTAATGCCATTTAACTAATTTATATGCGTCCAGTTTTTGGGGTACACATCATTTTACACCCCTCTCTTATCCTTTGTGATTTGTGTGACGATGAAGTTGCAGACGATGATGATGCAGATGGCAATACCGGCAAGGGCGGATGCCTGCGGAATCTGACCGCTGTCACGAAGTGCAAAGATCTGGACGCCCAGCGTTCTTGTATAAGGCCCATAGAGCAGGATGGACGTCGTCAGTTCGCGCATTGAGGGCAGGAAAATCAGGAAGAATCCTGCAATCATGGCCGGACGGATAAGCGGCAGTGTAATATCCTTTAGTGATTCCGTATGGGATGCACCGCAGGCCCGGGCTGCCTCTTCTAAAGACGGGTGAACTTGCTGCAGCGATGCAGACGCACTCTTCATGGAGAAGCTGAGGTAGCGGGCCATGTAGGCAATGAGGATGATCCAAACCGTATTGTAGAGGTTTAAAATAAGCTGACCGGACCAGGAGAGGATGACCCCAATGGCAAGAACCGTTCCCGGAATGGAGTAGGGAAGAACGGAGAGCATTTCGAGGATTTCTTTGCCCCGCGGTTTAATCTTGATAACGACATAGGCAATCATGACGCCAAGGAACATACAAAGGACGCCGGCACTGATGGACAGAGCCAAGGAGTTGCGGATGGAATCGAGGGTTTGTTTGCTCGTCGCAATGGCGCGGAAGTTGTCCAGAGTAAAGTTCTCAGGAATCAGCGGCAGGCCGTATGCTTTGACAAGCCCTTCCAGGAAAATCATGATAAGGGGCACAAGGACGATGAGAATCAGGGTGACAACGGCGAGTACAAGGAGCGGATACTTTGCAGAGCGCAATTTGATCAGTGTCGGCCGCATGCTCTTGCCTTTGATGATGTCGTAGGAACCGCTGCTCAATACGACTTTTTGCAGGATGAGAGCCATGGTGACGACAAAGACCAGCAAGATGGAAAGAGCAGCCCCTTGCCGAATCCCTTCAAAACTGCCGCCAGCACGATCAATGTAGGCATAAATAACCGTAGGCAGGGTATAGATCTGTTTGGAGAATCCTAAGATTGCCGGTACACCAAAGTGAGCCAAGGAGGAAATCAGAATGAGGAGTGCTCCAGCAGAGATGGCCGGCGTAACAAGTGGCAGGGTGATGCGGCGAATGACAGTCCCTTGGGAAGCCCCTGCAATACGGGCCGATTCTTCAAGGGTCGGGTCCATTCTTTCCAAGGCACTGACCACCTGCATGAAAACAAAGGGGAAGTAGTAAGATACTTCTACGAAGATGATGCCGCCCAGGGAGTTGATGTTAAAGGGAGCTACCGTGAGGCCAAAGGCATTCATGAGCCATGTATTTACATAGCCGCCGCGGCCTGAAAGGAGCATATCCCATGCCATGGCACCAAAAAAGGGCGGGAACATATAAGGAATCATGAAGAGGGCACGCATGAGATTCTTGCAGGGAATATCGCTGCGTCCCAAAAGCCATGCATAGAAAAGGCCGATGATGGTCCCAACCACAGTTACACTGAGACCGATGATGACCGTATTGGTCATGGCAGAAATGTTGTCCGCGCTGAAGACCACCGTGCGGAACATATCAAGGTCCAATTTGCCTTCATAGAAGAAGGCATTATAGACAATCATGAAGATTGGAATAACAACAATGACGCACAGGAGAATGAAGCTCACAAGTGTCATGGCCTTATCGAGGCTAAAGGTCTTGCCATCCAGTTTTGCAAGGTCACTGGAGGCACTGCTGGGGGCGCCTAGTTTCATGATTCCATCTCCTTTCTTTTCGCTTCATAATATCTGGGCTGCAGGAAGGAAAGACCGACTTCCTGACCGACTTTGATGGGCTCGCGCTGCATGACGTCGAGGGTGTTTGACTGCAGACGAACGTGGCGGTCACCAAGATGGATGAAATAGATGTATTCGCTGCCAAGGAAAACAATCCGTTCAACTGTGCCGCGAAGGGGAGACGCATCATCAAAAACCATGTCGTTGAGACGGACGCCGACTTCCATTTCTTTTCCACTTGAAAAGATTTCAGGCGGGCAGGCGTCATAAGGAAATTCCTTCCCCGCCAGAAGATAGGTCTTGCCATTTTCATGCTTAAGAGGGAAGAAGTTTGAAACACCGATGAATTCAAAGACAAAGCGATTGGCTGGGCGCAGGATGATGTCCTCGTCCTGACCGATTTGGCAGAGCGTTCCTTCTTGGTCCATGATAGCCATTTTGTCGCAAAGCTGCAGTGCAGCTTCTTGGTCATGGGTGATGTAGAGAATGGTTGTGCCAATATCGTGCTGAATGATTCTGATTTCATTCAGCATTTCTTCCCGAAGTTTAGCGTCAAGGTTGGTAATGGGCTCGTCCATGACGATGACTTCGTCGCTGCTCACCAGCGCTCTTGCAATAGCAACACGCTGCTGCTGACCACCGGAAAGCTGACTGGGAAGGTGTTCCTCATACCCGGTCATGCGGACCTGTTCCAAAGCGTGACGGGCTTTTTTCAACATTTCCTCTTTCCCCATGCGAAGTTTTTTCATAGGATAAAGGATGTTTTCCCAGACGGTCATGTGGGGCCAAACGGCATAGTCCTGGAATACGACTCCGATATGGCGGTCTTCAGGGGAGACGTTGATGCCTTTTTCTGCATCAAAAAGACAGCGGTCCCCAACATAGATGGCGCCTGTTTCCGGCTTGATGAATCCCAAGAGACAGCGGACCAAAGTCGTCTTTCCGCAGCCTGAAGGTCCAACAAGACAGAGAATCTGGCTTTCATCGACGGTGAGGGAGAGATCTTTGAAGATGCATTTCTTCCCATAATGGAATGTTACATGTTCAAATCGTACATTTGCCATTTTTATGATCACCTCTCATTGATGGAAGGCTTTCTTTCTTACGTAAAAGAAGGGAGGAGATAGGATGAACCTCTCCTCCGCTTCTATAGGTCTTTTACTTATTCTTGAAGATTTTATCGAAATCACCGAGCATGGCTTTTGCACTGTCAGCCAGTTTCTTCAGATCGATCTTCATAGCGCGTTTAGCAATGTCATCCATGGATATATTCTTTTGTTTCACATCTTTGCGAACGGAAAGCATGTTGTTCTGCACGAGAACTTCCTGGCCTTCCTTGGAAAGAATGAAGTCGTAGAGTTTCTTTGCATTGGCTTCATTTTTAGCGCCTTTTACGATGGCAATCGGGCTAGAGATGGAAATAATATCTTCGGAGGGATAGACAAATTCGATCTTGGAACCTTTGGACTTGAGATTTTCTGTTACGTAATCAAGGCACATGCCGACTTTATAAGCACCTGCAGCAATTTGGTTGTGAGTTGCCGTTGTTCCGGACTGGAGTTCTGCCCCGTTTGCTTTCAGCTTTTCAAAATAAGCTTTGCCATATTTTTCATTTTCCATGAGAGCCCCAACAGCGTATTTCGTTGTTCCTGCCGTGCCAGGGTCAGTCATGACAATTTGGCCTTTCCATTTCGGGTCGAGCAAGTCATTCCAGGTTTTCGGAGCTTCGGCTGCGGAAACGGTATTCGGGTTATAGGCAATCCCCATGTTCATCATGCGGGCGCCTGTGTAATATCCGTCCGGATCGATGAAGATTTTATCGATATCCTTGGCCTCAGGAGATGTGTATTTTTCAAGGATATTCATGGATTTGAAGCCAATGTAGTCGGCTGGGTCACCTACCCAGATGACATCAGCAGCAACTTGTCCGGATTTGGCTTCGGTTGCAATTTTCGTGATAACTTTACCCGTACCGGCAAAGTAGTAGTCCAGCTTGATGTCAGGATATTTCTTTTCAAAGGCTTTCTTGATGGCATTCAGCTGGTCTTCCTGCATGGAAGAATAGAGCATGACCGTATTGGTTGCACCTTTTTTGTCATTGGAAGAATCCCCACCACCGCCGCATGCAGCTGTCGCAAGGGCTACTGTACCAATCAAACCCGCTGTTAACAGTTTTTTCCAGTTCATTACATAGGCCTCCTTTGATGATTGCAAAAACAATCGAGAAATATGGAATCTTACGCATAAAGACAGTCTTTTTTTACACAGTCTTTATAGAACCTTTACAATTATTTTACAGAAAATAGATAGGAATATCCATATTTTTCTTAACTTTAAGTAAATTTAATTCTTTAAATAAGAAAAACCGTGACAAAACTAACAGTATGGGAGGAAAATTAGGTGCTAGATAAAAAGCCCTATCTATAAAAAAGAAAATACCGCGGGATATTTTCCGACGGGGGACATCATCCTCGTTGATGGGGGGAAAGAGTATTTGAAATCTTGAGGGATCAAGTTTTCGTTGGGTCCCTCTTTCTTTTTTTCTCAAAATGAGATAGCATGGTGGAAAAGTATGTGGCGAGGAGAGGTCTTTATGGAAACTAAGACACAGCTGATGACAGATCTTTATGAAATCCAAGATGTGGTACAGCGCTATACGGATATTATTTCCATCATTGCCGATGTCGATGTTGAAGTTGTAGATGAGCATTTGGTCAGAATTGCCGGGACGGGGCTTTTTGCGGATGTGGTCAACAAGGATATGTCCGGTGAGGGCTATGTCTATCGAAAGGTTCTTGCGACGGGAGAACGGTCGGTTATTTACCAACCGGGCGAAGAAATTATTTGTCGGGATTGCCCTCATTTTATGAACTGTAAGGAAGAAATCGAAATTGCCATGCCGATTTTTGGCGGGGAGCCGCGGCGGGCCATTGGTGTCATTGGGCTTGTTGGCAGCTCGCGGGAACAAAAGATGACCATTCTTTCGAAGGAGGCGTCCTTCCTTGCTTTTGTGGAGCAGATTGCCGATTTCATTTCCGTAAAGAGTCAGGAAAGAAAGGAAAGTGCACGCCGAGAAGCGCTTTTGGGAACGCTCCATACGACCCTTGAAAATATCCAGCAGGGCACGCTTGTCATTGGAACAGACCATAGCATCACCATGACCAATCGCTCGGCCCAGGAGCAGCTTGAAGATGACAATCTTGTGGGGAAAAAGGTTCTTATTGAGGCGACGGGAGACACGCTGAATCGCTATGCTGAATACCGTGTGACTGTAGGGGAACGGGCATACCATCTCATGGGATCCTATATGAAGATTCCCCAAAAGATCCGCGATTATGAAGGTGTCCTCATTTTTTATCGGAGCCGGGAAATCAAGAACCAATATTTTGAGACGGCTTTTGTACCACATGGCGATAAGGACAGCATCTTGGGGTCAAGCCCTGCAACGCTGCATCTCAAGGAAGAAATCGAACGAGTTGCGCCTTCTTCTTCGACCGTCCTCATTACGGGCGAAAGTGGAACGGGAAAGGAAATGGTAGCAACGTCCATTTGGCGGGAAGGCAGCCGGAAGGAAGGCCGTTTTATCGCTTTGAACTGCGCCGCCATTCCTGAAAATCTTATGGAATCCGAGCTTTTTGGCTATGTCAAAGGGGCCTTTACGGGAGCGGATCCGAATGGGCGCATGGGGAAATTTGAACTTGCAAATGGTGGGGTCATCTTCCTTGATGAAATTGGCGATATGCCCTTATATTTGCAGTCCAAACTGCTGCGCGTCCTGCAGGAACGGCAGATTGTGCGTATCGGGTCAAACCAACTTGTCGATATTGATGTAAGGGTCATTGCTGCGACCAATAAGGACTTGAAGAAGATGGTCGAGGAAAAGCAGTTCCGTGAAGATCTCTACTATCGGCTCAATGTCATTCCCATCCATATCGAGCCGTTGCGCAATCGCAAGGAAGATATTGAAGAACTATCCGTTCATTATATAAGAAGGTTTTCATCGCTGCTCGGCAAATCAGAACCGCGGATTACAGAAGATTTAATGGAGACACTCAAGCGATATCCTTGGCCAGGTAATGTGCGGGAACTCGAAAACGTCATGGAGTATATGGTAAATCTAGCAGTTCCGGGAGGAGATCTTGATGTAGATCTTTTACCAAAGGAAATGCGAAAGACCCCAAATCAGGACGCTCACGTGGCAGCATCCGATTTGGGGATAGAGGCCCCCATTGTGCCCCTTGTAGAACTTGAAGAAGCGGCTATCCGCAGGGCTTTGCTCCGTTATGGGCGCAGCGGAGAAGGAAAGCTCAAGGCTGCCCAAGCCTTGGGACTGAGTAAGGCGACGTTGTATCGTAAAATCAAAGAATATGGGGTGTAGTCGGAGCAAAAATCGCTCCGAGCAACAGGCTGGCAAGCTGTCACGAGTCTTCGGCTTTGACTGTCTCGCGGCCAAAGCTGCAGCTTTCGAGCTAAAGGCTTGCTGTGATGCTATATAGCTGAGGATGCCTTCGGCAGCTGGCTGAGGCGGAATGCATAGAAAAAAGAGCCTTCCTTGGCTAAGGCGCTCCGCTTGGCTAAAGGAGTGCAAACACTCTTGGCAAAAAGACCGGACGGGAAAAGACAGCAGCGCCGGACCCAAACCGTCCCTTTTTCGAAGTGTGGGGCCCGAATTAAATTCGCCCTCAAACATGTTTCTCGGACTTTCGCTATTGCTCCAAAAGCGCCTTTCGAAACTCCGGGCGAATATGTCTTTCTATCGCTTGAGAGGAAACGTCGCTGCGCTCCTCATCCACCACCAAAAAGACCTGCCTGCTGCAGCGCAGCATCAAGTGGCTTTTGGGCCCCCGCCTTGGTAAGACGGATCGATGCTGCGCATCGAGTTCTAAGGGAAAAGATCGGACGAAGGACGTTCCAGCAACTGCCATCGTGCTTTCTACGTTTCAAAAAGACCTGCTTCCTACAAAACTCGAATATAAGATAAGAGCCCAAAACCGAACCTATCTCTACGTTTGGTTTTGGACCTTTCTTATGTTCTTTTGCCTTGCAATCTTTTTCCTTACGTTCTTTTCTTCCAATTGCTTTTTATGAATTCAGTTCAGATGGGTTCAGATACGAGGAGTCCCCGCTTCCACCGACGACGACGGACCTGAGACGTCAGCAATCCGCTAGCGTAGCGACGCGGGAGCTGTTGCGCGAAGGGTTCTCCGAAGCGGCGCCACCAAAAATAAATTGGCGACGCGTGAGTTTCCTTGCGGCCAGAGGCCGATACGTCTAGGAGGTTGGGTGCGCGGGCGACAAAGTAGATGGGCCCATATGGACTGAAGATTGCAAAAAGCTTCCGCATTGATAAGCTGGGCGCTGGAAGTGACGACACATGGGTTAGGAAAGGAAGCACCCAGACGTAAAAAATCCGCAAACGTGGGACGGTCCATCGTACGATAGGCCATGAGGCTATTATTTTCACAAAATCTTTTTTAAGCAATGGCCTCACGTTCTTCATCAAATCAGCCCGATTTTTGGGCTGAGTAAAAATATATGCCCGACGTCTCCTTACGAGCCATCCACGATAGCCGCTTATAGGTTGTACCTTAAGATCCGTGATACGAGATAGTGTGGCTCTCGGCGAACCCATTAGCCTGTTGGTAACCAATTCACGTATAACAGAATAGGCCAAAGCCGGAGACGGAGACTGTGAACCCCTAGCTCTTGCCATATGCTGCCAGGTACTATCTTTGGGTCAAGTATGAGGGAAAAGATTTTTGGAAACCGTCTTGACAAAGGTCACTTCATAACAGCGGCTAGCGAGGAGCATTTTTCGATGGTTCAAGACCGATAATCGCAAGACACCGTCGAAGCGATTCGGTTGCAGGCCCGTGTTATTGAAAAATTTATTCGGCGCCCTCCGGTCGGAACGCTTTGGCGTTGTGCCGTACGAACTCTCAAAGAATTCTAAGGCGTTTTTAAGGGGAGATACCATAAAGTAAGTTTGCGCCTTCTGGCCCTTCTTTTTTAATCTCAAAATGAGAAGAATCTCAAAATGAGAAGCTATATATTCTCATTTTGAGATTTTTTGTTTTCGTTCCCAGGTCTTCCTATTTGGCCAATAATCCTGACCACATGCTCCCATGCGATTTTAGGCTCTTTTATTTCACTTTTTCATTTTTGGCACGATAGTTGCTATATATAAAGTGAAAAGAATTTTTGAGAGGAGTTAGCGTCATGACAAAAGACTTTCAAATGGTTCATAAGACTCACGCCGACAAGAAGTGCAGCCTGGACTTTTTAAGCCGTTCTGTTGAGGAAAATGTGCGTGCCTATCATCGCAGTTTCCCTGTCTACAAGGAGACACCCCTTGCCTGTCTCAAGGAAACGGCAAAGGCCCTTGGCGTTTCTTCCATCTATGTAAAAGACGAGTCCTATCGTTTCGGTCTCAATGCGTTCAAAGTCCTAGGCGGGAGCTATGCCATGGGTCACTATCTTGCCGATAAGCTTGGCATCGATATGAAGGAGGTCACCTATGAGAAACTGACAAGCGAAGAAACGCGCAAGGCGCTGGGGGATATTACCTTTGTCACGGCAACCGATGGCAATCATGGCCGCGGCGTTGCTTGGACGGCAAACCAGCTCCGTCAGCATTCCGTGGTCTACATGCCGGAAGGTTCAGCTGAAGAACGACTTATGAATATTCGGGCTGAAGGTGCTGAGGCATCCATTACGGATCTTAACTATGATGATGCTGTTCGTCTTGCTAATCGCAATGCAGAGGAAAAAGGTTGGGTCATGGTCCAGGATACGGCATGGGAAGGCTATGAGGATATTCCTCGTTGGATCATGCAGGGATATGGTACCATGGGTCTTGAGGCCTATGAACAGCTGCCGGAAAAACCAACTCATATCTTCCTGCAGGCTGGGGTCGGATCCCTTGCGGGTGCGATTACGGGGCTATTCTCCTCCTTATATGGAGATGAAAAGCCCATCATCGGCATTGTGGAACCGGATCAGGCCGACTGTCTTTTCCGAACGGCAAAAGCCGACGACGGTAAACTTCACCCTGTAACAGGTCATATGCGGACCATCATGGCTGGTCTTGCCTGCGGTGAACCCTGCAGCATTGGCTGGCAGGTCCTGTCGGATTATGCGGACTTCTTCATTTCCTGTCCGGATTACGCAGCCGCACAAGGCATGCGAATCTTAGGGAATCCAATGGGAAAGGATCAGAAGGTTGTTTCTGGAGAGAGCGGTGCTGCTGCCTTTGGGGCCGTTAGCGAAATCCTGCGCAATCCTGAGCTTAAGGAGCTGAAGGAAGCTCTGAAACTTAATGAAAACTCCAGAATCCTCTTCTTCAGTACGGAAGGGGATACGGATAAAGAAAATTATCGCCGCATCGTTTGGGATGGGCTGTATGCGAAATAAAAATCAACTAAACAGGTAAAAATGAGGAGGCAAATTCAAATGATTAACCAAGAAGTCAAAGATCAAGCTATTGCATTGTGTCAAAAACTTGTTCAACAGCAGAGCTATTCCGGTCATGAAGATGGCGTTGCCAAAGTACTCGAAGAAACGTATAAGGCCAATGGGTTCGATTCTATTCACATCGATAAGTACGGCAACATTATTGGATGCATCAAAGGAAAACGGCCGGGTAAGAAGATCCTTTTTGATGGACATATGGATACGGTTCCTGTAACGAATGAAAAGGAATGGATCCATCCTCCTTTTGCGGCTGAAATTCATGATGGCAAGATTTATGGTCGTGGTACGACAGACATGAAGGGTGCCATTGCAGCTTACACGACGGCAGCTATTGCATTCGCAAAAGATACGAATAAAGACTTTGCCGGAGAAATCTATGTTGATGGCGTTGTTCATGAAGAATGCTTTGAAGGTGTTGGTTCCCGCTCTATCAGCGCTTATGTAAAACCTGATATTGTTGTTATCGGTGAAGCTTCTCAGTGCAACCTGAAAGTAGGCCAGCGCGGACGTGCCGAAATCGTTGTGGAAACCTTCGGCAAACCCTGCCACAGCGCCAACCCTGAAAAAGGAATCAACGCTGTATATAAAATGGCTCGTGTTATTGAAGCCATTCGTACGATTGTTCCGCCAGAACATCCCGTTCTCGGGAAGGGTATCTTGGAATTGGTTGACGTGAAATCGGCTCCTTATCCTGGCGCCTCTGTTGTTCCTGAATATTGCCGCGCAACCTATGACCGTCGTTTGCTTGTCGGCGAAACCAAAGAAAGTGTATTGGCTCCGATTGTTGCCCTTATGGATAAACTGATGGCAGATGATCCGGAACTTAAGGTAAAAGTCTCCTATGCTGTAGGTAAGGAAAAATGTTACACCGGAGAAACTATCGAAGGTGAACGTTTCTTCCCTGGCTGGCTCTTTGACAAGGATGCTGAATTTGTTCAAGCAGTCAAAAAAGAACTGAATGAACGCGGTTATGATCCTGAAATCACTCAATACAATTTCTGCACTAACGGCAGCCATTATGCTGGAGAAGCTGGCATTCAGACCTTTGGCCTTGGCCCTTCCCGTGAAAATTTGGCCCATACAGTCAGTGAATATGTTGAAGTGGACAGCTTGGCCAAAGTAACGGATTGCTATTATGGCGTTCTAAAAGCTTTGATGAAATAAGCAAAATAAAGAACGGGTGCTGTCTAGGTTTTCCACTGGGCTTAGACAGCAAATTCCTTATTTTATCCGATAAATAATCTGATAAAAGGGAATAATCGTATAAAAGTGGTGATGAGGAGATGAATAATATGAGTCAAAAGCAAATTACAGCTTTAATTATTATTTTTCTGTATATGATTGCTACAATTGCAATCGGATTAATTGTATCCAAGATGAAATCTAAGAAAAAAGCTTCTCAGAGCAATGAAGATTTTTTGATGGCCGGAAAATCTCTTGGCCCATTAACTTTGGCAGGTACGCTTTTTGCTGCCAATACAGGCGGGGCCAGTACTACAGGTATCGCAACCAATGTTTTCCAATACGGTCTTTCTGCAAGCTGGTACGTTATTGCTGGAGGTATCGGTTTCATCTTAGTATCTTTTATTGCTCCTTATTTTAGACGGGCGGCTGCTTCCACGGTTCCTCAAATCATTGGGAAACGTTACGGAAAACCGTCTCATATGGTAACGGCATTTACATCGATTGCAGCACTTTTTATGGCAACTGGGGCCCAGATCATTGCAACAGCATCCATTATTAACGTCGTAACGGGGATTAGTTTTCAAACAGCCGCTGTCATTACAACCGCTGTTGTTATCCTTTATACAATGGTTGGCGGTTTTGCCTCTGTTGCAGCGGCAAATATGATGCATGTTCTATTCATCACTATTGGTATGGTAGTTGCTATGTTTATTATGGCAGAAAATCCTGCTGTGGGCGGTTTTTCGGCACTATTCGCTAAAGCAGCAGCTATGAAGACGGCAACGGGTGCTGACATGAACATGCTCAGTATGACGAAAATTGGTGTTCCAACGGTTATTGGCTACATTGTTATGTATTGTATGACTTTCCCTACGGGGCAAGAAATTGTCCAGACATTCTGCTCTGCTAAAGATGGTAAATTCGCAAAGATTGGTTCTGTTCTTACCGGCATTCTTTCCGCAGTTTATGCAATTGTTCCTGCCATGATCGGTCTTATGGCATACACTTGTATTGATGGATATGCTGTAAGTCAACAGAAAAATGCATTGGCTGATGCAACGATGCAGTTTGCGCCGTCTATTATTGCTGGCATTATCCTCGCTGCTGTTGTCGCAGCTACAATGAGTTCTGCTTCCGGTAACATGATTGGTACGGCAACAATGTTCACAAATGACGTATATCGGCCCTATATCCGTGGCGGTGTTCATGATGATAAGAAGGAAATTTTGGTTTCCCGCGTTGTTATGACCATTGTTGGGCTTGTTGGTCTTGGTGTAGCTCTTACTGCCTCGAATATTATCTCTGTTATGATGAGTGCTTTTGCCCTGAGAAGTGCGGGTCCGTTTGCAGCCTTTATTGGGGGGTTATTCTGCAAGAATGTAACGAAAGATGCCGGGTTCCTGTCTATCTTAAGCGGTACGGCTGTTGCGGCCTATTGGACCTATGCTCTTAAATCTCCCTTTGGACTTAGTGCTATGGTTCCTGGCGGCATTGTGGCATTTGCAGTGCTCTTCATTGTTTCTAAGTATCAAATTAGCCGTGGTGTAGAAGCAGCGGCTCCAATTGAACTGGATAAAGAATAACTTAATTAGAATAGAAGGAGGAAATAAAATGAAGACTTTGTTGAAAAATGGTGTCGTTGTCGATGGCTCTGGCTCCAACCGTTATCAAGCGGATGTCCTGATTGATGGCGATAAAATTGTAAAAATCGGTAAGATTGATGCGGCAGACGGCGCTGAAGTCATTGACGTGACTGGCCTCGTTGTTGCCCCTGGATTCATTGATACACACAGCCACAGTGATCTCCAGATTCTTGTTGATCCTGAAGTTCGTCCTAAGGTCATGCAGGGAATCACGACGGAAATCTTGGGGCAAGATGGAATCTCCATGGCTCCACTGCCGGAAGAATATATCAGTCCTTGGAGAAAGAACCTGGCTGGTCTTGATGGTGACTCCGATCAGGTAAATTATCATTATCGTGATACAGCAGGGTATCTTAAGATGATTGATGATGTAAAACCAGGTCCTAACGAATGCTACCTCGTTCCTCATGGCAATGTCCGTATGGAAGCAATGGGCCTTGATAACCGCCAACCTACGGATGAGGAACTACAGAAGATGAAGGACATTGTCCGTCGGGAAATGGAAAATGGTGCTATCGGGCTTTCCACGGGGCTTATCTATATGCCCTGTGCTTATGGTCAAACCAAGGAAGTTGTTGAAATGTGCAAAGTTGTCGCTGAATATGATGGCCGTTTTGTCATTCATCAGCGCAGCGAAGCAGACACCATTCTTGATTCGATGAAAGAGGTTATCCAAATTGGTAAGGAGTCTGGCGTCAAGATCCATTATTCGCACTTCAAAGTCTGCGGTCGTAAGAACTGGGACAAAATTGATGGAATGATTCAGCTTCTCGAAGAAGCTGAAAAAGAAGGTATCGACGTCTCCTTTGATCAATATCCGTATGTAGCAGGCAGCACGATGCTGGGGGTCATCCTGCCGCCTTGGGTTCATGATGGCGGGACCAATAAGGTCATTGAACGTCTCAACGATCCGGAACTTCGCAAAAAAATGGTCTATGATATCGAACACGGTATCCCTGGATGGGATAACTTTGTTGATTTTGCTGGCCTCGATCAGATCTATGTAACAAGTGTCAAGACGGATAAGAATAAGGATGCTGTTGGTTTGTCACTGACTGAATTAGGTAAGCTAAGAGGGAAAGATCCCTATGATGCAACTTTCGATCTTCTCCGTGACGAAGAAAATGCTGTAGGCATGGTTGACTTCTATGGTACAGAAGACCATGTGAAACTCTTCATGAAACGTCCGGAAATGAACGTCTGCACGGATGGACTTTTGGGCGGGAAACCGCATCCTCGTGTTTATGGTGCTTTTCCGCGTGTTCTTGGTAAATATGTTCGTGAAGATAAGGCCCTAACCCTTGAACAAGCTGTATATAAGATGACAGGTAAACCAGCAGCTACCTTCAATATCAAAAATCGTGGCCAAATTAAGGAAGGAGCCTACGCTGATATTACTGTCTTCAACCCTGATACGGTCATTGACAAAGGCACATTTACAGACCCGACTCAATACCCGGAAGGAATCGAATACGTCATGGTAAATGGTGTATTTGAAGTTGCTGGTGGAAAATATACAGGCAGGAGAAATGGTACTGTTCTCAGAAAAAAAGGAAAAGAGGTTGTAAAATAATGAAAAAGCAAATTATCTCTACGAAAAATGCCCCCTCGGCTGTAGGGCCTTACGTTCAAGGCATCAAGGCCGGCAATACGGTTTATGTATCGGGCCAGCTTGGCATTGATGTAGCGCTTGGAAAACTGCCGGATACGTTGGAAGCCCAAGCCCACGCGTCTATGAAGAATCTTGGCGCAATCCTAAAGGAAGCGGGTGCTTCCTACGGAAATATTGTAAAAACGACGATCTTTCTTCAGGATATGAATGATTTTGGTAAGGTCAATGAAATCTATAAATCCTACTTTACGGATGGATTTCCAGCCCGCTCCTGCGTGGAAATCGGGAAGCTGCCGCTGGGTGGTCTCGTCGAAGTGGAATGTGTTGCCGTCATCGATGACTGAATAAGAAGAACCGTCCTCTCCAGTTGGGAGAGGGCGGTTTTTCGATTCTTCCTTAAGCCAAGTATCATTAAAATCGTAGTTGCACCGATTTCCCTTAGGTATATAATAGATAGGCACACTAGGAATTTTTGAGAATGTGGGTGGTTTAGATGAGCCGAGCGCAAATCAATATGCTGGAAGGATCCCTTGTGGGACCTATTTTTCAATTTGCAATCCCTGTTGCAATGATTGGTATCCTGCAGCAGATGTTCAATACTGCAGATATTATGGTCTTGGGCCGTTTTGTTGGGACGGAGGCCCTTGCCGCGGTGGGCAACAATGCACCTGTCATTGGGGTCCTCGTTAATCTTTTCCTGGGGATTTCCCTCGGCGCCAATGTGCTGATTGCCCGGAAACTTGGCGGAGGACGGCTGAAGGAAGCTTCTGAAGCGATTCATACAACGGTCCTTATGGCCGGACTCACGGGGCTTTTTATCCTTGTTGTGGGCGAAATCTTTGCGGGACCCCTCATGGGCTGGATGGGGGTTCCTCTTGAGGTGCGGGAGGCTTCGGAATTATATCTGCGCGTCTATCTATTGGGAATGCCAGGGATGACGCTCTATGACTTTTTATCGGCCATTTACCGCAGTCATGGCAATGTCAGGACGCCGCTCCTTTCCCTTGTAACGGCAAGTATCGTCAATATTGCAGGCAATTTGCTGGCTGTCTTTTTAGGGTTTGGCCTTGCCGGTGTTGTAATCGTGACCGCTATCGCAAACTATATCAGTTCGGGTCTTCTCCTGCGTCTTTTGCGTTATGAACATGGGGTGCTCCATTTTTATCCCGGTGCCATCCGCGTCCGCATGGAGGACATCAAGGAAATTCTCCGCGTTGGTGTGCCGGCAGGTATCCAGGGGATGGTCTTTAATTTTTCGAACCTTGTTATCCAGTCGGCCATCAACAGCGAAGGGTCTCTTGCCATGGCTGCTTCGGCAGCGGCCTATGTCCTTGAAATCAATACCTATCCTTTTATCAATGCTTTTGGGCAGGCGGTGACGACTTTTACCAGTCAGAACTTTGGTGCGGGCAATATCAAGCGCTGTTTGAACGTAGTGAAAAAAGGCCTGACGCTGAACTTTGGCTTTACCTGCTTTTTGACGGTGCTTGTCTTTTTGGCTGCGCGGCCCTTTTTGGAGGTCTTTGGCCTAGAACCTGATGCCATGGAACTTGGCATGATGCGTGTCCATATCATCATCGGCTTTTATTTTCTCTCGTCTATCTATGAAAGCCTTGCCGCGTCCATGCGGGGCTTCGGAAACTCCCTTGCACCGGCTCTTGGCATGCTGGTCAGCATCGTCGGTACACGGATGCTGTGGCTTGCAACGGTCTATGAGGCGGATCCGACTTTTCGGAATATCATGTGGTGCTATCCGCTTAGCTGGTTTGCTGCCGACGTACTGATTGGGGGACTCTTTGTGAGGGAGATGGGGAAGCAGAAGCGGTTAGCAAAAATTTGATGTAGAACGTGAGCCCCTTGCTTTCAGGAAAGATTACCTAAAGCAAGGGGCTCATGGCGTATCAGAGGAGGACCCGCCTCACGGTGGGGGATCGTGTAAAAGGCTGTCAAGCTGTCTTATTCGGGCAAGGCCCGAATGGCTTTCTCGCGGCCAAGGACGCGGCTGTCAAGCCAAAAGACTTGGAGGGTAAAGACCGTGAGACCGGCGCCAAGTTTGTTGTCAAAGGCACGTTTTCTGTCGTTCAAAAGCGATTTCTATGGTAAGGATTCACATAGTTCCAACCAGATCCAGCCCTGCCATGCGGTCTTTTCCCTTAGAACTCGATATAGCGCATCGATCCGCCTTTGCCAAGGCGGGGGACCAAAACCGGGAATTTTCCATAAGCATTGATTAACAAAATTTCCCGGTTTTGGTGGTGGATGAGAAGCGCAGCGACCTTTCCTTGCAAGCGGTTAGCGAGGCAGATTCGCCCGAGTTTCGAAGGACGCTTTTAAAGCGTTAGCGAAAGTCCGAGAAACAGGTTCCCGGGCGAATCATTTCGGACCCGTTCCCCCATGAGGGGGTAGTTTGGGGCCGGCGGCGTTACATATGCCAATGAGTACCTTAAAAGACCATAGCGTACGGCGCCATACCGGATCCTTCGGTTGTGGCGCTTTTTTAGTCAGCCCGAGTTTGACTGATTAACTCTTAGCTTCACCGATCTCTCGTACGACATCGATGATCGATCCGTCCCGTGCTTCAATGATTCCTACGATGCGGTCCTTGAAGGTGACGGCATCGGGGACGCCGGCAATGGCATAGGCCCTGTCGCGCAGTTCTTCTATGGTACAGAAGGGAAGGTCGACACCTTTCATGGCGTCGATGAGGTCCTGACGCTTGGGGTTGATGGCGATGCCAAAGTCCGTGATGACAACGTCCACTGTCTCGCCCGGCGTGGTAATGGTGGTGCATTCGGTCCTCACGGCCGGAATGCGGCCTTGCAGCAGCGGTACGATGACGATGGTGCATTGGGCCCCTGCCGCTGTATCTGGATGCCCGCCCTGGGCGCCTGTAACCATGCCGCTTGAGTCAACGACAACGTTGCAGTTGAAGTGGGTATCCACTTCTAAGGATGCGAGGATGACAAAGTCGAGATGATTGACGTAGGAAGCTTTGTTGAAGGGGTCTGCGTATTCACTGGTTGAGATCTCAATATGTCGGCCCGGATGATTCTTGATGCTTTCAATGGCCCCTGTATCAAAGACTTGGGCATCAACGATACGGTCAATCAGGCCTTCGTCCATCATGTCGCACATGGTCTTTGTGATGCCGCCGAGGGCAAGGCCCATATGGATGCCGTCCTTTCTCATATGTTCGGCAAGAATACCCGTCGAGGCAAGGGAAGCGCCGCCCGCACCTGTTTGGTATGAGAAGCCTTCTTTGTAGTAGGGGGTGTGGATGAGAAATTCTGTCGTATAGCGGGCCATGAGGAGCTTACGCATATCCGTTGTCGGTTTGGCTGGCCCTGTGGCAATCTTAATCGGGTCACCAATGGCATCGACCACAACGACAGCATCCACGTCTGTCATGGAGATGGATGCCGGAATATTGGGAAAGGGGACCAGGGTGTCCGTAATGGCGACGACATAGTCTGCATACTGGGCATCGACCATGGAATAGCTCAGGACGCCGCAGTCACTTTTCCCGCCGACGGCACGGCAGTTTCCCATGGGGTCACAGGTGGGGGCGCCGATGAAGGCCATATCAATGTGTGTTTCCCCTGATTCGATGGCCCGGACACGGCCGCCGTGGCTGCGCATGATGGCGAGTTTCTTCAGTTTGCCTGTGGAAATGGCTTCGCCAATCTTGCCGCGTACACCGGAAGACTCAATGCCCGTGATCGTTCCGTCTTCAATATAGGGGACGATGGGATCATGAGCTTTTCCTAGGGAGCTGGCACAGATGGTGATGTCCTTGATGCCCATCTCATGGACAGCTTCCATGACGAGGTTCACGATATAGTCCCCTTCGCGGAAATGATGGTGGAAGCCAAAGGTCATGCCGTCATGAACCCCGCCGGCAATGAGGGCGTCCTTGATGGAGGAAAGGACCTTGCTGCGGGTTGGCACTATATGGGCGCGGGATTGATTGGCTGCGCGCCGGTACACTTTTTGGTCGTTATGGAAACTGCCTTTAAAGACTTCTTTGCCGGTTTGGGCAAGGATTTCATCTGGAATTTCACGGCCGACTGCATTTTTCATAGAAAAACCTCCTTCGAGCGATGAATGGCTTTTACTTACATCCTTATTGGGTCAAGGATAGAGGTATCAAGGGGCCTTAAGGGAACGGCTATTTTTATGGCTTTTTATGATCTGCACGGCTGCAGCTCCTTTTCCCTTGACAAAAAAACTTCCCGCCTCAAGGAAGCAGGAAGTTTTTGACAGGTTCTTATTTAATGAGGGCACCAAAGAGGATGGACCCGATGATCAGGACGATACCGCCGCCCAGACGGCTGGACAGCTGGGCATAGGCGATGAGGCCCATACGATGGGAAGCACCCAGTACAGCAAGGTCGCCGGAACCGCCGCGGTTTGCCATGCAAAGACCAGCGGTGATGGCAGAGTCGATGGGATAGAAGCCAACGAGCTGACCGACGATTGCGGAACCGATGATGGCGCCGACAACAATCAGGAAGGCGATGACGACGTTGCTGAGGTTGATGGCATCAATCAGCTGGTTCAGGTCCGTATCGGCACCAACGCCGACCATGATGATGAGAACGAGGCAGGAGCTCATGAAGGACTGCAGACGTTTAGCTGCTGCTTTTGTTGCGTTCGGGACAATCCCCGTCATGGCTGCAATGGTAACGATGATGATCATCCAAGCAAAGGGATGGATGGCAACACCGAAGACTTTCGGCAGGATGGCTTTACCCATGAGACGGCCGGCTGCATAGAAGCCAACGCCCATGAAGAAGGCACCGCCCATTTCCTTGATGGAAGGAATGGCATCGTTCTTTTCCGCTTCGATATCAAGGCCGGTACGGATCAGGGTGTTGCCGTCGCCGGTGAGCTGCGGATGTTTATGACCGATCTGGTTCAGGATAGCCGCCGTCAAGATGGCGAAGATGTTCGCAATGGTCAGGATCGTAATGGCGAAGGTGTAGTAGTTGGCTGCCTTGTCGCCCGTTACGGTCTCATAGATCTGGGAAAGCGGTACAGCACCGGCACCGTTGCCGCCGCCCATGATGGGAAGGACATAGTTCAGAAGGATCATATCCGGGGCAATGCCAAAGACGAGGCCGCCGGCAACCCCGAGCACGGCCGCGCCGATGAGGCCGCCAAAGATGGCAGGCAGATACCCAGCGAAGGATTTCAGCAGGAGTTTCTTTTCCAGACCAAGAATGGAACCACAGATCAGGAAGACAATGAAGAAGCTCAGGAAGTCAGCTTGATCCATGACCATGCCAACGGCTTTGGCATATTTGGCGGGAACCATCTTATTCGTAAACAGATAAGCCGAAACGAGGAAGGTCAGAACGAGACCACCGCCGATATAGGAATTCCAGAAGGGGATGCGTTCACCGATTTCGTTGCAGACAATGCCGAGGGCCAGCATGAAGGCAAAACCACCAGCAAGATCAGTGCTTAGGGAACCGGTCATAACACCTGCGGCCACAATGATGATGAAGCCGAGGCAGAGGGGCCAACTAAGGCCGAAGGGGGTGAAACTTTTCTTTTTTTCGTCACTCATGATTGGACTCCTTTCGAAACTTGAATGGCTTTTGGGATGTGAAGGGCAGGGGACAGCCGTCCATTTGTCACGCGCTTTCGTCAGGACCTGTAAAAAATAAAATGGCGGTCCGATGACAGTGGGCCCAAAGGAAAGGCGTGGCGCCGTTTCACATTCACAAAAAGGGGCGCGGGCGACCCCGCAGCCAAGTGAAGGTGATACTGTTCTTAAATCCTTCACAATTGAATCCTATCATAGATTAGACGGACTCTCAAATAACAAGTTTTAAATATAAATAATAAGAAAAACCTTATGAAATGGCTAAAATCCTTGTAATCATGCGGTATATGGTCGACGACGGTAAAATTCAAATTTTACTGAAATTAAAATATTTATTTTAAATTATGGATAATTGATTTGATTTTTGAAAAGAAACGTTACGGGAATCAAGAAAAAAGAGCGAGTAAGGCGTTATTTTGTCTTTCACCGGTTCCCATATGTTTTTGACCATTGCCAGCTTTTCACCAATCCTTCCGCTTACAGGCTTTCTTTGGGGAAAAAGCGTTTAATGGCAAAGGGCACGGCAAAGTTCAGCATGAGCACACGGATCAGCTGGTAGGTGAGGATCATAGCGACATCCTGGCCCATTTCCATGCCGGCTAGACACATTTCGGCAATACCACCGGGAGCTACGGCAAGGAAAGCGCCAATCGGAGAATAGTCGTAAGCTTTTCCGATGATGACAGCTACGATTGCGCTGGTGCCGACCATAAGCAGGGAGCCAACAAGGACGTTGGGAACAAGGCGCTTGGTCCGCAGCAGTTTATCCCGGTCAAGCATGGTTCCAATATAGATGCCAATGCTCATTTGGGCAAAAGCCATGACGGCGGGGGGAACAGAAGGAATCGGCCCCCAGAGTGTGGCATAAAAAGCGGTAAAAAGAATGGGTCCCAGAAGGTTCCCCGTGGGCAGCTGGATCTTGCGGGCAAAAAGCTGCCCCATTACGGCAAGGGGAAAAACGATGAGCCAACCAGGGTGAAAGAGCTTCATCCCGTCTGTGACAAGGCCTGTTAAAAGGTCCGGCGCGGCGGTCTTGGTCAGGATCCCGCCAAATAGGTTGATGGCAAGGAAGGGAACGCTCACTTCAACGACGAAAAGGCGCAGGCATTGGGAAACGACGACGACGTTTTCGTCGGCATCATGGTATTCTTCCATAAGGAGCGTCATCTGCGTCAAGCCGCCAGGCAGGCAGCCCATGACACTGCTCAGGAGATTGGCAAAGGTGTGGCGGGCCATGTAGATGGCAACACAGACGGAAACAAAAAGCGTGCTGAGAGAGGCCCCCAGGACGCCAGGCAGTTCCAATCCCATGCGCATGATGGTGCCTGATGTGCAGTGGGCCCCAATGCCGTACCCCGCTATGCCCAGCATGGCGTTGCGAAGGGAGAGGGACCCAGAAAATGTTGGTCTATAAAAGGTTTTACAGCAAAAGGCAGCAAGAATCCCGCCCAGCATGTAGGAAATTGGGATCTCAAGCTGGCGGAGCAGGAACCCGATGAGTGCAGCAGCAATAAAAACAAGATAGTTGAGCATAAGGCATCTCCTTTTCTGCGGCATCCTGCCCCTCAGGCTGCCGAATCATTCCTTTCCCTTATTGTACCGGAAAGTCAGGGGATGGGCAAATGGGGATTGGGAGCGATGCTGACCGTGTTGGGAGCGGTGAGGGACAAAGAACGGGGAATCTTGCCTGATGCCTCGAAGAGGGGACGAAAGGAGAACTTTCTTTGTTTTTGTTGTTTTACCAACAGAATCACCTGACCGTTTCCCCTATACTACAAGTAACGAAAGGAGGAACCGACTATGAAAGCCGTTCATACGCCTTTTTCCATTGTAAAAGAAAATGCTTATGTCCCAGGCTGCACGGTTTCGCAACAGCTTCTTATGGGACCTTCAGCTGCCTTTCACGCGTTTTCCCTTGCGCCCCGGACGGATATCAGCCCAGAGACCTATGCCTATCCTAAGCTCCTGACGGTACTTGATGGGGCCATGACGGTCCAAGCGGGTCGCACCGCGCATTCCCTTTCCCAAGGGAATAGTCTCATTGTTCCTCTTGGTGTTGCTTTTGGCGTCCACACAGAAAGCGGTGCGATTTATACCGAACTATCGACAAAGGAGGATCTCATCATGAATCTTGAGGCTGGTCAATTATTTGTATTCAAGGACCTTGTCCCGACAGAAGCGGGAAAGATTGTCAATCGTGACGTTGTTTCGTCGCCCCATATGAAACTGGCCCTCATGGGCTTTGGTGAAGGGACGGGCCTTACGGAACACGCGGCTCCCGGAAAGGCCCTTGTCATGGCCCTTGAAGGGAAAGCTGTCATCACCTATGAAGGAACGGACCATCTCATTTCTGCTGGTGAAAGCTTCATTTTTGATAAAGGCGGCCGTCATGCGGTTACGGCACAGGGCCCTTTCAAGATGGCGCTGTTATTGGTGCTTGATTGAGAAAGCCTTTCGCCTTGCAGTGAGGAGGCGGTGCCGCTGTCATGAGCATGACCGGCATAGGCGGCCCGCTCATGACGGGAAACTCGTCCTGTGTGGGTTTCTTCAAAATGCAAAACACGGCCCAAGGAGTGCATGAATCGCGCTCCTTGGGCCGTGTTTTGCATTTTTTTATGGATTCGGTCTGGCGTGGCCGAGGGGCAGCCTTATTCCGCTTGCTCTGCGTCCCTGCCTTCTACCTGGGTCACAAGTTCCCTTAGTTTTTCGAGCCGCTTTCGTGTCACAGGGTGATCGGACCATAGGCGGCCAAAAAATCCGGGGTCGTCAGCACCGCCGCCCGATATGTCAAAGAGGGCGTTATGGAGCTCGACGCCGTAGCCGATTTCAAAGGCGTACCTGTCGGCGGCATATTCGTCCTGCCTTGCTTTGACAAGCCGGAGCAGGTGGAGCGGGAAATTCATGGTAAAGCTCAAGGCCTGGATCCACAAGTTGCAGAAAAAGACCATGAGGGAAATGAGTAGGCCCAAGATGGGGATAATGAGAAAGATGCGGAGCATAAAGACGATGGCCCGGTAGATGCCACTGACGAGGGTAATGGGAAGATTCATGCCGTAGCTTAAGAGCAGCCACTGCGTATGGTGATAATGGAGGTGACCCAATTCATGGGCGAGGACACCGCTCACTTCGTCCATGGGAAGCTGGTCAAGGAGCCCCTTAAAGACGACGATATGATGGTCGCCAAAAGCATAGGCGTTGAGCTCTGCCGTGTCTTGGATATAGAGCGTAAAGTCACTGCGCCGAAGGCCCGCTTTTTGGAGCACTGGGTCAAGGCAGGCTTCGATGTAGGCAAGATCATCGCCTTTGGCTCTGCGCGCGCCGTTTACATGGAGAAGGATGGACTGGAAAAAGGAAAAACGGCTCAAAAGGGCAGGGATGATGAGGCAGAGGGCAAGAATCAAGGTCACATCCTGACTGGTTAGGCCACCTGTGTGCAGGGGGCGGAACCATGTGGAGGGCGTAAAAATGACAAGAGCCGGGATAATGAAATATAGATGCACGACGAGCATGACGTAGTCGATGGCAAACTGGATCAGGAAGAGGAGAAAACTGATCATGAAGGAACCCACTCCTATCGTGATGGATTTTTCCCATTATAGCATAGAAAGAGGAACCTTTTATCCTCTCGGAACCATTTTGCTTTTCTTTCGGGAATGTTCGTTTTAAAAAGACAAAATTGAGCTATGTTGTTAGTAAGTTTACAAAATGCTATCGGATAGAGAAAATATAAAATATTTTGTTGACACATTTCAATTCTGTGGTATACTTGCGTCAATACAATTTTTACAAGCAAAAGGTAATGATCAGGAATAGCATGAACGATGAAGCTAAGAGAGCTGCCGGGTGATGCGAGGCAGTGCGGATAGGGCATGCTTCTCACCTGTAAACTCCTTATCTGAAGGGCCGCGTCCCCTAGGGTAAGGCGCTATGGATGCGTTATAAGGCCAAGAGTACAATGGTAGGGTGGTACCGCGAACCAACGCCCCTGCTGGAGAAGATCCAGCAGGGGTTATTTTTATGTTGCAACTATGGATACAGTATACAGCGGCCTTGCCAGTGTGGAACAAGGAGGAAAACGATGAAAACGAGGAAGATGATGAAAGTGATGACGGCAGCCTGTCTGGCGGTCCTGATGACAGCCTTTGCGGGGTGCGGCAAAAAGGAAGCAGCCACAAGCGGTCAAGGCGGCAAGATCGAGTACAAGCTTGCCTATCATCTGCCAGCGGACCATCCCCTGGCAAAGGGTGTCGAATCCTTTATCCAGAAGGTGAAGGAAAAGACCCATGGCGAGGTGACGATTACGGCCTATCCGGCAGGGCAGCTCTATAACGACAAGAGCATGAACGATGCCATCATGACAGGCGGTGTCGATATGGGCCTTAATACGGTGGGTCGCTGGGCGACGGTGGTGCCTGCTATGGAAGTCTTTGATGTGCCCTTTGTATTTCCTAGCTACGAAAAAATCGATCAGGCCATCGATGGAGGCATGGGCAGGACCCTTGCTGATGAACTGGCGAAAAAGCATGTCAAGGTCGTCTATTGGGCGGACTACGGTTTCGTCCAGTTTGCCAATAACAAGAAGCCTATCCAAAAGCCTCAAGATTTTGAGGGCCTGAAGATCCGTGGTTACAGCGAAATTGCGTCGGAAACCATCAAGGCCCTCGGCGCATCGCCCGTGACCATGGGTTCTGCAGAAGTCTATATGGCTATGCAGCGCGGCACCATTGATGGACAAAGTTCCGGCACGAGCGCCATGCGGGACCGCAAAATCTACGAAGTGGCCAAGTATCTCACCGTGACGAACCATGCATCGCCGGAATTCATTCTCGCCATGAACGACCGCTCCTTTGCCAAGATGAGTAAGGAGCAGCAGGAGGCCTTTATGGAAGCGGCGAAGGAAGTGCAGGAAGAGACCCGAAAAAATGCGAAGGCCATGGATGAAAAGGGCCTGGCGGATCTCAAGGCCAAAGGCATGGAAATCTACGTAGTCCCTGAAGATGAACTGATTGCTTGGCGCAAGGCGACAAAGTCCGTTTGGGATACGTTCCTGAAGCATACGGGTTCGATTGGCAAAACGGTCCTTGATATGGCCGTAAAAGTCTAAGGAAGGGAGGGGCGAAGTCCATGCAATCTATCTTTGCTGTCTATAACAGGATCCTTGAAAAAGTGACAAATTTTACGGCCGTCCTTGCGGGCATCCTGCTCTTTGTCCCTGTTTTCTCGATTTTTTATGAAGTCGTATCTCGCGGGCTTTTCAATGAACCGACGGAATGGGCCACGGAGCTATCTACCTACTGCGTCCTCATGGCGGGATTTTTAGGCATGGGGGAAGCTATGGCCCGGGGTCGCCATATCCATGTTGATATGATGATTTCCCATTTGCCTCAAAAGACAAATGAAGTCCTGCGCATGGCCGTCTCTATCATCTGCATGATTTTTACAGTCATTTTCTGCTATACATCGGCCCAAATGGTCTATACATCCTATGACCTTGACATGGTGGCGGCAAGTACGCTGCGCATGCCCTTGTGGATTCCCCAGCTGTCCATGCCCATTGGGATCGGGGTCCTGTTCCTGCAGTTTGTCCGCCTCTTTGGCGAATCCGTTCTGGCCTACCGTAACGAGAAAGGAGGAAAGGCCGCATGATTGTCATCTTTACCTTTGCCTTACTGGTGCTTCTTGCCATTGGCGTTCCTGTGGCCTTTTCCTTGGGTGCGTCGGGTCTTTTGGGCATGGTGCTTTTTATGCCCGGTGACGGCGCCCTGGAGCAAATTCCCATCCTGGCCTATAAGGCTCTCGATGATTTTGTCCTCTGCGCCGTGCCGCTTTACATCCTCATGAGCGCCATTTTGCTCAAGGGAAAGGTCGGGGAAGACCTTTTTGACCTGGGCAATAAGTGGCTGCGGCATCTGCCCGGCGGCCTTGGCATTGCGACGATTGTCGCCTGCGGCATCTTTGCCGCGATTACAGGTTCCAGTGTGGCCTGCGCGGTCACAGTCGGAGCCATTGCCATTCCGGAAATGCTGAAACGGGGCTATGACCGGTCCGTTGTACTGGGCGCCGTGGCCGGCGGCGGAACGCTGGGTATCCTCATTCCGCCGTCCATTCCCATGATCCTTTATGGGTCCATTACGGGTGAATCCATTGGCCAGCTTTTTATGAGTGGTGTCCTTCCCGGCGTGCTCATGACGGTCTTTTTCATTTTTATCGTCGTCTACCGCTCCCGTCATTTAAAGTTTGAAAAAAAGGCGCCCCTTTCCGAACGCTTTGCTGCCCTGAAAGGGTCCATTTGGGGACTGCTCCTTCCTGTCATCGTTGTGGGCGGCATCTATACAGGGGCCTTTACGCCGACGGAAGCAGCTGCTGTCGGTACGGTCTATGCCCTTTTCATCACCTTTGTGATTTACCGGACCCTTTCCGTAAAGGACCTGCCGGGCATTCTCATGGAGACGGTGGGAACGTCGGCCATGATCTTTGCCATTATGATCGGTGCGTCCCTCTTTGGCTTTGTTCTCACCATTTTGCAGGTGCCCCAAGCCCTTACGATGATGGTTGCCGAAGTGGAAGTGAGCCGCTGGGTCTTTTTCATTCTGATCAATCTGCTCCTGCTCTTTTTGGGCTGTATCCTTGAAACCGTCTCCATTATCTTTATCACGGTGCCCATCTTATACCCCATCATCAAACAGTTGGGTTTTGATCCCATTTGGTTCAATGTCGTGATGCAGATCAACATGGAAATGGCCCTTATCACGCCGCCCGTAGGCATGAATCTTTTTGTCCTCAAAGGCGTCAGTCCCGAGAGCCGCATGGAAGACATCATCCGCGGCGTCATTCCCTATATCGGTGTCATGGCGGTAGAAATCCTCTTCCTCTGCTTTGTTCCAGAACTTGCTACGTGGCTTCCAAGTGTCGTTAAATAATAGGCGCTGCCTTTTCTTCCGTGATATAATAAGAAGGAAAGAACAAGCACTCACAGAGGGGAGAGATGGTCATGCTGTCATTTGAAAAGGAACGGAACCGCAAAGTAGCGGAAAAAGTGATCAAGGGACTCCAAAGCCGCAATATGGAAGGCTATTTTGTAGAAACAAAGGACGAAGCCCTAGGCCTTGCTTTGGACCTGATTCCCAAAGGTTCAAGCGTCAGCTGGGGCGGGACCTATTCCATTGAGGAAATCGGACTCAAGGAAGCCCTGATCCAGGGGGAGTACACGGTTTATAACCGGGATACGAAAAAGACGCCCGAAGAAAAGCGGGAGATGATGCTGAAAGCCCACAGCTGCGATACCTTTCTATCAAGTACGAATGCCATTACGGAAGATGGCGTCCTTGTGAACCTTGACGGGAATTCGAACCGCGTTTCCTGCATTGCCTACGGTCCGAAGCAGGTCCTTATGATTGTCGGTATGAACAAGGTGACAAAGGATGTGGAACATGCTGTCTATCGGGTCAGGAACGTTGCGGCCCCAATCAATGCCCAGCGCTTCCCAAATGGAAAGACTCCGTGCAAGGTGAATGGAGCCTGTGCCGACTGCAAGTCGCCTGATACCATTTGCTGCAATCTCCTTGTGACGCGCTTTTCCCAGGAAAAAGGCCGGATCAAGGTAATCTTGGTGAATGAGGCGCTTGGGTTTTAGGGCGGAGCATACATCGCTCCGATTCTCCATAAGGGTGTGCCCCCATTGTTTGCTTCCTGATCTTAACGAGGTAATGGAGGATGACGATACGTCATCTGAACCGAATTCGCAAAAAGCAATTGGAAGAAAAGACCGGAACGTCGGGCAAGAACCGCCCTCCTCATCCACCACTCACGCCTGCAAGCAAGCCTTTTTGGTGGATACCCCGTCTTGGTAAGGCGGAACGGCTTTCGCCGTTTCCAAGGCGAAAAAACGCAGGGAAAAACGCAGAGCCAAAAGACCATAACGCAAAAGATTGTAAGGCAAAAGAACACAAGGTAAGCCCAAAACCGAACGTAGAGATAGGTTCGGTTTTGGGCTCTTATCTTATATTCGGTTTTTGTAAGAAGCGGGTCTTTTTGAAACGTAGGAAGCACAATGGCAGTTGCTGGAACGTCCTTCGACCGGTCTTTTCCCTTAGAACTCGATGCGCAGCATCGATCCGCCTTTGCCAAGGCGGGGGACCGAAACGGCCAGCCTTACGTATTTAAAATTAAAGGCTGGCCGTTTTGGTGGTGGATGAGGAATGCCAGTGACGTATCCTTGCGAGCGGTTAGCGAGGCAGATTCGCCCGGAGTTTCGAAGGACGCTTTTAAAGCGATAGCGGAAGTCTGAGAAACATGTCCCTGGGCGAATTAAGTTTGGACCCGTCCCCCGTTAGGGGGCGGTTTGGGTCCGGCGTCACATGTGCCAATGAGTGCCTTAAAAGACCATAGCGCACGGCGCCAAACCACCCTCCTCATCCACCACCCACGCCCGCAAGCAAGCCTTTTCGGTGGATACCTCGCCTTGGTAAGGTGGAACGGCTTTCGCCGTTTCCAAGGCGAAAAAACGAAGGGAAAAACGCAGAGCCAAAAGATCATAACGCAAAAGATCGTAAGGCAAAAACACGGAGGCAAAAGATTGTAAGAGAGCGGATCATCTTTTCAATATCTTGTTGTGTGGCAGCCGATCCCCTTCTTTTTCTTCGCAATTTCCCCTGAAATAATGTACAATGGTACTGACCATTGTCGTTTAAAGGAGCCAGTCATCATGACCATCCCGCCCTGTTTTTCTTTCTTGAAAAAAATTTCGCGTTTTCCCTGGCCCCTGCGCCAAGGAGCGCTCCTTATTGCTTTTACGGCCTTTGTCATCCTACCCGGCACGGCAGAACCTAAAAAGGAGCTGCCGCCGCTCCTCAAGGTTCACGAGGCGGAAATCGCCATTGGCTTGTCGCAAAGGGAAGACCTTCCCCTGCACGATTCTTATGCACTGCAGCAGAAACTTCCTGCAAGGATTGCCGTCGTAACACAGGAAAGACCGGTACCGCCAAAGGAAGAGCCGCCGCAAAAGACGGTTACGGTCCTTACCATTTCCGCAGCAGGGGACTGCACCCTTGGAACGGATGAGTCCTTTGGCTATGAGGGGACGTTTCCCGCTTCCTATGACGCGGCCAATGGGGATGCATCGGTCTTTTTGAAGGGCGTAGCGTCAATCTTTGCCCATGATGATCTCACCCTTGTCAATATGGAGGGAGCCCTAACAGAAAGTACGGACCGTCAGGACAAGACCTTTGCTTTTAAAGGAAAGGCCGACTATGTGCGGGTTCTTACGGAAGGCAGCGTCGAAGCAGCGACCCTTGCCAATAACCACAGCTATGACTATGGGAATGAAGGCTATTGGGATACGTTCGGCACCTTAGGAAAGGCTGGCGTCATGCCCTTTGGCTACGAAGAAAGCCCCGTCATGCTCATCAAGGGCATTCCCGTTGGCCTGATTGGTATCAACGACCTTACGGGCGGCGCGGAGACACAGCTCATTGCGGAACTGGAAAAAGTGAAGCGAAAGGGCGCCCGTCTCATCATCTGCTATTTCCACTGGGGAACGGAGCTTGAGCCCTATGCCGACGAGAACCAGCGCGATCTTGCCCATCTTGCCATCGACCACGGCGCTCATTTGGTTCTGGGTGCCCATCCCCACATTGTGCAGGGAACGGAGACCTATAAAGGGCGGCGCATCATCTACAGTCTGGGAAATTTCTGCTTCGGCGGCAACAGCAATCCCCGTGACAAAGATGCCCTCATTTACCAGGAACGCTTTGCCTTTGAAGATGGGTACCTCCATGGTTCTGATGGCGGCACGCTCATTGCCTGCCGCATTTCCTCGACACCTTATTATAATGACTATCGGCCTGTTCTTTATGAGGGGGCCGAAAAGGAACGGGTCCTTCAAAAGATTGCGGACCGATCCTAACGAAAAAGAAATGAAGTGATTGTATGGCACAAAGCCGCACTAAGGATATGACCCAAGGGCCCATCCTGCCTCTTATTGTAAAATTCAGTCTGCCTCTTCTCATGGGGAACCTCTTCCAACAGACCTATAATCTTGTCGATACGGCCATTGTGGGACAAACCTTGGGGGCTAAGGCCCTTGCCGCCGTAGGCTCGTCGACAAGCATCCAGTTCCTCGTCATGGGGTTTTGCATCGGCATGAGTCTGGGCTTTTCCATCCCTGTGGGACAGCGCTTTGGCGCCAAGGATTACAGCGGCATGCACCACTATGAATATGCAGGAGGAATCCTTGCCGCCTTATTTGCCGCCCTTGTAACCCTCTTGACGACGGTTTTCTGCAATCACATCCTCCATCTCCTGCAGGTGCCGGAAGAAATCTTTCATGATGCATGGGTCTATCTCATCATCATCTTCTGTGAGATTCCCTTTACGGTCATGTATAATTACCTTGCTGGACTCATGCGGGCCATTGGCGACTCCAAGACGCCTTTTATCTATCTTGCCGTGGCGTCAGTCCTTAATATTGGGCTGGACTTTCTTTTTATCGTCAATGTTGGGATGGGGGTTGCCGGGGCGGCTTTGGCCACGGTCCTTTCTCAGGCCCTTTCGGCGCTCCTTTGCCTTTATGCGGTGGCGCGCCGTTACGATGTCCTTCATATCGAAGAAGAGGCCCGTCACTACGATTTCCTTGAAGGAAAAGACCTCATGGGCATCGGTATTCCCATGGGGCTGCAGTACTCCATTACGGCCATTGGCTCCATGGTTATGCAGAGCGCCAATAATTCCCTGGGAACGCAGTTTGTATCAGCCTTTACGGCAGGAACGAAGATCAAGCTCTTTCTTCTCGCACCTTTTGATGCTTTTGCCACGGCTGTTTCCACTTTTGTGGCCCAAAACTTCGGTGCCCGCCAGACGGACCGCATCCGCAAGGGCATTTACAAGGGCACCATCGTCAGCGTCCTTTACGGTGCGATTTTTGGTCTTTTTGCTATGATTTTGTGGGGCCGGGACCTGTGCCTGCTCTTTCTTGACGCGGCAAATACCGTCGAACTGGACCTTGCCGCCCTTTACCTGCGCCGCATGGGGTACTGTCTGTGGGTGCTGGGGATCTTGAATGTGTGCCGCATGAGCATCCAAGGCCTGGGCAATGCCCGCAAGGCCATGATGAGCGGGGTCCTTGAGATGATTGCCCGCACCGTCGTGTCCGTCCTTTTTGTTGGCTCCTTTGGCTATGATGCCATTACTTGGGCTGACCAGGCGGCGTGGTTTGCAGCGACTTTCTTTGTTGTGCCTATGGTCATCTATTCCATCCGCAATGTAGAGCAGCATTTTAAGGGGGCCCTGTCATGAGTGAAAAAACCATCCTTGTGAGTGCCTGTCTTTTGGGAACGCCTTGTCGCTATGACGGGAAAAGTAAGCCCCACCGGTTGGTCCAGGCCTTTTTGAAAGCCTCTCATGCCCGCGTCATTCCCATCTGTCCAGAAGTGATGGGCGGACTGTTGACGCCGCGCCCGCCGGCAGAAATCCAGCCCGATGGCCGCGTCAGGACCCAAAGCGGTCTTGATGTGACGGACGCTTATGATCAAGGGGCTGAAAAAGTCCTGCACCTTGCGCAAAAAGAGGGCGCCGATCTTGTTATCCTCCAGGCAAAAAGTCCCAGCTGCGGCGTTTCATCCCGCTACGATGGCTCCTTTACGAAAACCCTTGTAAAGGAGCCTGGCATTACGGCGCGCCTCTTAAAGGCCCATGGCCTCCAGCTTTTGGAGCCGCAGGATCTTGAAGGAAAGAATCTTTTTTGAAAGGAGAAAATATGATGACCAACTATTGTGCTCACTGTGGCCGCATTCTTCCCGAAAACGCCGCGTTCTGCCCAGCGTGCGGAACACCTGTGATAGAGGCCGCCTCCAATCATCAGGAACCAAAGGAGCCAGAAACGTTTTTTGAGCGTTTCAAAGCCGACTATTGGGGAACAAAGGGACGGCTCTGCCGCAAGGCCTATCTCCTGCGCAGCCTTTCTGTTTTTGCTTTATCATTTCTTTTCGTAGCCCTTTATATGGCCGGGCAGTTCTATTTTGCCAAGACGCTGCAGGAAGCGAGCGGGCCTCTTTTTATTGTCCTTTTCATGATGGTAAACAGCCTCGTGATGATGGCTCTTTTCATCATGCCCCAGATGATCCTTCTCATGCTTGCCATTCGCCGTGCCCATGATTTAGGAAAATCAGGGGAGATCGTGGCGTTTATATGGGTTCCCTTTTATGGCCTTTATGTTGGCTTTATGCTTTGCGCCGAAAAGGGAACGGAAGGGGAGAACCGCTATGGACCGGATCCCCTTGCCGAAGAGGGCGTGCATTCGTGAAAAAACGGCTCTTGATCCTTTTTAGCTGCGCCCTGTTGCTGCCGAGCGCCTGCGGTTTTTCCGCACCGGGAAAAAAGGCGGAACGGCCGGCCATCATCCAAAAGTACGTGGCTCAATCACCCAAACGCAACACACTCATGAAAGCTTACAGCAAGCTTCACTATGGCCGGGAAATGACGGACATCAAACCCCGCGCCGTTGTCGTCCACTGGACGGCCAATGATTCCCAAGAGGGAACATACCAATTTTTTTACGCCGAGGAAAATTCAAGGCTTTCCTATGGCACGCTCAATGTGGGCGCCCAGTTTCTTGTGGGCCGGGATGGGGCCATTTGGCAGCTCATGCCGGAAACGGCCCTTGCCCGCCATGCCATTGGGCTCAATTGGTGCGCCATCGGCATTGAAAACGTGGGCGGCGCCAGGGGTAAAGAAGACCTTACGGAGGCCCAACTTAGGGCCAATATTGCTCTCATTTCCTATTTGAAGGATAAGTACCCGACCCTTACGACGGTCCTTGGTCATTATGAGCAGGATAAGGCGAAACAGACGGACCTTTGGCGCGAAGACGTGCCGAACTATTACCATGGAAAGATTGATCCCGGGCCTACCTTTATGAAGGGCCTGCGGGAGGCGCTTACAAAGAAAGGACTGAAATTTTTATGATGGATATGATGAAAAAAGGCGCGGCCCTTATGGGGGCGGCGCTCCTTACAGTTACCCTGTGGAGCACGCCTGTTATGGCGGCGGTAAATGTGCCGGCAAACCTTGCAGCTGTGTCAAAGACCGTCAAAGGTGCCGTACCCTACGGCGTCTATTTCTCCGACCTTAAAACGGGAAAGGGATATTACCGCAACAGCGTACAGACACCGGCAGCCAGTATGATCAAGGTCTTCATCCTTGCTGCCGCCTATGAGGATATTAGGGACGGGAAACTGAGCCTTACAGAGACGTTTACCCTAACGGATAAAAACGTTGTTGCTGGATCCGGCGTCCTTCAAGGAATGCCCAAGGGTACGACGGTCACGGTAAAAAAAGCCCTGGATGAAATGATCATCCACAGTGACAATACGGCGACAAACCTCATGATTGACCGCTTGGGCATGGACCGCGTCAACCGCTACCTTAAGGAGCACGGCTATAAGGATACGACGCTCCGCCGCAAGATGATGGATTTTGATGCCGCGAAAAAAGGCGCCGAAAACATGACCACCGTAAGGGACGTGGGGCTTCTTTTTAAGCGTCTTTATCAGGGAAAATGCGTAAGTAAGGACCTTGATGCCCAAATGCTTGCCATCTATAAGGCCCAGGTCGATACGGATATGCTTCCCGATAAGCTCCCCAAAGGCACGGTCGTAGCCCACAAGACGGGCGAGGTGCGCGACCTGCGCCACGATGGGGGCATCGTCTATACGGCAAAAGGCGACTATGTCCTCGTTGTATTTACGCGGGATTATACGCCGTATGCGTCGGTGGCGGATTTGTCGCGCCGGGTTTATGATGGGTATGTGAAGTGAGTTTTTTGCTCAGCCCAAAAATCGGGCGGATTTAATGAAGTACGTGAGACCATTGCTTGAAAAAGATTTTGTGGAAACAATGGCCTCATGGCCTATCGTACGATGGACCGTCCCACGTTTG
>ENA-OPWX01000473-OPWX01000473.1-human-gut-metagenome-genome-assembly--contig:-NODE-473-length-36585-cov-3.808678_pt1 | contig 36585 bp, 36 predicted proteins | sample MGYA00241514_ERZ502020 | MGnify/ENA primary metagenome ERZ502020 (study PRJEB25962, sample SAMEA2042105) | human gut metagenome | biome: human gut; feature: human-associated habitat; material: faeces... | reverse complement strand
CAGGTCAATGAAAAGCGGCAGCGGCTCATTTCTGCTCAGGACGATCTGAAACGGCTGATGGAAAAGAGGCTGTCGGAATACAGGCAGCGCCTTGCCCTTTTAAGCGGAAGGCTGGAAGGATGCTCTCCGCTGAAAAAGCTGAGCCAGGGCTTTGGCTTTGTGACGGATGAGACTGGAAAGAGGGTAGATTCTGTAAATAAGGTAATGCCTGGAGAGAAGATTGAGGTCAGGACGGCGGACGGGCGGATTGACGCCAGAGTGGAAGCTGTGTTTCCAGCCGCCGGGACTGCCATGGAGAATAGAGAAGAGAGGAAAAAGTCATGGAAGAGAAGGGACGTCTGCCAGAACCGAACCAGGAGGAATTAGAGGCCTGCTCCATTGAGGAGCTGTTTGAGCGGCTGAACCAGGTGATAGGAGGCCTGGAGGACGGCAGCAGCTCTCTGGAGGATTCGTTTCGGTACTATGAAGAGGGAATGCGGCTGGTAAAGGCCTGCTCAGGAAAGATTGACCGGGTGGAAAAGCAGATTCTGGTGATCGACGAGATGGGAGGAGACTATGGAGCTTAGAGAACAGCTTTTACAGTATACAAAGGAGACGGAGGACGTGGTGTACTCCTTTCTCCCGAAGGAAGAGGGACACCAGAAGACGATTTTCGAGGCGATGAATTACAGTGTGAAGGCTGGCGGGAAGCGGCTGCGCCCTCTGCTGATGCGGGAGGTTTACCGGCTGTTTGGCGGAACAGGGAAGGAAATAGAGCCCTTTATGGCGGCCATTGAGATGATTCACACTTCCTCCCTGATTCACGACGATCTTCCCTGTATGGACAACGACGAGTACCGGAGAGGCAGAAAGACGACCTGGGTAGCGTATGGCTACGATATGGCGGTGCTGTCCGGGGACGCTCTTTTAATCTATGCCATTGAGACGGCCAGCCGCGCCTTTGCCATGACGGCCCATGCAGACCGGGTGGGACGGTGCATTGGCATTCTGGCCGAAAAAACAGGAATTTACGGCATGATTGGAGGCCAGACGGTGGATGTGGAGCTGACTAATCAGCCGGTTTCCAGGGAACAGCTGGATTTTATCTACCGGCTGAAGACAGGCGCCCTGTTAGAGGCCTCCATGATGATTGGAGCGGTACTAGCCGGAGCGTCCAAAGAGGAGCTTCAAACGGTGGAGAGAATCGCCGCGAACGTGGGACTAGCCTTCCAGATTCAGGACGATATTCTGGATGTGACCAGTAGCCAGGAGGTTTTGGGAAAGCCGGTAGGAAGCGATGAGAAGAACAATAAAACCACTTATGTGACGCTGGAGGGAATGGAGAAGGCGAAAGCGGAGGTGGAGAGGCTGTCAGACGACGCGTTAAAGCTTCTGGCTGGCCTTCCCGGCCGGAACGAGTTCCTGGAAGCGCTGATTCGCCTCCTGATACACAGGGAAAAATAATGGGAGAGAAGGTGAAGCCGTGATTTTGGAAAGAATCAATGGGCCGGACGACATTAAAAAGCTGAAGGACGGGGAGCTTGCGGTTCTGGCGGAGGAAATCCGCAGCTTTCTGATTGAGAAGATCAGCCGCACAGGAGGACATTTGGCGTCCAATCTCGGCGTGGTGGAGCTGACAATGGCTCTGTTTCTCGCCTTTGACCTGCCCAAGGATAAGATTATCTGGGACGTGGGACATCAGTCCTACACCCATAAGATTTTAAGCGGACGGAAGGAAAATTTCGACGGCCTGCGCCAGTACGGAGGGCTCAGTGGATTTCCCAAGCGGAAGGAGAGCCCCTTCGACGCCTTTGACACAGGCCACAGTTCCACGTCTATTTCAGCGGGACTGGGCATGGCTCTGGGAAGGGACGTGAGGGGCGACGATTACTCGGTGATTTCCGTCATCGGAGACGGCGCCCTGACCGGCGGCATGGCCTATGAGGCTCTGAACAACGCGGCCCAGATTAAGAAGAACTTTATTATTGTGCTCAATGACAACAACATGTCCATCTCCAAGAATGTGGGAGGCATTTCCAGCTATCTGAGCAATCTGAGGGCAGACGAGGGGTACAATGAGCTGAAAAAGTCTGTGGTGGCGGCTCTTCGAAGTATCCCCAGAGTGGGAAACAGCATGGTTCAGACGCTGACCAGGACGAAAAACGGCATCAAGCAGCTGCTTATCCCAGGCATGTGGTTTGAAAACATGGGAGTGACCTACATCGGCCCGGTAGACGGACACAATGTCAGACAGCTGGTTCGTATTTTCAAAGAAGCGAAAAAGATGGATCACGCGGTTCTTATCCATGTGCTGACGAAAAAGGGCAAGGGGTACGAGCCGGCGGAGAAGAACCCGTCGGCCTTCCACGGGGTGGAGCCCTTTGACATGGAGACGGGAAAGCCCCTGGCGGCGAAGATTTATCCCAGCTACACAGACGTATTTTCAAAGACCATCTGCCAGATTGCGGAGAAGGACAAGCGGGTGGCTGCCGTCACGGCGGCCATGCCGGGAGGAACAGGACTTTCCAGGTTTGAGAAGCTCTATCCGGAGCGGTTCTTTGACGTGGGAATTGCGGAGGAGCACGCGGTGACCTCAGCTGCCGGAATGGCGGCGGCGGGGCTCAGGCCGGTGGTGGCGGTGTATTCGTCCTTTCTTCAGAGAGCCTACGACCAGATTCTTCACGACGTCTGTATTCAGAACCTGCCGGTGCTGTTCTGTGTGGACCGGGCCGGTCTGGTGGGAAGCGACGGGGAGACGCACCAGGGCATTTTTGACCTGAGCTTTCTGTCATCCATCCCCAATATGAGCGTGATGGCTCCGAAAAATCTGTGGGAGCTTCGGGAAATGATTCAGTTCGGCGTGAACTACGACGGCCCTATGGCGATCCGCTATCCCAGAGGACAGGCCTACCGGGGACTGAAAGAGGCGCTGGCTCCCATTGAGTACGGGAAGAGCGAGATGCTGTTTGAAGAGTCTGAAATCGCTCTTCTGGCAGTGGGAAGCATGGTCAGCACGGCAGAGCACGTGCGCCTGAAGCTGAAAAATATGGGAGTGTCCTGCACCCTGGTCAACGGGCGGTTTATTAAGCCTGTGGATACGGATATAGTGGACCGGCTGGCTAAGAATCACAGGGTGATAGTGACGCTGGAGGAAAACGTGCTGCGGGGCGGATACGGAGAGCGGATTACCGATTATGCCGCGAAGCACTATCCGGAGCTTAAGGTGTTGAATATCGCTCTTCCGGACGCTTATGTGGAGCACGGAAACGTGTCGCTTCTCAGAAGTGATCTGGGCATTGACAGCGATTCCATTTTAAAGAAGATAAAAGAGCATTTTTTATAAGGAGGACGCAGATGAAGGAACGTCTGGACGTTCTGCTGGTGAAACATGGGCTGGCAGAGTCGAGAGAAAAGGCAAAGGCCATTATTATGTCCGGAATCGTCTATGTGGACGGCCAGAAGGAGGACAAGGCCGGCACCACCTTTGACGAGAAGGCCAGAGTGGAGGTCAGAGGAGCCGTTTTAAAATACGTGAGCCGGGGCGGCCTGAAATTAGAGAAAGCTATGACTCATTTCGGCGTGGAGCTGAACGGAAAGGTCTGCATGGATGTAGGGGCTTCCACAGGGGGCTTTACGGACTGTATGCTCCAGAACGGGGCGGTGAAGGTGTATTCCGTGGACGTGGGCCATGGACAGCTGGCCTGGAAGCTGAGAAATGATCCCCGGGTAGTCTGCATGGAGAAGACGAATATCCGCTATGTGACGCCTGACGATATCGGAGATCCGGTGGAGTTTTCCTCCATTGACGTGTCCTTTATCTCTCTGACCAAGGTGCTGGGGCCTGTGAAGGAGCTTCTCACAGAGGACGGCCAGATTGTGTGCCTGATTAAGCCGCAGTTTGAGGCTGGCCGTGAAAAGGTAGGAAAAAAGGGCGTAGTCCGGGAGAAGAGTACTCATTTAGAGGTGATTGAGACGGTGATTTCCTTTGCAAAGGCCATCGGTTTCCAGATTTTGAACCTGGAATATTCTCCGATTAAGGGGCCGGAGGGAAATATTGAATATCTCCTCCATCTGCAGAATAACGGCAGCGGCGGGGAGGAGGAGCTTTCCGTCAGCCCGAAGGACGTGGTGGAGGCGGCTCACAGAGAGCTGGATAAATAGCAGAAACGCAGAGGCCAAAAGGCCCGGAAAGGAAGAGGCGGGGAAGGCGGAGCAGGTGAGATGAAATATTTTTATATGATTGTCAACCACTCAAAGAAAAAGGCGGAATATGGGGCAGAATTGATCCGAGACTACCTGGAGGAGAAGAACTGTGAGTGCGTGGTGTGGGACGCCAGCGATACAGACGCCTGCAGGTCCCGCAGACCGCAGTTCCGGTATACGGACAGGGAGGCGGTTCCAGGCTGGATTGAGTGCGCGATTGTGCTGGGGGGAGACGGAACTCTGATCCAGGCTGCCAGAGACCTGGCGGGAAGCAATATTCCGCTGTTGGGAGTCAATATGGGAACGCTCGGCTATCTGGCCCAGATAGGACGGGAGGAGGATATTCTTCCCGCCTTGGACGAGCTGATTGCAGACCATTACGGTCTGGAGCAGAGAATTATGTTAAAAGGAACTGTGATTTCAGACGGGAGGGTGATAGCTGAGGACATTGCCCTGAACGATATTGTCCTCTCCAGAATGGGGCTTAACATGCTCCGGTTCAACCTTTCCATTGACGGAGAGTTTTTAAACGATTATTCGGCGGATGGAATCATTGCGGCCACGCCCACAGGCTCTACGGCCTACAACCTGTCGGCAGGCGGCCCTATCGCGGTGCCGGATTCAGAGATGATCCTGCTGACGCCTATCTGCCCGCACACCCTGAATTCCAGAAGCGTGGTGCTGGCGCCGGACCGGGTGATCGAGCTGGAAATTACAGGCCGGGAGGAGACGGGAAAGTTTTTGAGTTTTGACGGAGATACCCAGGTGAATTTAAAAAATGGAGACCTGGTGCGGATTGAACGGTCGGAGACCGTGACTACGCTGATCCGCCTGAAAAAGGTATCGTTTTTAGAAAATCTGAGAGATCGGATGAAGCAGATTTAAGGCAGATGAAAGGAAGGGGAGATAACACATGAAACTGGAACGTCACAGCAAAATTGTGGAGCTGATTGGAAAATACAACATTGAGACTCAGGAGGAGCTGGCAGAGTACCTGAATAAGGAGGGCTACAACGTGACGCAGGCCACGGTGTCCAGAGATATCAGGGAGCTGAAGCTCTCCAAGATCCAGGGAGAGCACGGACGGCAGAAGTACGCGGTGTTCCATCCGCAGCAGACGGCCTTTAACGACAAGTATATCCGCATTCTGAGGGACGGCTTTCTCTCCATGGACATGGCCCAGAATATTCTGGTCATTAAGACCGTGGCGGGCATGGCCATGGCGGTAGCGGCCGCTCTGGACGCCATCCATTTCAGCGAGGTGGTGGGCTGCATCGCAGGAGACGACACCATTATGTGTGCTGTCAGAACGGTGGACGACACCATCCTTCTGATGGATAAATTAAAGAAGATAGTCAATCATTAAAAAGGTCCGGAACACGGACTGTCATAATAGAAAGAGGTGATACCATGCTGTTTCATCTGAGCGTCAGAAATCTGGCCCTCATCGATTCCGCTGAGGTGGAATTTGAGGAGGGGCTCAATATCCTGACAGGAGAGACAGGAGCAGGAAAGTCGGTTATCATCGGTTCTGTCAACGCAGCGCTGGGCGGAAAAACGTCGAAGGACATGATCCGCCAGGGCTGCGATTATGCCTATGTAGAACTGGTGTTTTCCGTCACAGATGAAAAAAAACGGCGGGAACTGGCCGCCAGAGAGGTCTGCCCGGACGCAGACGGAAATCTTATCATATCAAAGAAAATCATGCCTTCCAGAAGCATCAGCCGCATCAACGACGAGACGGTGACAGCCGCCAGGCTTCGGGAAATCACGGGCATTCTCATTGATATTCACGGACAGCATGAACATCAGTCCCTTCTCTATCACGCCAAGCATCTCGAAATTCTCGACGAGTATGGAAAATCCAGAATTGCCAAATTAAAAGAACAGACAGCAGAAGCCTACCAGGAGTACGCGGCTGTGAAAAAGAAGCTGGAGTATTACCAGAGCGGCAGGGAGCAGCTTCTGAGGGAGACGGATTTTCTGCGTTTTGAGATCGAGGAGATTGAGAACGCCGGTTTAAAGCCTGGCGAGGAGGAGGAGCTGGAGAGCGCGTACCGCCGTTTTTCCAATAGCAGAAGGATTGTGGAAAGCCTGTCCGAGGCCTATCAGGCGGTCAGCGGGGACGCCGTGGCGAGAGCGCTTCTGGCTGTGGAGAAGGCAGCTGAGTACGATGAGGGAATTTCCGGCATCCGGGATCAGCTCTACGATGTGGACGCGCTGATGAGCGATTTAAACCGGGAAATTTCTTCCTACATGGAGGAGATGACCTTCGACGAGGCAGCCTTCCGGGAGACGGAGGAGCGCCTTGACCTGATCCGGGGACTGGAAAATAAATACGGCGACACCATAGAGAAGGTGCTGGACAGTCTGGATAGGAAGAGGGAAAAGCTGGAGGAGCTGGAACACTTTGACCTGAGAAGAGAGGAGACAGAACGCCGTTTTGCGCAGCTGGAAGACCGCCTGGAGACTCTCTGCGGGGAACTGTCAGAAATACGCCGGGAAACGGCGCAGACGCTGACAGAGAGGATGAGAGAGGGGCTTTCTGACTTAAATTTCCTGAATGTGGAGTTTACCATGGAATTCCGCCGTCTTTCCCACTATACGGCCGGCGGATTTGATGAGGCGGAATTTTTGATTTCTACGAATCCGGGCGAGCCGCCGCGTCCTCTGGGAGCTGTGGCCTCCGGAGGCGAGCTGTCCAGGATCATGCTGGCTATCAAGGCTGTTCTGGCGGAGACGGACGATATTCCCACGCTGATATTCGACGAGATTGATACGGGAATCAGCGGCCGGACGGCGCAGATGGTGTCTGAGAAGCTGAGCCTCATCGCAGGAAGCCACCAGGTCATCTGCATCACCCACCTGCCCCAGATTGCGGCCATGGCCGACAGCCACTATGAGATACGAAAGACTGCGAAGGAAAACAGAACTGTGACACAGATTAAGCGGCTGTCAGAGGAACAGATGACAGACGAACTGGCAAGGCTTCTGGGCGGTGCGGAAATTACGGAGGCGGTGCGCCAGAACGCCCGGGAAATGCGGGCGCTGGCGGCAGAGAAGAAACGTCTTAATCGTCAAACCCCATAGCTTCCAGGGTGTCCTCCAGCAGATCTGCCTCCCGATCCATGGTTTCTTCGGTTCGGATGAGCTCAATCTGCTGAGCGATGAACTCGTCTCTCGTCACGTCTCCAGACCAGTAGCTCTGCTCCAGAGCGTCCTCCTGGGCTTCCAGCTGATGTTCCTTTTGCTCCAGCTCAGACGCCATAGAGCGCAGCTCTTCCAGACTTCCTGACGGGAGAGCGGGGCTGCTCTGGCTGTAGGCCAGATCCAGGCTGTCTTCCAGGCGATCCTCCTCTCGATCCAGGGCGTCTTTCTCTGCTTCCAGCTGGGATTTTTGAGCGGCAAAGTCTTCTTTTGACAGTTTCCCCACCCGGAAGTCCGCTTCCAGCTTCGCAATATCAATGTGGATGGCGTCCTGCTCGGCCTTCGCGCGGTAGTAGCTTTCAGCGTCCGTTTCTATGCTTCCCGCCGTGCCAGAGGCGGACGGAGAGATCTCGGAAGCCGCAGCTGTCTGAGAAGTTTCTCCCAGCGCCTCTGAGCTGCTTTCCATAGAGGAAATAGGCTGGGTTTTGACAGGGTTTTTCTGAGAGCAGCCAGCCAGAAGAAGAGCCAGGAGAAGGCCCGAAGCCGCAGCTTTAGCGGCCCTGCCGGCGGTGTTGAGCATTTTATCATATGGATTGTCATTTCGTTTCATACAAAATCCTCCTTTTAAACAAGAAAATAAGCGGAAGAAAAATTTCCAGTGGCTTTGAGTGGAACAGGGAAAGCTTTCTTTCTGCACCGTTTTTCCTCTTTTTTGTTGATAACTATAGTTTACGGGGGTAAAATTAAAAATACATTAGAAATGATACATAAATAGAAGAAAAAATGCAAGGAAAAGACGAGGAGAAACCATATGAGAATTTTATTTGCGGAGGACGAGCCGGATCTTCGGGAAATTACGATAAAGCGGCTCAGGGCGGCTGGATTCGGAGCGGACGGATGCCCGGACGGGGAGGAGGCTCTCTACTACCTGGAGCATACAGAGTATGATGTGGCGATTCTTGACATTATGATGCCGAACATGGACGGTCTCACCGTGCTTAGGACTTTGAGAAGCCGGGGAAGCCAGATTCCGGTTCTGCTTTTGACAGCCAGAGATTCGGTAGGGGACCGGGTGGGCGGCCTGGACGCAGGGGCGGACGATTACCTGACCAAGCCGTTTGAATTTGAGGAGCTGGCAGCCCGGATCCGGGCGCTTTTGAGGAGGCGTTCGCCGGAAAAGACAGACGCTGTCTCTGTGGGAGATCTGACAGTGGAATTTTCCACCAGAAGAGTGATTCGCGGAGGGAAGGAGATTAATCTTTCCTCGAAGGAATTCGCGCTGTTAGAGTCCCTAATCCGCCACAAGGGAGCTGTGCTGTCCAGGACACAGCTGGAAAATCAGGTCTGGGATTACGGGTTTGAGGGCGGCAGCAATATTGTGGATGTCTATATCCGGTATCTCAGGAAAAAGCTGGATGATCCCTTTGAGAAAAAACTCATCCACACCATCCGGGGAGCCGGGTACACGCTGCGGGAGGAATAGTCCATGAAGAAAAGGCATAAAGGACTTTCCATCAAGGCCAGAGTCACGCTCTGGTATACCTTCTTCATGATTCTCGTATTTGGAATTACGGCAGTATACCTTGTCTCCTCTTCCCAGCGCATGTCAGGCAGGCAGATGCGGGAGCGGCTGGTGGATACGGTGACAGACGCGGTTTCACAGGTCCGTTTCAGATACGGAGAGCTGGACGCGGAGGAACTGGATTTCTACAAGAACGGAGTTTCTGTCTTTCTCTATGACACACAGGGGCGCCTTCTGGCTCCTAAGGTGACAAGGGGGATTCAGGTGGATTCTCTGCTGGAGGATCAGACCATTAAGACGGCCTCCAGCGGCAGGGAGCGGTGGATGATCTACGATGTGTATTCGGAAGGGGAAGACGCCGGATTCTGGGTGAGAGGCATGATTTCCATGACAGAGTACGGGCAGGCCCTGGGTAATCTGCCGATTCTTTTCGGATCTGCGCTGCCTCTTCTGGCGGTTCTGGCGGCTCTCGGCGGCTTCCGGATTACCAGGCGGGCGTTCCGGCCGGTAACGCAGATGGCAGAGACGGCCAGAGCCATTGGAACCGGCAGCGATTTGAGCCAGAGAATCGAGACAGACGGACGGGGAGATGAGCTGAACCAGCTGGGAGATACCATGAACGAGATGCTGGCCCGTCTTCAGGCCTCTTTCGAGGCGGAGAGGCAGTTCTCTTCCGACGTGTCCCATGAACTTCGCACGCCGATTGCAGTGATCCGTTCTCAGTGCGAGTTCGCCCTTTCCGGGCAGGCGGGGGAAGAGGAAAAGAGAGAAGCGTTTGAAGCCGTTTTAAAGCAGTCTGAGAGGATGAACTCCATCGTATCCCAGCTCCTTCTTCTGAGCCGGGCGGAAAATGGAAAATTTGTGCCGGAGAGGGAACCTGTAGAACTGAATGTACTATGCGAGACCGTCTGCGAGGAGCTTGAGGCCATGGCCGCAGAGCGTCAGGTGGAGCTGACCTGGAACACGGAGGAGCTTCAGATAACGGGAGACGAGACGCTTCTCATCCGCATGGTCAATAATCTGGTGTCCAACGCCATCCGCTACAACCGCCCGGGCGGCAGCGCGGAGGTTTCCCTGAGAAAAAGAGGAAAATACGCTGTTTTGACGGTGCGTGATACGGGAATTGGAATCAGGAGGGAAGACCTGGGACAGATATTTAGCCGGTTTTACCGGGCCGATCGTTCCCGAAGCTCCGAGGGAACAGGATTAGGACTTTCCATGGCAGCGTGGATTGCCAGAGTCCACGGGGGAAGTATCCGGGCGGAGAGCGTGTACGGGGAGGGAAGCGTCTTTACAGCAGAGCTTCCAATCGAAGAGCAGGCGTAAAAGAGAAGAAAAAGAAAAACAGAACTCGGTTTCTGGAAGATGCCAGAGACCGGGTTCTGTTTTTCTTGGAAAGGTTCATTAACAAATAAAAGAATTATTTCTGCATAATGTGGATAGCAAAGCCGCCGAATTCTCCTGCCAGATAGACGTTCTTTAATTTTCCGTCTTCTGTGTAAGCGGCTGTGTCCATGTTGAGGTCAAAGCCTTTTTCCTTCAGCTCCTCAGCGGCAGCTGTTAAATCAGGAGTGCGCATGGCAATGTGGCCGTTCGTTCCCAGGAATGGAGCCTTCATGCACTCAAAGTATGGCCCAGCGAACTCGGATTTCTGTCCGTGGCGAGGTTCCAGGTTGAATACCAGGCTTAACAGCTGGGCTAACTTCTCAGCCTCCTCTGGATTCGGAGTATTGATGCCAACGTGCTCTAATTCAAATTTATTCTTCATAACTGTACCTCTTTCTTTTACAGGCCCGAAACGATTACATCGGGAATACTAACAGGGCTCCTGCTGTTAATGCCAGCAGACGGATGAAGTACTGCGGAATGGTGAACTTACAGAATTCCTTACTGCTGTAGTTTCCGACACCCATAACCATGGCCGGCATACCGTCGATAGGAAGGAAGTGTCCGCACCATCCGGAGATTACGATTGCACATGCTGCTGCAGTCGGATCAAGTCCAAGGCTTGTGCAGGTAGCGATGGCAAGAGGAGCGAATACGTAAACAGTTCCGATTGTAGATCCTGTCAGTGTAGCAAGCACACTTGTGAGGATACAGAAAACGAAAATCATAACGAATGGGTTTACGTTTGTTCCCAGCATATTAGCTACAGTGGAACCTACCAGGTCTGTCAGTCCTGTGCTTCCAAGAGCGTCAGCCACACCGATAACACCGGCGGACATCAGGATGATAGGAGCACTGATAGAATCGCGGATTTCCTTGAAATCCATAACGCCTGTTACAAGGATTACGCCAACAGAGATACCTGCGATAGCGTAGCCTGCGTCGCCGATTTTGCTCTGAAGAAGCATACCGACTACAGCCAGGATGAATACGAAGTATGTAACCTGCTCTTTCCACTTTGGAAGGGAAGGAGCTGCGTCCTCGGAAACTGCTGCGTCAGTGGAAGCTGCAATCGGATGATCCGGCAGAAACTTATACTGAATCACACAGTTAAGCAGGAAGCCTAAGGACAGGAACAGGTTTACAATGGCAAACTTGGAAACCGGTATGTTCGCTGCAATGCCGGCGCTGTTTAATACTGCGATTACGATACCGTACTGCAGCGCTGTGTTGAACGGAATTAACGGATGGTTCGCAGCGAAGCCGGCTGTCATAACAACCTTGGACGGCGGAAGCTTCTTTGTGTAGGGCAGTGTGGACAGGAAGCCGATAACCATAACGTAGTAAGCGGTGGAACCGGTTCCGAACAGGCTGCAGCCTAACATAACGATGAGAATCATCAGCATGTAAGCCTTGATTCCGCCCTGGTTGGCGATCTTAAACATGGTCTTCTTGAAATTAGCGATAAAGCTTGTTTTCTGAAGAGCTGCGATGATTGCCATGAACTCGGCAAGCATAACGATGGTTGCGTTAGAGAATCCGCCAAAGGCTGCCTTGATATCTGCTATTCCGAAAATAACGAGCAGAAGACAGGCTAACAGAGGCGGCGCGCCAAATGGCAGCTTGTCCATCATGATCAGAACGACCATGAGCGCTGTGATTGCTAAAGCAATAATCATTTGGGTGGTCATATGTTTTTCCTCCTCATATCTTATAGTAGCCTCATACCCTGTGCAGTCAGTTCTGCAATCTGCACAATCTGGTATGGCTTTCATTTGCATTAATTATATAAGATGCTGAGAGAGAAGACAATAAAATCAACCCCTGATTATGTTTCATTTATGAACAAATATTAAAAAAATATAAATAGAAAATGAAAAACTGTTTATAAATGGAACAATAAAGGCAGATAGGAAAGAATGGGTTTCATTTTAGAACATATAGTGAAGGGGGGAAATGTCTGCTAAGCCGTTGTGTATGCATCGATGTAAATTTAAAAGGGATTTCAAAATATTAAAATAAAAAGACGGCATGATATATTAAAAGAGGAGCCAGGTTTCTCCGGCTCCTCCAAGTATGTGTCCGCAAACACATACCCCAATTGCTATTAATAGTATACTAAAACGGCAAAAAATATGCAAGAGATCAAAGTGTATTTTTTAAAATTGTCATCCGTGGAAACAAATCTGGATGAATCGTGATTGCGGCTACGTCAGAACTAACCTGCTCTTTGTATTCTTTGGTTATTTTTTCAAATTCTCTTATGAATGATTTGATTTCGGTTTTGGATATTTTTAACAGTTTTAAAAAATAACATATAAGAATGATATAGTCACCGATAGTCTTGAAATTTATGTATGGAAGTCTCATTTCTATCATTAAGCATTGTTTCATAGGTTTTGAGGGATCTATTTTTCTAAAACGTGTATCATAAGCAACGTCATTATGTGCAATGGCATTTCTTAAATCTTTTAATGCGTATACATATTTATAAACTAACGTACAATTAGTGTCACTAGATAGATTCAAACCAATATTTTTGGAAATTTTTCTTCTGATATCTTGGGTTAAGCAGGAAAGAAGATATCCAAAATCTCCCATTGTTAAAATTTCAAAGATTGCCCAAATGGGAACTTCATTATAATTTGCAGTATTATAAAAATGCGTAATTTTCGGATTCTCTTTTCGGTATGCTGCGGCAATAGAATTTTGAATGGAACCTTGCAAATTCAATTTATTGTTTTGAAATTTTTTCCTAATGTCTTCAGCAGTTCCTGGGGGAGCATTTTTATAGCTGCTGACAGCTTTGTCATACATGTCATAAATGCTGTTGGAGTCGATCTCTGCCATAATAGTATTAAGGGCAATATTTTTAAGAGCCGTTTCAATCAACATCATTTTACCGTATAATAATGATTTTAATTTTGTATCATATTGAATCGTAGCGTTAATTTCATTATATGAAGTAAACGGAATTCTACGATTGGATGAAATAAAAAAACGGTATCCCTTATATCCATGAAAATATCCTGTATTAATCAATTGTTGCTTTTGCGAACTGCCTGAAATGGCAATTCCATCATTCCGGAGATGCCGCATAAGGGCATCTGTTGATTTGTAATTTGGCATAATATCTCCTGTTTGCTATTTTAAAAGTATTAATTATGCTTCTATCGCTTTTAATTGGCTTTTTGAGCAAAAACATATTCTGGCATTGCTGTATTCCTGCGTTTTGATATAAGCCAATTATAGTATAAGTATTTTTTCTGTGCAATACTTGTATTAGCAAGGAGGAGCATTTCTTGCTCTGGATATTTTTGATAAAATTATTGTAAATGGAATGCTTAGGTGAAGAGATATTGAATTGTTGATTGATCAGATTGGCGTAGAGAAAGGCAGAATGCCGGAAACCGCGTTAAAATGTGGCTGATCGGTTCTGAACAATTATTTGTATTGCAGTATTGTATTGGCGGCAGGAGTCAGTACATGAAATAATACGAAAAATTAGCAGAAATGATAAAAGAGAGAGCGGAGCCTGCGCTCCGCCCTCTTTAGGCAAGTGATTATGCGGTTAGTTTCTGCCCTTTGCCATGCGGACTGCATAGTCGATGGCATTGACAAGGCTTAACTCGTTGCTGGTGCCTTTTCCGGCCAGGGCGAAGCCTGTGCCGTGATCCACGCTGGTGCGGATGATCGGAAGGCCCAGCGTTACGTTGACACCCTCTACGGCCTTCCAGGCCTGCAGCTCTCTGTCATAGACAAAGCCCACTGTCTTCAGCGGGATATGTCCCTGATCGTGGTACATGCACACCACGATGTCGTACCAGCCGCCCAGAGCCTCGGAGAAGACGCTGTCTGGCGGAATGGGGCCGATGGCGTTGATGCCTTCTGCCTTTGCCGCCTCGATGGCAGGCTTAATCTCCTCGATCTCCTCTGTGCCGAAGAGGCCGTTCTCACCGCAGTGGGGATTCAGACCGGCTACGGCTACCTTCGGGTTCTCGATTCCCATATCTTTGCACGCCTTGTGGGCGATTTCGATTACCTCCAGAACGCGGGCCTTCTTTACCCGGTCGCAGGCCTCCCTGAGGGAGACGTGGGTGGAAACGTGAACCACTCTCAGGTCGTGGTGGGCTAACATCATGGTATATTTTTTTGTATTTGTGTAAGTGGCGTAAATTTCTGTGTGGCCGTCAAAATGAGTGTAGCCGTCGGAATTCTCTCCGTGATAGAACTCCAGAGCCTTGTTCATGGCCTCCTTGTTCAGAGCGTTGGTGCAGGTGGCGTCTACCTCTCCGGCTAAAGCCAGCTCAATCACCTTTTTTACGCATTGGAACGCGGCGTTTCCGCCTTCAATGCTGACCTGTCCAATGGGGAATTTCTCCACATCGGGAATCAGTTCCAGGTGCAGCACGTCGATGACGCCCTGCTGGAACCTGGCGTCGCTTACCTTCTCACAGCGGTGAATTGTAATATCGGGACGGCCTACGAAACGGGCCGCCTGTTCGATGATCTTTACATCGCCCACAACGATGGGGCGGCAGCTGTCATAGACCTCGGCGTGAGCCAGAGCCTTGACGGTGATCTCAGGGCCGTTTCCGGCAGGATCACCCATAGTAATACCGACAATCGGCTTTGCGTTCATAGTCGTACCCCCCCTTAATTAGCGCATACCCTTAGCTTCGTTTTCAGCCAGAACCTTCTTTAATGCCTGGATACCCTCTTCCGGAACCTGGTTGAACGGAGCACGGCACGGTCCTACGTTGTAGCCTAAGAGACGAGTGGCAGTCTTAACGATAGTGTTCGGGTTGCCGTACTTGAAGCATGCGCGGAAGCTCTGAATGCTTGCATTGGCAGCCTTGGCCTCCTCGATCTTGCCCTCCATGAACAGGTTGTAGATGGAAGCCATGGTGTGCGGATATACGTTTGCGCAGCCTGCGATTCCGCCTGTACCGCCTGCCAGAAGAGTCCAGATGATTAACTGGTCGTTTCCGGACAGTGTGCAGAACTTGCCGTTTGTCTTCTTGGCGCCTGCGTCAATGTATCCTAAAATATTTGTGAAGTTTCCGCTGGAATCCTTAGCGCCTACGATATTCTCGATCTGAGCCAGGCGGGCTACAGTAGCCGGAGCCAGAGCGTTTCCTGTACGTGCAGGGATGTTGTAGAGAACGATAGGCATGTCAACTGCCTCTGCAACGGCCTTGTAGTGAGCGTAGAGCTCGTCCTGGCTGGCAGCAGCGAAGCTTGGTGTGATGATGGAGAGTACGTCTGCGCCTGCAGCCTGAGCCATCTTGCTCTGCTCGATGGTTTCCTTGGTGGAGATGCAGCCGGTTCCTGCGTATACCGGAACACGTCCGTTACACTGCTCAATAACAGTCTCTAATACAAGCTGTTTTTCCTTAGCGTTCAGGATGTAGCCCTCGCCGTTTGTTCCGAATGGGAAGAGAGCGTGAACGCCGCCCTCGATCATACGGTCTACCTGGTTGCGGAGCTCTGCTACGTTGATGCTCTCGTCGTCGTTCATAGGTGTGAGAATTGGCGGGATAATACCTTTGATTTCAACTGGTTTCATAGTGAATTCCTCCTGTGTTATGTAAATTATAAAATGATTTTTGGTTTCGAAACAGCGCCCTATAAAATCTCCAGATAGAGCTTTCTCGCATCCTCAGGCGTTACCTGGCGCGGGTTATTTACAAGGAGACGCTGTACCTGCATTCCGGCTTCTACCAGGCCGTCCAGATCCTCCTCTGGCACGCCGAACTCCTTTAAGCTGGTAGGAATGTCCAGGTGCTTTACAATCTCCTCCAGACGGTTGATAATCCATGCGGACTTCTCGGCGTTTGTCCTGCAGGTCTTTACCTCGCCATGGCAGCAGCGGTCGTAGGCAATGGCGAAGCGCTCCTGGCAGGCCGGCTCATTGAAACGCATAACCGGAGCTAAGAGGATCGCGTTGGAAACGCCGTGGGCAATGTGGTACTTGCCGCCTAAGGGGTAGCTGAGGGCGTGAACTGCTGTGGTTCCGCTGGCTGTGATAGCCAGACCGCCGTAGTAGGCTGCGATCTGCATACGGTTCTTCTCTGTCATGGCCTCCGGATCGTCGCAGGCTTTCTCGATGTTGTTGAGAATCAGGTCAAGACCCTCTAAAGCGTAAAGGTCGCTGAACGGATTGGCCTTGTTGCTGGTGAAGCACTCGATGCAGTGAGCCAGGGCGTCTACTCCGGTAGCCGCCGCGATCTTGCGCGGAAGGTTTTTAATCATGCGGGCGTCCAGAATTACATAGTCGGCAATCATGTTTTCATTGACAATGCCCACCTTTAATTCTTTCTCAGGAACGGCTACGATGGCGTTGGGAGTTACCTCTGCGCCGGTTCCGGCAGTGGTAGGAATCAGGATAATCGGAACGCATTTTTTAGCGCGGCCCGGATCGTCTAAGAGCTCCTTGACGCCATACTCGTCTGTAACCAGAATGCTGGCTAATTTAGCCGCGTCCATAACGCTTCCGCCGCCGCAGGCCACGATCATGTCAGCTTTGCTGGCCTTGAATTCGTCCACCAGCTTCTGAACAGCCATGTAGCTTGGCTCGGCTGGAAGATCGTCCAGCACATAATATTCTGCGCCTGCCGCTTTGACAGCTTCCTCGGGAAGGGCGAAAAGACCGGCCTCCTCGATTCCCTTATCAGTAAACATAGCTACGCGCTTTACGCCGTTGGATTTTAAAATAGAAGTAATGTTGTCCATAGCGTTCTCACCGCCGTAAACGGCGTGAGGCATTTTCAGGTTGTAAGTAGTAAGCATATTTAAAAACCTCCTTGAATGGTTTCGTGTATAAAGATTAACGGCTCTGAGCGGCGGTGGGGTTGTAAAGTCCTACGCGCTCTCTCTTCTCGCCCAGCACGTCCTGCTCGCTGAAGCGGACGTATTTTACGCCCTGACGGGTGCGGGCGGCGTAGGCCAGGTGAAGCATGCCGTCGCGCGTCTGCATCAGGTACGGATATTCGTACTGCTTGTTGTTTGTCTTATTTTCGTCTCCGATGAAGCCCTCGCCTCTCTCCATCCAGCGGATGATTGGGAAGGTTAAACCGCCGTCCTCAGAGAGAGCCACTGCCACCGGGCAGCGAAGTCCCGGCCATGCGGCCTTTCCCGGCTGCGGATCCGGAGTGCAGGTCGGGTTGTAGGCAATGGCGATGCGTCCGCTCTGAAGCTTAACGGCGCTGATGCTGGAGTTGTTGTTTGGAAGGGGAGTCGGCTCCGGCTTGGTCCATGTCTCGCCCCAGTCAAAGGACTCGCTTCTGTGAATGCGGTATGCCTCGCGGTTTCTCATAAATGCGGCCAGATGTCCCGGTTCTAATTCTACCACATTGGCGTGAACGTGGCCGTTGCTCTCAGGCATCATCACCTTTTTCCAGGTCTTTCCCTGGTCATCGGAAATGCGGAAGGCAGTCGGGTCGCCGGAAAGGCCGTCTGCAGAGTCGGTGCAGATCCAGTTGGAGAAGATCCAGCGTCCGTTTGAAAGTACCTGGATCGGCTGGCGGCAGAAGGTGCCCTCCTCCGGGAAGATGGTCTCGTAAGGTCCCCATGTCTTTCCGCCGTCTGTGCTCTTCTGGCAGCGGACCACAGAGGTAAACTGCATATTGTCCTTGCCCTCCTGGCGGTCTAACTGGGCGGTGTACATGGCCCATACGGCATTGTCAGGTCCATAAAATAAGGAAGGATTCTGCTCGCTGCGCTCTGGATCTCCGGAAACCTCTACCGGCGGAAGCCATGCGGGAGCGTCCTTCGGAAGGAGGGAGCAGATGACATGGATATCAGCGCTTCCCTCGTAGGTTCCGGCAAACCAGCAGCACAGCAGATCGCCGTTTGGAAGTTCCGCCATGGCGGGAGCGTGAGCGGTGGGATAACCGCCTGTGGGAAGCAGGGCTTCACAGGTTCCCATCTCTTCGTTTTCGTAAATGGTTCCATCCCAGGTCAGTCCGGGAAGTTTCGGATATGTCATAATGTTTTCCTCCAATATGTAATATTTAAAATAAAATGTAAAGATTAATCAGCAATCTGTTCTGCCAGATTGGTCAGCAGAGTTTCCTGGCCGAAACCGCCGGATTTTGTGATCACATGGCGGGTGCAGCCGTTGTAGGTGAAGCGGGCCAGTACGACGCCGCGATCCAGCTCGCACAGGGGTTCCAGTTCGTTTACTCCGACGCAGTTCATACACTGAAGCAGCGTGTCGCCGCCGGTGAGAAGCAGAGTTCCCAGAGAGGGGCTTGTAAAGATTTCTCCCACCAGGTAGCCGAGACAGCCGGAGATCCGGACTCGCAGAGTTTCCCGGTCAATGCCAAGGGCTGCGGCATAGTCGGCGGTGGGCTGGTTTCCGCCCAAATCGTTGCTCTCGATAATGCAGTGAGAGTGGGAGGCCAGCATGTCCTCGATGCCCTGAAGCGCCTCTTTTCCCCGCTCTGTCTGCCAGTATCCCGGTTCCAGCTTCTGTTCCGGGCTCAGGCGGAGCCTGGAAAATCCAGCTTTTTCTGCCCGATCCAGCTGCGCCAGGGTGATGGAATTGACGCTTCCGCAGACAACCAGAAGTCTCGGATCCAGCTTTGGGAGAGCGGCCAGCCTGTCTGGGGCAATGTCCAGCAGTTCAGGCAGAACGGCTCCGAAGCCGGCGCAGCCGGCCATGATGGAGAGCATGTCTGCCTCAGCCAGCTTTTTTCCTGTTTCCAGAAGATCGGAAGGCGTGGACGCGTCGAACACCAGAATTCCTTCCTGACTGGGCGCTTGTGAAGCTTCGGACAGAGCCGGAAAGCTGAATGCCGGAAGCTGGCACTGCTCGCCAATTAATTCTGTGACAACGGAATGAACCACCGGTTCAAACGGGTCGATTCCAAAGGGGCTTTCTGTCACGGGAACGCCGTCCACATAGTGAACACCCTCTCTGGTGACTCGTCCAGTCTGGGGAAACGCCGGAAGGAACGGAAGGCTTTTACAGCCGCTGGCAGTGAGAACCGCTGCAAGCTCGGCTCCTATGTTTCCTCTGAGAGCGGAATCTGTCTTTTTGTAAATATAGCGGATTCCTGCCTCCCTGGCTTTTCTGGTGAGCCGGGCAACGATATCGAAGGCTTCCCCGGCCGCGAGGTGGCGGGTTTCTGTGTCTATCACTAAAACGCTGTCATGGTAAGCGGAAAAGTCCACCTCAGGATCTACAATCACCCGGGTTGAAACGCCGTGGGCGGCGAACTGAACGCCAGTGTCCAGCGCTCCGGTGAAGTCGTCCGCGATAATTAAAAGAAGGATCATAATTCTTCCTCTTTTCTTGTATTGATATTATATATTATGCCGTATTTAAACGGATTTGGCATCGAAAAAAACAATAAAATTGTTTCGTTTTTGAACTAAATAATAATTGAAGGGAGAAAAGGAAGAAAAACGCGGCAGATATTGTTTCAAAATAAAACACAATATAAAAAGAAAGAGGAGAGGAAAATAAAAATAGTATCAAAAATAAACGAAGCCGCCGGAAAAGACTGGATTCAGTCTTCCCCAGCGGCCCTCTGTGGCCCTCTGGCCAGATTTACATGGCAGAATGTTTCATTTCCATATCCTCCGGCAGAATCAGATTCAGAAGGATGGATACGACAAATACTACCGCCACCACATTAGCGGAGAAAACGGACTGGACGATGTCCGGGAAAATGTGCCAGATCTCTGTTTCGCTGGCAGTGGTAAAGCCGATTCCGATTGAGAGAGACAGCGCCGCGATGGTGATATTTCTCTGAGTAAAGCCGGCCTTTGACAGCATCTCAATGCCTGAGGTGAGGATGGTGCCGAACATCATAATGGTGCATCCGCCCAGAACCGATTCAGGGAGAGAAGCAAAAAAGTTTCCAACAGGAGGAAGCAGTCCGGCCAGAAGCATACAGGCGGCCCCTGTCATAATGGTGAACCGGTTTACCACCTTCGTCATGGCAATCAGCCCCACATTTTGAGAAAAGGAGGTGACAGGCGGACATCCTAAGAAGGAGGAAAAGGCCGACGCATATCCGTCGCAGGCCAGAGAACCTGTAATTTCCCTCTCTGTAATGGCGCGGTTTAAGCCGCTGGAAGCCATAGCCGTGGTGTCTCCAATGGTCTCGGCAGCCGATACAAAGAAAATAATCGCCACAGAGAAAATCGCTCCGGGATGAAATTCCGGCATGTAAAGAATTTTGGCAGAGAAATCAATCCGCTTGAAAAAATAACGGAGAAATCCACCTTTCCCATAAAAATGGCGGCAGCATAGCCTGCAATCAGGCCGGCCAGTACGGAGAGCTGCCTGCGGTACCCTTTGGCCTTAATGTTCCAGATCAGGCAGACCAGAAGGGTAATGGTACCCAGCAGAAGGTTTTCAGCAGAGCCGAAATCTTCCGCATAGCCGCCGCCAAAGGATCTGGCGCCTACGGTGAAAAGGGAAAATCCGATGGCTGTAACCACAGAGGCAGCCACCACTGGGGTAATGATTCTGCGCCAGTATTTGGCCAGAAGTCCCAGAGTCCCCTCCAGAATACCGCCCACCAGGACGGCTCCGATGACGGACGGATAGCCGTAATTGGCCGCCACAGTGCTGAGCACCGTTACAAAGGTAAAGCTGACTCCCATTACAATCGGAAGGCCGGAGCCGATTTTCCAGATGGGATAGAGCTGAATTAAGGTGGCGATGCCCGCCACAAACATGGCGTTCTGCAGAAGAACTGCAATTTCCGCCTGAGCCAGTCCTCCGGCTGCCGCAATAATGGTAATCGGTGTTAAGTTCGATACAAACATGGCCAGAATGTGCTGAAGACCGAACGGGATCGCCTTCATAACAGGGACCCGCCCCTCCAGCTGGTAAATATTCGACACGTCTGCGTTCATTTCACGTTTCATACGTCCCCCTTTTCCGCCGTCTTGGATGATTTTTCGGCGGATTTCTTCGTGTGTTTCCTGCGGTTTTGGCCAGTCTGAACTGGCGGCAAAACCATATTAAGTTTACCATAAAAAACAAGTTTGTCCAGAGGAGAAGCTGAGGGAAACCGGCATATTTTTTCATATGGAAACATAAATTGTAAAAAACATTTTCAGGGGTAATCCCATGAAAGAATATATTGAGGAACGGGCAGTGGAAATCGCCAATTACATCATAGACCATAACGCTACGGTGCGTCAGACGGCGAAGAAGTTTGGAATCAGCAAGAGTACGGTGCATAAGGATGATGGTGTCATAATAGGAATAGAATTTCAGGGAAGGCAAAAAGCGCCTGTTTAAAAGGTTTTCAGGGCTTCTTCGGGCAGGAAGGAGCCTGATCACAACTTCATAGTGGATTACATAGCGTCTGTTTGACGATTCATAAGAATCGCCGGACAGGCGCTTTTTTCATGCCCGGAAACGGGTGAAGGAGGTGAGCCAGAATGTCGGAAGTGAAATATGCGGAGGACAGACCGAAGGACTGCAGGTACTGTTACTTCTGGTCAGGAAAGAAAAAGGGCTGTGATCTGGGCGGTGAGGAAAACTGCTACTACAGAGTACGGCCGGAAAAGAAATTGCACAGCGAATGCAACGGCTGCCCTTACAGGCAGGAGCCGAAATGCGTGAGCCTATGTATGAAGAAAATCCTGAAGGACTGGAAGGAAAAGAGATGACCGCTGTCCTCATGGATGTGGAAAGGCGGTGGCGGTAAGTGGCTTTTGATTATTTTTACGGCCCACAGGCGGAGCAGTTTGCCTTCTACCGGATTCCTAAAGTGCTTTTCACAGACGGACGTTTCGGGAATATATCCACAGACGCTAAAACACTGTATGGAATCCTGCTTGACCGGATGAACCTGTCTGCGGCTAACGGCTGGCTGGATCAGGCGGGAAGGGTATATATCATCTTCACCGTAGAGGAAATCATGAGCGCCCTCTCCTGCGGGAACAAGAAGGCTGTTTCCCTTCTGGCGGAGTTAGAACAGAAAGCCGGGCTGATTGAGAGAAAGCGCCAGGGACTTGGAAAGCCCAACTTAATCTATGTCAAAAACTTTACTGGCGTTTATGTGGATAAGTCTGTGGATAACTATGTGGATAGCTATTCCCAGAAATGTCAAAAGGACACTTCTGGAAGTGTCGAAAGACCATTTCAGGAAGTGTCAGAACGACACGGAAATAATACTGATTTAAAAGAGACTGACAGTAATGATACTGATCTTTTCTCTTCTTTCAGGATGAAGGGACGGGATAGCGAGGGAATAGAACTTCGCAGAAGTTATGAAGAGTATTTTCGGGAGCAGCTTGGATATGTGTATCTGGTTCAGGAATATCCCTATGAGACAGAAAGCCTTGAAGAGATACTTGGACTTCTGGTTGATACCTGCTGTACGGCCAGGAAGCTGATAAGGATTGCCGGGGATGATAAGCCAGTGGATGTGGTAAAGAGCCAGTTTATGAAGCTGACAGGTGAACATATCCACTTTGTACTCTCCTGCCTGAAGGAGAATACCACAAAGGTGCGGAACATGAAGCAATATCTGCTGACTGCGCTTTATAATGCTCCGCTGACTATCAGCAATTATTACTCGTCCCGTGTGAACCATGACATGGCAAACGGGAGGATATGAAGGGAGGAGGAAAATGACGAATAAAGCTGTCGTTCTGGCTGTCTCGAACCAGAAGGGCGGAACGGGTAAAACGACAACCTGTGAGAATCTGGGGATTGGGCTGGCCCAGGAAGGGAAAAAGGTGCTGCTGGTAGACACAGATCCCCAGGCAAGCCTTACGGTGGCCCTTGGATATCCCAGGCCGGATGAGCTGCCTTTCACGCTGTCCGATGCGATGGAGAAAATTATGATGGAGCAGCCGTTTGCTCCGGGGGAAGGGCTTCTTCATCACCCGGAAGGCGTTGACCTGATGCCTGCCAATATCATGTTGTCCGGTCTGGAGGTATCGCTGGTGAACGCCATGAACCGGGAAAAGATCCTGAAACAGTACCTGGATACGGTGCGGCGGGAGTATGACTTTATTCTGCTGGACTGTATGCCCAGCCTGGGGATGCTGACGGTCAATGCGCTGGCGGCGGCTGATCAGGTGCTGATTCCGGTACAGGCCCAGTATCTTTCCGCGAAGGGTCTTGAACAGCTACTTCAGACCATCAGCAAGGTGAGGCGGCAGATCAATCCCAAACTGAAGATAGAAGGCATTCTTCTGACAATGGTGGATTCCCGAACGAATTACGCGAAGGAAATCAGCGCACTGATCCGGGAAGCCTATGGAAACAATATTAAAGTTTTTTCTACGGATATCCCCCGGTCTGTCCGGGCCGCTGAAATTAGTGCCGAGGGGAAAAGTATTTTTCAGCACGATCCGAAGGGAAAGGTGGCGGAGGCTTACCGCATATTGACGAAGGAGGTGTTAAGCGATGCAGAAAAAAGGCGGAAACGTCAGCTTGAACACTTACGCTGATATCTTCTCCACAGAGCAGAGCCGCGCTGAGGATAGGCTGGAAAAGGTACGGGAGATTCCATTAGCGGAGCTTCATCCCTTCAAGAACCATCCATTTAAGGTGTTGGATGATGAATCCATGCAGAGAACGGTGGAGAGTATCGCAAGGTTCGGCGTCTTGTCTCCGGCGATTGCAAGGCCGTCCCCGGACGGAGGTTATGAACTGGTAGCCGGACACAGGAGACATCACGCCTGCGAGCTGGTAGGCATGAAAACCATGCCGGTAATCGTGAGGGAACTGGACGATGACGCGGCGACGATTCTCATGGTAGACAGCAATCTTCAGAGAGAAACCATCCTTCCCAGCGAGCGGGCTTTTGCCTATAAGATGAAGCTGGAAGCGATTAAACATCAGGGAATGCGTTCCGATTTAACTTCTACGCAAGTTGCGCAGAAGTTATCCGTACAGCAGGTTGGTGACGAGGCGGGGGTAAGCAAAGATACGGTTCGGCGTTTCATCCGTCTGACAGAACTGATCCCTGAACTGCTGGATATGGTAGACCAGAAACAGATTGCTTTTAATCCTGCGGTAGAGCTGTCCTTTTTGAAGCCGGAGGAGCAGAAGCAGCTTCTTGAAGCCATGGACTACGCTCAGGCAACTCCTTCTCTGTCACAGGCGCAGAGATTAAAGAAATACAGCCAGGAAGGGAAATGTACCTTCGAGGTTATGTGTACGGTCATGGATGAAGAAAAGAAAACGGATCTCGACCGGGTCATTATTAAGCAGGATGTCCTGCGGAAATACTTTCCCAAATCCTATACGCCCAAACAGATGGAGGATACGATCATCCGGCTGCTGGAGCAGTGGCAAAGAAAAAAGCAGAGAGAACAGGAACGATAAACGAAGGAATCTTGCCCCATAGAGGGCATTTTTTATACGCAGAAAAAAGGAGAAATTCAGATGGATATGAGTGTAAACATTTCTGGAAACGTAAACTTTTTTGTCCCGGTACTGTCCGGCTCTCCGGATGAGGCCAGACGGCTGCTCCGCTACTATGAAAAGGAGCTGGAAGGACGCAAGACAGAAGAAGCGGCTGCCCTGTTGGATTTCCTTCAGGATTTTCTGGAAGAGTGTCAGGAGGAACAGGACAAAGGGAAGAGCAAAGGCAAAGAGGAGGCAGGAGAACAGATGGACGAGGATGTGAATGTCATGATTGTGGAGCCGGGAAAGCCCACAAAGCTGATGAAACTGCCGCTGGCTCTTGAGGTGATGGAGCAGGAGTTCCAGGGGACAACGGAAGTCCTGGAATGTGTTGTACCGACGTATGATCTGACTATGTGCTGCAGCGGCGGAAAGGTGATTCCTGTAGGAGAAGAAAAATTTCTGTTTGGGAAGGCCATGATCTGCAAAAAGGTAAGCGACGATTTCTATCTCCCGCTGACTGGAGATGAGATTCACGATGTTACCCGTATTTTTGAAATGCTGACCGTAACGCTTTGCGCGGACGGGAAGGATTTTCAGGCGTTTCGCATTTAAGGGGGAAATGAAAATGAAGAGACCGCTCGCCTATATCACTGCTCCATGGGGCAGCAAAGACTTTGATAACCGTGAGAATGCAGCCCGTTACTGCCGTCAGGTGTACGAAGCGGGATACTCTCCCATCTGCCCGGTTCTGTTTCAGCCCTATTTTCTTCATCCGGAGGTGCCGCAGGAGGCAAAAGACCGGGCTGACATGGCCGCTGAACTGCTTCGCCGCTCCAGGATTCTGGTGGTCTGCGGGAATATCGCGACACAGGAAGTGAAAAATGACATCGCTCTGGCAAAGCATCTGCGGATTGCAGCCACAACGCTGGAAGGGATTCTGACTGTGGACGGCAAAGGCAAAGACGGCGGGGAGGGCGTGTGAGATGGGGAAAACCATTGGCGAGATGATGGAGGAAATGCGCATCCGGGCAGGAGCTATGGAGTACAAAGGGCATGAGTATCTGGACCTGAACCGCTTCGCTGAGGACACCCGGCACATGATTATCTTTGATGTGAAATCGGATGATTCGCCCTGGGGCTTCAAAGGCGACCGGATGCGCCTGTACCTCAATGACACAGGTTATGGGAAGGCAAAGGAGTTTCAGGATCAGGGATATATCCAGATCCGGAGCCATGCCAGAGTAATCGCCGGAAACCTGCATTATGATTCCAGATCGCAGGAGCGGTGACGGACAGGAAGGAGGAAAGACAATTCAGAAATATCAGGCAATCTACGCAGATCCGCCATGGGATTATCAGCAGTGCCGTTTATCCGGCTCGGCAAAGAAGCATTATCCCACTATGCGGATCGAGGAACTCTGCGCGCTCCCGGTGGCTGAGATCGCCGACCGGGACTGCGCGCTTTTTCTATGGGCTACGTTTCCGCAGCTTCCCGAAGCGCTCCGGCTGATCCAGGCATGGGGATTTGTGTATAAGACAGTTGCCTTTGTCTGGCTGAAGCAGAACCGGAAAGCCCTAACTTGGTTCTATGGGCTGGGCTTCTGGACCCGCAGTAATGCGGAAATCTGCCTGCTTGCCACAAAGGGTCATCCGAAACGCCAGTCCGCCGGAATCCATCAGCTGGTTATCAGCCCGGTGGAACATCACAGCAAAAAGCCGGACGAAGTACGGGAGAAGATTGTGGCGCTGATGGGCGATGTGCCTCGGATTGAACTGTTTGCCCGCCAGCAGACGCCGGGCTGGGATGTCTGGGGGAATGAGGTAGAAAACAGTACCGCTCTGCTGAAGGAGGGATAAGATTTGCAGGAGGAAGTGGAAAACAGGACAGTCAATCTGATGATCAGTACCACAAAACTGACATGGCGGGCGTTGGTGACAGGTTATCGAAAATTTCAGCAGTATCGGGCAAAGGTAAAAGCAGGAAAAGAAGCTCCGCATGGAAAGCAGACCGTGAAAAAGCTGATTGGTCAGAATCAGGGCGTATCCAGTATTGATATCGCCAATACGGGAATTCGAGATTTTGACCGCATCGCGAAAAAATACGGCGTGGACTATGCCATAAAGAAGGACAGGTCCGTCTCTCCGCCAAAGTATCTCGTGTTTTTCAAAGCCAAAGATGCCGATGCACTGACGGCTGCTTTCAACGAGTATTCTGCAAAGCAGATGAATCGCGGCCGGAAGCCCAGCGTACTGAAGCAGCTCTCCAGATTCAAGGAACTGGCAGCCGGGATTCCCGCAAAAGTCCGCCAGAAAAAGCTGGAGAGGGATTTGTAGGAGGAACGAATGGAATACAGAGAATTTATGGAGCAGATAAAGAAGGATTTGCCGGAACGGCTTTCCGGGACACTGGAAGGGGCCACGGTAGACACAACGCAGGTGGACAGACTGCAGGGCTGTTCTTATGAAGGACTCAGCATCGTGCCGGACGGCTCCATGATAGGGCTGACAATGGACTTACAGCCCTATTTTCAGATGTTCAGTAACGGAATATCTTACGAAAATATCGTGGAACAGATTGCGGACAGAGCCGCCGGGGCCTATGCGGATCGGCCTGCCGTTACTGCAGAAGACTTTGGCAGTTACGAAGCTGTTAAAGATAAACTGATGATTCAGCTGATAGGCCGGAAAGGGAATGAAGAAATGCTTAAGACAATCCCCCACCATCCTATTGAGGATATGGAGATTGTTTACCGTTTCCACGTTCAGGACACAGAAATGGGACAGGCCTCGGCCCTGGTGACAAATTCCATGCTGGAGCATTATGGAATTACAGCCGGGCAGCTTCAGCAGGATGCCTTTGCCTCGGCAGTATCCCATAAGCCTTTTGAGATTAAAACCATGGCAGAAGTCCTGAATGAGCTGATGGGAGCAGAAATTATTCCGGAAGATGCGATGCCTATATATGTGGCAAGCAATCAGGAGCGGATTCACGGCGCGGGAGTGATTGCGTATCCGAAATTTATGGAGGAAGCGGAAAAACGGCTGGGTGGAGACTTCTATGTTCTCCCGTCTTCGATTCATGAAGTAATTCTGATTCCGGATACACCGGACGTTTCTGTCATGGAACTGCAGGAAATGGTACAGTCTGTCAATATGGAACAAGTTGCCCCGGAGGAAAGGCTCAGTGATCATGTATATCATTATGACAGCAAAGAAAAACTGTTTGAGCGGACAGACAAATATGAGAGTCGGAAACTGAATCAGGAATTTGATGATAAAAATGTACGGCCGTCGGTTCTTTGGACTCTCCGTCTCAATCAGAAAGACTGCTCTGAGAAGCCGCATAAAGGTACTGAAGCTCCTCGTCGGGATGAAACAGCTCTGTAGAAAAGCATTTTCCAGAAAAACATTTAAAAGGGGAGTGATGTATGAGTGACAAAATAAAAAAGCAGGTGATTCTCAATCTGCCCTATGTGATTCTTGGGCTTATCGCCACGAATCTTGGCGAGGCATGGAGGCTGGCGGAAGGAGCAGACATTTCCGAGAAACTGCTGGCACTGTTCGGGATTCTTCCAGCAGCTTTCCAGAATCCCCTTCCCAGTTTTCATCCGTTGGATTTTCTGATTGGGCTGGCGTGTGGGGCCGCTTTTCGGATTGCTGTATATCTGCGGGGGAAGAACGCGAAGAAATACCGCCATAATGTCGAGTATGGATCGGCGCGATGGGGAACAGCGGCAGATATCGCTCCTTTTATGGCACCGAAGTTTGAGGATAATATCATTCTCACGAAAACGGAGCGGCTGATGATGTCGAACCGCCCCAAAAACCCTGCAAACGCCAGAAATAAGAATGTCCTGATTGTGGGCGGCTCCGGCTCAGGCAAAACTAGGTTTTGGCTGAAGCCGAACCTGCTTCAGTGCCATTCCTCATATGTGGTTACTGATCCGAAAGGAAGTATCGTCTGCGAGTGCGGGAATGCGCTATTAAAGCATGGGTATCGGATCAAGATTTTTAACACCATCAATTTCCAAAAATCCATGCACTATAATCCCTTCGCCTATCTCCACAGCGAGAAGGATATTCTGAAACTGGTCACCACATTGATTGCCAATACCAAAGGGGACGGAAAATCCGGGGACGAATTCTGGACGAAAGCCGAGACGCTGCTATACACGGCACTGATCGGCTATATTCATTATGAAGCTCCGGAGGAGGAGCAGAATTTTGCCACCCTGATTGAGTTTATCAACGCCATGGAAGTTAGGGAAGATGATGAAGAATTTCAGAATCCGGTGGATATGATGTTCGAAGATCTGAAGAAACGGGAACCCAATCACTTTGCAGTCCGCCAATATGCCAAATATAAATTAGCCGCGGGCAAAACGGCTAAGTCGATCCTGATTTCCTGTGGAGCCAGGCTTGCGCCATTCGATATTCAGGAGCTAAGGGAGATCACGGCATACGATGAACTACAGCTGGATACGCTGGGTGACCAGAAAACAGCACTGTTTTTGATTATGTCGGATACGGACAGCACGTTCAATTTCCTGATTTCCATGATCTACACGCAGCTATTCAATCTGCTGTGCGAAAAGGCAGATGACGTGTACGGCGGCAGGCTTCCGGTTCATGTGCGATGTCTGATTGATGAAGCGGCGAATATTGGACAGATTCCTAATCTGGAAAAGCTGGTAGCGACGATCCGAAGCAGGGAGATCTCCGCCTGCCTTGTCCTGCAGGCCAGGAGCCAGCTGAAAGCCATTTATAAGGACAATGCGGATACGATCATTGGAAATATGGATTCGCAGATCTTCCTGGGCGGTTCGGAGCCGACTACGCTCAAAGAGCTGAATCAGGCGCTGGGTAAGGAAACCATAGACACGTTTAACACCGGAGAAAGCCGGGGCCGGGAGACATCCCACTCACTAAATTATCAAAAGCTGGGGAAAGATCTTGCTACAATCGATGAGCTGGCAGTGCTGGATGGAGGCAAGTGTATTCTTCAGCTGCGCGGCGTCCGCCCCTTCCTTTCAGACAAATATGATTTGACCCAGCATCCCAACTATAAGTACACGTCTGATTATGACAAGAAGAATACTTTTGACATTGAAAAGTTTCTGGAGCATCGCCTGAAGCTGAGAGCAAACGACGAATATGAAGTAACTGAGGTATAAGGAGGTCGAGATGAAAGGAGAAAAGAGTGTGCAGGGACAGCCGGCAGTCCCGGAAGATTCCCCAAAGCGGGAGGAAGTGACGATAAAGTTTGGCAAAGGACTGGTAGGTGAACCGTTTATCTCAAAGGCCGGAAAAGAGCTGGTGGAAATCAAAATCCCCAACAGAGATGCCAGAGACCATCGGCCATGGGAGTCCTTTGTGGTATCACCGAAAATGGTTCACGAGAATCAGTATGGAGCGGGGGTATGGATGAAGCTCCCAGCTGACGGGACAACAAAGGTTTCCCGTCCGGAGTACAAGGGCCGGGATGAAAGCGGGAAAAGTATCTGGGGAACCGAATCCAGAACTGTGTCCAATCAGGAGCTGAAGGCCCTGATGGAATCATATAAGGAAAGAAACCGAGAATCGGTGCGGTCAGCGCTGGAGGAAAAGAAGGCGGATACTGGAATGAGGGAAAAAACCTCGCCCGCAAAGACTGCACCGTCTAAAGAAACTGCCAGATAAAATTGTAAAACTGAATCAATATCCAATCATTTTGGGCAGCCTGCCGGGAAACCGGAACCGCAGGCTGCTTTCTTTTTACGAAAAACTTCGGCGGCAGGCAGAGAAACAGCCAGACTGCGGCAGGCAGGGAAAAGAGGGTTTCCGGAAATCTGCCGCCGGATGCAATAAGAAACCTAAATTAAAGTACCGCGCTGAATTTCTGAGCGCAGAGAAAACGGAGGAATGTGTATGGATTTTTTTAACAGTGCGATTGAGGTGCTTCAGACCCTTGTAGTTGCCCTGGGGGCAGGCCTTGGGATCTGGGGCGCGATTAACCTGCTGGAAGGTTACGGGAATGACAATCCGGGGGCCAAGTCGCAGGGTATGAAGCAGTTAATGGCCGGAGGAGGAGTTGCTCTGATCGGGATGACTCTGGTGCCGCTTCTGTCCGGACTGTTCGGATGAGCAATCCCAGGGCATGACTATGCTCATGCCAAGTGGCGGCGAAAGCCGCCTACATAGACCGCGTGAAGGGCAGGCGGGTACGTAGCCGTTCAGCAGACTGATCACCTCTGAAAGGCTGATTTTATGCGGGTTTTCTCGATATGCAGGTGCGCAGGCAGAGAGAAATACGCAAAGAAACTACTATCTCATTTTTAAAGGAGGAACTGCCCTATGGATTTTTTCAACAGTGCTATTGATGTACTGCAGACACTCGTTATTGCCCTTGGCGCGGGCCTTGGAATCTGGGGAGCCATCAACCTGCTGGAAGGTTACGGTAATGACAACCCGGGGGCCAAGTCGCAGGGTATGAAACAGTTAATGGCCGGAGGAGGGGTTGCACTGATCGGTCTGACCCTTGTGCCGCTGCTTTCCGGTCTGTTTGGCTAAGAAGGAGGTAACTGCCCGTGGACAGCATTATTTCAGCGATTCAGGAATGGATTAAGGAAATGCTGGTCGGTGGGATTATGTCGAACCTGTCCGGGATGTTTGACGCGGTCAACCAGCAGGTGGCTGAAATTGCGGGTGATGTGGGGACGACTCCGGCGAATTTTTCGCCGGGCGTCTACTCCATGATCCGCAACATCTCCGAAAGCGTCATCATCCCGATTGCGGGCCTGATTCTCACCTTTATCGCCTGTTATGAACTGATCCAGCTGATTATTGACCACAATAATCTGGCAAATTTTGAAACCTGGATATTTTTTAAATGGATTTTTAAGACCTTTGTGGCGGTCACGCTGATCACCAATACGTTCAACATTGTGATGGCGGTCTTTGACGTGGCTCAGAACGTGGTGAACGCCAGCTCCGGCATTATCTCTGCCGGGACGGCGGTGGATGCCTCTACCCTTGAAGCGATGGAGGAAACTTTAAGGGGAATGGATATCGGGCCGCTTTTGGGGCTGTTTCTGCAGTCCATTATCGTACAGATTACCATGTACGCCCTCTCCATTGTAATATTTATCATCGTGTATGGAAGAATGGTGGAAATTTATCTCCTGACCAGCCTTGCGCCGATTCCATTTGCCACCTTTGGCAACCGGGAGCAGAGCCAGATCGGCCAGAATTATCTGCGCTCCCTTCTGGCGCTGGGATTTCAGGGATTCCTCATCATGATCTGTGTGGGAATCTATGCGGTACTGATCCAGTCGATAGCGTTTTCCGACAATATCATTTCTTCCATCTGGGGAGCCATGGGCTATACGGTTCTTCTGGTGTTTACCCTATTTAAAACCGGGGCAATCGCCCGCAGCGTGTTCAACGCACATTAGAAAGAGGTGATGAAAATAGCAGCTTATGTATCGGTTCCGCGCGATTTGACGCGGGTGAAATCGAAAATCCTGTTTGGGCTGACCAAACGCCAGCTCATCTGCTTTGGAACGGCGGCACTGATTGGAGTGCCGTCTTTCTTTCTGCTCCGGCAGACGGGAAATACCAGCCTTGCGGCCATGTGCATGATTGTGATCATGCTGCCGCTGTTCTTTCTCGCCATGTATGAGCGGGATGGTCAGCCTCTGGAGGTGATTGCGAAGCATTTCATCGAGGCACGCATGATCAGGCCGAGAATACGGCCCTATGAGACAGATAACTACTATTCCGCTCTTTTGCGGCAGTATCAGGTTGAGAAGGAGGTACAGCAGATTGTTTGGAAAAAAGAAAGTGAAGCGCGATGTGAAAATGCCGCCTCATCTGACTCCAAAGGAGCAGAAGCAGGTAAAAGCAGTTGTGGAAGCGGCGCGTAGGGACAACGGCGTCCCCCGTACCGCACAGCAGTCCATCCCGTTTCAGCGGATGTTCCCGGACGGAATCTGCCGGGTAAGGGACAACTACTACACAAAGACAATCCAGTTTCAGGATATCAACTACCAGCTGGCCCAGCAGGAGGATAAAACGGCGATTTTTGAAGAGTGGTGTGGATTTCTGAACTTTTTCGACAGCTCCATCCACTTCGAGCTTTCCTTTATGAATATGGCGACGGATGCAGAAAGCTTTGAGCAGTCGATCCGGATTCCCTTTCGGAAAGATGAATTTAATCCGGTTCGCTCCGAGTACAGCCAGATGCTCAGACAGCAGCTGGCACGAGGCAATAACGGCCTGACCAAAACGAAGTTTTTGACTTTTGGGATTGAGGCGGATTCCATGAAGCAGGCAAAGCCCAGGCTGGATCACGTGGAGACGGATCTGTTAAACAATTTCCGGCGTCTGGGTGCTTCTGCCAGGGTACTGGATGGAAAGGAACGGCTGCACCTGATGCATTCCATGTTCCACATGGGAGACGATGACAAATTCTTCTTTGAGTGGAAATGGCTGGTGGAATCCGGTCTGTCCGTGAAGGATTTTATTGCACCCTCTTCCTTTGCTTTCCCCAAAGGACGGATTTTCCAGATGGGAAATCTGTACGGGGCCATGTCGTTTCTGGCTATTACTGCTTCCGATATCTCTGATCGGATGCTGGCGGATTTCCTGAACATGGATTCCAGCCTGATCGTTTCCATGCATCTGCAGTCGGTGGATCAGACAGCGGCGATTAAGACAGTCAAGCACACCATTACGGAGCTTGACCGTTCCAAAATCGAGGAGCAGAAAAAGGCTGTCCGGGCCGGATATGATATCGACATCATTCCCAGCGATCTAGCCACTTATGGCAAGGACGCAAAAGCGCTTCTGAAGGAGCTGCAGAGCCAGAACGAGCGGATGTTCCTGATTACCTTCCTTGTGATGAATACGGGACGTACTGAGCAGGAGCTGGAGAACAACGTATTCCAGGCACAGAGTATCGCACAGAAGCATAACTGCAATCTGCGGCGGATGGATTACCAGCAGGAGCAGGGCCTGATGAGCAGCCTGCCCCTAGCTCAGAACCTGATCGAGATTCAGCGGGCGCTGACCACCAGCTCCACGGCGATCTTTGTACCCTTTACCACGCAGGAGCTGTTTCAGGACGGGCCAGGAGCCTTATATTATGGGCTGAACGCCCTCTCCAACAACCTGATTATGGTGGATCGGAAGAAACTGAAAAATCCCAACGGCCTGATTCTTGGTACGCCCGGCTCCGGTAAGAGCTTTTCGGCAAAGCGCGAAATCACCAATGCCTTTCTGGGAACAGACGATGATGTGATTATCTGCGATCCCGAGTCGGAATATGCCGCACTGGTGACAAAGCTGAAGGGGCAGGTGATTAAAATTTCACCTTCCAGCAGCCAGTATATCAATCCCATGGATATCAATTCCAACTACTCAGAAGAGGACAATCCCATCGCCCTGAAAGCGGATTTTATTCTTTCCCTGTGCGAGCTTGTAGTGGGCGGAAAGGACGGCCTCCAGCCTGTGGAAAAGACGGTTATTGACCGCTGTGTCCATCAGATTTATCAGAAGTATTTCAACGATCCCAGACCGGAAAATATGCCGATTCTTCAGGATCTGTATGAAGCGCTTCTGAAGCAGGAGGAAAAGGAAGCTCATCATGTGGCGACTGCCCTTGAGATCTATGTCACAGGTTCCCTGAACCTGTTCAATCACCGGACAAATGTGGACATTGAAAACCGTCTGGTCTGCTATGACATTAAGGAGCTGGGAAAGCAGATGAAGAAAATCGGGATGCTTGTGGTACACGATCAGGTCTGGGGGCGTGTCACTGCCAACCGGAGCGCCGGGAAAACCACCTGGTATTATATGGACGAATTTCACCTCCTTCTCCGGGAGGACCAGACAGCGGCGTATTCGGTGGAAATCTGGAAGCGGTTCCGGAAATGGGGCGGCATTCCCACAGGTATCACTCAGAATATTAAGGATCTCCTGGCAAGCCGGGAGGTTGAAAATATCTTTGAGAACAGTGATTTCATCTATATGCTGAATCAGGCTGCCGGAGACCGGGCGATTCTGGCAAAGCAGCTGAACATCTCGCCTCATCAGCTTTCCTATGTAACCCATTCCGGCGAAGGGGAAGGGCTGCTTTTTTATGGGAATGTGATTCTTCCCTTCGTGGATCGGTTCCCCACAGACCTGGAACTGTACCGGATCATGACAACCAAATTGTCCGAGGTATCTGCAGATGACAGAAAGCAGGCATAGCGAGGCTGGAAAGGAGGATGTGACGGATGAAGAAAGAAACCATGCGGCTGCCTTTTTCTGAGGAAGACCTGGAGAATACAGCCGTCTCCCGCGCCGCAGAAAAAGCGGAACGGGCAGCCAACAGGGCGGACGCGGCGAAAGCCCGTCTTCCCACCAAAGGCAAGCTGAGGGACGAGAAGGAAAAGACGGCCTTCTATGGAGAACAGCTCCGTTTTGGAAAGAAGGATTTTTCAGATGCCGGGGAAGAGATTGTATCACCGGGAAGGCCTGCAGGCCGTTCTGCTCTCCATGCAGCTGCTGGAATGCTCAGTGCGCGGATGCATCGTGAGATCGCAGAACATGAGAATGATAATGCAGGCGTACAGGCTGCTCACAAGAGTGAAGCGCTTGTGGAAGGGACAGGGCGGGCCATTGACCATGCCAGCTACAGCCGGAAGCTGAAAAACTACCGGAAGGCGGTCAGACTGGAAAAGAAGGCGGATAAAGCTAATGTGGAAGCATTGTTCCAGAAAAATATGGCGGATAATCCGGAAGCTGCATCCAATCCCCTCTCCCGCTGGAAACAGCGTCAGGAGATCAAAAAGCAGTATGCGGCGGCAAAATCTGCCCGCAGCGCGGCAGCCGGGGCAAAATCAGCAGGAGGAACTGCCAAGGGGACGAAGAAAGCAGCAAAAGGAGCTGGAACAGTATTGGAGCGGCTCAAGGAGTTTGCGGTCCGGCACTCCCATGCCCTGTGGCTGGTGCTGATTTTTGCATTCCTGCTCATGATGATTTCCGGAATGTTCTCTTCCTGCTCTGCCATGCTGGAGGGAGGTTCGGTATCGGTTCTGGGAACATCCTTCACAGCGGAGGACGAGGACATCATCGGTGCCAATGATGATTACAGGGCATTGGAGGAAGAACTGCAGAGACAGCTTGACCGGATTGAAACAGATCATCCCGGCTATGACGAATACCGTTATCAGCTGGACGAGATTAACCACAATCCCTATGAACTGACGGCATATCTGACGGTGTCCTTTGAAGACTATACCAGAGCGGAGGTACAGTCGGCCCTGCAAGAGTTGTTCCAGAGGCAGTATAAGCTGACATTGCGGGAGGAAGTGGAAGTCCGGACACGTACAGAAACCCGTACCCACACTTCCACAGATCCTGAGACAGGGGAAACCACAGAGGAGGAATATGAAGTAGAGGTAGAATACAACTACTATATTCTCCATGTGACGCTGACCAATCACAGCCTTGGATCGGCCATAGAAGCAGGCGGGCTTAGTGCGGATCAGCAGGAACGGTATGAGATTCTTCTGCAGACGCAGGGAAACCGTCCTTACCTGTTTGGCGATGATATTTACGCCAACTCATCCGGAGAATATCTGGACTATGATATTCCGGGCGAGGCCCTGACGGATGAAAAGTTTGCCAATATGATCCGGGAAGCGGAAAAGTATCTGGGGATGCCTTATGTCTGGGGCGGAAGTTCCCCTGCTACCAGCTTTGATTGTTCCGGTTTTGTCTGCTGGGTTATCAACAACAGCGGGAATGGCTGGAATGTGGGGAGGACTACGGCAAACGGGCTGATGAGCAGCTGTGATATTATTCGCGCCAGTGAGGCGCAACCGGGTGATCTGATCTTTTTCCAGGGAACCTATGATACGGCGGGAGCTTCCCATGTGGGGATATATGTGGGCAACGGAATGATGATCCATTGTGGAAATCCGATTTCCTATGCCTCAATAGAAACAAATTACTGGCAGTCTCACTTTTATTGTTACGG